>Ga0307478_10000610_pt1 | contig 35470 bp, 26 predicted proteins | sample atmos_gasesECM4C_2_FD_203713 | JGI IMG/M metagenome (GOLD analysis project Ga0307478, IMG submission 203713) | Hardwood forest soil microbial communities from Morgan-Monroe State Forest, Indiana, United States - atmos_gasesECM4C_05 | ecosystem: Environmental > Terrestrial > Soil > Temperate...
TGGGATGTAAGCCGGATTGGATCATCTCGGCCGTTTCCAGGTCGTCGCCATCGACAGTGATGGTTCTGGCTACAACCCGGCTCTGGTCGTCGGACATTCCGTCTATATCCACCTTGAGTCCGGGTATAAGCACAACATCGGACATTTGCTGCTTATCCAAACCGAAGAGCCCCTTGTCATCCTTTGTTACGGTATTGTCTGTAAGAACCACGGTAACGTTGCCCTCTACGGACTTTACGATCAAAGTTTCTCCGGTCCGGGACGTGATCATCCCTTTGACCTTCACTTTCTCGCCGCTTGCGCCAAGAGCAGATGCCGATGCTACGAAGATTAGTAACATCACGCTTGCTTCAATCACTTTTCGTTGCATGGCCGCTCCTCTTTTCAGTTCTTGAATTTACCTGCAAATCTCTCCTCATTTGGCTCTCGTCCATTACTCAGGCTCCCTCCAACTCAAAGAGCTCTTAACCGGGTGATTTGTTTCTCTCACTGATTTCCTGCCTTAGCCTACCTGCTTTTATTGTTGGCTTTCCTTCGCCTTTCGCGCGATGGCGATTTGACCCAATTTCCACTTTCACGATAGGGATTCGTCGGCTCCAGACGTAACTGGCAAAACTAACAGTATTAGGAAGGGACTCGGCAATAAGAGAATGAGAAAAGCCTCGGCGCCAAGGCAAGTACGTGGCCTTTGGCACTTCGGACTTCTCTTGCTGGCGGCACGTTCCCGCTCTAGGCCCGAGAGCTAAGGAGCGCGATCGCCTCCATTCACGCTCGCAAAACGAAACGTAGAGCCCCCTTGTTTAAGCTCCATCTGTCAATTTGGACAGGTGCCACGTTTCGATATGCAGTTTAGTATTTCTGGTTACAAGACGAGGACAAGGACTCGAATGGCGTTTGCGTCGCAAAATCCGCGAGGTGCTGCCACCCAACCCACTAGACAACAGCCATCTCAAATGCCTGTCTCCGACAAAAGTGTCGATGAGGATTTGTGCCGCGAAAGGCTACCAAGTCTCCGCAGATTACTCAGGCCTCAAACGTCAAGGCCCCGAATCTCCATGAATTGGCCAGCGTAACTGGAACGGAAAGCCATACGCCCACTTGAACCGGAGGTGAGTGATTTGCTTTTCACTGGCTTGACAACCGCGTTTCTAAAGGAATTTGTCTTCGATCTTTGGGTGACCTCTCCTTTGTGGCTGACCCTGGCGACGGCTGTTACTGTCCTAGGGCAACTCGTCGGGAAAAGGGAGGGCTGGCCACGATTCGACAGCTTCTACTGGTCCTTCATTACAGCCACGACGGTTGGCTACGGAGACATCCGGCCTACAAAAACGGTGCCGAGGATTTTCGCCATCGTGATCGCCCTCGTTGGTTTAATGTTGACTGGCATTTTAGTAGCAGTAGCTGTTCACTCCGCCACCGTGGCTCTGGCGGCCCATGACGCAGCAATGAAGGTCAAGTAATCAGGTTATCGACGCAACTGCGGGAACGTAGCAAACCTCTCTTGTTCCTCGTTCGTGCAAACGAAAGATCACTGACCGGTGTCCCGATCACGAGGTTGCTTCTAAAACCTACGCTTCCCGATTGGTTGCAGGACTGCGATCTAGCCAAGCGAGGAACAGCCGATAGGCCACCGACAGAACGATCGCGCCGACGAACAAGCCGAGAATGCCCATCGCCACGAACCCACCAATCGCACCCAGGAACACCACCGCGACGGGGACTGTCACACCACGCCCCAGCAGCAAGGGTTTCAGTATGTTATCCATTAATCCTACGATGATGCACCACACCAGAAAAACCACAGCCTTTGTCGAACTCGCGAATGCAAACACATAAATCACCGCCGGAATAAGAACGAGGGTTCCCGCTTGAAGCACCGCTGCGCAGACGAAGATCACAGTCCACAGACCTGCCGCGGGCAATCCCACTACCAGAAATCCGAGCGCAGCAAAAACCGATTGGATGACCGCAACGCCGAGAATACCGAATGTTACACTGCGGATCGTAGCCCCCATTAATTGCTGGAACTCTGAACCTTTGACACCGAAAACGCGGCTGAAAAGGGAGCAAGTAAGCAGATAAGCAGCCTGAGCGTTCGCCAGAAGGATTCCAGCAACGAGAATGGATAATAGAAGCTGCAGTACAGTGAGGCCAATTCCCGCGGAAGCCGAGAGCACGCCTGGCAGAACTTCTTTGATTTGGGGAGCAAAACTCCTGACGGCCTGGCTCAGGTCATTAGATGCCAGACTCCACACTCTGTTCAGCGGGGCGCCGATAATCGGCCAATTTCCGACGGCGGCGGGCGGCGGCGGGACAATTAGAGTTCCTTGCTTCAGGTGCGCGGTCGCCACCTGAATACCTTGGACTAGGCTCTCTGCCAGCAAAAGAGTAGGCAAAATCACGACGGTTAGGAGAATCAATGTGCAAAGCACGCCGGCCAGTACTTGACGTCCTCCCAACGCGACCTGCAGCTTTCGGAAGCCTGGATAGACAGCAACAGCAATGATGATGCCCCAGGCAAGCAGAGGGACGAAGGGGCGTAAGATCAGAAGGCAGGCGACGACCAACAGAATCGCCAGGCCGATGTAGATGGACGCTTCAAGGGCGCGATTCACGTAATTGGTATTTTCTACGCGCTGTTCCACCGGCAATGGGTGCACCCTCTTTCTTGTTGTCAACGACAACAGGATAGAAGGCCCCGGTTGATGGCCAGACTGGCAAAAATGTCAGTCGGCCGGCTCTACTTTGGTTTTAACCGCGCGGCACCGTCCCAAGTCGAATGGCGCCGGAACCGGTTCACATGGCAGTAGGCAGACGAACTCAGCGCAAGCTAGTAGGTTAGGCATCATCAACACATAATGGATCGCTGTCCGTCGCTCAGCGTCTCTCCAAGCTAGGACCAGAATCATCCATCTGTACACATTGACAGGTGCCAGAATTCTTGCCTGCCGTTAGAAACTACGTGCTTTTCTTTTAAGAAGCTGTCTGTTTGTTCTATGAAACATTGAACCAGACACAGCAAAGAAAAACAAAAAGGAGAACCACATGCCCGTTAAGAACCCGAAGGAAATGTTTGTGATGGTGCTCAGCCATGCCCGCCATGGCACGGAGCGTTCAGCAACAATCTACAAGGAGTTGAGTGAACTGGCCCAGAATTCTGAAATACAGCAGGCTCTTGCTGCGCGAGCTTTCATATCTCACCAGACCGTGGAGAAAATAGATGAAGCTTTCAAATTGATCGGCGAGAAGCCCGTAGACGTGACGGGCCGTCTCCATGATGTATTTGTCGAGGATTTCCGCAAAGAGCTTGCGGAAATTCAATCCCCAGAAGCAAGGCGGCTCTTTGTGCTGGCAAAAGCCAACCACCTGAATCATATTCGGACCGCGGAGTATGTCACCCTTGGCGCAGCTGCCGATGTTTCCGGGCACTACGGGGTGGGCGTACTGCTTGAAAGCTGCCTGGCCGACCATTTGGCCTTCGTTGAAAGGACGAAACGTTTTATCCGCGGCGTTATCGAAACGAAGATCGCGGGGAGAGCTACGGCCTGAGCGATGAATTCTCGGGGAGAGTCGGTATGGTCCTGTCTCGCAAGAGTGCAGGACCATGCTCGGCTGACCGACAAGGGCTCCAGTCTCGCGTCACTAATTCTCAGTTTCGTAAGTGGCTCTCGCTAAGTCTTTTTAACTTCAGCAACGATGCGCACCTGCTCCCACGATAGTCCGTCCAACCATTGTTTTAGTTCAAAGGCCCACAACCTTAACTGAAAAAATGCCCATCTAAGCCGTTTCATGAGCCTCCTAACCATTGGAGCCCGCGAGGCAACAACTGCGGGAATCCGCGAAACAGAGAGGCACGCTCTAACACTGGTTTAATGATTGGCGGTGCTACGCGGATTTTGCGACTCAAACGGCCCTCGAATCGCTTCCCCTGGGCGGGCAATACTAACGACATCTCCGAAGGCGGTACCTGTCAGTTTTGACGTGTGGGCATAGGCAAAGGGAATGAGAGAGCAGCGAGGCAGCCGTATCGGGAGCGGAGGAGAGAGAAGCAGGATAATTTTTTGAATTTCCCGCATTTTTTGTTGACAGATGCCGATAGCATTATTGGGCTATCGGCATGAATCCACAACAGATTGCACACCAAATCGAAGAACTCAAGAACCGCTGGATGTTCTATGGGAGCGACAACGGCGGGCGGACGGCGGCGGTTCTAACTAGCTTCATCACCACGTGCAAAAGACTCGGCATCGACTCGTTCGCCTACTTGCGCCAGATCTTCGAACGTATCAGCACATTTCCTGCCGCCGACTGGCCGAGTTGCTTCCCGACAAGTGGCTGGCTGGGAAGCCCGCGGTGAATCAACTGGAGACTAATGACTAAGACATCGTAAAGATTACCAGTTGCGCGATAGATGAAAGGGCAGGCTAGCGGCGACCGCCATCAGAAGAAAAGGAAAAGGAGGCTGCGAATTGAATTGTTAACCCAATCGCAGTCTCCTTACAGGATTAAGAGAGAAAACGTCAATTCTTTCTTGGCTAGAACCGGATGACGACGCCGCCGTTATAGCGGAAGTTACTCTGGTTGTTGTTGCCCCCGGTGAAGGCGTTGCCGAACCGAGTCAGCACAAAATCAAACTGTGCCGGCCGGATGGCAAAGTTCTTGGTGATGGGGATATCGAGACCTCCACCAATCACAAAATCCCAGGCATTGTTGCTAGGGTTATTCGCGCCGCCGCATGGGCTGCCAGGCAGCGGTTGGCAAGCCTTGAATAAGCTATTGTAAGCATTGGTGTGGGCCCCGCCGAAGAGCGTTTCCACAAAGGGTTCCCAATGCTCAGCGCGGTATTTGAGAACAGGCCCTACGTTGTAAGTGAACATATCCCCGCTCGCTTTAAGTACGCAACCTGTCGGGCAGGGACTAGTCGCACCCGCAGCGAAAGTAAAGGTTCTGGTGAGGCTCTGGTAGCCATTAAATTCACCGGAGATCCCTAACCAGTGATTGACGTAAACCGTTACGCCCCCTCCCCCACCGTTCAGGGAAAAGCCGCCAACGATATTACTGTTCTCAGGATTGAACCGCATGTAGGAGTACTGCATGGGGACTTCAACCTTGGCGTAATCCTGAGCAAACGCGGCAGTTCCGGAAAGCATAACAACTCCCAAAATAACTGCTTTACTTAATTTCATTATCTAGTCTCCTTGGTCTGGTTTTCACAGGTCATGATTTGGCGTCCCTGCGCCTCGACACTGCCGACCTTACGTCGATCTTCTGACACAGAGAACTAGCAAAAGTGACAGACTCCTCTCCGTCATCACTTCCCCGTTTTTGCCGTATGAGGTACTGGCTCGGTTAGGGGTTTTGAGCGTTGTTCGAGGATATAACCAGGCAGACAACTAGATGAGCACCTGCTTCTTCCTAAGGGTGCTTCCTTCTGTAAATAGAAAAAGCGGCAAGAATCGCTGGGTCCCGCAAACCAAATATTTCTTACTTCAGGTTCATCCTCTTAGCCTGGCAACTCTTGCATTTAGGAGAAAGGTGCAGACACGGCTCTAACCTTCGGCAAACGACGCTACCGTAAAAGTGGGTATTAGTGGTCCGCCAAGAAAGTATTTGTCGCCGTGCGGAACTGACCCTGCCTGGTTGTCTGTCCGCAACTACTTGATTGCGAGCGAGCCATTTCATCACCCAGTAAAAAACACCTCGCGGCGGATGAAGTACCTGTCAAAAGTCACAGGTGATAGGTTTTTCGTTCAGGTGGCGAACCCGTCTTTTCAAAGCGCAAAGGTCCCCAGGTCCTGAGGCATTTATAGATGGCTTAGATGGCTTCTAGTAGAAATGACAGTTCAGAGAAGAGCCGAACACCTGTTAGGTTCGACGCGGCGAGTACCGGCTATTCGGGAGGAGCCACGATGGGCCCTAGGATCTCCAAAGCATTGGAACGTTCTACTCTTTTACTGCCGTCCACGGCCTTAATTCTGCTCTACACATTCAGTGGGCATGCAAAAGGGTCCGAATCTCCCATTGAATGGAGCATTCACAATCCTGTGGACATGCAAGAGCCGAGGGTTTCAGAGGCACAAACGCAAAAGCAAGACGATCTTGAGGTGAAGGCGGTTCTCGACAAGATGGCTGCGGCCGGCATCAACCGGCCATCAACAGTTGCAGACGTGCGAAAAGCTTATCTCTTCTATCCGAAGCTGTCAGGAACCAGGGAGCCCATTTTCCACGTTGAAGACCGGCAAATCCCGGGACCGGCAGGCAACATTACAGTCCGCGTTTACAGCCCCAACCCGACGAGTGGTTTGCCTGTCCTAGTTTTCTTTCATGGCGGAGGATTTGTGGCAGGGAACCTAGATGCATACGACAATCCTCTGCGTTCGATAGCAAATCGTTGCGAATGCACGGTTGTTTCAGTCGCGTACCGGCTGGCACCGGAAGACAAATACCCGGCCGCTCCAGACGATGCCTATGCAGCGTCCAAGTGGGTGGCAGAGAATGCCAGTAAGATAGGCGGGGACCCGCGCCGAATTGCAGTGGGAGGAGACGGCGCGGGTGGGAACCTAGCAGCGGTGGTTACGCTTATGGCGCGTGAGCGCGGTGCCCCAAGTCTCGTGTTTCAAGTCTTGATCTACCCCTCGCTTGACTTTTCCACGATGAGGCCGAGTTGGTGGGAAGAAACGGATGCCCCGACTGTTTCGAGGGAGGCTAAGCGTGACGTTTCCATAGCGTATCTCCCAATCACAGCAAATCTGAGAGATCCCTTTATCGCTCCGGTGTATGCCAAGGATCTTAAGAATCTTCCGCCTGCATTATTCATTACCTACGAGGGGAATAACCCGATGCAGATTGAGAGTGAAGAATATGTAAATCGCCTGAGGCAAGACGGCGTAGCCGTCAAGGTATCCGCCTATCCCAATGTACTCCACGGCTTCTTTCTAATGGCTGGAGACTTGGCCGCAGGGAAAAAGTGTATCGATGAAGTCGCGACCACTTTGAGGGATACATTCAACAGCACATCGCGGAACTCTGCCTTGAAAAGCGAACGCCGGTTCTTGGACCGTGGCTTTTGATTTTGGACTCTACCCCACATTGTAGACATACAGGAACTTGTCATCTGTGGCGATCACGACTAGAGCAGCCGAGTTCGTTTCGCAGTTGCCTGTCATTCATGCCATTCTTGGAGTAAACCAACATTTCGATCTTCTGTTTGCCGCTCATGGTTCGCAGGCTGGGCAGTGGTCGCACCAGCACCGTCGTAGAAGCTGGGATCGACAAAGAGCTGTATCAGTCCTGCCCGAGTAAGTATGCGATTTCGGGTATGCGAGCTAGGGGCCTCTCGTCTTGACTGGCTTAGTAACGAATGCCCCATGAGACTGTGAGGAATTGTGTGGTGATATTCTTGGTCGGGGCAAAGTGATAGCGCGACTCTACGTACATTCGGTAGGGGGCTACACCCACTCTGAATGTGAGACCGATGCCTCCGTTGACGCCCAGAGCGCTTGCATTGGAATGTATTTCCGTCAAGTCGCTGACTACTAGTCCTGACGAACAGTCATATCCCCAGTAAGCCCAGGCCGGAACACAGCCGATGGTTGTGCCATCCGGAACTGTCCTTGAAAGGCTCGCGGTACGGTAGTACCAGCCGCCACCGCCAATGAAGTAGGTGCCAACTGCTTTGCCACGCAACTCCAGCTTGTATCCGCCAGTGAAGGCAAACAAGTTACCATGCCCACTGACTTTATTGGAATGTAGCGCGATCTGGATCGGTCGCAGGGTTTGGTTTGTTGGATAAAGCCAGTTCCACATGAACTCACCTATAAGCGAGTGGCGCCGATTGAAGTTATAACCTGCTCCGGCGTTCATTCCCAAACCCCAGCTTACGTGCTGGGACACGGGGCTCAAAGGCGCGTTCAGGGGCATGCCGAGATTCGTGGTGCCCCGAGGATTATCGTTTCCCGGTTCCTCCACACCACAGCGAAGATACCAAGGTAGTTCCTCTTCGTGTGGGGCTTGTTGCTCTGGAGTTCGTTGTTCTGGGGCCTGTGGGGTCTGTTGTTGAGGGGCCTGCGCCCATGTGCCACAGGAAAAGGCCAATAAATGCGCCCAGAATAGAATCAGCGTAGCGCGCTTCATGATGTTCTCCAGGAGGACGACGCCGTACGGCAGAAAGTCGCTGTCTTGCCGCAGGCGCCAAGCGGCTCGGAGCGTGTGCCGTCACCTAATTCGTACGTCACAACGCAGCATAGTTTCCGAAGTGACTGGCGTGAAACTGTCAGAAATGACAGAAAGATTTCAGATCGGAACTGCGAACGTACTGAGGTCAGTTAAATATGGCCCCCCTTTCTGTATTTTCTTAACCCTTTATTTCAAACCTTCGTAAATGAGCTGGAACAGCCACGCGAAACACCCTAATGCCATGGCTATCAGTCCCCAAAAAAGCCCGAGAATATAAATGCTCCACGGCCCCTTCCGCTGCTCTATGTTTCTCTGCGTGGCGGGCGGACTGCCAATGCCCTCTAACAACGCCTGCCATTCGAGCGATCGTATGTAAGCGTCGACTTGCTCCTGCGTCGGCGACGGTTGATGGGGTTCTGTTCTTTCCACCTGTTGTGGATCCAACACTAGGAATTCCTCCTGATTTCATTTCCATAGAGTGACTCCATATCCGGCTGCATAACGCCCTGTATTCAACTCTCCGGAGGCCCTATGTAATAACCTGGTCGCGCACGCACTTTCAAATCGTGACGTTTCACATGCACTCTGATTTTGTGGTATCCGCTCTTGTTTGTTCCCTTGGGCTCGTAGGTCAGCGAATACTGTGCGTGTAGCTCCGCGCCAATCTCATCCACAGCTTTCTGCATCGTGGTGGGTCCGAATGTGGCGATGTGGCGGCCCCCGGTTTGCGCCGCGGCAGTCTGGAGGGCGTGACCGGTAATTTGGTCTTTGACATTCCTCAGTGCCCACAGGTTGAAGTTCATTAAGTTTCCGTGCCCGTAGCGAATGTCTTCCGTAGGCTGAATTTGTACGGTTCCGGGCATCCCTGGTTGTGGAAATATCCCTTCCGGTGTGATCTGGTGTCTAACGTCCTTCGCAGGTGCCTCCAATTGCGCAAGTGTCGTCGGAATCCCCACGGAATACACGGCTATGTTGTAAAGCTGCGCTCGCCTCAGGACTGCATCTAGCCGTCCATCACTTCCAACGTCAGTCGCTTCCGACATAACCACGATGACGGGACGACGTCCTTGCGAATCACCCGGAGATCTCTGCTGTAAACGACTGCTCAGAATGTTCACTCCTGTAGCCATAGCATCGAATAGCTTTGAACGCTCCGTACCGGCCTTCAAATTTTTTATCGTGTTAAGGATCACATCATGGTTGGTCGTGAAGTCTGCTAGGGTATCCACCGAATCATTGAAGCCTACCACAGCGGCTTCGTCGTCCGGGCCCATCAGGGTATCGGCGAAAAGGATTCCGGTCTTGCGCATCTCCGGCAGAAGAGGCTCAATTCGAGAACTGGTTTCTACCAAGATGACCACCGAAAGCAGGTTCGGCGCCAAATCAAGATAGGTGATTTTCTGCGGTATCCCATTGTCCGTGACCAAAAAGTCTTTCGCCTCCAGATTAGAGACCAGCTCTCCGGTTGCGTTCATGACAGTAACCGGCACATTCACGAACAGAACGCGCATCCGGATTCTGCTCTCTTGCGCTGATCCCGGCGTGCCCGACTCCTGCGCGATTGGAGTGGAAGGGGTTTGGCCCAGCATAGGCGTGCCCACGGTCAATACGGCAGCGAAGGCAAAAAATCGAGAAACTCTGGACTCTTTCATGGTCCGCCCCTACGTCGGAGACTCCGGAACGGGCGTTCTTGATCCGGTCAGCTTTCGAATTTTCTACAATCGCCATCGGGACAAAAACTGACAGTTCTGACAGCGTGGAGAAAAGGATTGCCTGGACAGCAAGCCGATGAGCCAACAGAGTCAGCCAGGGTGGGGCCTTCGACGACTACGGGAAGAAAAAGAATGAAAGGAGCAGAAAGGGCGCGTAGACAAGTCTAACAAGTTTGAGTCACGCCGCACTCTTTCTGGCTTCTGCACATTGCTTCTAGTTTTGGATCGAAACGCAAATGCCACATTAATTAGCGGGATCGGGAGGAAGAATTGCTCAGCGTGTTAGGTCCGTCATCCTTTCTTGAGGAACATCAGTCCGCTGGTGATCCCCTTCCAGTCGATCGAAATCGTTTTCCCCTTCGTCACGGGATCAGTAGCGAGCAGATTCGCTGGGGGGTAAACCAGATGACGCTCGATCGCGCGCTTCAGATGATTTGGCAAACCTTATGATCCGTCTCCGCGCCAAGGCGCTTGCTACGGCGGCTTGAACCCCGCAAAATACGTCACCGTAATCCCGAACGACGGTACTAAGCTAGGAACAACAAATTACCCACACGACGATCCGGGGATCGCAGGCCAGCCCCAAACACTCCTTAGAGCTCTACGACCGGCTGCACGGCTTCGTCTTGCCCGGCAATCTTCTCGCGCAGCCGCGCATCGAATTCCCGTGACTCTTTCCCCTGCACCGTGGCGTCTAATCGTACTGCCTGCGCTCCCACATCTTCCCCCCGTTAGAATCTGAGCTGTCACAACTTGCAGCCGAGCTGCGTTCTTCGCTCCAGCGAACTACGCGCCCGACAATAAGACGCCACATCTTCTGAGACTTAATGAAACCTTGTCGTTGCTCGCGGGCAATCAGCAACATCCCGCCTAGAAATGCCCGCTAGGCTCTCAATCCGCGAAGACTGAGACCCCAGTGCTGGCGTCTCGTTGACGCGAGGAAGTTCGGGAACCTAAAAGGCTTGCTTGCCCTCTAGCAATGACAAATCAGCTCTGTCCAGTTAATCATTGCGCAAGGCCAGGTGTTGGCCATGTTGTCCGGCAGCGTGAAGATCGATAAGTTCTTTATGGTCTAAAGTTTAGGTTCTCATGGAGAATTGATGATAAGGAAACGTGTAACGCGGCTTTTAGTATGCCTTGTAGGTTTTGCCAGCATCATTTCTTTGCCTGCGCGAGGACAGGTTTGGGATTTCTTGGGAGATAAACAGATTGACCGCACTCAGGATCATGTCAGGATCCAAGTTACGCGTCGCACCGGCACCTTTCACGCCCTTCAACTACGCGTAAGCGACGCTGTTTTCTTCGACCGTGTCGTTGTCCACTTTGGTGATGGCACGTCCGAGGAGTTGGCCCTGCGAGGCCGAATCTGGCCAGGAGGAGAGAATCACATCATTGGCCTCTCTGGTGAAAGTCGCATGGTCGAAAGCGTCGAGCTTTGGTATTACAAGGAGCTTTGGGAGCACCAACCGAGAGTGATTCTGTACGGTTCGTGACGATATCGGTGCTAGAGTTCCCGGTGAACGCCCAGGCTGGGAGAGTTGGCCACTTTGAAGATGGACGGTTTCGGGGTGGCGAACCGGAACAGCAAGCATTATCTCCGCTAGCTTTGCCGCTGACCTGCTGTGTCAACCCATCCGGACTATCCTCAGCGAACTGCCTGCACTCGCTGGCTTTTCTGGGATTATGAATTTGCTGCTGAGAAGATATCGATAGAGATGGTCCAATGGTTCTGGCGGATACAAATCGTCGGCAGCGATCATCCCGTCCTTTTCTTTCCATCTCCATCCTGTAAGGCCGGCCAGGTCTACGCGTCGTCGCACTTCCTCGGCCGCCATCGGATAAACACTGACTCGGACATTTTGCATGAAGAGCCGGGCAATACCTTCCAGTAAGGTTCCAGGCAGTTCTCTATAACGATCGTCCAGCACACGCAAGAGTACCGTCAAACCAATCGCAAAGTGAATCCGGGATTTCGTGTACCGATTTACGTAAGCACTCATTTTGTAGAGTTCCCTTGAGCGTAATAGCATCACGCCATAGGTCAGCTTTTGGAGAGTTTTTACATGGTTCATGATTTCTCTTAGCCGAATTTTAGTGCCTTCCCGACGCTCGCCAGTGACGGAGAAACAAAACAGTCCCAGTCTTCCTTTGGTTTCTGCTAACTCTCCCTTTGGCATTTGTGCCAAGGTATCCCGAACCAGATTCGCGTGAAGCTGGCTCATGCTATCAAAACCGCCCGGGGCCAATACGAGTACTCGTTTGTAGAGCAGTTCGTTTGATGGCACCAGTTGGTTGTCGGCGGGAAAGAGGACTGCTTCCGCGTACCCGCCGGCCACAAGGGAAACGTGAATTTCATTTCGGTCCCAGCCTTCGAAGACCGGTCCGCTGCATTCCAAGCAGTCGATCTCCACTCGTTGCAGCCCCAAATCCTCGCACAAGTTTGCGAGAAACTCTTCATGTGTTCCCAGGGCATGGAACGCTGCATCGATTAGATTCACTCCGAGAATGCCAACAGCTTCTTGCTGGCTCTGATTGCTTAAGTCCCGCAGATTTGCATGTAGAATTATTTCATTGGGCGCTCCACGCGGCACCCTCTGGAAACGTAGCCCCACCCACCCGTGACAGTCATTTGTTGCGCTGTAATTTCTGGCAGAAACGGTATCCACGAACGAGAAGAACTTGGTGTTAGCTCCACGGCTGGCCTGGAGTTGTCCAAGCAGCTGCGCCCACTCGGTCTCGAGCATTGCCTGGAGGCGCGCTTTGGAGACATAGCGTGTCCCGATTCCATAGAGTTGATCGCTTATTTCTTTGTCGTAGGCTGAGATTGACTTGGCTACCGTACCGGAAGCGCCTCCCACACGCAGAAACCAACGAGCTACCTCCTGGCCGGCGCCGATCTCCGCGAACGAACCAAAGATGGTGTGATCGAGATTGAGGGCAAGTGCTTTTCGATGTGTGTCGTACTTCTCGTGACTGGACATAGCCTCTTCTCGTCGCTGTGCTAAATTCTCAAACTCGACTGGCTAGGTGATGCAGCAACCTGACATAACGAGTCTCGCGAGAACCGCCGCTGATCAGTCAATTCGAGAATTACACGGGGATGCACTTAATCAGGACAGCCGTCAGATCGTCTTTCTGTGGCGTCCCTTGGGTGAAATTAACGACTGCTTCATAGAGTTCAGCGATGATGATTTCAGGCTCGCGATCACTGAATTCTCGTACGACTTTGGCAAGGCGATCGGTTCCGAACTGCTCCTGAGTCAGGTTTTCCCATTCAAAAAAGCCGTCAGTGATGAGCAACACGATGTCGCCACATTTCATCGCAAGCTTTGCCGGGACGACTCCTTCCATTTCCGGCAGTATTCCCAAAGGCAAAGTTTGTGCGTGCATATATTGAAAAGACTTGTCGCGGGCTGTGTAAACGAAAAGCGGGCCGTGGCCGGCGGAGAGCAACTCCACCTGGCCGCTTCCTTCTTGGAACACCGCCGCGACGAAAGTGGCAAACCGCTCGGGCGTTAGGTCTTCCGAAAAAGACTGGTTGATATTCCTAAGGGACGTGGCCAGGTTGTCGCGTTCATTGAAGCTGGCGCGTGAATACGCGCGGCACGCAGATGCCAGCATCGCCGGACCGAGGCCGTGGCCAGTAACATCCGCCAAGAATACGACCCATCGGCCGTCGGCCAATTGTTTCCAATCGTAGAAATCCCCTCCGGTGTCTTCCGCGGATTGGCTCCAGCCTGCCACCGCAAATCCCGAAATTTCCGGCCGGACTTTTGGTAAGAGTGATTGTTGGATGGATCTGGCTATCTGCAGTTCGTGTTCCACTTGCTTTAGCTGATGCCGTGTTTCGGCTTCACGCAGGGCCTCTTCTACATAGCCACGGATCTGAGTGGCAATTGAAGCAGCAAGAATACCCGTCGCCAAAAGAAGTAAGCCAAAGTAGGGGACGGCGGTCTCGGTCACCGCAAATCCGTCTTCGGGGTTGAATCGCCACCCCAGTAAAGAGGCAGCCGTTAGATACCCGAATGCTGAAGCAAGTCCAGAGAAGAAACAGAGCTTTGGACTCAGCCGTAAAACAGACAATAGGATGAGCGGGAAGTACGCCAACACCCAGGGTGTGGCTAGGGGCCGATAATCTGAGTGCAGTTGCGTGCTCGATAAAAAAGCTACTCCCGAGGCCGGAAAAAGAGATTCGAGCGTCAAAGCACAGTACCAAGTAAACTCCGAAACAGTCTTGCCCAATTGCAAGGCCCGGTTCACCGTCCGGAAGAGACCCAATTCGAATGCAATCAGGGTTGCGGCTGTGAGGAGCCCCCAACGGCTCATCGCCGAACCTAGGACAAAGATCCGAACAGCGGCGAGCAGGACAAAGAACAAGACAAACACAATGACGCCGAGGATTCGTTTCTTCTCGCTCTTCAGCAGCGCCTGGCCGAACGCACGAGAATTTTCACTGATTTGGTTAAAGAAACTCGCCATCTCAGTTGGGCATCTTCAACGCCGACTAGCTTTCGCACCCTCACGAGACTCCCTCATGTCCACTTCTTTCCCTGTGAACTAGACGTTCGGTACACCAGCTGCGGCAGCAGTGACTTTGAGGGCTCCAGATTCTGATCCGGAAAGGGCAGTTTCCTTCTCTGTGCTCTTCTCGATCTCGATAGAACCTTTGAACAACGCGCCTTCTTCAATGAACACCTGCGGCGTTGTCAAGTCTCCGGTTACCGAGCCGTCGTTCCTGACTTCGATCCGGCCTCTCGCGAGGATGTTACCCTTCAAATTGCCTTTTACGACGACTTCGCCGGCGGTGATATCAGCCTTCACGTTTGCCCTCGGCCCTATCATTAGTGTCCTCTTGTTGAGACGGACGACTCCTTCCACGGTGCCATCAATAAAAAGGTCTTCGTCGCCAGAGATTTCGCCCTTCACGAACAGGCTCGGCCCAAGCCGCGACGGATTTGTCTGCAGGTCTCTGGGTTCCAGCTTCGGACTGCCCAGCGTTTTCTGATTCTTGCTATCCGAGATGGGAACCTTCCTCGGTACACCCCGGCACAGTTGAGAAATGAAGAGACTCAAGTCTCGCCGCCAGCTACGGCGAACATACTTCGTCGTCAACATAACTCCGCTCTCTTTGCAATCGCCCTTTCAGTCCTTGGCGAATCCTAGTCCGCCTTAACAGAAAAGCACGTTGTCTGATCCGTTCACACTGTCAAAACTGACAGCAAAACATTTGGTTTCCCTTACCTGAAATTAGAAAAGACCGGACTCTAGTTGAGAGGGGTTATGTTTCAAAAATAGTGTTGCCAGGGCTCGGACTGCTTCTCCTTCTATTTGATGACTCAGTTCGGAGGCCACGCCCGAATAACTTCAGGGCTTCCACTGGAAGTGTCATCCGGTTCTAAAGTACGGACTACAAGGGCCTAAGCGGCTTCCGTTCATCTCGAGCGAACGGCTGAGTGTTCTGCGCAGATAGCTTCGAACGAGTGTCTGTCTTCTCTGATGCGAAGGTTCAACGGATATGCGCAAAGGATGTCTACTTTGCGAGTTCCAGCAAGATCGTTGCCGAGTTGTTCGAGCCGCATCGCAGCTTTCCTCTTGCCCTCCGCCCACAAAAGAGCGACTCCTTCGCCGAAAATCACAACCCGCGGGTGCTTGGCCTTTGCAGCTTTCAATGCTGACTCAATGAGGTTCTTGAAACCCTCAAAGAATCGGCCTGCGTCAGGCCAATCATTGCTCATAAACGTGGAGAGTGTCTCGGCAGCATCCAGTGAAACGTAGGCTCCCTGATGAATAAAGAAATCAGCATCTACGCCTTGCGCCTTCAATTCCCGAACCAGGATATCTCGGTGTGGTTTCGTAGCGAGGACAATAGCCGCGTTTCCAAACTTTAGGGCCGACCCGACAAACTGTGTGACGTTCTCTAATAAAACCATATCATCCGAATAGAACAGAACCTCGTGGCAGCGAACGAACTCCGTTTCGGGCGATAGCGCGGATCGCGCCGCGAAAAGCCTGTCGTGGGCGAGCTTGTTCGCTGCCTGTGCGTCCTGGGCCTGGGCAGAAATGCCCCCCTTCAATCTGCGACTAACGAACTGTTTGCCATGAAAGGCGGCTTCCATGGCCTCTAGCAGTTCGCTTGCAGCGTCCAACTTGACGACGTAACCGCTCGCGCCAGTATTTAGAGCTTCTTCCACAACCTCTTGGGAGTCAAAAGCACTCAAGAAAAGAATTTTAGACTCCGGGGCAATCTTACTTATTTGCCGAGCAGCATCAATACCATTGAGCTTGGGAAGACCGATGTCCAACAGAATCATGTCTGGTCTAAACTCTTCGGCTTTTTTGATTGCTTCCTCGCCGTCGGAGGCTTCGCAAACAATGTGCCATCCAGGCTTCTTCGGCAGAATCACCGAAGAAACGAAGCGACGCCAGGGCTCAAAATCGTCGGCCACTAAAATGCGAACCTTCACGGTACTGCCCTGTTTTTGTTCGGCCATCGGGACAATTTTTTCACAAGGGTAGGTAGCCTTATAAGGCAGGAGCTTCAAGGAGGGCCACGAGCAGATTAGCTGGGATATGCAAAGCTAGTCTTCGTAGATTCCTCTATCCAGCCCCCGAACCAAGCGATCAATCGGGGTTCCGAATGCAGCACACACACGCAGTAGTGTTGAGACTGTAATTGGCCGGCCCGCCTCGATTTGTTGCCAATGGCGTGCCGAAAAGCCGTAGGAAATCATGTCCTCCTGAGAATGGGCGCGTTTCTCTCGCAACTTGCGAATTCGTTCTCCTAAGCGAAGGAAGAATCTCTGTTGATTCACAACTATCGGCATCCAGCTTGCCCTTCAGTTCCTCCATGCAACGCGTGGAGGTTCGGCGCGTGGACCATGCGCACACCTCCCAAAATATGGGCAATGGGGAACTAAGTCGATGCTCTTGGACAAGGTCTTTTACATCTAGAGGGCAGGAGCTTTGCTTGCAGTATTTCTGACTGTCTGAAACAACCTGGTACTACATACGTTAGCTATGATTGCTATCCAGCGCTCGAAATAACGTTTTTCGACGTTAGGCTTTCGGGCTCACAAGGGCCTTCAATTCCATTCCTTCGATTGCTGGCAGGTCTTGGTGCTGTCCATGTTAGAGCGCTTCAACTTCCCTGTGCAGCGGGATTACGCTGTTTTAGACTCACCCCGACTCGGCATCATCTCGGTCGCAAGAATCTGTAACTGATTTTCGGGCACGGTAAATTCCGCGCTCCCACAATTCAAGCAAACCAATATCCGAGGAAAGACCAAGACGTGCGGTTTATCAAGATTGGCCGGTCCGGGAAAATGGAGGGCAATCTCCGCCGTGAACTCGGCTTGCTTGTCTGATCCGCACGTCCTACATTGCACCTGCGTCTCCTTGGGGCCAAACAATAAAGGATCCCTAAATCTTGTGTGGCCTATCATCTGCTCCCTTAGAGGTCAATCAAGTAAAAACCCTAACGAATCAATGCTTTCGGTTATGCACGATAGTTTGGAGAACGTCCTATTAATGCGCAGGGGCGTAATAGCCTGTCTTCGAGTAAACGCTTAACGGAGGAAGTCCCCTTGGTGCGCGCAGCTTGATCTTGATTTTTCTCCAGCGCCCATCGCGTGTCTTGTTGCTTGGCCGATATCCCAGTATGTATTGATTTCTAAGCTCGAGGCCGATTTTTGCAGCGATATCCGGCAGTTCATTGAGGTTACTTGCTGCGAAAACACGACCGCCGGTCATCTCCGTGATTTCGCTCAGAAGGGAAGGGCCATTAAGTTCTTCAAAGGTCCGGTCGCGGTTTTCGAGAGGATCAAAAATGCCGATCGCATAAAGCTGGGTATCGGCTTCTTTCACAAGCCGCTTGATATCGCTTTCCTGGTAGCGGCTATGATTATCGCCTCCGTCGGACAAGATGAGAAGGGCACGTTTGGCGTTGTGTGCACCTCTCATTTGGCTGAGACCGAGATAAATAGCATCGAGCAAAGCAGTTCGACCCTTAGAAGAGGTAAGCATCAGGCGAGTCTGCAGGTCTTCGACACTGCTGGTAAACGAACTCGTCAGCTCGGCGCGTTCATTGAAGCTAACCAGAAAGAACTCGTCCTCTGGGTTGGCAGTCTTAAAGAACTCGAGGGCTGCCTCCCGGGCTTTGCCAAGTTTGTTGCTCATGCTGCCGCTGCAGTCAAAGATCACTCCGATAGAGATGGGGACGTCTTCGGAGGAGAAGGTGGTGATTTCCTGCTCAACGTTGTTCTCAAAAACGCGGAAGTTGTCCGTATCAAGCCCGGTAACCAGGCGATTATAGGGATCGGTGACCACCACATTTACTAGAGCTAGTTCTACATCTACACGCAAAACTTGGGAGGACTTACGGAGCGCGGCTGGAGAGATGTCCTTAACTTCTTGTGATATGGGCCGAGCGTCGTGTTGACCTGAAGTTGGTGCTGCTGGCTGGGCTGAAGCAAGCCAGGACAGGTTGAGCAATGCCAAGTAGACAAGAAACCCCGAAATCGCTAAGAGAGAAAAGGGAAACTTGGATAGCGCTTTGCGTTTCACGGTTTCCTCAGGACAAATCTGGCTCTCGAACCTCTTATTGAAGCTTTACCCGGGATCGAGAGTGACCCAACGCCTCACTTAAATTATTTTCACGAAACGTCTGTTGGAACTGTCAGAACGAACAGGCCGAGGGTTGGATTTGACCAAGCAGTCTGCTTATGAACACAGGTAGAGAGGTAAGAGGCGGCCGCGGGGTTCGGATCGAATGTGGGCAACCGCCCGAAAATCGCTCATCTTGCATCCAAAGTTACGGCTCTGACAGCATGGACCCTACATCAAGGGGAAGCCGAGGTTGGTCAGCGTGGCCGAAACCGCGGGGCTAGCCGCTCGACGCTTCCGCCTACACGTACTCTAATCGTTGGACAAGGAAAATGTGCAGTGCCCACAATAGAAATACTGGGTTCTCTATACTCCAGCGATGGCTTTGTTTTGTAGAACACGTACCACCACGCGCCGATTCTGCGCCTGTCCTTCTGCTGTCGTGTCGCTGCCCACTTGGTGGCTTTCTCCCATTGCACCCGGAGCAAGGACCCTTGTGAGAGGAATGTGCCCTTCCTGAATGAGAATGTTGACCACGTCCTCGGCGCGGTCTTCGCTTAGTTGTTGATTCAGCGCCTCGTCACCGGAGGATGAGGCGTAGCCCTTGACTTCAATGACGTAGCCGTTAATAGTCTTGGCTTTCTCTGCCAGGGCGATCAGTTTGGGGCGATAGCTGGGATCGACTTTTACCTTCTTGTTATCAAAATATACAACAACCTCGTCGAGGATGTAATAATCATCCAATTGGCCGAAGCGCGCGGTGGCTGCGTCAATTGCCGCTTTGTTGGCGTTGATCTGTTGCTGCTGCTGTTGCAAGGCTACATTCTGTTTTTGCAGCTCCGCTTTATGTTTTTCTAACTCTGCTTTATTCTGCTCGGCCTGCGCCCGAGTTTCGTGTAAACCAGCGTCAATTTTTCGAGCCTGTTCCAAATCGTTGCCCTTAAATGAGACGGACTTCGCTACCAGTTGGTTTTGGTCGTTGTAGGTTCCCTCTACTTTAACCGCGAGTCCCGGAATGAGGGCAGCCATCGACATTTCCTTTCTACGGGCTTTGAACATACCTTGCACCTGTCCCACTTGAGTGCTGTCCGTCAGCAGGACGGGAAGGTTGGGAGCATCCGAAGTCTGCAGAATCATAGTTTCGCCGTTCCGTGCTTTGATGAGACCTTCGACCTTGACGGACTGCGCCAGGGCCATTGTGCCCAAAAAAGGAGCCATGAAGAGCGACACACTTAAAACATAAATGGTTCTCGGCAAGTTGAAGTGCTTCATAGATTCTGCCTCCCCTTGGCAAACTGCGATTAACACGACTCAAAATCTTCACTCTCGTGGATCTGTTCGTCAGTTCGCTCCCTATTCGTCATTCTCCATAACTGGGGACCAGGACTGATCCGGGTTGAAGCGCTCCATCTTCTGGAATTCGTTAAGAGTGCTCGGTCCGAGGTCCTTTTCATAGACGACACCGTCCTGACTCACGATGAAGGTCTTGATACCCGTCTCCCCGTACTCGGCTGGGGCGGCTATCAGAGCGAAGCCTCCGATCATTAGGCCTTTCAGCACGTAGTCCATTTGACCGAGCCGTGCCGCTGGCCCCTGGCCTTTCAGAATCTTGAAGAAATATCCGTGGTATGGCTCTGCTCCGGGGGAGTAACCCTGTTCGATCGCCCGGGCGATCTTTTCGCCAATTGGTCCGCCCCAACTGCCATCCGGGTTTTGCCAACCCAGGCCATCCTGTTTGCCGGGGTTGCTTATAATGCGCTGGGCATATTGATTTACGTTGAAGCCTTCGCGGGGTTGGAACGCATACTCGTACTGCGCGTCTACATAGCCTCGGCAGATATCAACAGCGTCCAGTTCGTTAGCGCCAATGCGGCGATGGAGGAGTTCTTGCCGGCCGGCATTGGCATCGAAGTACCACTTGTCGCCCGACTTCACAAGAGGCACCGGAAACGGCCAGTCCTCGTTGCCCACCAGTAGGAAAGCCCGGTTACCCTTCTTTGGGTCCACGCTAACGTTTTTCCTTTCGCGGGCCTCCGCAGCGAAGTCTGTAGCTCGCTGACGGTCTTGAGGGTATTCGCCAGACAGAACAATGTCGTCGCCGGCGGATCCGAAAATTTCTTCAAGAGCGCGCACGTCAAACTTCTCGGCCGCTTCGATAAGCTCATCGGCAGCCTGTTGCGGAGTGTTGAACATCTTTACGCTCATCCCCGTAGATGCGGGTGCGGCTTTCGTCGTGGACTGCCGTGCCGCGGCGAGAACGAGGGCCGACAAAAACAATGCGCACGATATGACGACTGCGCCCCGGAGAAACCTAAGGTCCGGGTTTCGGTGCATTCGTTTCATTTCACTGCTCCCAACGACTCTTCGCAATAACCGCCGTTCATCTGCGCCGGCCACCGCCACTACGGCCACCTCCGCCTCGGAACCCTCCCCCTCGGGATCCCATGCTGGAGGCGCCGCGGCTGCTGTTGGCACGCGCGCTGGGTCCGTTGTATCCGCGAGAACCCCTGGAACCTCCTCCGAAGGCGTCTCGGTTTCCTCCTCCACCCCGGGTGAGGTCTCGGCCTCCAATGCTGTTTGGCCCCCCACCGCTGAACCTATTACCCCCGCCCGGCCCACCGCCAGCCCGGTTGCTGACGCCAGGGCCGGAACGACTGCTGGCAAGATTGCCGCCCTGGCGGCCAAGTTGTTGTCTAGCGCCAGCCTGGCGGTTAGCAAGAGAGTCGCCTCGTGCAGCGCCGCCAAACCTGTCTGCGGTCGCACGGTCACGATATGGCGCTCCGCCACGATGTTGTGGATTGTGTTTCCAGCTGGCATCTCCGCGGCCTCCCCCACCGAAGTTGCCGCGGTCACCACCTCCTGTCCCGCCGCGGTCACCACCGCGATTTGGTAGTTGCGATGGGCGGTTTCCACCGCCAATATTCGAATTGCGATTGAAATTGTTGTTGTTATTGATATTTATGTTGTTGTTGCTCCAGCCGCAGCCCCAGCCCCAACCACCGCCCCAGAACGCGCCCATCATCACTCCAAAGCCGAATGAAATCGCCAAGCCGGCGGCGTAGTATCCTGCCGGGTAGTAAATCGGCGGATAGGGATAGAGGGGAGCACCCCAGACCACCGTTGGGTCGTACGACGGCACGTAAACGACTTGCGGATTCGCCTGTTCGACCACGATCACACTCTTATTCTCGACCACCCTCGTCTCTACCTGCTGTTGCTCTCCCGATTTCAAATTGCCGTTGTCGTAAGCCTTTTTGCGCATGCGCTGCACGGCATCCATCACATCGCTTTGTTGCGCCAGGAAAGCATTGCCCAGGTCTGTGGTCCACTGAATATCGTCTGCCAAGCGCTTCACCACATCGGGCAGACCTGCCATCGCTTGAATACTTGGGTCCCAGGGTTGTTTAGCGACCGCGTCGGCCAGTGCTTTGTCTTTCAGTTCGGGGTTCCTCAAAAGCCATTGCTGAAGCTGAATAAGTTCGAGGGGATAGGTTGACACTGCCAACGTTTGCGCCAGCAATGGATCTGGGTACAGAGCGATTGGTGCCACCAGGGAGTCCAGTTGGTCGGGCGGGATCTTCGGAGCTTGGTCGTTGGACGGAGAAAGAGCTGACGGTAGTAATGGCGCAGATGTCACCGGGTCACCCGGCACCATGGCGACAGATAGCACGCCAATCATCAGATTTCTGACGCCTTCGCTGAAGAACCGATTTGCATTCATATCGGTTCGAAGTATTGGGAATCTGCTGGCTTAGTTCGCCTGTCAGAACTAACAGTTTGCCAAGACCACAACAGGCGGCAGATTTTGGGGAACGATGCGGGGGGAGGCAAGTGGTGGCGACAGCAAGTCCTGTTCAAAATTTGCAAGGCCCGTCACTGCCAAGAAGGAAGATCACGGGTTGGTATTTCGCGGTTCCAGCGCTGTTCATAGTGCTCGGAATATTTGCCATTATCGAGCCCGCTGTGGCGGCATTGGCAGTTAGCAGACTCGTTGGATGGCTATTAGTTTTCGGTGGTCTTGTGTACTTGATTGGCGCATGTACGGGACGCGCCGTAAAGGAGGTCATCTTTCAAGTGGCGATCGGGATCATATACCTGGTGGGTGGACGCTACACTTTAACGCACCCCCGTTTGGCAATGGGAGCGCTGACACTGTTGCTGGGGGCAGTGATCACGGCGGGAGGAGCAGCGGAGATCGTTTCGAATCTCCGGCTCAAGAGTGCCGATGCGTCGAAATGGATGCTGTTCAACGGAATCATCACGTTTTTTCTCGGCGGGATGATTTGCTTTCACTGGCCATCGAGTTCCGTGTGGGCCATAGGGACCTTCGTTGGATTAACACTCTTGATGACTGGCATGACGCGGCTGATGTTCGCTTTCACCGCGCGGAAGCTCAGCAGGCTGGAGGCGAGGTAGTGCACGAAGTTCAGTTCTGAATTGGAATAAGCAAACAGTCGGCACAAACTAAACTAATTGAGCGCTAGGGTCGTATTCAGTAACGATTGAATGAAGAGAGCAAATTTTCTGAAATATCCGTTGATCTTCCTGTCCTTGCAAGTTTCCAGATACATAACCGCACAAAGTCCTTAGCTCATATTGGTGGCAGGCCAAGTGCCAGAGTTCTTCGACTCGAAGTGCCGCATCCGAGTTGCCTTGCGTCCGCAATAAGGGAGCGCATTCTCCACAAGCACAAACCCGTCGGATCGCTCCGTTGGGTGCTATGCTCGCTGTCTTGACTAGATTTCTTACTATGTTTTCGAATTGCTTTGGATCAGGCTGATCATCAATCATGAATGAAGCGAGAGCTTGCTGGGCGTCGATCGAGATGTAGCTCTTGCACTTGATAATGGCTTCTAGATCGAAACCTTGAGTCTGTAGTTTCTGATCCAGACTGAGCCGATGAGCCTCCGTCGCCAAAACCACAACTGCATGGCATGCGCTTAAACCACTGATGATAAAACTGGCGAAACCTTCCAACAAGTATTCATCGTTGGAATAGATCTGAAGATCGTGGAGGTTTTGCCCCTCGGAAGGATTGTTTTCCGGCGCGGCAAAAAAGACTTGGCCCGCTAATCTAGCACCAAGGTAACGCCTACCCTTACTAAGTGCCTTCACCGCCGGTAACAATTCCCTTCCCGCATCGGACTTCACGAGATAGCCGTCACCGCCGGCCTCCAAGGCCGCTTCTGCTACCTCTGGAGAGTTTTCCTCGCTCAAAAAGAGGATTTTCGAGTCAGGTGAGAGGTCCCGAATTCGTCGCGCAGCTTTGATCCCATTCAAGGTAGGAAGTCCGATATCTAGCAGAATTAGGTCGGGGCGCAAATCCTCAGCCTTGTAAACCGCTTCAAGGCCGTCTGACACTTCGAAGAGAATTTTTGAATCTACTTTTTGGAGGGCAGAAGAGACAAAACGACGCCAGGGCTCAAAGTCATCAACTATTAAAATGCGGAGCGGCATCGGCCTGCTCTTCGCAAATCATCTGCTGCCTTTAAGCGCATAGTAGGGACACTCAACATCATCGCCATCGAACTGGGGTCTCATCATCGTTCCGAATACGGCATCTCAGCCAGGTCAAGACGTAAGCTGCCTAGTTGGCATGGGATTGAGCCAAAATCCGCCCCCGGAGGCCCCTGGCACACTAGGCTAGGGGCTTGCAACCCTTTCTGTCAATAGAGTACTGGCGGCCCAACCTTTGAAATCTGTGGAAAAGTGATGAGAGCTGGGAACAGATTTGGGATGAGAATTGATTGGCTGCTACGCGTCCGCTGAAGCCTTTACCGGCGGAGCCTTAAGACTCCAAGGTTGCGATGGACGGGTCCCATCACGGCTTGCATCGTCGTTGCGAGTGGCTGTTTCGCTGGTTTGCCCGGCTGCTCCAGAATAAAACAAAGGGTCCAGCAAGATACTTACCAAGCACGTATCGAAACAACTCTTCAAAGCACAATTGACCTCTTCTGGGCCCGTGATTTGGATGGACTTGTGGATTGGAATCCGTTTGGTACTGAGAGGACAGAGTTGAACCACAGAGGGTGCTCACCTAGACCTCCAACCGTAAGGTCATCGTGTTTTTGCATTGCAAGCCAGCAACCGGCAGAAATGCTAGTCTACTTCCGTTGGAGTGCGTGGCTTAGGTTTCGTCCGATTGGACCGATTGGAACGTGAGGTTATTCTTCCATTCTCCTGGGTCTTGTTATTTGCGCAGCGCGGGTCAAGCTAGGACTTCCGCGGAGGCCGTGTGGGCGTCGTCTGCAGGAACAGACGCACCTATCATTTGGTGCTCGCGATAGGCCTGATTGAGCACACGGACAACGTCAGTGGTTTGACTTGGAGACACGATGAGATCGAAAGCACCGTCGTTCAACGCCTCTAGGTATTCGTCCCAGTCTGCAAGACGCGAGGTAACTACCAAGCAAACGCTCCGGCCTTGCGAGCGCGTCATGGCTAGGAGGTCGCGATAAGTGCCGTCCGACAAACCACGTTCGCAAAACACGACATGAATGTTATGGTTGTGGAACACTTCTTTACACTCGCTAGCTGTAGACGCGCAGATCGTTTTCCAGCCTTCTCGGTCTAGGATTTCCATCAGAGCACAACGATTCTTAGACTCCGACGCGACGACGAGTATTGGAATGGGCATATCCATACTAAACGCTCCTTAAATTCTGATTTTCAATAGGGCCTGAATTTCTGGATCGTTCGAATTCCTGATGAAGCTCATTAGAAGGGCGCGCCATGGCAGACTTTGAGAACAGCGTTCCACTTCTTCTAAGGCCAAGACTTTGGTTTTCGCGATTTCTATGTCGGTGCCAGCTTTGGGTCTCATCAGCAGGGTATCTCCCTGGTCTCGCAATAACACACCTCGCAGACTCACTTTGATTGGACCAAAGCCCAACTGCGCGACTACCTCTTGCCCAATCCACGATTCAAATGCGTTCCGCACGTTACCCCCAAACTTTGTCCTATCTGTGGGCAGGCAGCATGGGTGAGAGCCGGGTCTGACGGATACTGTCAAAAGTTACAGTCGGTTATCCGTCAGGGACCCACCCGTTTTTGCCGGATGAGACGTGTGAATCAGAATAAGCGCCCGTGATCCGCACCCGGGGTTTGCAACAAATAGTACAAATGGCTTAGAAAATGCGAACCTTTGCTGCACTGAAGGGACTGGGTGTCGGTGTAGGCCCGATCGGAGAACCAAAATAGAGCGCGCGAATCGATACTGTTTGCCCAGAAACGAGTTCACTTGCGCCCCCGACGCCATCAAAATTAGTACCCGGAGAGATATTCGACAATTGGACGATCACGGGAAAGGTGAGGCCGAAAAACGATGGAAGAGATTGTATTGCAAAGGTGTTTGGCGGTGCTGCGCTGGCGACGCTGCCGGTGACACGGGTGAAGCGGAGATACACGAAGTCTACGCTGGCAGCTGCGAGAATAGTGCCGGTGCTAGGTGTGAAGGAGACGACATGCAGAGCTAGAGTCTGGCCGGGCGTCAGAACGGAGGCGTCCACCGCTCCAGGGAAAGACGAATTGGGGATAACCAAGCCTTTGCTATCCACTACGAATGGCTGGGGGTTTTCCAAAGTAATTCGCACTGGAGCGCCTAATCTTAGATTGTTCCCAATGAGACTATTGTTAGTCGCAAGGACGAAGTCATTCGTGACAAGCTGGAATTGAGTAGACGACGAAGGCGGCAGCCCAATAATGCCCTCGATCCAATCTCCGTCTGTGATTGCCAGGGGATCGTATTCCAAGAGACTGAGTGAGCCGTCCAAATTCAGGATCGTATCCAAACTAGCCACCTGACCCTGCTTCGCACACGCAAACGTGCTACCTAGATTGAAAGTCGTGCAATTGGGAGACACGATTGTCGACGTCCCGGCGATAGCGGTGACTGGGCCTTTAGTTGCTGTTTGGATTGTCAGGCTCTGAGTGGCCTCATCGACGGACGAAACAATCCCGGTTACATCCTCGACAAAGTCCAGCGTCGCAGATGGCAAACTGCTGGATGTGAGGGGGAGGATCACCGCGGTCAAGACGTTCGCTGCTCCAAGGTTTACCGCCGTGATTGCTTGGGTCTGTCCGTTCACACCCAGCGCACTCGCGATATCTACACTAATAGCGAGGCCGGTATTTTGCGCGCGTGTGACAACCAGAGGGAACGGGAAGGTTGTGATTATGGGCATTGCTGACGGACCGCTTAAGGTGGTTACGCTGCCCGCCGCGCACCCTGTTATTCCCTGAGTCTGCACACAATAGGTAACAGCAGGATCCGAGAAACTCACAACCATGTTTGTGTAAGTTCCAGCTGGGATCGCAGTGGAAAGAGCGAGAAGAGTACTATCACTCTGGAGCTTGACAAGATCTACTTGGTACAAGTCAGAATTCAGGGGCACATTTACGGAGCCGCCACTTTCGGGAGTCAATGAAACCCCTACTACAGTCGTCCGAAAGGAAAGAAGGTTGGTACTGGCAGGGGCTGGCAAAGGAGCAGCACGAAGAGTGAGAATCAAACCGGCATTGCTGACTTGGCCTGTTCCTGACCTGTTCGGCTTACTCGGACCACTACACGATTCCAGGAGAAAAACTACTACCAGGACTGAAAAAACCCAGAATTTCTTGAGGTCGCGCCAACGCAGACTGGCCAGAATTGATTTGCGAAGCGGACTCACGCCAGCCTTCCCACCCCAATGGGAAGCGTGACTTTCACTTCGCGATCCGACAACTGGTAGAAGTACCAGTCTAATTCAATCGAGGCTTGGGGCAAAGGAGATGTTTTTGACCGGAATAGAAACTTCAATAACCGTGCCCTTTGAAGGTGCCGAGGTAATGGCGACTGTGCCGTCCAGAACTAAAATCTGCTCGCGGATCGAAGTCAATCCGATGCCTTCGGGACGCAGGGGATCTAACCCGACTCCATCATCAGAGACTCGCAAAACGGCCGCTCGGTCGGCCAATTTCAATTCCATAGCAGCCGTCCTAGCAAGGCTATGTTGAACGATGTTTTGTAGTGCCTCTTGTGCCACACGAAATAAGCACGCCGAAACGTCTGACCGGAGAAAAGATGACACATTACGTTCCGAGAATTCAATCGTGATGCCGGACTGGGCACCAGCGTCCCGGCATAGCTTTTTGAGAGCGCGCGGAAAACCCAGGTATTCGAGCATGAAAGGGTGCAGGTCATGGGATAAATCACGAATTGTCTTGGAAATGCCGGAAATCTGGTCGTAGAGGTTGTCCAAAGGCGTTTCGGCAAAGACGAGAGATGCGGCTCGGAGCTCGTCAAGGTGGAGGCTGACAAGTGTTAGTCGCTGAAGGATGTTGTCATGCAGCTCTCGCGCGATTCGGTAACGCTCCTGTTCTTGTGCATGAACAAGGTTGCCGCATTTGGCGCGGCGAGATTCTTCGCTGTGGAGCCCCTCAGCAATTAGGGCGCCCGACAACAAGAATGACACTGCGAGCGCTGTGAGCAGGAAATGAAGCGACAAAACAGCGTAAACCATAGACTGCATTCCGAGGGAGCCCCGCCCTTGCACGGTATTCCAGAAGGAAATCAATGCAACAACCAGCGTTAGCGCACTCACGCCTCCGGAGCCAAATCGCAGTAGCGCCCAAATCAAGAGAGGCAGAAGAACGTAAATGAATGTCCAGAAACTAATTGGAGCGCCTTCTCTCCCGAATGCCAGAAGACTGACGACCACCGTGCCCATCGTCAACACGCCTGCCTCGCAATATGCCCAAATATTTGCTCCCCGCAGCCAAGAGAGCCCTTTGACTCCAAAGATCACGATGGTCGGCACGATAGTGAGATCAGCTGCGATGTTGGTGGTGAGCCGAGTTGCCCACAGCATCCAATAATCCTGCCCAAGTCCGGTCAGAACCACACCCGCAGCATCCAAAAAGGATGTTGCAAATGTCGGCACGAGAACACCAAAGGCCAAGAAAACGATCACTCCATAAACGCTTTCGAACAATGGCTTGTCTTTCTTGAAGATTCGAACGCAGACGGCACCCAGCAGTGCCTCGCCCACGTTTCCTACAAACCACGCTAGAGCAGAAATTAAGGGTATGCCGGTCCTTAACTGAATAAGCAGATGAACAGGGAACACGGCCAAAACAAGAACCCACCAGATTCGCGGAGAAGTCAAGAAGAGAGCGGCGAGCAGAATCGCATTAGGAGGCCAAAAGGTCGCAATCGGCGTGCTGGCGGGCGTCAGCAGAAAGCCAATTTGCGACCCGGCATAGTAACAGAGTGCAACCAACAGAGCGATTATCGAGGTACGAGCTGCCCCCGGAACAGCGGCAAGTGGGTCGCTGCTGCTGGGCGCAGCCAGAGAGTCGATTGCTGTCTGCAATCGGAAGAGGGGTGAAGTTACTTCACGATGTGACATATTTGACGACCTCCCCAAGACCTAGGTCACCAAATTCACTCAGGCCGAGATTCCTTCTTTCATAACACTAAAGATTGATTCGTTCGATTAAATGCAGCGCCAATTCGCTCGCTGTCAGCCTTTAAACTGATACAAGCCACCTTTGCTCGATGTGAAACAGCGCCACTCACGCGACTCAAGTGCCTTAGGCCGTGAATTATGCCCGGGCTCGCAGAATGTAACTCATCTTGTTGGTAATATTCAATCATAAATTTACGAATTCTTGATTACCCGAGCCGGATATTTATCGCCATCACGCAACCCCGATTAACAGGCGGCCCGTTCAAAAGCTGGCTATTGTACTGGTACTAATTAGTACTTAAACAATCTCAGCCCGGACACCGCAGAGTGGAAGGCTTCGTTCTCATGAGAAGGTAGGGGCCGGCGTCAGGCCAAAGGAGAGAGGGAGAGACGCCTACGACCAAATGAGAATGCTAAGTCAGATGGAGGAAATGAAAGACTCACCGCTCGTGGCGGACTTTACAGCCTCGATCAAGTCTTTGGCCATGTGTGTCTTAAAGACGTATCCTAGGGCGCCGGCTTGTTGAGCCGCTTCGACAATTTCCTCGTCGCTCTCTACAGAGCAAATCACAACGCCAGGCCCCGGAGTGAGCTTCCTCAACTCGCGGGTGACTTCCATCCCGTTGAGAAATGGCATCTCCAAGTCAAGAACAACCGCATCTGGCCTATATTGCAGGATTTTCTCGAGCGCTATTCGACCGTCTGGTGCGGTAGCCACGACGTCAAATTCACCAGACAGCAAGCTGACCATTTGTCGCAAGAGTGCATGGTTGTCATCAGCGATTATGATTTTTGGTTTACGCACACACGCATTTCTAAAAAAGGGTCCACAAGTAGATTAATGCTCTTTTTGGGATGCGCCTACCTAAGCTCAGCGACGTAACCTGAAACCCCGAAACACGGAACAGAAAACCAAGACTGGCTTGTCAGGGTTGGGGTTTAGACGCAAATGCTAGCGATTCCGTTAGAAACAATGGCACGCCGGGATCTTCCTGTCGTTGCGCGGGCGCAGCGATACTTGAAATGATTCTAGCTGAGGGGCAAAGGCATCAACTCGCCTATCGCCTAGGATTTTTCGGCTATGACAGCGTTCCCGTAACGAACTGGAAGATTGCGAAGACTGTTGGAGGGCTATTCGCATCCAGGGGAAACAAAACGACGGCCGTCTTTTGCCAGCTCGATTGCTGGAATCAGATCAGTAGCTAAGCGAGGCTTGAGCACGTACCCACAGGTGCCAGTTTCCAGGGCGGCACGACACGTATCAGGATCCTTCTCGACCGTGAGGAAAACGATTCTAGTGGACGGATTAGCTTCTAGCATGCGTTTGGCAGCTTCGATTCCATTGAGGACAGGCATGGAAAGATCAAGCACGACGACATCAGGTAGCAGTTTGGTAGCAGCCTCCACAACCGCTTGCCCGTCAGTTACCATACCAACGACTTCGCAACGGTTATTGGATAAGAAGTCGCGGACATACTCAAGGACCTGAACGTTGTCGTCAGCTAACACTATGCGGATTTTGGCCAAGTGCGCACTCCGCCCCTTACAACGGGTACAACACTCACGGTCCGATAAAGTTTCGCGTTTGCTGCGGGGCGTAACCAGGGGAAGGAACGCCCCCGCTTACCCCGGCGAGGACGTCCTGGGGCACTCAGTCAATACTAGCAGGATGGCATCCCGATGTGTCAACTCTACTTATCTAGTGTGGATCTAAGTGGAGGGTGGGTGGATGTTTGCAATTAGGGAGACATCTCTCTTGTGTCGTTTTTGGATTTGTTTTTCATCTTAGCGGCGTAGACCATCGCCTTGGTCTCCAGCAACTCTGCCTGGGCTTGGCGCTGTGTCTTGGCCAGCACCACGGCATAGGCTTTCATGGCATAAATTAATGACGCGTAATCCGGAGGTGAAGACTTCTCCAAGATGCCGAGTGCGCGCTGGCAAAATGGCTCAGCCTCGCTATAGTAGCCGCGAAATATATCAGCCTCGGCCAACAAAGTGAGAACATGCGCTAGATCTGGGCTTTGCTCTCCCAGTGAGTTTTCCTTAATAGTTAGAGCCTCCGCAAAGAGAGGACCCGCCTGGTCATACTTTCGCTCTTCGAGATATAGATTGCCAAAGTTTTGCATTGTCTGTCCAAAATCCAGAGATTTCGTCAGTCCAGCCTTGTTCCATATGGCCAACGAGCGCTTATACAACAATTCCGCGTCCGCGTATTTGTGCTGCATCTGTTCCACCCCTGCGAGATTGCTTAGAAGAGGGGCTAAGTCCGGATGGCCCGGGCCGAACTGCTTTTCGCGAATGGCAAGAGCGCGCCTCAGATCCTGTTCAGATGCTTCATATTTGCCTGCTCTCATCCGACCTGTTGCTAAGTTATACAGCACGGTAGCAACGACTGGATGCTCCGGCCCAAGGTTCTTTTCATACATTGCTAATGCTCGCAGATATGACGACTCCGCTTCCTTATGCTTTCCTTCTGAGCTGTAGACTTCCGCTAAATTATTGAGAGTCACTGCCACAGTCAGGTGCTCTGTTCCGAAAAACTTTTGGCGAATGGTTATTGCCCGCTCCAAAAGATTTTCCGCTTCCAAGAATTTGCCTTCGTCCTTCCGAAGGAGGGCGACATTACTCAAGATGTTCGCCCCGACAGGGTGTTCAGGTCCAAAAGTCTTTTCCCAAACCGCCAATGCACGCTGAAAATCGGATTCAGCCTCTGGGTAATTCCGCAGTGTTTTCTGAAGCAACCCCAGATTATTAAACGCGCTAGCAATGTTTGGATGCTCGGGCCCGTACGCCTTTGTCCAAATGGCCAAGGAACGCTGGAGAGCGTTTGCCGCCTCTGAATATTTGCCTTGGTGTCTCCACGCTACTGAGATATTGCACAATGCAGCAGCAACGTTTGGATGTTCGGGACCAAGCCCTTCTTCCCAGATGGCGAGCGCGCCTCGCAGGAGGGGCTCCGCTTCCGAATACCTTGCCTGTTCGTTGTAATACATGCCAAAGTTGTTAAGGATTGTTGCGACGCCCGTATCGTTCGGTCCGACGATTTTCTGGCGAACGGCTAGGGCGCGGCGAAAGTGTTCTTCAGCTTGCGAGTACTCACCCAGATCCTCTTCCACGGAGGCGAGATTGTCCAAGGTGGCGGCCAAGTTGAGTTTTTCAGGTTCGAGGTTTTCCCAAATGGTCAGGGCCCGCTTGTAGAGGGCCTCGGCTTCCGAATACTGACCCTGGCTATTATAGACACTCGCCAAATTATTCAGAACTGTGGCTGTAAGCGGATGATCCGGCCCAAAAGCTTGCTCCCGGATTGCCAGGGCGCGCTGAAGAAGCGCCCGTGCGTCCGAAAACTTAGCTTGTTCCTGGAACAAAAGAGCCAACTCGTTAAGCAGCGTAGCTGTTTCTTCATGTTTTGCTCCGTGAACTTTTTCGGAAACCGCTAAGGCCCGCTTGTAAACGGATTCCGCTTCGGCGTAGCTATGTTGTCGGCGATAGATCCCCGCTAGATTATAGAGGGCTGATGCATACTGAGGATCCGATTCCCCAAGCTCTGAAACTTGTCGTACTGCATCCATTAAGACTTTCGCGTCCTGGTTGTTTCCAGATTTGGACGTTTGTATACCCGACGGGTTTGTTGTTTCTGTTATGGGGAGTTGGGCATGGGCTGCTAGCGCCCAACAAATCACGGAAATCGGAATTGTGAAGTGAAAGAGCTTCATGGCTCTGCCTCCTCGACGTAGGCGAGGAATCTAAGTTCGCGAATCGCGTGTTTGGGCAAAACTGTCAGAATTGCTAGCTGAGGATGTATCTAAGGGTATTCGGTTCTAATCATGGCTTATGTCAGGAAGCCCTCTAAAGGAATCAATCAGCCGGCAACTGCCAAAAGAGGACTTGAATAGAATCACGATGAATGATTTGTCTCACGAAGGGAGCTGAGGTATTTGACTAGTAGAACTTCGTTTCCTTTCTGGTTGTAGACCAGCTCATCAACAAAGTGCTTAGTCAGCAAGAGCCCATAGCCGCCGGGGCGCAGGCCTTGGGCCTCTCGGAAAAGAGCATGACGAATCGGATCATACGAAGGATTATTGACAGCCGCATGATGAATTTCTTCTAGGGAGAACCCCTCGCCGGGATCCTTAATCCTACACATGACTGACTTCCGCGTGCGCACATAGGCCACTTCAACGTATTGGCTGGGATCGAAGTTACCTCCATGCTCGATAGCGTTGAGTAACATTTCTCGAAAAGCAGTTGCGACGTCTTCCCTCTCAGGGTGAGGCAAATCCGACATCTCCTGAAAAAACTGGACTAACCTGTCGGCTGTTTTTCTCTCGCAACGGGCGATGAGGCTAATCCACTCGGGCGTGGCAGAGACAAGTTCGATGCCATCATCCCAAGGAGGCTCTGTTGTGGCGCAGCGCACGACCTCGGCAAATGATGAAGTTGAGAATGGCTTGGAGAAATAGCTAAACGCACGTTCTCGAATCGCGGTGATTACATCTGCCGGTGTACTTTCGTCTGTAAGAATGATGAGGCGAACATGCGGTCGGACCCGACGGATTTTCCTCAACAAATCAATATCTTCTTTACCGCTGGATTGTGTGCCAGTAACGATAAGATCGAACGGTTTGTCCTCGATGAGCTTCAAAACGGAACGGTTGTCCGGCGTATGCACAATGTTCCACTCTTCCGGGTTCAGTGCGCCACAAAGCGCGCTGTTCACTTGGGGTTCGGCATCCACTATGAGTACAGACTTCGGGGGGACTGGCTGAGTTTGTACTTGGGCAGCAACGCCCACGGTTCTTTCCCCCGCTTGCGTTTTACGGATAATCCGCTACCAGTTTCTCGCGCGGCTGCACCACTTCGGTTTTCTAAGCTCAGCTTTCCAATCTGCGCTTAGTGACATCGAAATGGCCCCGGGTCGTCGAGACATCGATTCATTTGACCATTTGCGTTGGGAATCCTTCTCTTCAAGTGGTATGCCCGAGGCCAGGCATGGCTCGCGACTGTCAGTTTAGACAGTTTTACGTTATTTGCCATAGCCGATGGTATCCACTTTAAATCAATTCAACTGGTGCAGTCGGAAAGCGCTGGATAGCTGCGGCATTCTCCAATGGATGATTGCGGCCGAGTTCTTGGCTGTAAGTTTTGACAGTTCCCCGCTCCGACTTGATTGCCTAACGTGCATTCCAAGGCGCACGAGCGGAAACGTACGGAGAGCGGCTATGAGTAGTGCACCAAAGGCACCAGCAGCTCGAGTGGATCAGTTCTTTACAGTTGCAGAAGCTCGCTTTGACCGCTGGCGCTCGCTGCTCCAAGCAGCGCGCGTGTGGGAAGGTGCAGCAACTCGGCAGCCTTCCGAGAAAGAAAAGCAACAGGCGGCAACGTCGGCCTCTTTTCAGGAACTGCGTCAGTGGGAGGATTTTTTCGCCTATCCGGGAGAGGCGTTGCTAAGAACGCTGGGTGAACGCATCGCCTCAGGTGATGCGACAGGAACCACTCACTTGTCGCAGTCGATCAGTACCGCTCTCCTCACACACTCTTATCGCACCAGTCTTACCGATTGGGAAGGCGAGGAACAGCCGGCAATAAATTTCGGCGATCGGGTACCGGGGAGTAGTGAAGAGGCACACTATCGCCCTTATTTCGAAGTGTTGATGGTAAGCCCCGCTGGGTCAGCAAAATGGGCGGACTTGGCTCAAGAGCTACGCAAATTGCGTAGGTCCCAGGACAAGTTCATTTACGAACCGGTTTTTGTCGGCAATTTCGAAGACGCCGTTCTCGGAGCCATTCTTAACGGCAACATTGAAGCCGTTGTCATTTATGAAGGCATTTCCTTCGCTTCCTCTCACTACAGTCCAGTCTTGCGTGAATTCCTGACCGCACATCTGGCAGCCAGCAACATTAATAAGGAGACGGGGCAATTTGCTTTGGCGCTTGCTCAAGGATTGAAGCTGCTTCGTCCGGAACTTGACATTTATTTTCTGAGTGACCGGGAACCGGAGAAGCTTGCCGGTGACGTCCGTGGGGCTTGCATCCGTCGTGTCTTCTATCAGGTTGAGGAGCCTCTGGAACTACATCTGAGCATCCTCGACGGCATCGCGGACAGGTATGACACCCCTTACTTCGATAACTTGCAGAAATACGCTCAAAGACCCATTGGCACTTTTCACGCTTTGCCCATCGCAAGAGGCAAGTCGATTTTCAAGTCGAATTGGATTCGTGACATGGGCCAGTTCTACGGGTTGAACTTGTTTCTTGCCGAGTCCTCCGCAACTACAGGCGGCCTCGACAGCCTCCTGGAGCCAACGGGAAACATCAAGGTTGCACAGGAGAAAGCTGCCCGGGCATTCGGGGCAGACCACGTCTTCTTTGTCACCAACGGCACTTCCACGTCGAACAAGATGGTCGAACAGGCTTTGCTGGCCCCGGGTGACATCATGCTGGTCGACCGAAACTGTCACAAATCCCATCATTACGGAGCGGTGATCACTGGTGCGCTCCCTCTTTACGTCGAGGCTTATCCGCTTACGCAGTACT
>Ga0307478_10000611_pt1 | contig 35401 bp, 35 predicted proteins | sample atmos_gasesECM4C_2_FD_203713 | JGI IMG/M metagenome (GOLD analysis project Ga0307478, IMG submission 203713) | Hardwood forest soil microbial communities from Morgan-Monroe State Forest, Indiana, United States - atmos_gasesECM4C_05 | ecosystem: Environmental > Terrestrial > Soil > Temperate...
TTTCGCACGTCCTCATCCGCTCCACCGCCATTCGTTGAAATTTCCGGGAGTATCTCTTCCTTTTCACCGTGCTTCCTTTCCCGGAAACTGTGCCCAATCTTGTGTGTCACTTCAAGGGTTCACTCCAATCTGGGGTGAACCCCTTCTTCGTGTCCAAATAGGCTTCGAGAAGTGTAAGGCCAACTGATTCAACGGGACTTAGTGAATTGGCGATAGGTTCAAATCCCATCGCTCGCCCCAACTAATTCACTGAGACAACTCGAGGCCTACTTGGTTGCGTTCCGGATCAGGACCACATCTGAATCGGTGTGCGCGCGCAGCAAGCAGATGCTGCGGCTGTCTGGCGACCAGCGGAAATTGAGGATCTGTTCTGAGTCAAAGGACGTAATCTGGTGGCCCGTCGAACCGTCCAGAGGCTGAACCCAGATATTGTCGACTCCGTTTTCTCGAATGGGATACGCAACGGCTTTGCCGTCGGGAGTAAAACTGAGATTGCCGCTGGAGATTCTCTCGTCCGCCTCAATCGTCCGGGGCGGATTGGGCTTCTCGGAAAGGTCGAGGAGCGCCACTTTGTACTGAGGGTAGGGGTCCTCGGGCGTTGGAACCGTCGCCAGCACATAGGCCAGTTGCTTTCCGTCAGCGGAACGACTGAGCTCGTTACTCATCGGAATCGAACGCGGAACAGTGCCGCCCGGAATCGGTTCGGCCTTTCCGCCGCCGTTCAACGGGGCGCGGACGAGGTGCTGAAGATCGGCATCCCAGTAGTAGACCCACTTTTCGTCGGCCGAACACACCGGGCCGCGGTCATCCTTACCGCTGGTCAATTTCACGGGAGTCGTTCCATCAGTGTTTGTGCGCCAGACGTTCGTCGCGTTCGTGCCGCCATGAAACGCCCAGGAGAAAACCAAGTAATGCGATCCACAGCCGGCAAGTTCCACGATTGCTCCGTTGGGATCGCCGATCAGTTGGGAAGGCGGATTGCGGTCCATTCCAATTCGCATGAGATGCACAAAGTCGCTGAAAATCAGGTTGCCGTCCGGCGACCAATCAAACCAATTGACGGGCTGCCCTTGGGAGAGCAAGGGAGCCACTTGCGCTGACGAACTCCCAGCGGCGGGAAGTATGTACAGATTCTGGCTCGTTTTTGTCTGGACCGTCGCGAGCGTGCTCCCCTCGGCAGAAAGCGTCAGGGAAGCGTAACTGTTCGTATCGCGAGTGACTGGCACAATCTGATCAGTGCCTTCCTGCACGAAACCGACTTGCGCCCGCTGAAAATAATCCGGGCCCTTCTGCGAATAGAGAGTGACGATCCCGTCGCCTTCGGGAAGCCATTTGAATTCCCGGGTCACTTTGTCGTCGAAAGTTGCGAACCGCGAGCCCTTCTTATCTCCCATTTTCAAGAGCGCAATGCCCCCAAGGGCATTGTCCGGCCTGAACAGCCGGTAAGAAAACTCATCAGTGCGAGGCCTCCAACCTACAAATAACGGAGTCTCAGATACCGGGGAAGCGGACTTCAACGTCTTCTCATCTGCACCGACCAGGTTCGTAGTGATCAGCCTGTACTGGCCGGGCTCTGGATCATTTTTCCTGCTGAAAGCGATGCGGTCGCCCTCCGGAGAGAACGCGATGTCGCTGTCGATCGCGTGGACAATCGTTTGCGGGGGACCCCCCAACACAGGCGCACGATACAGATCGAAATTTGTATTTGTCGCGTCGCCCGCTTTGATGAAGTAGATGTAGTTGCCGTCCGGCGAAAATGTGATGTTCTTGTAGGAAGCGGGAGATGGCGGAATGACTTGCGTGTCGCTGCTTGTGGGCAGGTTGTGCAGCGACAGGCTTTGCAATCCTTTATTGTCGAGCACAGTCAAAACGTACCGGCCGTCCGGCGAAATCGCTGTCACAGCCGCCTTCCCGGAATTGGTCACTTGGGAAATAGAGAAATTCTGGAACCGCGCGGGCGACACGCGATGAATCATGGAGTACACCCCGTACGTGGCTGTGGCCAGCAGAGCCACCCCAGCGGCAATAATCGCCGTTGCCTGCCACTTGTGTTGCCTAACGGCTTCGACCACCGCAGAACTGCCGGATTGGTGCGCGGGCTGTGTGGCCGAGGGCGTGGGCGGCGGTTCCGCAACCGCAGTCCCCGTGCTGGGCTGCGGCGTCTGCGTTGAATCCGAGTCGCGTTTGAGGCGTCGCAGGTCGGCGCGCATTTCAGCCGCCGTCTGGTAGCGCAGTTCGCGATCCTTTTCCAAAGCCTTGCAGATGATTTCTTCCAGCGCCGGCGGCACCGCGGGATTCAGCCGCGACGGGCGAAGGGGCGGGCGATTGAGAATAGCGTCGAAAATAATTGCGGAGGTATCTCCGCGGAAAGGCATAGCGCCTGTCGCCATCTCGTACAGCACAGCACCGAACGAGAAGAGATCCGTGCGCGCGTCGAGTTGTTTGCCTTTGGCTTGTTCGGGCGACATGTAGGCCACGGTTCCAAGCGTCGCTCCAGGACCAGTCATGAAATCGCCGCTGGAACCCGCCGTAGCCTCGAAAGTCACGCCGGCCGCTTGTGCCATCCGATTGGGGACGACTGTCAACTTGGCGAGCCCGAAGTCCAGGATCTTGGCGTGACCCCTCCGGGTCACAAAAATGTTCGCCGGCTTGATATCCCGGTGGACAATCCCTTCGCTGTGCGCGGCGTCCATTCCATCGGCAATTTCAATTGCAAGAGTAACGAGCCTGTCGACATCTAAGGCGCCGCCAGTGATAGTGTGCTTCAGCGTCACGCCGTCCAGGTATTCCATTGCAATGAAAGCCTGGCCATCCTGTTCGCCGATGTCGTGTATCGTGCAGATATTGTGGTGATTGAGCGAGGAAGCAGCTTGCGCCTCTCGCCGGAAGCGGCTCAGCGCAAAGGGATCGCGGCAAACATCGGGAGGCAAGAACTTGAGCGCAACATAGCGATGAAGGCGAGTGTCTTCCGCCTTGTAGACCACACCCATCCCGCCGCCACCGAGTTTCTCGATGATCTTGTAGTGCGAGAAGGTCTGACCGATCATTGAAGCGCAATATTAGGAGGGTATCTGTTGGTTGTCAATCAATGTGTAGTTTGAACCTGATGAGAACCGATTCGCCGAACCCCGAATGCCAGCGGAGTTTCGCTAGTCACGAGCCGCTAGTCGCTGCTGCAAGGCGTCGTGACAAGAGTCAGTCTGAAGCTGATCGCCTGTGAGAAGCTCAATTCGAAGCGTTTTCTACAGAGTGTGCCGCTAAAACCAATGCTGGCAATGGATTTTTTTCAGGCAGAGTCGCTGGCTAGCTTGATCCCTCTGGCCGATGTTCTAAGGGCTAATGCACCTGTAGCATGCCCCGTTCGAGCGCATTTCCGCTCGCCGGTGACTGCGGAAACGTGATTTCGATTGATTGCGCTATGAAAATACTGTAGCGTTGTCCCCCGTCTTACTCCTCGAATCTATGCAAGACTCTGGCGTTTGTAGAATTCATACCGTAACGGCGCATTCTGCGTCCTTATTCTTTAGCTGACTGACAAGTTATCTAGATCTGTCTTTAGAGCAGTCACTTGGGCCCCGGTCACCATGTCCTAGTCTTGAGGAGACAGAAATGAAAAGTCCGGTTCACCCGCAAGCCACAACCCCACTCATGCAGCGCCGATTTGTCCGCCATTCCGCGACCCTCCTGATGCTGCTGTTCTTTGGTTTTCTGACGACACCAATTCTCAGGGCTCAACAGCCGGCTGCTTTGGGCGAATCGGATCACCAGCTTGTCCAGCAGCTCATGAAAAGAATCGAGCAATTGGAGGCGCAGGTGAAGGATCTGCAAGCCGCCGGGACGCCAACCAACACAAGTGTGAGCAAACCGGAGGCGAACCAGGTCTCCTCCGAGACACCTCCGCAGGGTCCAACCGGAATGGGTGCCGCCGCCGAGCCGACCGGAGAAGGGATGGACTTGAACAAGACCCTTTTGAACATAAGAGGGTTCAGCGACGTCACGCTTCATGGCGACAATGGCAAAGGCGATACCACCTCGTTCAGCATCGGGCAGGTGGATTTATTTATTACCTCGAACGTATCCGATAGGCTCAAATTCCTGAGCGAAACTGTTTTTGAGGCGGGCCAGGACAACAACTTCGGGGTTGATATCGAGCGAATTCTGCTGACGTATTCCTTTAATGACTATCTGAATATCGGAGTTGGCCGTTTCCATTCGGCGATCGGCTATTACAACACGGCATATCACCACAGCACCTGGTTTCAAACGACCACAGGCCGGCCCTTCCTGTTTGAATTTGAGGACGGCGGTGGAATTCTTCCGATTCATAACGTGGGTGCGACCATTTCAGGACGTCTGCCTTCGGGGAGCCTCGGACTGCACTATGTTGCCGAAGTTGGCAACGGGCGCGCCTCCAACTCGCTGGTGAATCCAAATGTAAATGCGGTGCAGAACGTCGTCGATGAGAACAACGGAAAATCGGTGAATTTTGAGGTTTTTGCCCGACCCGAAGCAATACCCGGATTGGAGACCGGATTCTCGATCTACAGAGACAATCTCTACGCACAGAACCTGCCGAAAATCGGCCAAGAGATTTTTGACGCGTTTGTGGTTTACGCAGGGCCAAGGTTTGAATGGCTGAACGAAGCTCTGCTAATCAGGCATGCACCCGAAGGCGGGCACGTCTTCGATACTCCTGGATTCTATACGCAGATTTCCAGGAGGTGGGGACTATACCGTCCCTATTTCCGATATCAATATGTGAATGTTTCCCCGCACGAGCCGCTAGTTTCCTATGTCGGACTGCGTCATGGGCCTTCTGTTGGATTGCGCTACGATATTGCGGACTTTGCTGCGGTAAAGCTGCAATACGACTATACTGTGCTTCGCATGCAACAGGCGGTCTCGGCGCTGGCTCTGCAAGTTGGATTTACTTTTTGAGGCGGAACATGATGCCTCGCCCAATTCTATCCACTTTGTTGATGTTGGCCGCACTCGTGGCGATCGTTAGTGCGCCGCTCCTGGGAACAACTGAACTCGCGCCGTCAGATCCGCAGGGCCGGTCCGCCGCAGATGACTGTTTGGCGATTGTTGTAAATCGCTCGAACCCGGTCGAAAATCTGTCCTTTACGGAGCTCCGTAAGGTTTTCAAGGGGGAACAGAGCCATTGGTCGAATGGACGGCGGGTAACCGTGGTGATGCTCGAATCCGGCAAGACCGAGCGGCAGGCGGTGCTGAGTCAAATCTACCAGATGGACGACAAAGACTATAACAGCTATTTCCTCCACAACATATTCACCGGCGAGGTCCATGCGGCGCCGGTAGCTCTCGCATCCTCCGCCGACGTGCTGAAATACGTATTGAACGTACAGGGCGCCATAGGCTATGTCCGCACCATGGATGCGGACGAGTCCGTAAAGATAGTTCGCGTCGATGGAGTGCTTCCATGCGAAAAAGATTACGGCATTCGCTTGCGCGCCAAGGCCGGAAAGTAGATCACTTTTTTCTCGGGGACTGACTGGAGGAATTCGATTCGAATTCCGTCGCGGGCGAGAGTTCCACAAGCGGCGGGGGAACGAAGCGAAAGTCAGGTTTTCTGCTTCAGCCCGAGCACTCTTAAAAGAGTGTCTTGAAGCCTTCTCAGCTCTTTTTGGCGCTCGTGCTCTTCCTTGGTCCGGTCGTTCAAAGCCTCTCTCAGCAAGATCAAGTTGCGGCGGAATTCCAGTTGGGCCAGCACCATCCGGCTCAGAGCTTTGAGCGCTTCCCGTTGTTCTGGGCTGAACTCCCTCGGTATGCGATCGACCACGCATAGCGTCCCAAGGGCAAACCCTTCTTCAGTAATTAACGGAGCGCCCGCATAGAATCTGATGTTCGGCTCCGACACAACCAACGGATGGTTGCGAAATCTGTCATCTTTCAGCGTATCAGGTACGATCATCACTTCGGAGCTTAGGATGGCCGTCGAGCAAAACGCTATGTCGCGGGGAGTTTCAGAAATCGTAATCCCGACCCGTGACTTGAACCATTGCCGGGACTCATCGATCAGCGAGATGAGCGCAATCGGCGTCCGGCAAATGTACGAAGCCAGCAGCGTGAGGTCATCAAACGCTTGTTCTGGCTCGCTGTCGAGGATGGCATATTTCTGAAGCGCGGCAACTCGTCCCTCTTCGTTTGCAGGCATCAGCATGATCGGCCTCTCGCGACCTCTAATCTCCATTCCTTGGGTGCCTCGTCGCTCGCATCATACACGATTTAGTCAAGGGTAGACGCATTTCGGTACCGGTGCAGTTTGAATCCCCCACAGCTTACTATCGCAACGGAGGCGTGGAAACCTGCTTCGCTGAAAGCCATGCCGCCGCCGTCAAACATAATGTAATCACGATTGAGAAAACGATGGGTATAACAAAGAGGTATCTCCAGCTCACAACCGTGATGGCGGCAAAGCAAAGGGCGAACGCCCACCCAGTGCCGCGCATGAGCGTCAAAGTCGCTGCCGGAAGGCCACCTAGCTGCCATGCCAATATCGCCGAGAAAAGGTAAAACACGCCGACAGAAAATCCGGCCGCCACAAAGAGGTCCCAATACGTGCGCTTGAACCCCCCGATGTCAAAGTGAATCGACCGCATCGAGCCAAGAAGGGCATCAACTCCCCATGTGGGATCAGACAGGCGAAAGCCGAGTGTGTGTCCTACCGCGAAAAGCAGCAGAAGAACAGCGGCGATTCGATAAAACAGAGATGCTTTCATTCTTGCCTCCACAGATCGCGGCAGCAGGACGGCTGCGGGTGCGACGGCTCCTTGAATTCGATCGAGCAGAAGCTTCCTGGCGTTCAATTTTGCTAACGCTGCTGGTGGTGGTCGGAATTCAGAAGGCGGTTCCCGTCGTCTTCTACGCAACGGGGAGATTCTTCGAGAGGATCCTCAGATGGCTGCACCAGGCGCGGAGGCATGGTCCATGCCGCCATGAGCACCTTCGGGTCATCCACCGTGGCCTGCCAGACAAGGTTTGCGCCGTCGCGCCATAAGCGTTCGACGACGTGCATGGCGTCGGTGTGAAAGTAGCCACCCTCACCGAACCAGCCGGTGTCCACAAAATTGGTCACGTCCACCACCAACGTGTCTTTCTCCCAGTGGGCCACAGAGTCGCCATAGTAAGAAGGATTCGCGCCCTTGCGGTGAGGGCGCCCGTCGGTCGGGATGATGCGGTAGGGATCTCCCGAGATGTCCTCGTAGAAGAAAACCATTTCAGTCGGTAGTTGAATGATCCGGCGAGGCGGACCGATGCGCGGGACGCCCGGCTTGCCGCAATAGAAGACTTCATCCGTCTTGCTCTCATTGTCGAACAGGTACTGCACTTTTTCCCGGAACTCAGGCTTATACGTGGGCGTAGGGGCTGACGGCAGGGCGCCAGGCACAGACCTCGTTGCAGGCTTCGCGGCGCGCTGGTCGATATCTGTGTTTGTGACCGATCCGTTGACCTCTTTCTTCAAAGTTACTGGAGGCAAATCAATTGCGTAAGCCCAGATCCCGTTCAAATCGGGATGGCCGTCCGCTGTGCGCGCCTCTCTGCTGGGCGGCGTGTTCTCTTTTTTGTCGGCGGTCGCAACGCCGGCAAGCAACAGCACTGCTACGAATCCCAAAACGAGTCGGCGTGTCATGGCACGGTACTCCTTACTCTGATCTTCAAGCGGCTAGCCTTGGGGCTTGAACACCAATTCGATCGAGTTCCCGTCCGGGAATGTCACCTTCAATAGATAGCCGTAGAGCTCGCCGTTCTTGGCCCGCACTCCCTCCACTGTGACGGTTTGGCCGATCGCCTTCGCAAAATCGTCTCTTGCAAGGTTGACTCGCCTGAACCAGGAAGGCGGGTTGCTCTCAAACTTCCAATTCTCCACACTTCCGTCGTCCTTCTTCGCATCGATGAACACAACGATATGGGGATTGATCCAGTCGACCTTCATCAGAGTGCCGGACAGTGTGAACTTCTTCGACATGTCGAAGATCGCCGACGGCGAGTGGTGCGCGGAAACTGATCCCGGCACGAGGAGCGCAATGAAGGCAAGCAGAAATGCGAAGCTTTTACGTCTCAAGGAGGGCCTCCCCCTTAGCACTTTTCGGGGAGTATATCACGCCAACCGCGAGCGTGGGTGGCCTCAGCGGAGTCGCCAACCCCAGCGCCACGTTGCGCCACTCAGCCAGCCGTCCTAAAACTGTACTTTAGGGTAATTGTCTCCGCCTATTTATTCCGTTATTAAACTTGTACGGCAGCTCGTCCGATTGCTCCAGGTGTATGCGCTCAAGATGAAGGTCATCTTGGCAAAAGCCTGCCATGAAAGCCATTTTCTGCTTCGGCGCAGCGACACTCAACAAGGCTTTTTCGCTTTGATTTGAACGGTTGACTCGAGAACGCTCGCATAGTCGAGGGATTTTCCACCGAGGAGAGATCCTACATGCGCAAGTTAGCACTCGCTGCTGTCTCCTGGGCCACTGCAGCACTCTTCGTTTACATTCCTTGCGCGAACGCGCAGGTCGAATCCGGGCTGCGCTCCCGGCCCAGGATCGTCGCTTCGGTTGACGAGACAGTTCGCACCACCCTGAGCGGCAACCTGCATCCCGAAGCCCGGCCGGCAAACGATCGCGGCCGAGTGGCGGATACGCTCCTGATGGAGCACATGCTGCTGCAATTGAAGCGGTCTCTTGAGCAGGAAAAGGCTCTGCAACAATTCGTCGATGACCTCCACAACCAGGGGTCGCCCAATTTTCATCACTGGCTCACTGCGCAACAATTTGGCGAAAGGTTCGGACTCGCTCAGACAGACCTTGATACCGTGACCTCGTGGCTACGATCTCACGGATTCCGGGTCAACGTTGTCTACCCGAGCGGCATGGTGATTGATTTCTCCGGCACAGCCGGACAGGTGCGGCAGGCGTTCAGAACCGAAATTCACCAGCTCGAGGTCAATGGCGAAAGGCATGTCGCGAACACCACCGACCCGAGCATCCCCGCGGCGCTTGCTCCCGTGATTGCGGGCGTCGTCTCGCTACACGATTTCCGCGCGAAGCCGATGCACCAAATGCGTAAGCCGCGTCCACAATTCACCTTTACGGATCTGCTTGGCAACGCGACGTATGCCGTCGTTCCGGCCGATCTCGCGACCATCTACAATTTGAATCCCCTTTTTAGTGCGGGCATCACGGGGCAGGGACAGACAATCGTCCTGATTGAGGACACCGACCTGTTCAGCAACTCAGACTGGAACACCTTCCGGTCGACTTTTGGCCTGTCCACATATATTTCCGCTTCTCTCTCCACGGTTCACCCGGCCCCTTTGAGCGGCCCCAACAACTGCACCGCCCCAGGCGTCATCCCGCCGAACGACGCCGAAGCGATCCTTGACGCGGAGTGGGCCAGCGCGGCCGCGCCCAGCGCCGCCATTGTAATGGCCACCTGCGCGGATAGCGGAACAACTTTCGGTGGTCTGATTGCGGTCCAGAACCTCATCAACAGCAATACGCCTCCTCCAGCTATCATGAGCATCAGCTACGGCCAGTGCGAGACCGAGAACGGCGCCTCTGCCAACGCATCTTACAACTCTACTTATCAACAAGCCGTCACAGAGGGCGTATCCGTTTTCGTCGCGGCGGGCGATAGCGGCGCGGCCGGTTGCGATAATAACGTCGCCGAGGCCACGCATGGCATCGGCGTAAATGCGTTCGCCTCCACTCCTTACAACGTCGCCGTTGGCGGCACAGACTTCAGCGACACTTATTCCGGCACCAACGCAAATTTTTGGAATTCCAGCAATACTCCTGCGTTTGGCTCCGCCATTTCTTATGTTCCCGAAATTCCCTGGAACGACTCCTGCGCCGGCGCCCTGCTTTCAGCCTCTCTTGGCTACACTCCGACCTACGGCTCGACCAGTTTATGCAACGACCCACTTTTCGGGTCATTCTTTATGACGACAGTGGGGGGCGGCGGCGGTCCCAGTCAATGTGCCACCGGAGCGCCTGCGACTAGCGGAGTTGTTGGAGGTACCTGTGCAGGATGGCCCAAGCCCTCCTGGCAGTCGATCTTCGGCAACCCCGCCGACGGCGTGCGCGACACCCCGGACGTTTCGCTCTTCGCTGCCGATGGCTTATGGAGTCACTTCTACGTATTCTGCTGGACGGACACAGCCCAAGGCGGGGCAGCCTGCGGGTCCGATCCTAGTGCCTGGTCCGGCGCAGGGGGCACATCGTTCGCCTCGCCCATCATGGCGGGTATCCAGGCGTTGATTAACCAGAAGGCAGGAGGGCCGCAGGGGAATCCAGCTCCTGTTTACTATCAGCTTGCCAGTTCGGAGTATGGCGCCTCCGGCAGTAGTTCCTGCAATTCTTCGAATGGTGCATCTGTCGCAAGTACCTGTATTTTCTATGACATTACTTTAGGCGACATGGACGTGGATTGCGTCGGGCCGAATTGCTTTCTCGCGGATGGCTCGGTGGGCGTGCTTTCCACCTCTAATAACAGCGCATTCCTGTCGGCTTACGGCACGAACGCCGGTTGGGACTTCGCCACGGGAATCGGCACCATCAATGCGGCCAATCTGGTCAACAACTGGCCGGCTGGCGCGCCGAACTTCACGCTCTCCGCTTCGTCGCCGGGCTTGACGATGATCCAGGGCACGAGCGGCTCCGTCACGATCACGGTCGCGGCGCAAAACGGCTTCAATAGCCCGGTTAGTCTGTCCGTGTCCGGCGTCCCGAGCGGAGTCACCCCCTCGTTCAACCCAGCCAGCACGACCGATACCAGCAGCTTGACGGTCACCGCTGCCGCCACCGCCACAATCGGCACGGCAACACTAACGATCACCGGCACGTCCGGGAGCCTGACGCATCAGACGACGGTCAGTCTCACTGTTAACCCGCAGGGAGGTTTCAGCCTTAGCGCCTCGCCGCTCAACTTAACCTTTCCCCAGGGCAGTCAAGGAGCCAGCACGATCAGCGTGAACCCCGTCAACGGCTTCAACGGCACCGTGAGAATGTCCGTGTCTGGCGCCCCGAGCGGCCTGACCGCCTCACTCAATCCCAGCAGCACAACCGGGACCAGCACGCTGACTTTAACTGCCAGTTCCATCCTCGCCATGGGCACATACAACGTGACGGTCACGGGGACGTGCGGCGACCTCAGCGGTGCGACCACCGTTCCTGTTACCATCAACGCAGGACCGAACTTCACTCTTTCAGCCTCGCCCACCAGCCTTAGTATTGCGCGCGGAGCTAAAGGCACAGTAACCGTCAAAGTTTCGCCCGTGAACGGCTTCACCGGAAGCGTCAAGTTGTTGCCATCCGGGTTGCCGAGCAGGATCACGGCCTCCTTTAGTCCGAACCCCACAACTTCCACCAGCACCTTGACGCTCACTGTGGGCAGCCGAGCGCTCACGGGAACGTTCACGATCGGCATCAGAGGGATTTCCGGAATTCAGCTGAAGCAGACAAACATCCACCTGACGGTCCACTAACTAACAGCCCACAGGCTGCAGCCTGCGCGACTTGAGCCTTAAGAGGTTCACAAGGGTACCTTTCGGGCTATCGCCGCTGACAAACTCGTGGTTCTACTCCCATCCAACACGGAGAATCGAAAAGGGAGGAGTATCGCTCTTGCGCCGCACAATTTTACTTGGCGTGTTGCTCGGCGTCGTTCTCTTGGGGGCGCTCAAATGGCGAAATGTCTCGTCGGCCCGGCAGACTACAGCGGCGGAGCCGACAGTTATAAAGCAGCCGGTCGCGCTTACCAACCGCACGTTTGATGCGGGGAACCCTCCGCAGGACATGCCGCCCCTCGCGTCAGGAGAAAACGCGGCATGCGAATCGAATTTTCTGTCGAACGCCAGCGTCGCGGGAGAATCACAAGAAACAGACGCGACGCACGCGATTGTGACCGTCACGCGGATCACGGTGACGCTGCAACTCAATATCACGATCTGGTTGCCGGGCAACGCAACCCAGCACGTCATCGAACATGAGGAAGGCCACCGCCAAATTTCGGAATATTATTACCGGGATGCGGACAAGCTGGCGAAGCGAATCGCCGCAGCCTATGTGGGCAAGCAAGTTGCAATCACTGGCGCAGATCTGCGCACGGAGATGGGCAATGCGCTCCAACAAATCGGCACGGAAATTACTGAGGAATACAACAAAGAATTGAATCCGGAACCGACGCAACTCCGCTACGACGCCATCACCGACCACAGCCGAAACGACGTCGCGGCCAAAGATGCGGTCGCTCAGGCGCTCAACGAAAAAAGCCCCGCGTCAGCCGCAGGAAATTGATCGAAATTAGCACCCGATCGCCATTCCAAACACATCCGCCCGAGTCTCTGGGGGCGAAAGAACCAGTTCGAACCGACCGATTGACACAGGCAAGGGCATATGCTGAGATGAGGCGAAATTCATTTCATTAATCGTGTGATAGGTTGCCCGCGCAGGACTGCGTTAAGGCGGAATTCCGATTTGGAGACCAGGGGGTCGGCATGAAGGTTCGAACGGCAGGGATTGCTTGGGTAACGGCGGCTATTTTCGCGATTTGCGTTCCGGTGTTTGCGCACCATGGAAATTCGGCGTACGACATGGGGAAGACGGTCTCCTACAAAGCGACGGTCACAAAATTTGAGTACAGCAATCCTCATACACAGATTTATTTCGACGTCGCGGACGACAGAGGCAGCGTCGAACACTGGGTCGCGGAGACGACGAATCCGGCCATGCTGAACCGAGTCGGTTGGAGCCGAGAATCACTGAAACCAGGCGATCAGGTCACGCTGGTTGTGAATCCGAACAAGGTCGGCGCGAAGGTTGTCTTCTTGCAGAAGGTCGTTTTCTCCGACGGCAAGGAGCTGTCTACCGCCAAAGCGTTCTAGCAATCGCGTATTCAGATTCATAGATGAACGATCACATCTCCCTTCGCCGGTTCAGAATGGCGAGCGCCTGCGGAAAGATCGTGTTTCTGCTCGGGACCTTGTTCGTCTGTTGTTCTCAGGGACTGGCACAAAGCAAGCCGGAGCCTGGAGCAGCTACAGCTAAGTCGGCAGACGCAGGTTCGAATGCCATTTCAGCTCCTTCGCATGACCTATCAGGTGTGTGGATGCAGTATCCCGACGGTCCTGTACCCGGCCTGCCTGGCATGAACGCCGTGGACACACGGACTCGCCCGCCGTTCACTCCGTGGGGCAAGGCGAGGTTCGATGCCGCGAAACCGATGATCGGGCCGCGGGCCGTTGCGGGCACGGAAAATAGTCCCTCCCTAAACTGCGACCCCGATGGCCCGCCAAGAGTGCTCCTTCTTCCGAATCCGTTCGAAATTGTCCAGATTCCGGGCCGGGTGTTCATGTTTTTCGAGGAAGGCCACATCTGGCGCACGATCTGGGCAGACGGGCGGCTACTACCGAAGGATCCCGACCCGAGCTGGCTTGGGTATTCGGTCGGCCATTGGGAGGGGGACACGTTCGTTGTCGACACAATCGGCTTTAACGACAAGCTTTGGGCGGACCCTTGGGGAGACCCGCGCAGCGAGAAGCTGCATCTCACGGAGCGTTACCGGCGGGTCGACCATGACACGCTGGAGCTGCAAATCATCATCGACGACCCCAAGGCATACACGAAGGTTTGGGCCAGCCCTCCCAAGCTCCACAAACTCGAGCCTGGATGGGAAATCGCGGAGTGGTTCTGCGTTTTGGAAGAAGACAAGCCCTACGACGACGTGATTCGGATTCCCGCGAGCGGCGCCTCGCCCTCGCAGAAATAAGCCAATCCTGCTGTTCCCGGCACGCCAAGCAAGCCAGAGAACGGGATTATTGAGACTCTTGGTAGACTCGCAGGACTTCACCGGCGATAGCGTTGAGATTCGGCCGGTCGGAATACTTTGGGCGAAGCTCGGCGGTGATCGTTTTCCCCGCTTCTTCCGCCGATACTCCTTGCCGCTTGAGCTCCACGACGCGCGCCTGCAAAGCCAAAAAGTACTGCCGTTCTCGATTGATTTCAGAGGCGTCCAAGATTGCGTCGCCATGATCCGTCACGATGATGCGCGGATGCATGGCGTCCAACTGGTCCAGGTTAGCGAGCCAGCCCTTAATGGTCGCGTCTGAATCGGGCATGATGGGGAAAATAGTCTTCTGGACAATATCGCCAGGCAACAAGACGCTGTCCTCCTCGACAAAAATCAATTCGTCACCCTTGGTATGGGCCGGACCTAGCCAGAACATGCGTGCCGTTACGCCGCCAAGGTCAAGTTTCATCTCGCGGTCGAAAACGACATCCGGCGGACGGAAATGAACTTCCTTGAGCAGTTCCGTATTGATCTCCGACTGCTTTCGAAAAACGTCCAGGTGAGCTGCGACTTTCTTTTCCATTTCTTCCTGCTGCGTTGCGTTTCGAATGATGATCGTGTTTGCCGGGAAGGCCTGCTCGCCGGAGGTGTGCTCGGAGTGATAGTGCGTCGTCGTGAGATAGAGCGCCGGGCCCTTGGCCAGCTTTTGCGCCACGCGCACGACAGTGGCGCCGTTGCGCTCGCCGAGACCCGTGTCGACGACGAGCGTGCCTCGGCTGCCGACCACGATCCCGACGTTGGGAAATCCCACCAGGACATAGACGTGGTCTGAAACTTTTTTCAGGCTGTCTTCCGAGATAAGAGACTGCGGAATTTGCGCGCACGCCGTTTCGGAGATCAGAACTACCGCCGCGATTGCGACGAAAATTGCCACTTGCGCTTTAACCTTCTTATCGAATGCCGACATTTCCTGACTCCCTTTCCTACCTGAGCTCACTTCAAACCGACGATGCGAGGAAAATGGCGGACAAAAACTTCCGCGAGGCTGAAGTAAACACACACCACCTCGGCTTGTCAACCGTGTGCAAACTCACCCTCCCCTGCATTGGCGAATGATTTGTGGGCGCGTCCCTTTGCGATGATCCGCCTTACTCCGTACAAGATCGCATCGGCCTCAAGGTCGTCGGGGTATGGCGGAAGGCTTTGTCGCGCCACTGCGAAAACGGCGGGATCAGGAGGTGCGGCTGGCGTAGAGAGCGACCTTCCCATCGACCACGTTAGCGACGTAACGGCCTTCGATGAGGAACTGCATCACTTTCTTACCTTCCCTGGCCATCCGCGCCCATCGGGATTTTGTCTCTGGATTCTGTTCGAGCCCTCGAATTTGCTGTCCATCGAAGACGAAATCAACCTCGCGCAACTTGCGTTTCGAAGTGCGCCGGACGGCATATCGCTCAGTCCCTAGTTCGACAGTCTTGGCGTCGTTCACGAGAGCTTGTCGCCAGACTTCGATCAATGTTTCTTCGAAGGACGGTCTCATTGCGCACCCGGGCCGAGATGAACCATGAGAATAGATCAAATTCCGCGAGCGGATATTAACGTTGTTGAAGTGCCGGGCACCGCGGGATTATGCTTCGGCGCAATAGGCAAGGGCCGACCTAGAACTTGGAACCCACGTAAGCAAAAGAGATTCTGACTGCGAAGAGGAGGATAAGCCAATGGAACACGTGGTCGCGAAACTTCTCCACGACTTCGAAGACGGAAAAATGACCAGGCGGCAGCTGATTCAGAGTCTCACTCTGGCTGCGGCGGCGGCATCGGCAGCGAGCGCGGCCTCGGCAGCCGGAACGGGAGCCGGCGTGCTCAAAGCCACCTACCTGAATCACGTCGGATATCAAGTGGCCGATTACGGCAAGAGCCGCGATTGGTATGCGGAGCTATTCGGAATGAAAGTGCTCCTCGACGACGGGAAGAAGGCCAATCTAGGAGTCGGAGAATCGCAGCTCATCTTTCATCCGCGCAAGACGCCCACTACGCCCGTGGTCGATCATGTCTGCTTGACGATTGCAAACTGGGACGCCGACAAAAACGTGAGAGGACAGGTGGAAGACGAGCTAAAGCGACGCGGCTTCAAAATACGGACAACCGAGCACAGCTTCCACTTCAGCGATCCAAATGGTTTTGAATTGCAGGTAGGCGGGAAGGACCAGTAAGGTAACGACTACGACTCGCGCGAAGGGATCACGCTCAATCCAGGCTGCCCTGCTCGATCACAACATTTTCGCGCACGATCAGGCGATGCGCAGCCATCTCGCGCAGCTTTGGCAGGACTCGATTTACGTGCTCATCTGTGTCCACGAACGTGACGATAATCGGAAGTTCGCCGCCGGCCTCGACGAGGTGAGCTGTGCGCACTTTGCTCCGGCCGAGGAACCCGGCAACCGAATGCAGTACCACCCCTCCAGCAACATTCTCTTCGCGCAAATACTTAAGAATTTCCAAGTGCGTGGGACGGTGATGCCAAGAGTCGCCTTCGGTCAGGTAGATCGTTACTTGGACAGCCATGTGGTCCACCCTTCTACAACCACCGCGCCACCGCCGCGCCTGCGAGCACTGCAAGGAAGCAAAGCAGATTGCTGGCGATGACGTTCCAACCCACCAAGAGCCACTGGCCATGCTCGAATAGCGCAAAGGTTTCGAACGCATAGCTGGAGAACGTTGTGTAGGAGCCGCAGAACCCGATCGCAACGAGCAACCGCCATCGGGGATCGATCAGCACCCGCTCGGTTGACCAAATAAGAAAAAATCCGAGCACCAGGCTGCCCGTGAAGTTGATGATCAGAGTCCCGTAAGGAAAGCTGGAAGAGAAAGCTCTGGCAGCGAAGCCGCTGATAAAATAACGGGCGCTAGCGCCAACGACCGCACCCAAGGCAATCCACAGATAGGCCACGATGGAGTTCTCCTGACTGGTTTTGTAGGAGTCATTAGCCCTGCGGGCGGTTAATGGCGAACTCCATCGCCGGGACTAAAGTCTATCTTGCACGGAAACCGCGTGCAATCCAGCTGGTAGTACTGGCTGCCTCTCTCGGTTCCCTTGGGACGCGCGCTATTGGCCGTCTTTGCCGCTGGCGGGTTCGGCGACCAATTTGTTGTAGAGCGCCGCCTCAGACGGCGAACAGATCATCTCCCGGATATCGAAACTGGACGGCTCGAGCTTCATAGGAAATTTGTGGAGCGCCACCCAGGGTTTGGTGTACATCTTCGGATCGTCAATGGTGACAGTCAGTTCCAAGTGGTCATGGTCCACGCGGTGGAATCGTTCTTCTACACGCAGATCGTCGCTATGCGGACGGCCCACGTGATCGAGCCAAGTTCTGTCATCCGTCCCAGTGGTCTCGACCACCAGGGTGTAGTCGTCCACCCACTTGCCTACCGAATACCCGAACCAACGCGGTTCCGCGTCTTTGGGGGGTTCTCGTCCGTCGGTCCAGACGACCCGCCATACCTTGTTGAATTGGTAGAGAAGGACCACTGACAACGGCGTCTGGAGGATCTGGGTTGTCCTTAGCTGATTTAGATCCTGGCGAGCGATTCCCTGCGGGTCGCACCCGACCACGGGATCATTCGAGTCCGCTGGCAGAACACTCCTGTGTCCGAAGGTCGGCTTCGCCTGGTTCAGCGCTTCCAGCCCCTCGGGCGTGAAAGGCAATTGATGCTCCGGCTTGCCATCTTCCGGCATGGCCTTCGCGCCGAAAATGCCGAGCCCGTCAAGAGGCCCGTTGGCCGGCTCCCAAGTGCCAGCAATGTCGTGGCGCGGGGCGGGGGATGGCTTCTGATCCTTCGCGGGTGCGGTGATGACATGTCCCCAACCGTCGACAGCCTGGGCTGGTAGGGTTGCTTGTTGATTCGCCGCTCCCGATTGCGGAGCGCTCTGAGAGGGCGTCGCAGGCGCGAAAATCGCCGCCGCTAATACTAAGCCCAAAGCTGAAAAGCGCAATCGCATAGTGCGTGTGTGGCTCCTCATTGTTTGGGATAAAGCTGCGGAGAATCGGAGCTAGTCTGCGGGATGCGAATTCCGGCGAGCCTTTGGCCGTTGGGAGGCACAACCTCTAAGATCCGCCCGATGGGCTTGCCATTCTTGAGCGGCAGAGCAGTAACGGTCACTTCATCCCCGGGCTTTAGGGACTCCTTGGCCCAGCCGTTGCGAGACATCGTCGAAGGATTTTCAGTCTCGGCAATCCAATGCACGACGTGCCCGCTGTCATCGGCTACGTCGAACTGAAGCAGGCAATGGGGATTCGACCAAATCCACTGCGTAACAGTGCCCTTCACCGTGACTTTCTTGTCCGTATCGTATGCCGCGTTGCCGTGATGAGCGAGCAGGGGAACGGAAAAGATCGAGACTCCAATACCGAGCGCAGAAATCATCAGGAATTTGCTTTTCAAAAAGTGCCTCCCTCTCGGACGGGGCGCAGCCTACTTCCCTTGGTTGGTTAGATCAGGTCTTTACAAACTGGTGGGAATTCTAAAGACAGGTTCAGCGACAGTCAAGTACGCTCCTATTGAATGCGTCGCACACAACTAGGAGCGATCACAGAGATACGCAGACCGGTAAGGCGCAGTTAAGACGGTACGAGTCTGCGGTGGTCGACCGATAGGCAGCGGAAATTGTTCACCTACGACATAAGTGAAATTCAAAAGCGGGTAATGCGCGGAGATCGAAACGCGATTCCGTCGTAGCTATTTCTGAGGCGGTCGTGATTCCGGTGGTACCAGCCCCGCCACACGGTAGTAAACGGAAAGCTGGCCATAGACCTCGCCTGAGTGCTCATCCATGCCGTGGGCGAGATCGACCAGGCGAATCATGTCTTTCCCAGCCTGGTTGGGATTGTCCTGAGCGAACGGATCGACAACCGCCGCCGAGATTCCCCTGTCTCCTTTCGATTTGATGGCAGCTGCACCGTCCGCGAAGGATTTTTTGACGTAGGCGACTATAGCGGCTTTATTTTTGAACTGGGAGCGCGGCGGATCTTCCGCTGAGGGCGGTTTCCTTCCCATCGCGGGATTGGTGAAGAAATAGTTGGTAGCTGCTGCGTGAATCAAGCGCTGGGCGAACGTACCAGTTGTCGGGGCTGCCCTGAAGTCGTACTTGGCTTCCGGGAAATCTTCGGCCATGGCAATGAGCTTGCGGCCAATCTCGTTCCATTCTCTGAGCAACGCCGCAGAAGGGCCCAGGGTTGGCTTAGCAGACGCGGCTTTGTTCGAGGATTCCTGCGCATGCGTGAGTTGCGCGAACAAACCGGCCACGAAAAGAGATGCAACGAGAAGTGACAATTTGTTCACCAGGGTCTCCTTTCTGGGGTAGACGAGCGCATGATACAGCAACCACGCGAACAGAAAAACGAAAGTTTCGCTCAAACTCCCTTCCTTTAATTGGGATATTGGGATGCTGCTGCGTATAAGAGGCCCGCTGCGCCCCTATGGCGTGACAGTGTAGAGGACGTTCATGCCTGCAGCGTTGTGGAACGAGACGTGGCAATGAAGCAACCAAGTGCCTACATCATCGGGAACCATATCCGCAGTGACCATTTGCATTGGCGAAAGAGCTGTAACGTCGGTGCGCATCTGGCTGATGAGGACCGTGTTTCCGTGCCAGTGGGGCGTGTGGAAGTCGAAATCGTTGGTTCCGCTAAAAACGTACCAGCGAACGTGCTCGCCTTTGCGCATCGTCAGCGCGCGGAGGGGCATACTGCCGTGAGCGAATCCGTTAATGGAAAACTCTACAAAATAGGGATACGTAGCAGAGGCGCTTGTAGGCGTGAGTGGCGATGGAATCGCGCCGTCTTTCGAGATCGTCGGCAGGTTGCGATCCACAAACCAGCTGTCCTCTTCGTGGATCTGAGCGAACCAGATTACAAACTCCCGGTCGATGCCCTTGGGCGAACCAACCGGGTTCGATTGTCCGCGGGCTGTGATGATCATCGGACCGACGAGTCCCGTATTGAAATCCCGATTTTCCTCGGTGTGGGAGTGATACATCCACATTACCGAGTTGACGTCGCCCGGCCCTGGACCGGCTCGCTCGGGAACTTGCCACACGTATTCGTGACTTTGGCCAGGAGGCACCGCGTCGTCTGCCTTATCCGTGCCGGAGGTGCCGTCGTTATAGGGCGCACCTTCCGAATCCTTGTTGTAGAAGACGCCGTGCGGATGGATAGAATACGGCTTGTGTCCGTTGTTGCGGAACACGACGTGAATGGTGTCTCCCACCTCGGCGCGGATGAGCGGGCCGAGCATACCGAGGTGCGCCCACTGCCCAGGGCGAGGCTTCAGCATTTTGAATGTGCTGTCAGTGTACTCTCGATAAACCGTTTTTACGTACTGCGTGCTCACCGACTTCGTGACTGGCTTGGCATTCGGGCCGCGGCTGAAGTAGCCAATCGATTTGAATGGCTCACCACTGATTCCATCCACTCCACCGGGTACGTAGTCCCACGTGATATCGTCGGCGGCCAGGTAATAAGTGCGGGTTTGGCCACTGGAACCATTCGCCGAAGTTGCACTGGTTCCGCTCTGTTTTGCTGCTCCGCAGCCCAATAACCCAACAAGCAGGCCGACCAACAGCCAGTCGATTAGACGCACTGTGGGCATACGCGTCCTCTTTCCTGATGTGAACCTGAGTTTTCGATTTGGACTTATAGCCCCGAGATCGTACGTCTACTTCTTCGCACTTTTCGGCCAGAGGACGCCCTGATCCTCTTTCGTCACGGGCCCCAGGCCTTTGTAGACGAATTTTTGGACGCGCTGCCCGCGATACGTTTCGGTCACGTAGATGTTGCCTTTCGAATCGGTAGCGATGCTGTGCGGGCCGTAGAACTCTCCTGGCTGACGCCCGCCTTCTCCGAAGGTAGTCAGCACTTCCAGCGTTTCGCGCAGCATGATGTGGACTCGGTCATTCTCCCCATCGACGAGATAAATGTACTTTTGCTGCGGGTCTTTCGAAAAGGCGATGTCCCACGCTGAGCCCGAGCCCAAGGTTCTCTTTGCGACGAACGCCTCCTTGATAAAAGTACCGTCGGGTTTAAAAACCTGGATGCGGTCGTTGACGCGGTCGCAGACGTACAACAAGCGATCCACCGAAAGCTCGGCGCAATGGACCGGATTGCGGAACTGCTGCGGAGGAGGTGCGTCCGGATCGTAGGGCCCGGGGTCGGCGTCGTCGGGCTTGTGGCCGTAGGCGCCCCAGTGCCGCTTGTATTTTCCGGTCTCTGCATCGTAGACGATGACGCGGTGATTGCCGTAGCCGTCCGCGACGTATACTTCGTTTTCCTTCTTGTCGATGAATGTTTTCGCCGGCAAGCGCAGATTCTCGACGTCGTTGCTGCCCTTGCTACTGTTGGGCTTGCCGATCTGCATCAGGAACTGGCCGTCCTGGGTAAATTTCAAAACCATATTGTCGTTGTAGGAGCGGGTCGCTGATGATGCGGATTCGTCCGGAGCGCCGCCGGGCGCGGGGGCAGCCTGGCGGCCCCGCCCGTTGCCGCCTATCCACACATTGCCTTTGTAATCCACCGTAATCCCGTGATTCGAGTCCGGCCAGTCGTAACCGTTACCGGGACCGCCCCAGTGGCGGAGAAGAGTGCCGTCCGCATCGAATTCAAGAACGGGAGGAGCCGCCATGCAACACATAGCAATGGGAGGATTCGTCGCCGCGTGCTGCTCGCCCTTTTCCAGTGAGCCCGCCCGATGGACGATCCAAACGTGATCCTGGGCGTCCACGGAAACGCCGATGGTCATTCCGATCAGCCAATGATTCGGTAGCGGCTTGGGCCACAAGGGGTCAACTTCAAACATCGGCGCCTCCACAGCGGCGGCCTGAACGGCGGACTTTCTCTCGAGCATGAACGAGCAAAGTCCGAGTACCAGAATTGTTACGGCAAACGCAAGGCCAATATAGTGATTGCGCTTCATAGACACGCTCCTCCCTCAAAAGCGATCCGAAGATTCGCGCCCGCTTGTTTGGGCGGGCAAATCCAATCAGACCCTCGGGGGCCGACACTCGGGGATTCCTTAAGCGGATACGGTATAGCCCTATTCGCGGCGTTAATAAAGAGTTTTTTGTTGGAGCGCGGATAGACAAAGCCGTGGAGTAGTTAGCCCTTCAACTTAGGTACGGTTAGGTGGAAGAGTTTCAGGGGCACCGAGCCGACTTGCGTGATAGCAACAGATTCCGAAGGTCCGACGTACACTCCAGAGCCTCTTCGCACGCTGTGGTCTTTCGAATCGAGCGTCACCGTGGCCTCGCCCTGCATGAGGTAAACGAGTTGGTGAGTCTCTTTGTCAGAGCGAACGTCTAACTTTTCGCCCGGATTGAGCCAGCGCAGACTTCCGACGACGTTCTCGGCTCCGCAAAGCTTCTTGTTGAGAATTTCTGCGAATTCACCTGAGCCGGAAACTTTCGTGTGCGAGATTCTGTTTGTATCGATGAACGTGAGTGACATACCCTGAGAATCCTTTCGCTTGCCTTCCCTCAGCGATCCAGCCAGGCTAGCTTTGCACCCACACGCCGGTGCCATCCACGCGATCCCATTTCAAATCTGCCTGCGTGCCTTCGAGGATCGTGGTCTTGAAGCGATTGGGAGCCTGGAATTCAAAATAAAAAAGCGGCTCGAGCGCTCGCAGTCGATGCTTTTCCTCGGCGGGAATGAAGACCATCATGCCGGGGCCGATCTCGCGCGTGCCCTCCTCAGTTTGCACCGTGGCCTTGCCTTCCATGATGAAGTAGAAGTGCTCGCAATTCTCGTGCAGGTGATATGGAGAAGAGGCCCCTTGCTTGTAGTGCATGATGCCGGCGAGCATGTCGTCGATTTTGGTCAGTTCCTTGTTGACGAAGAAAACGCGCTCGCGGCCGTTCGATACGAGCTTCGGCAGTTCGTCTTCGTTAAAGATGTAAGCCATACTGGGCCTCCAAAACGATGCACCGACTGCATCGTAGCAGCTTTGCGGCCACACTTCCAAGCGCGCGGCAGCCTTGCGAAACTGTCCAGGACAACCAAGAGTGGCTGTCCCATTGAGTCTACTTCTTGGGAAGACCAAAGATCGTAACGGTGGGATTCCCGCCGATCACTTCGGGGATCGTCGCGTGCGCGATGACGCCGCCGTCACCGGAAACGACGGCAACGTACTGAGTATTCTTCGCGGAGTAGGTGATGACACCACCCTGCACGGAATCTTTCAAATCCATGTGGAGGAGAACCGAGCCTGATTTCGCGTCAATGGCATCGAAAAAGCCCCCAACTTCGCCCGTGAAGACCAGATCAGAAGCAGTAGCGACAACTCCAGCGACGAGCGGCGTAGGCGCCTCATAATGCCAGCGCTCCTTGCCCGTCGCGGCGTCGAATCCCGTCAAGCGCCCGCGCGCCTCGGATAAGGGACCGTGATTGATCGGTCCGCCAAAATACCTCGTCTTGCCCGATGTGGCGTCGTCGACGCTGGGCGGCTCCTTGTTCTTCTTTACCATGGAACACCATTGGTCATTGGCCGGCACAACGAGCAGGCCGAGTTTCGGGCTGTAAGCACCGCTGTTCCACTCATCCCCTCCCAGAGTGCCGGGGCAAACACGCATTGGTGTGTTACTGATGGGCGCTTCCGCGTTCACGCGCGTCGTAAATGAGACGCTGTAAGCAATTGCATGCGTGTCTCGGTCGACGACGCGAAGGATTCCGTCCTTGCCCGTCGAGGCAACGTATGTATGCGAATTTGCCTTGAAGATGGGATTCACGTGTGTCACATCATAGTCATCAATGTCGTGCGGAATAAACTGGTTATACCATTCCAGCTTCCCCGTCTTGCCGTTAAGCGCGATGATCGAATTCGTATATAAGTTCGCGCCAGGCCTCGCGTCATCGTAAAAGTCCGGCGCCGGATTGCCGCCTGAAACAAAAAGGAGGTCCTTTTCTGCGTCATAGGAAAGGGGAGTCCAGAGTGCTCCGCCCGCGTGTTTCCGTGCTTCCGGATCAGGACCCCAGGTATCGGCACCTGGCTCGCCGTCTCCCGGGATAATATTGAATTTCCAGACTTGCTGGCCATCCTTCAAGCTGAATGCTCCAACCCATCCACTACTCGCCCACTCCGAGCCAGCAGGGCCGATGTAGATCATGTTTCCGTTCACGAGCGGCGGCATGCTGATGAAATAGCCCGCCTTGGGATCGGCGATCTGGTTCGCCCAAAGCAATTTACCGCTCTCGGCATCAATAGAAATCAGGTAGTCGTCGCCTGTGCCCCGGATGATCATTCCATTCGCCAATGCTGCGCCACGATGCGGATGAACAGAGTCCGTGTCGCGCGGGACCCACTGATAGTTCCACAGAACGTGGCAGTCGGCCGCGTCGAGAGCGACGGTGTAGTGGTCGCTCGTCAGATAAAGAACGCCGGCGGCAACGATGGGAGCCGACTCGGAGGGAACTTTTTCAGGGAACGTGTACGAGCAAACCTTCGTGAGTTGCTTCACATTAGCTGGGGTAATCTGGGTTAACGGGCTGTAACGTGTTCCGCTAAAATCGTGATCGACGTAGGTCCAGTCCTCGTCACTGGGTGCGGCAGGATTCGCAGCCAGCGATACGCCACCAAAACGATGGAATGACCCCAGCAGTATCGCAAGCCCAACTAGTGAAAGACATGATGCCGCGAGCCAGAGGAACACGCGTCGTTGCGCACGAAAATTGCGGTTAATCATTGTATTTGTCCCTATCATGAATTGGAGCCGCGGCAGTTCCCCAGCGAAAACATTCTGACGCCTGTCGTCCGTTTGTCAAGCGATGCTGACGGGAACAAGGAACTTGAAATTCAAATCTCGGGTCGCGGATTTGAAATTTAGGTTTCACCCCTTATAATGCACTGGACTCTTGTAAGAATCGCCGGTCTCAAATCCGCCGATGAATCATAGAGAAAGAAGGGGTGGCGCCATGGAAGAACCAAGCGAGACGAAAACTCCCGACTCCAAATCGCTCGTAGATCGGCGCGATTTTCTCGGCGGGGCGACCGTGATGGCGGGGACGTCACTCCTCGGTCTCGGCGCGCCGGCCGGCGCGGCCTCTGAAGGCGTGGCGGATCGCATGCCGCCGATTCCGATGGACCGTATGACGGACGCGCAGAAAAAGGCCGCTGAGGAATTGATCGCCGGGCCGCGCAAGGCGCTCGTGGGCCCATTCAATCCGCTGCTGCGAAGCCCGGAGTTCATGAGCCGACTGCAAAAGGTGGGAGAGTACCTGCGCTTCAACACCAAACTGGGATCGAACATAAGCGAGTTCATCATCCTTCTGACCGCCCGCCAGTGGACTCAGCAGTTCGAATGGGACTCGCACCAGGACCTTGCGCTGAAGGCAGGGATCAAGCCGGAAACGATCAAAGCAATCGCGGAAGGACGCCGGCCGAGCGCGATGACGCCGGACGAAGAGATGGTCTACGAATTCTGCACCGAGCTGCGGCTGCACCAGAGCGTGTGCGATGCCTCGTACGCGCAGGTTGCGAATCGATTCGGCGAGCAAGGAGTCATCGACATTGTCGGCCTCTCCGGCTACTACACGCTGCTTGGCATGGTCATGAACGTGGCGAGGACTCCTTTGCCGGCAGGAAAAACGGCGGCGCTCGCGATGTTCCCGCACTGAAGTGTGGGCCGACTGCGCGCGCGAATTGCCGAAAAAGTCGTTTGCGACGGAGTTTGGCGGCGCGCGATTGCATTGTGCGGCATTCGCTACGGTTTCGGCCCCGAGTGACCATTCAAACCCATGCGGCTCGTCACCTTCCGCTTTCAGGGCGTGCAAGAAATTGGCGCCCTGACGCAGGCCGACTCACAAATCGTCCGGTTGCAAGCGGCTGAAGCCGTCCGCATAGGCGAAGCAAACCCCCATCTACATGACATGCTTGCGTTCCTTCGCGGCGGAAGTGCGGCAAGAGACGCCGCTCAGCAAGCCGCGGAATTCGCGCTCGCGCAGCGGCCCGAGGGCATCGTAGTCGAGCGGCTCGGAGCCGAACTTCTCTCCCCTGTTCCCCGCCCTGAGTCGATTCGTGAATTCATGGTGTTTGAGCAGCACGTGATCAATTGCACGCGCCGATTTGGGATGCCGCGCTGGATGGCGTCGCTCGACCGCTTGGTGGAAAAAACTTTGGGCCGGAATGCCACGCTGGCCTACCGGGCTGCTCGGCCCTGGTACGAGCGCCCCGTCTACTACAAGGGCAACCGCATGAACGTGATCGGCGACGACGCCAGCGTGACGATCCCGCGCTACACGCAAAAGTTCGATTGGGAGCTCGAGTTCGGCATTTTCCTTTGCCGGCAGGACCGCGATATTCCCAAAGAAAAAGCCCGCGATTTTATCGGTGGCTTCACGATCTTCAACGATTTTTCCGCGCGCGACATTCAAGCGAAAGAAATGGGCGGCCGGCTTGGCCCTGCAAAAGGAAAAGATTTTGACGGCGGCAATGCGATTGGCCCTGCGCTGGTCACGCCCGACGAAATTCCCGATCCATACAATCTGGTGATGAGGGCGCGTATCAATGGAGAGGAAGCTTCATACGGGCATACGAACGGCATGCGTTGGACCTTCGAAGAATTAATCGCTTACGTCTCGCGCGACGAAACACTTTATCCTGGCGAGTTTTTCGGCTCCGGCACTGGGACCGTTGCCGAGTCAGGAGATAACCGGTGCTGCTGCGGCCTCGAAATGGGGCGCTTTCTGCGCGCTGGGGACACGGTTGAGCTGGAAGTCGAACGAATCGGCAAATTAACGAATCACGTCGTCGGACCATCGTAGTGCCAAGCACGACGGGGATGGTGGTCCAGATTTTGGTAGCACAGGCTTCAGGCTGTGGATTTTCGCTGCGACCGGTGGACTCTTTAGGAACCAACTCCCCGACAGGCTGCCCTTCGCGTAACCCGGATCAAAAGGCCTTGCACCTTCTTGCGCACCTAAGCACCCAGACGATGGAATGATCGTGAAAGGAATAGTATCTTTGGTTGAGGGACCGCTACTTGCTTAAGAGAAAGAAGCGCCAGGCTTTGGAGAGGCTCTCCGCTATGCAGTTCAAACCCAAACCAGTCTTGTTCACGTTTTTTGCGGTTCTCATCGCGTATTCAACGCGGGCACAAGCGCCAACCAAGCATGCAATGACGTTCGATGACCTTGCCGCCATGCAGCGCGTTGCGGAGCCGCAGATTTCGCCCGACGGACGCGCGGTCGTCTACAGCGTGGGAACGACCGACTCGGACGCCAACCGCGTCGCCCACAACATTTGGGTCGTCTCGACCGCGCCGGGGAGCCAGCCGCGCCAACTCACACAAACCGGACATGACGCGCGGCCGCAGTGGTCGCCAGACGGAAAATCCATCGCATTCATTTCTAATCGTGAGGGAACGTCGCAGATTTACATGATGCCGGCGCAGGGCGGCAATCCAAAAAAAATCACTTCGCTTTCCACTGGCGCCGAAAACGAAAAGTGGTCTCCCGATGGTCGCTGGATCGCGTTCACATCGAGCGTTTTCCCGGACTGCGCGGACGACGCTTGTAACCGTTCGCGCGACGACGCGGCCGCAAAAAGCAAAGTGAAGGCGCGAATTTACGACCACCTCCTCTTCCGCCACTGGGTGCACTGGAGCGACGGCAAGCGCAGCCATTTGTTTGTCGTAGGGGCGAGCGGCGGCGTGCCACGCGACTTGACCGAACATGCCGATTACGATGTGCCGCCGGACGAGCGCGGCGACGCGAATGACTTCAACTTTTCGCCGGACAGCAAGGAACTCTGCTTCACCGCGGTAACCGATCGGCCCGAGGCAATCAGCACCAACGGCGATTTGTTTGTGGTGCCCACAAGCGGCGGCGCACCGAAGCGCATCACTTCCAACCCGGGCTTCGACGGGCATCCGGCCTACTCACCCGACGGGCGCTTCATCGCCTATCACTCGCAGAAAACCGCCGAATACGAAAGCGATCGCTGGCGCCTGATGCTGTACGACCGCATGACCGGCCAACACAGCGAAGTGGCTCCGACATTCGACCGCAGCGTGGATGAAATTGTCTGGTCGCCCGACAGCAAGCAAATCTATTTCACAGCGGTGAATGAAGCCGAGCAGCCGGTCTACGCAATCGCGCCGGTCACCGGAAGCGCGCCGAAAGAAATCCTCAAAGACTCATTCAACGAGGGCATTTCTCTGTCTGCCGACGGGAGCACTTTCGGGTTTGTGCGATCGAGCCTCGTCGCACCTGCAGAGGTCTTCGCCTCGCGGAGCGACGGAACCGACGGCCGGCAAGTCTCACAGCATAATCTTCCGCGGCTCGCCACCATCGACCTGAATCCCCCGGAAGCATTCTGGTACGAAGGTGCAGAAGGAACGCGCGTGGAAGGAATGCTGATTCGCCCCCCACATTTCGACCCGTCAAGAAAATATCCCTTGCTGCTACTCATTCACGGGGGCCCGCAGAGCTTGTGGACCGATTCATGGGGCTACCGGTGGAATGAGGAATTGTTCGCCGCGCCGGGCTATGTGGCAGTAATGATCAACCCGCGCGGCTCCACGGGTTACGGGCAAAAATTCACCGATGAAGTCACAGACGACTGGGGCGGGCGCGTCTACGAAGACCTGATGAAGGGCGTGGATTACGTCGTCGAGAAATATCCGTACGTTGACGGGAGCCGGGTAGCCGCCGCGGGCGGCTCTTATGGCGGCTACATGATCGACTGGCTCGCGACACACACGGGGCGATTCAAGGTGCTCATTAGCCACGCCGGCGTGTACGACAAGCCGAGCATGTATGGAGCTACGGAAGAGCTTTGGTTCGAGGAACACGATATGGCGGGTACGCCGTGGACCAACCCCGAGAGCTACCGCAGGTGGTCGCCGAGCACCTATGCTGGAGCACTCAGCAAATACAAGACGCCGACGCTCGTGATCTGCGGCGAACTCGATTACCGCGTGCCGTACACGCAGAGCCTACAATTCTTCACCGCAATGCAGCGGCAAAATGTGCCCTCTAAACTCGTGGTCTTTCCCGATGAGGGACACTGGATTCTGAAGCCACAAAACAGCCGTCTCTGGTACAAGACATTTTCGGACTGGCTGGCCGCATACCTGGAATAGATCGAGGCAAAACAGAATGAAATGGCTTGCAGGGATAGCAATTCTGCTTGTCACGGCGGCGTGGACAGGGGCCCAGACGCCCGACCCATCATTGATGCTGGAAATCCGCAAGATTCGCGCTATCGACAACCATTCCCACCCGCCGCGCGTTGTGGCGCAGGGCGAGCGCGACGACGAATTCGATGCGCTCCCTTGCGATCCCCTGGAACCCACCGACGCTAACACCATGACGCGCCCCGAAAATCCCATGTACCTCGCCGCGTGGAAGGCGCTGTGGGGTTACACCTACAACGATCGCAGCGAAGCGCACCTGAAGGAACTCCTCGCTCTGAAGCAGCGCGTTCGAAAGGAGCAGGGCGATCACTATCCTGCGTGGGTGCTCAATCGCCTGGGCATCGAGACGGAACTTGCAAACCGCGTCGCGATGGGACGCGGGCTCGATGCGCCCCGATACCGCTGGGTCCCGTTTGACGATGCACTGATCTTTCCTCTGAACAACGACGCGCTCGCTGCGGACACGCCTGATCGTAAATTTTTCTTCTCACGCGAAAACATGCTGCTCGAGCGGTATCGCCGCGAGCTTGGCGTCGCACCGATGCCCGCAACATTTGCGGAATACACTTCTCGCGTGGTCACGCCGGAACTCGAACGACAAAAGCAAGAGGGCGCCGTCGCAATCAAGTTCGAAGCCGCGTATCTGCGTTCCCTCGATTTCAAACCGGCAACGGAGCAGGACGCCGCAGCGACGTACGCGAAATACGCTCATTCCGGCCAGCCCGCAAAAGACGAGTACACGCGATTGCAGGACTTCTTGTTTCGGTACGTCGCCGCTGAGGCTGGCCGCCTGGGTATGCCGGTGCATATCCACACGGGGGCAGGGTGCGGCGGCTATTTCTACCTCGCGGGATCAAACCCGCTGCTGCTCGAATCTGTTCTGAACGACGCGGGCCTTCGGAAAACGACGTTTGTATTGTTGCATGGCGGCTCAGGCGCTTTTCCGCGGGAGGTTTCCCCGTTGCTGATGAAGCCAAACGTGTATACCGATTTGTCCGAGCAGACCTGGATGGTCTCGCCGCATCGCCTGGCGGAAGTTCTGCGTGACTGGCTCGAGTGGTATCCCGAGAAGGTGTTATTCGGTACGGACCTCTATCCGGGAAGCGGCGTCTACGATTGGGAAGAAATCGGGTGGCAAACGACGGAGACCGCGCGGCGAGCGCTGGGAACGGCGCTAACCGGAATGCTCGAGGACGGCGAAATCACCGTGCCTCGCGCAAACGAGATCGCGCGCATGGTCCTGCGGGAAAATGCCCTAAAGCTCTACCGCCTGAAAGAACGTCCGACCGTGGAGATGAGGTAGCAAAGTACGAATTTAGAGGCCGACCTGCCCTGAATTGTCTTCGCCTTCAGGGCAGGGCAGCCTGCTCGTTCCCTGCAAGTTCGATATCCGGAACCGCTAAATCTCTAACCCCTGCCTCAATCGCCGAACTACTTTCCGGCAGAAAGCTCGATGGCCTTTGTTTTTCCGGAAACCTGAATTTCTGAAATGTGGTTGTTATCGAGAACGAATTCCGTTTGGGGGGCCTTGTAGTTGAGGTCCTTTATCGTGCACGGAACCTCGACGACGACCTTGTTCCCCTGTTCAAACTTGGCCTGGTTTCCTTCCGCAACAACTTTATAGTCGCCGGGCGCCAACTGCGTGGTGCCGACGGTGGTCGGCGCGGTTATCTTGATCGTTGCCGTGACGCTGTCGCCCGAATCGCTTTTGGCCCAGACCGAAACACTCGCAACGCCGAGTGCCATGATCGCGAGAAAGATAGTAAACAAACGTCGAGACATGTCGAAGTGTTCTCCCTTTTGAGTCTTTGGAATCGAGCCGCCGAGGTGTACGGACCGGGACCTGAGGGTTAAGAGTACCGAGGCTGCACAAACCCTCAGCGCGCTTCACAAGGTTAGATGCTAGGAGTTCGGTGGAGGTTACAACTGGCGGAAAGAAAATAACTTAGTTGTGCAACGCCTGATTTCCGCTGGAAAGCTACTTCCAGGCTCCAAGCAGGCGTCGGACCGCTAGAACCTGGCCCAAATGGTATGCGTTGTGATCGGCGATGAGGAGGGCTTCGCGCAAAATCGTCTGGCCAGTGCCGTGGGGGATTCGCGCAAAGAGATTAGTTTTGGGATTTTCTACCAATTTTTTCATCGCTCCCAGATCTTCGCTGAACGATTTCAGACTTTCATCCCACGCTTTCGCACTCGGTGGAGCCGGTGTCTTGGGCCAGTATCCTCCTGGCCACTCTGGCGAGACATGCTTGGAATTTCTGGAAAACTCGTAGATATCCCATTGCGCGATGCGCATGTGTTCGAGCAGTTCCCAGACGGAATACGCCAAGCCGGCGGGCCGCACACCTCGCAATTTGGGCGGAATTCCTTTGAATCCCGCTTTCCAGTCGAGATGGGCGTTGCCTCCAGCGAGCAGGCTCACAACGTGCTCACGCAGGGCCTTATCGTTCACGAGGCGTCCCTCCGTTCAGAAAATCAGGCTTCAATTGGCTCCCTGGTTTCCTTCGGGCATACCTGCAGGATGTTGATTTGCGCATGAAGCTTGAACTACGGCGCCCTCCCAGGCCACGAGCAGTTTTTTTCCCTCGGCATTGATTTCCTCGATCGTTCGAGGTCGGCCGTTTCCGGAGCCCGGGAACACCAGATACACTATCCCGCGCCGCGCACCACCGTTTCGCGCGTCGGAGCGGATGTCCAAGTTTTCAGCAAGCGCAATCGAACCCTCTCCGATCCGGTCCGAGGGACCGACATCGCCAAAAATCGCGTAGGAGCTCTTGCCGTTTCGCTGGTTGAATACGACCGCGAAATCTCCGGGACGCGCTCCGACACCGCGCGCCATTGTCCCCGGCAGCACGATGAAGGGAATTTTTGACGCGTCGACGTAGCGCGTTGGATCGTTCCACGGTTTCGATCGATCCGCTAACGCGGTCATTGAAATGTAGTAGCCCGGGAATGGATCGTCGGGTCCCTGGATGAGCGGGTCTCCGTTCGCATCCTTGGCCAGCCCCGGCCAATTTCCCGGTCCGCCTGCGTTCTTAAGGTCGTCGAGGCCCACGTTGTCCGGGTGATACGCGTTGGGCGCGCCGTCCGCATCAATGGTCATCCCCGACTCGTAAAAAAAGGCCGTGGTTCCCTGCAGCCTGCCGATTGCGATATCCCGCTCCGGCTCGCCGTCGTGCCGCATTTCGAATTTCACCAACAGCTCACCGAAACAGGCTCCCGCTGGATCCTGCTCTGACTCCTGCCCATCGTTTGCGAGAATGCACTGCGCTAGTTCCGTTTGCCGTTGCCAGAGCACGTTCAAATCCCGCTCAAAATCAACCGCAGGAGCTGTCGCCGGATCGGCTGGCGAAGAACCGTCCGCATCGGATTGTCCTGCTGTCGCACTTTGGTCGCGTTCGACAGTCGGTGCTGCCGCTCGCTGAAGGTTGGAGTCGTTGCACTCGGCTGCTCTATCAGTAGACGTCTGATTTCCCGCTTGGGACGGGTCACCTCCAAAAGAAGTCTGGCTTGCGATTGCTACAGCGGCAGAACTGAGGAAAATTGCCGCCACAAGTAGAACCCTAGCGCGCTGCATGGCCCGTAGCCTCCACCGAGTCCCGATGATATCTCGGAGTATCGCGTACTTCACCTGCCTAAATGTAGATGCCGATTGTAGGCGGCGTGTTACAGACTTGCCGGCCGATCCGCCGTGCGGCGCGGGGAGCTTGCGCCCTCAGCTAGCTCGGCCGGATAAGTGATTTGCTTGCCCTGGACGCGGCCAAACGAGGTTAGTTGATGAACCTGGGTGCGTTTCCCGCTGATGATGTGCTCCGCAGGAATGCCGCGCACGAGGAGAGCATCAGAAATGAGCGAACGATGGCAGCGCCACGGGACGGCTTCCGCGCACATGATCGCAGTCCGTTTCTGTTTGCCAAGCGCGATGAGCCTTCGCAGCCCCTCGTCAAATTCCGAAGTCTGCATGTAGTCGGCGAAGCCTCGGAACGAAGCGTTGTGCCAGCCGAGGTTCAGCGAATCGCGCCGCGTGTGGCGTAAGCCGCCGAGCTTGCGCAAATGGACGTAGCCGATTCTCCTCCCGCGCAACTTCACGGATAGCGTCTCCCGATTGAACTGCGGATTGTGACGCGAACGGGGAACCGTACGCACGTCGACGATGCGCTTGATTTTGTGCGCGCGTAGAAGTTCAAGAAACGCCTCCCACGTGCGCGACGAATGCCCGATGGTGAATATGGTAGTCACTTGGTTCGCGTTAGCTCACCGCAAGAGCGGGCTACACGCACCACCAGCTTCTCACCAAGGCTCCCAAGTCTCAAGCTATCGCAGACCGATCGCTCGCGAGAGAAATTCGACGAATGGGCCCATCTTTCGATACGTCGCGAGCGTAAACTTCAGGACGTCGCTCCCCAATACGCTCTTATCCGACAGCGGAAGGCCAACCGTAAAATCTTTTCGCTTGATGTCCTCGATGAGAGGGTGATTGGGATCGTATCCGCGCGGCGGCCTCTGAAGGGATTCCCCGCCCATCTGGTAGATTGCCCGCAACTGTCCAGTGGAAGTGTTTCGCTTCCAGCCTTTCGGATCGCCTGCGATGGCGTCTCGGATTTTCTTCAGGGCTCCCGGCTCAGGATGCCAAATTCCGGCCCCGAGCATTGATCCGCCCGGCTCGAGGCGGAGATAAAAACCGGGCGTGGCTCCTTCCTTCCCTTTGTCGTGCCAAAAGTGAGCGGCAACGCTGGTCTTGTAGGGGCTCTTGTCTTTCGAAAATCGAATATCCCGGTAGATGCGCATCATCGAGCCTCGCGTCGGGCTCGGGTCCGCAACAATGTGCGGATTGATTTTGCGCAGGCCGGGACCGAGGTCGGTGATGAAACGAAGGACTGGATCCCGGACCTGCTTTTCGTAGCATTCCTTGTTCTGCAGGAACCAGTCGCGGTTGTTGTGCGACTGGAGTTCGTGCAGAAACTCGAAAAGTCCAGGGGTAAAGTAGTGATCGGCCGGCATCCACCCTCCCCCTTCCTGCGGAAGGCTTTATTCCGCAGACTGGACCGATAGTATCGCACCATTCGGCTTGTTCGCCTCGCGCCGCAGCCGGGCAGACTCCAGGCGTATCGCAAGGAGGGAAAGAATCAGAAGAACGGTCTCTGGCGCCAGCAAACGAGCGCTGGCGGTCGAGTGATCCAGCCAGAATCCGAGTATTCTGACGGCGATGACGACGCTGTCCACCGTCAACACCATGTACAGGCCCGCCAACCGCCAACGCGCGGAAATAAGAGAGGTGAGAGCCAGAATTGCGAGCGCCAGTGGAAAGGCGGCGAATCCAACTCTCGCGATCGTGATTCCGCCCGGCGCAGTGAAGCTGATTCCGACCTCCGCTGCGCTGCTGACTGGATGCGCCAGATATCGGAAACTAATCATTGCGAAAATGAGGGTCATCATGACCAGGGGCGCCCTGAGAAGCACGTTGCCAAGGCGCGAGGAATTACCCGCTTTCGCGGGCAGCGAATAACTGTTAATTGCTGTTCCCATTTTCTTTTCTCCCTTTACTTTTGCGTTTAGATCTCACTTGTTCTGATCGCTGTGTTTGCGGTTTCGCCCATGCCCCTAGCAACAGACCCAGAGCTCCACAGCATTCCTGGGTGCCTCAGCCATGTGCCAAGCCAAATAAGCAACAAGACGAAAGAGGGCTGAATGATGGGCTGGTCATGCTGCAAGTGCGTCGCAATTGCGCCACCCAGAAACGCGGACACCAAGAGCAGCCCCGCGGATCGCGTCAACGGAACTAGAAAAAGCAATCCGCTGGCGACTTCCAGCAGAGCGATCAAGGTCAGCTTGTTGCCGTCGAAGCCCATCGCCCCCAGCTGAGAAACAACTTTGGAGACGTGAGCCAGCTTAGCTCCCGCACTTCCCAGGAGCATGAGTCCACCTAGAAACACCAAGATATTTCCCGCAATTTTTCGTTTCGCGTTCATTTCTGTATGCCTCCCTTTCTCGATTTCGATCTTCCTCAAACCAGCTTCGCTCGTTGAGAATGACCTTCTTATGTGACCAGCCTTGTGTATGCGAGTTTCATGGAGTGCTCCCGCGTTCCTCTCGCACTTAGAACGGCTCTCAAGTCCTCCTCCGAGAATTAAGACCGGGTAGAACCGACTGTTGTGACAAAGCAGGCGAGGTGAATGCACTAACGAAGCAATTCGAAGGGCTAGATTTGAGGAATGCGATGGCGTTCTCGACAGCCCGTGCGTTGTCTTCCCAACTTCCCACAACCCTGTTTCTGGAGAACTTCCGGTTTGCCGTTTATTAGCGGCCAATTCTGTGAATCACACCCCTAAAAAGCCATTGCCGAGAAGCTGTATTCTCTTCCAGTTGGATTTTTTGTTTCAGGAGGAAGGGGCTCTACTTCCGGCTGCGATCTTG
>Ga0307478_10000613_pt1 | contig 35353 bp, 34 predicted proteins | sample atmos_gasesECM4C_2_FD_203713 | JGI IMG/M metagenome (GOLD analysis project Ga0307478, IMG submission 203713) | Hardwood forest soil microbial communities from Morgan-Monroe State Forest, Indiana, United States - atmos_gasesECM4C_05 | ecosystem: Environmental > Terrestrial > Soil > Temperate...
AACAGTATCGAAACTCATTTTCTGAAGGGTCTGGATCATTTCCTCGCGGCCGCTCTTGGCCAAGTGATCGGGGAAAAAACCACGATTCCCGACAATCAACCCCATCGTCATTTTTGCTTTATCCATGTATATCAGGAGTTTTCGTCGTTGCTCCGGCCACTGGCGATAATGCACGCCTGCAGCAGCGCAGTGCAAATCAAGAGTGAACCATAATTTTGCATCGCGGGCCAGTTGTGAAGGTGCATCAGACCTGCAGATCGCGAAGGTAGGGAACGCTGGCTTTCATCATATCCAGATTCATTTCGACGAAATAATTCTTGATGCCGCCGGATTTCGCCGCGGTAAAGATTTTCTTCCAGTCTAAACTGTCTTGTCCAACGGGCATTACTTTTTGGGCTTCCGCCGACCAGCCTTGTACGTGCATGGAGATGAAGCGGCCGGGATAGTTCGTAAAATACTTTGCGGCGTCGTAGCCGCGGCTGATGGTGGAGACCTGAAACTGGAACTTGACCAGCTTGGGATCGAGAAGGTCGAACAATATGTCGTAGGTACGCTTGCCATCGACCATGGAGAGCTCAAAGTCCTCATTGTGCAGGCCCTGCTGGATGCCTGCTTTGGCCGCCAGTTCGCCCATTTTGTTGTATTCGTCGGCCGCCCGCTTCACGTCATCCATAGTCGGCGCCGCGGGTCCGCCCAGGCTTGCAACTAGCATTTGCGTAAGGCCGACATCCCTTGCCCAAGCAATGCGATCCGCCTGGTTTTTCCTGAGTTCATCCATGCCGAAGTGCGAACTCACGCAGATGACGCCGGCATCGCTCAGAATTCTCCGAAGCTCCGTTGCCGAATACTTGGCCAGTCCGCCGAAGCCATTCTCGGCGTAACCTACCGGCGAGCACAGTTCAATCGCCTGAAATCCGGCATTGGCAAGCTGCTTGATTGTGCCGGGAAAATCCTTTCCGATCGCTGCTCGGACAGGCCACGTCTGACATCCAATGGGCATGCCAAGCGGATTGGCGCGAAGTTCCAATGCGCTCGCGGCGAGAAAGCCGGCGGCGTGGGTCGCTGCATTCTTGATGAATGCCCTTCTCGAAATCACAGGCATAGAAACCTCCTCAGATGAACAACTCTTCAGTTGGACGAAGCATGTTGTTTCAATGCCCTCGCGGGGCAAAGTAATACTTATCGCGACTTAGCGCAATTTCCGGAGAGAGTATAGACCAAAGTCACTTTTGTCTCATCTAGCTGCCAAATGTCTGAATTACTTGCTCTACGACATCATTCGACTCCGCAAACCGCGCGGGCATTGGCAACGAGCGTCGGCAAATCGTCGAGCTTAGAAAACAGGGCAGTTATTCCATAGGACAGCGCTTTTTCTCGTCTTTCATACGCTAGCCCTTAGTCAGCATAAAGATCAGGAGTTCAGGCGCGAAAGCTTTGAGCTTCTGAGCAAACTCTAATCCGCTCATGTCCGGCAGGGAGTACTTCAGGACTATTAGGCCAGGCAACAGTCGTTTTATTTTTCGTAAGGCTTCGGCACTGCCCTTAGCTTCCAAGCAAGCCTCGGACCCGCTGGCATTCTCGAAAAGCGTGCAAAGTTGTTTCCGGAAAGCCTTATCGTCACCGACGACAAGCACGTAGGCATGTTTTGTCCGTCCTGGAAAATTCGTCAGGAGAAGTTCGACAAAAACACTTCGGCGAGCAATCTATTCCACGCGCGGCTCCGGCTGCAACGGTTTGCCGCAATGCGAGCAGCCGGGAACCTTGTTTTGCCAAACGACCGCAAGAGTTTGAGCGCAGAATGGGCAGTGCCCTGACCATTCGTGATGGCCCTCCGGACAAGCACTGAGAATAAGTTACGCCAGGCGGTTCCATGGTATAAAGTGGCAAGCCATTTCTTAAAGATTGGAGTACTATCTCTGCAGCAATATGGCGACATTGTAAGCAGTCATCTCTGGAAAATAGGAGTTCCAGCTATAAAGGGAAAAATGCCTTGACAACTGCTAGGTCGGGTCTGGTGGAGGGCAGCAGTATGTGCCAAACCGGGGCTAACGAGCGTCACGGCGGTGCTGATGAAGCGTCGAGTGCTATCGAACAGCGCCTGCGACTCATTATTGACACGATTCCCGCAATCGTCTGGAGCAAATTGCCTGATGGTTCGGCTGATTTCCTAAACCAAAATTTTCGGGAATATACGGGCCTTTCCTTGGCGGAAAGTCTGGGATGGGGATGGATGAATGCGTTCCATCCTGACGACCGTTTGATGGAGAAGTGGCCCGCGGCCATGGCAGCCGGCAGAGCTTTTGAGGCAGAGGCGCGGCTGCGCCGATCCGACGGGCAGTATCGCTGGTTCCTAATTCGAGCCGTGCCGCTCCGAGACGAGCAGGGAAACATCGTCAAATGGTATGGAACAACCAGCGACATCGAACATCTGAAAAGGGCCGAAGATCGCATCCGGTTCATCATCGACGCACTTCCGACGATGGTGTGGACCCTCGAGCCAAATGGGGCAGTTGATTTCGTGAATCAGCGTTGGTTGGACTATACGGGCCTTTCCTTGGAAGAAGAAATGGAAGACCCGACGCGCCCAATTCATCCCGATGATCTTCCAAGAGTCCTGGAAAAATGGCGTACGGACTTCGCCGCTGGGGAAGCCTCCGAGGATGAAATACGTTTGCGGCGGGCTGACGGGGAATATCGCTGGTTCCTGATCCGCACGGTGCCGCTGCGCGACGAACCTGGAAACCTCCTTAAGTGGTACGGAGTATCCATCGATATTGAGGACCGCAAGCGGGCGGAAGAAGCGCTTAGATCAAGCGAGCGGGAACAGCGGCGTATAGCGGAACAATTGGAAAAAGAGCGCGTTCGTTTGGTGGAAGCACAGGAGGTGGGGAAAATAGGAAGCTGGGAAGCGGAGTTGCCGAGCTTGAAAGTGATTTGGTCAGAGCAAACACACCGCATCTTTGAGACTGATGCGTCTCGTTTCCGCCTTACCCGCGCAAAGTTCCGTGAATTCGTTCATCCCGAAGACGGTGCGAAGGTGGATGCAGCCTTTGCAGCGTCGCTCGACAAGCGTTCGCCAAGCACGGTCGAATATCGGATCGTCATGCCGGATGGCCGCGTCAAAATACTCGAGGAGCGCTGGCAAGCTTTTCATGATGAAGAAGGAAAGCCAGTACGCGTTGCCGGCACATGCCGTGACATCACCGAACGTGTGCGCGCCGAAGAGGAGCTGCGACGGCTTTCCGGCCAGCTTTTGCGTTTGCAGGAGGAGGAGCGGCGCAGAATGGCCAGGGACTTGCATGACTCCACGGGCCAAGGCCTTGTGGCCCTGGCAACTACCTTGAGTCAACTCTATGCTTCCATTCCTTCCTCCAGCAGGAAGTTGCGCCATCTCGCTTCCGAGAGCCAGGCGTTGGCGGATCAATGTATCCGGGAGGTACGTACCCTTTCCTATTTGTTGTATCCACCGATGCTGGATGAAGCCGGACTGGACGATGCCATTCGTCACTACGTTAGCGGCTTCGCCGAGCGAACTGGAATCCTAATCGAACTGGAGATATCGCCGGATCTCGGAAGGTTGAAGCCAGACGCCGAGATGGCTTTGTTCCGCGTGGTTCAAGAAGGTCTCACCAACATCCAGCGGCATTCAGGAAGTTCCCGAGCCAAGATCCGAATTAAGCGCGGCCCGGGAAAGATCACCCTGGAGGTCAGCGACCAAGGCAGTGGAATCCCTGGCAATTTGCGGAGACAAAATGGCAAATCATCCTTTGGAACTGGGGTCGGCATCCCCAGCATGCATGAACGCGTAAAACTCATTGGCGGCCAACTTGATATTGACTCCGGCAGCAGCGGCACGACGGTACGCGCGACGATACCCGCAGATGACTAGAGCAACGAAAAGACTGCGTATCCTGGTGGCGGACGACCACGAGCTTGTGCGGCGCGGCATTCGGGGACTGCTCTCGGCTCGGCGCGGCTGGACCGTCGTCGGCGAGGCGAAGAACGGCCGAGAAGCCGTGGAAAAAGCAAACCAGCTGAAACCGGACGTAGCTATCGTTGATATCAGCATGCCCGAATGGGACGGGCTTCAGGCGACGCGCCAGATTCGAGAGGAAGTCCCAACTATCAAAGTTATTGTCCTAACCATGCACGAATCCGACCAGATGGTGCGGCGGGTGCTGGACGCCGGAGCCCTTGGCTACGTCTTAAAATCCGATCTTGCAGCTCATCTGGTAAAGGCAGTGAAACACGTCTCTAACCGCAAGCTGTTTCTGACTCCTAGAGTATCGGACATCGTGCTCCAGGGATTCCTCAAGACCAAGAATGTGCCGGACGCAACGAAGCAGGCGCGGGCCCGGCCAACTCCGCGCGAGGTTGAAATTATTGGCCTGCTAGCGGAGGGTAAAGCGAATAAGGAGATTGCCGCCAAGCTTGGAATTACCATCAGGACGGTCGAGACGCACCGGGCGAGAATCATGCTCAAGCTGCGCCTGCATTCTCTCGCGGAGATCATCCGCTATGCCATTCGCAACGAGATAGTGGAACTCCCCAGCTCGTCGGAATAAGCGCGTTCCTGCGCGAAAGCCCGATTTCGCTCACGGCTTTTCGGTGAGGCGACAAAAGCTTTGTCAAGGTCTACGAGTTCGCTGTCGTTCAGGCGCTGCTTACGTTTTTCAGCGCGTTCGAGTCTTCGGCAAAGCCAGGCCGCAGACTCCTTCTAGCGAATCCCAGTTTACCGGTAGCCACAACCTTATGGTCCACTTTCGCCACTGCTTCCACGAGTGCGAGATCCTCAATAAATTTGAGGACCTGTAGCTCCATTTCGATTCTGTCTCCTGGAATCACCGGGGCCAGGAATCTCATGTTATTGATGGAGCCAAGCACCAGAAACTCTCCTGGGCGAATTCCAGTTCCGGTGGTCTTTGAGAAGAGAACAGAAGCAGATTGGCCGATGGCCTCAATAATCAATGTGCCTGGCATGACAGCGCACTCTGGGAAATGACCCAGAAATTGCATTTCGTTTCCCGTGACATTCTTTGTAGTTCGGATGCTTTTGCCGGGCTCGAGCGAGGTGACACTATCGACCATAATCATGGGAAACCGCTGCTTTAGAAGCGCTCGCACTTCCTCAAAATTCATCAAAGCTGCGGCCATTTCTTCATTGTCCTTTCTTGCGAACATGTTCGACGAGCATCCCACAACACATCACAAGCACATAGGAGCAGGCGCTGGACGGTAGTCTTGTGGACTAGATCGAGCGATGGAAACGTCAAGAGTTTCGATCGCATACGACCTACCGCGGCCGCAGAATCATGGCGGTAGCGCGAGGCAAGAACCGTGAGCCGGGAGGAGCGGTGCCCGCATCAGAAACGAGACGCGCGACCCGCAAGCCGGCGGCCTCCGCCATTTGGAGGGGCTGGCTTTCTTGGTGGTACTCAAACACATGATCTCTTTGCGGAGATTCGATGGCCGTGCTGAAAAACACGAGTCCATCTTGTGGGGAAGTCCGGTGAGAAATCGCCTTGAAAAGCGGCGTCGGATCAGGCAAGTGCTCGGCAAGCATTGCTGAAATGATCCCTTGGTATTTTCCATTGGCACCCGAACCATCGGTTTTCAGCGCGTCTTTGACCGCGAAGCTGACGCGACTTCCATGTCCAGAGGCGGCTAACAAGCGATTTGCTACGGCTATTGCAGGGGGGCTGATGTCAAAGCCCTCAATGCGCAGGTCCGGCCGCTCCTCCGCAGCCAGAAGGCTCAAGACGCCGTGTCCGGCGGCCAGCTCCAGGAGAGACGAGTTTGCACCCAATCGCCTCAAGAACTCATCTCGGAACATGGCGATATGCTTGATCATGGACGGCCAAAAGGCATAGATCAGAATGGCAGCCCACATGTATGGGACTGCATAGCCTTCATCCTCGTAGACGCCAGACATGATTTCCGGCATGCCTTCGGGAGTGTACCTACCAGCGCGCTCGTAAACCTTCTGGGCTTGTGCAACGCCGAAGCAATATCTCGCATACCCGCACGCGGCGTCGTCGAATACTTTCTCACCGTAGGCTGCCTCCGCCCAACGTGCCAGCGGATTCAACAACCACGAACATAAATCCTTGTTGGCCTCGAACGTCGCCCGCGCACTGACCGCTAAAGGCTTCGCCTTGCGATCCAGGGCCTTGAGAAATAGTTCCGCATGTTCCATGTTGGCACCCCCGCTTGCTTCATTCCTGTGAAGGTACGTGACGAACGAGACGAACCATCGGACGAATGAGATCGACCCCGTCCCAAGGAGAATTGAACAGATGCATCCGACCCAACTTCACAACCCTATCCACTCCGTGGCGTCCCGCGGCTTGTGCGAGGGTCTCTTCCCTCTCGGCGGATCTCATCGCCAGCCCCAGAGTCTGCACCGTTCCGTCAAACTTCGATATGACTTCGGAAAGGTCATCCACTAGAAGCACGCTTAGCGTGCGCCCTTGTGTGGGCTTGGGTATTTCCGTCCCTCTCCCCAACAAGATGGTCCAGTCAGGGGAAGCAGGAAACACGGCACGGTTCGCGGCGCTTTCAAGAAGCCACGATGCACGGGCGAGACAAATTCCCGAAGTCAAAGAGGGTTCGATTTGCCTGCGCGGATGGGCACGGTTCTCTTCTTGAAGAGCCTGCCCCAGATCCTTTACAAACTCATTGGGATCGCAACCGGCACGCTGTTCGAGAAATAAAGCCTGGGGCGAAGAGCAAGCGCGTTGCTCAAACTGCCAGACGTCCCGTGCAATGCGCCGGCACCAGGACAACCGATCAGAGCGATCGCTCCACGTCTCGGCGTCCATCGCTGCAACGGAAAGCCGCGGGCCAAACACCGCGATGTGCGCCCAATTGGGGAAAGGCAGTTTACGCACCTGCGAGACGGCCTCCGCACCCCCCCAAATCATGGCGCCGTCTACGGCCCGCGCCATGGCTTCGTGCATATCCGTGCGCGAATGATCGAAAGTCACCATGAGAGTGCGTTCTACCAACAAGCCATGGCGATCCACTTCCTTCAGCTTCTCCATGATCTGCTGTGTTATCTCAAGCAAGTCGCTTGGTATTCGAACTAAACAGCAATTGCCGCCGAGCAAGGCGCAAGTAAGAGACAGAACGGGCTGAAGATCAATATTCCCAGCCGGCCAGTGACCGATTACTCCCAGCGGAAATGCGCGCAGTCTCGCATGGCCGTCTTCTCGCCAGCCGCCATTCAGAAAATCCGGTCCTAGCTCGCGAAGAAGAAGGGGCTCCAATGTGCCGCGGCGGAGCCAAAGCCGCAGAAACGCCAGCCCTGGAATTTCACGCAACTCGTGGCCACCCAGTGCCGCGGCCCACAGCTCAAAAACATCCAGGATTGTTTGAGGAGAAATCTCATCTTGCCTGGCGATCTCGCGAAGTCGCTTCCCCGCACACGCAATCTCTTCGGGAGACTGCACAACCGGGCTAGGCATTAGGTCATTCATGCGAACCATTCCCTTGCGCCTGTTGGTAGCGAGTGGTATCCAGGTTGCCGCATCCCCGGACCTCGACCTTCGGGACTCTGCCCGCAAAGCGGAAACTGGTGCCGCGCCTTCCGCAGGGGCACTCGTCGTAGTCGATTATTTCTGCCATATCATCCGTCAGCACCAGGAACCCGGGGAAGCTTGTTGGCAACACGCTGCAAACCTGCACCAAGCCTCGTTGTCCGGGTGCAACGGGCTCGAGCGTGAGTGGATTTCTCACGACGACTTCTGCAAAGGCCGGCACGTGCTTGTTGCCGTGCTCACAATCCGGATACACGACGCCAACATTCTCGACCATGCCGTAAAAGTCAATGACACGGTCCGCCGAACAGCCAAACACCGATGCCACTCCTTCCGTGAATACCTTCTTGGTGACCGCTTCCCGCTCCAAGCGCTTCCATCCACCGCTGTGCAGTACACGTACGTTGGAGATATCGAGGGTAATGCCTTGACGTTCGAGGGGTTCGACAAGCTGAGTCCAAACTACATAAGTAAAGCCATAAGTCAAAACCTCGGCCTCTCTCCACTTAGCGGCAAACTCGAGGAGTTTCGTCAAATCCAGGCTGGTATTTCCGTCCGGGCCAGAGCGCAGACAGCAGACCGTCTCGGTCGCAAAAGAGCCCAGGCCTTGAATGGCGGCGCCACGCGCCCCCAGCTCACCCTGCGAACGTACGTTTTCGGGCGTATCAATCACAAGGTAAGGCCTGCGCGCCGGCCCAATGAAATCCTTGATGATCGTGGTGACACCCTTGGTCATGCGCTTTGCAGTTTCGGCATCGAGAACGACGCGGCTGGGCACCTGCCCAGTTGTTGCACTGGACGTGAGAGTTCGCTTGAACTCACTGGCGTCAACCAAAGCCAGTGGTGGGTTTGCCTTAAAAGCCCCGACCGGCACATAAGGTAAATCGGCAAGCGTGTCCGCCGCGTGAAAATCGACAGGCCAGTGTTGGACGTAGTTGCGAAACTTCATATTCCGCGCGCAGGCGTAAGCGAGTTCTTTCTTCAGTAGCGCCACCAGGGAGCCGTGCCGCTCCTTCGGATCCAACCCGTAAAGCGGCGCTGTCAACTGGCTCTCGATCCCTTGCGCGATTTCCGCCGGTGCGCTCATGCCATCATCCGTAATTGAGATCTGGCGATCTTGCCGTTTTCCGTTTTGGGTAATTTAGGGACCACTCTGACTGAGGCACACGTCCATTGGGGGAGAAGTGCGCGGCGAACCCTTTCGGCAACCAGGCCGGCTCCCTCGTCGGCAACGACGAAGAGTGCCAGGGCTTCTCCAGCTTCTGGATGCCGTGTCGCCGTGGCCGCGCATTCGCAAACGCCTGGGATGGCTGCCACCCGCGCTTCCACTTCACCGAAGCTGACGCGGACGCCGCGCATCTTTATGAACTCACTGGTGCGGCCTTTGATCCACAGGAACCCGTCATCATCACGGCAAGCAAAGTCGCCCGTCTTGAGCCAGCCGCCTCCAAACTTGCGTTCCGTTGATTCAGGGTCATCGAAGTATCCGGAACAGACCGACGGGCCGCGCACCTGTATCTCACCAGTTTGCCCTGGCGCCACTTCGCGGCCTTCGTCGTCAACGATACGGACCACCACATTGTCCATCGGCAGACCAACACTGCCGAGCTTATCGGCCAAGCGATCCGGTTGCAGAAAAGAAATCCGAGCTGTTGCCTCGGTCTGGCCGTACATGACAAAGAACTCTGCTTCGGGAGCGATGCTCGCAATCTCTCGGATACCTTCCGGATGCAGTGCGCCACCTGCTTGTAGGAAACGCCGCAGTCCGGGCAACTGAATTGACCTGATATGGGAGCGCCGAAGCAGAATGTTATAAACGGCTGGAACGCCCGCGAACGTAGTGCAACCGTACGCATTGATCGCGTGCAGGACCTTGTCCGGAAACATGAACCTGGAGTCGAACACAACTCCGCCCCCTTGATACAGATGGGAATGTATGACGCTAGCGCCAAAACAGTAACTCACCGGCATGATCAGCATGGCCCTTTCATCCGTCCCAAGACGCTGGCCTCGGACAATGGCCTCGGTGTTCGCAATCAAGTTGCCATGGCTGACCATCACCAGCCGCGGCACGCCGGTGGAGCCCGAGGTGGGCATTAAGACGGCGAGGTCCTGCTCCGCACACGGCGCCGGCCGGAGCGAGTCCACGGGGCGAGCTTCGAAACTACCCTCGAGTTGTGCAACGCCATTCTTTCGTGCCCAATCACAGCGGATTCCCTGGCCTAGCCACACAGCTTTTGCGCGCGCCCGCGCGAAGAGGGTCTCGCCGGAAGTTGCTAGAGCGCGCTCGTCCGCCAGCACGGGCACCAATCCGGCATACATGGCGCCAAAGTACGCCAGGGTACTCGCGGGACTAAGACCGCAACTGATGAGCACTCGGTCGCCGGCTTGCAAGCCGGTGGATAGAAAACCAGCCCCGTAGCCGACAATCAGGCCGGAAACTTCTTCACCGGAAATTACTTGCCCAGTTGCTGCATCAATCAGGTGGGAATTCTGTCCCAGCCGCCGTAGCAAGCGAGCTCCGAAGTTCGAACCACTAGACACGTGCAACTTGGACCTTATCGAGCTTGGATTGAACCACTCTGCAGATCTCTCTTACGTTTTCCATCGCCATTAAGTCATCCACGTCGAAACTGACCCCAAAGGCGCGCTCCAGACTGCTGGCCAGCTCCACGTGCCCCATGGAATCCCACGCGGGAATTTCGCTCGGGGTCGAGTCCAGGGTGACGTTCTGCGCATCAAGATCGAAGGTGGAGCTAAACGCGGCTCTTACTTTCGCCAACAGTTCTTCCATGATTAGATTTCCTTCCTTGCTCCTGACGGTAGGTACTTTTGCACAGATGGTTTTACCTTGAGAGCCGCTGGACCTTTAAGGAGAGGTGCGGCCCGCTTGAATATTAAGAAACGGCTTACGCTAAACGCTCGCACCTCCTTCCACTTGTTGGTCACGCGCGTGCACCACTGAGCCTGAAGATTATCAGCCCAATAGAATCCGTATGCTTTTGTGTATCCTTTCGAGCGCAGATCAAGCATCGCGCTATTCTGGAATGCCGCTGATATGCCACCTTTTCTTTCCGTGGGCGCAACAAATATATCGAACGTATATATGTCGCTTTTCTTCCATCTCGTGAAACCATACCGTCGGAGATCCTCATGCAAAACACGCGGGTCGTCAGTGGCTTCTGAAACGAAGTACCACGTATCGCCGATAACCAGGTTATCCCGCACCAGGGCGTGGCCGCCGTATCCGTGCTTCAGGTAATTCAAGGCCTTCAGATACCTGTTACCCACAGCGAAACGATAGACACCCGAACGGAGCATCTCTTTGTCAATTTCAACCAGTTTCAGTTTTGCAGCCGCCAAAGGCTCCGCACGCTCAGTGAGCGCCAACAAGTCCTTTTCAACGACTATGGCCGTACGGTTAAGAAAAAATATCTCCCGCAAAAAGAAACTCCACCCATTTGACCTCACAAGGTCAGCGATTTGAGTTAAGCGCATTCGGAGCACGTTCAACATATGGACGTCCTCGTCCCTAAACATAAAACTGGTCTGGCCATCCGCCAGCGTTGTCGCATGGGCAGCAAACCTTGGACAGCCTACACTCCAAGATACGGACCTCGCCGCCCTGCCGTGGAATCTTGGTCTGTCCACACTGCCTAAATCAATAGGGGTCTTGCCGCATTCTCCAGTAAGGTAAAAACCCAATGACACGATATCGGGCCAGGTTGGCCTTCAAGGCACAGTCTTTTTTCGCGAGTAGGATACTTTCTCGGAGCCGAGGCCGGAGTAGATCGCCCTCCCCACCTCCGCGATAGCTATAGCGCTCGCCTGCGAATTCAAAACATTTTGGGGCACGGTGTGCGGTTCAGTACCCCACGACAAGACCTCACAGCTAAGATACAGGATGCGGCTTATTCGGGTGTGAGACCTAGTCACCTTAACTATTTTCAGGATTGCAACACGAATTACAGTGATTCCTGTAGGGCAACCTCCGTAAATCTCCTGCCCTGACAACGTTTTTTCTCTTAGAACTCTTGTCTGCCTATATCTCTTCAGCCCCCCAGATTCCTTTTCCAACAGAGCTAAGATTTCCGCAGCCCGCTCTGCGGAGAGGACGGCCAAAAAAGGGGGACAGATGAACCAGTTTACAGCGCAGGAGTGGATCGATTTTTCGAGCCCGATGATTCCCGCAAGCGGGCAACAGGTGGTCGATAGCATAGGGTTCTTTGAAAAAGTCGTCATGAGTCTGAAAAAAGACAGCACCAAGAGGCAAAAGGCATTTTCTCTGCTTCAACTGGTAATCGGGTTGGTGATTACCTTGTTCGTCGCAGGGATCGTAGTTCCGAGCCTCCTCCGGTCTGCCGTGGCCACGAACGAAGCTTTCACCAATGGTTCTCTCCATACGATCCGCATCGCCGGACTTATGTTCTCTTACACCTACAAGAACGTTGCGTTTGCGATCCTGGGTGCTTTAGTCGGTGCGACAGGAGCATTTGCTATCGCTTCTCCGGCCACATCGCACAAGAGCACAACCACTTTGCGTCTCGGGCGGAGCATTGCTTCAGCTTCTTAGCGGGTTTACCGGACGAATGCGCTTATTCGCTATTCCTCGAGCGAGGTCACTTTTAGCACATGGAACACAATCAAAGTGTCGGACTATTTTGTGCATGAGCCAGGAGACCGCTCATTAAATTAATACCGATCCGGGCGGCTGAGGGCCCATACGATGCAGTCCCGTTGGTGGAGGGTGTGCCCGTGTATGGCATATGTTGCATTGACACACCGGGGCCGCGTCATTTATGGGCTAGCCGGCGCCAACAGGTGAGAAATCGGCCCGGAATGTTTTTCAGCGCTGGATAATATTGTTTCGAACAGCGTACCTGACCAGCTCGGTAATCGAATGAAAGTTGAGCTTTAGCATGATATTCGCTCTATGGGTCTCCGCTGTTTTCACGCTGATGTCCAGAAAGGAGGCAATCTCTTTGTTGCTCTTGCCTTCCGCCAAGAGCTGCAGAATCTCCCGTTCTCGAGGAGTCAAGCGCCGCCGGTCTAATCCAGCTTCGGCTTCCGGGGGTAGCGCCGTCTTCGATACGGCCTCGGATACACGCGACGACAAATAAGGCTTATGTTGACGCACTAGGTTAACAGCCCGGACTAAGTTCAGATCCGCATCATCCTTCAGAATGTATCCTCGCGCGCCGGCTCCCAAGACTTCTTCGATGAGGCTCTCCGAATCATGCATGGTCAAAATCAGGATCTCTGTTTCGGGCGAGACTCTCTTCATTTGCCGCACCGCTTCAATGCCATTCACCAGGGGCATCCCGATATCCAGCACCGCGACATCGGGTTTCAGCGCCCTCGCTTTTTCCACCGCTTCTCGTCCGTTGGTAGCCTCCGCGCAGACTTCCCATCCCTCTTCGGACTCCAGTAGCGTTCGTAGTCCGGTTCGTACCACAGAATGGTCGTCAGCTACCAAGATGCGAAGGGGCATGAGCGGCCTCAATCACTACCTGGACTGTAGCTCTCACAACGGTTCGAATTTCCGTGAATTCTGCATCAAGCTTTCCGCCGAGCCGTGCCATCCTTGCCCGCATTTCCCATTATCCCTACGCTCAGCGAGGCCCCTTTCTGTCCCGGTTCTCAAACATGGCTTTGCCCAAACTCCCGCTACGTCGCTCACTTCCAGCGTCACCTCGAACGGACCTCGCACACAGGCGGACCGTTGCGCTCCGGCTAACGGAGTACTTTTGGATATTTGCAAACTCTCCTGGACGATTCGGAATAGCGCTGTCTCTGTGGGCGGCGGCGAACACACTGGCAACGGTGAGGAGAACCCTGGAAGGGCTGCGAGAGGGAGCCACGCGCGACCTCTTATACTTGAGCTTAGTTTATGCTCGCGGTACAGTGAAGTCTATTGCCTTCGACCGGAATAGTGCGGTCGCAGAACATAATTCGAGCTAGTTTCTGCGGAGAATGACGATGGCTTGGGCGGCGGCGCCATCGAGGGCGGGGGCCACCATTTTTGGATAAGCGATCACACGAAACGGCGCTGGGTTCAGGAATTCCTCCAATCGCACTTGCAACGGAAGAGTCGAACTTGTTTTTTGACGAAGGAAGAATTCGCCGGCTGCGTTGGTAAGGACGAGCTCTCTGCCAATAAGCAGCGCCGCGCCCTCAATCGGCTCGCCTATTTCATCTTGGACACGGCCTCGCACGATATAACGCAAGTGCTTAAACGTCGTCTGAGTATCGCTGACGGCGGGCCGAAAGGTGCTCGTTAAAACGGTGTCCGCGACGGCGGTATACCGAAGTCCGCCTGAGGCAGAACGGAAGGTCTGCGCGTTCACCTGCAAACCACCGACAAGCCGGATTCGCAGCGAAATGCTGATACCCTGCGAGAAAGGATTCGGTCGAAACGGCAAATACAAAGTCTGGTAATCCACCCCGAGTGTAAAACGGTTGGAGAGGTAGGTCCCGCCGTACAACACCGTAGTGCGTCCTTGGGAATAGTTAATGACTTGCAAAAGACTGAGCCGTGGAGAAATTGTTTCGCGGATCGAACTGGAGAAATTGCTCGCGTGGGGACCGCTCCCCGAGAGAGTGGAGAAATGGCTCAGGCTGATATCGAGGCTATTCATGATCCTGCGGGATACGGAGAGATCCTCAGCGGCGCTTCTCCGGCCCTGAAAGGACGACTGAAATATTCCGGCGCCAAATCGGAATTCGCGAAGATCAAAAGTGGACTGCGCTTGGTTCACTGTGGCGCGGAGAAAAGGCGCACTGGCGTCGGGGCTGGATGGCTGGAGGAGATTCTGATGTCCGAGGGTAAAGAGGAAGTTTGAGGACGGCTTGATGACCGCTAAAACGTTTTCGCCAGCCACCTCTGACGCAAAAATAGAAGGCGCAGTGATGCGACGGAACCGATCGCTTGCGGAGATATAGGCTGTCTTCAAGGACAACCAATCTGTTTCGACATCAACCGTGGCCGCCAGATATGGCTGGTTGGAGCCAATCCCTCCCGCGAAGCCAGTCCTCAGCCATTTACGTGGGTGCCAGTCCAGCGCCTGGATGGATGTTCGCTGCCGAGAGATGACGTTTTTCGAGTAGAAATGGAGTGTCTGTGAAATTGGAGCGTCGATGAATGCCAGGCTGAGGGGTAGCTTAGCCTTCGCTGATTCGAAAAACGACGTGCCGCCGACGAGGGCAGTGTCTCCGGCAAAAACGAAGATGTTGGCTTTTCCCTCGCGCGAAATGATTCCCACGCCGCGGGTGGGATAGGAATGACTGGAAGCAAATAGGTCGGTGGGCAGATCGAACAGAATTGGTTGGTCACCCAAGGTCACCAGATGAGAATGAAATGTAGTGTTAACATAAGCTCCCAAGCCAAAAGCGCCGCCAAGATCTCCCGCTCCAAAGTAGCCGTTGTAGTTTGACCCCTGAAGATGAATCGCACCGCCTTGGGATGGCAACAAGTCGGAAGCTCCAGCCTGCACCGTTACCAATTGGGCGGCCGCCGAAGGTGAAAAAGACATCCAGCACGCCAAGGTCATCAGTGCCTCAAGAGCAAGAACCTTTGGGTTTGAGCGGTTAAACATGAGATAGCAGCGGGTGGCGTCAAGGCGTAGTTGTCGCTACTGGTTGCTCCAATCCAAAGCGGGCCAGGCGAAGGTGTAGCTTGGAGGGATTTCCGGTGGCGTCCCAGGGGATTTCTACTTGGCGCTGGCTGAACGGGAAAACCGGGAAGCCGCTCTGACTGGACCTATCCCTGCCTGAGGTCACGTCGGTTTCGAGGATTCGTCCAAAGGATGGGCCGGTGTTCTCGACACGAACCACGACCTTATTCTCGGCGGGATGGTATTCCGCGACACGCACGACCAGCTCATTTTTTTGCAATTCCTGCTTCGGTAACAAATAGATGGTGTGCGGCAATTGGATTTGGATGCGAAAGCCTTCTTGTGTTCTTTCCTTAAAGCCGCTAAAGGTGGCATAGACAACGAACCATGAGGGCAAGCTGTCTGCAGAGGCTTCATAAAATACAAAGAAGTTCTGCTTCGGCGAAATGCGAAAGCTCATCGACGAGAACTTGACGTGAATTTTCTCATCTAAGGCACGGTAGGCCAGTTCGCCGGTGTCCGACACGGTAAAGCTTTTCGTTTCAAGCACTACAGAGAGAATTTGAGTGCCGTTGTTGATGTACTCGATTTTTCCCCTCGCTGCCTTCCCGTCGCCTTTCACGATGTTCTCATCGATCAAGGGTTGAACAGTCTGTGCAAAGCTCGGCAAGGCACAAATCAAGAAGAACAAGAAACAGCCGGCCCGGAAAAGATGCTCCCGGCGCCGGCGTTTGCACAAAAAGGTGAAGCGTATTCTTGCCTTCATTCGAATTTACGGTGTTGCTTGGGCCTGGATATTCAGAGTGCCGACATAGGTATCCGCAGGGAGTTGCGGAACCACTGTAGTGTCGATCTGGTAGGCGAGGGTATCCACCCGGCTGCTGTTCTTGTTTGCGCCTGTGATGGCGATCGACGAACCAATTTGCAAACCGGAAGCTGCAGCATTGAATGGACTTACGGCAGTCAACGCGTTGAAGGGACCCGCGCCACCCACCTGGATTTTCACTGCCGCCGAGGGGATATCCACGGTGTTCCCGCCAGTCTGGTGAACGAGCGCTGCAGTCGCGCTTCCGAAGTAAGCCCACAAGGCAATCGCGGTACGCCCGGGCTTAAGCACCCAAGCCGTGTTTATGCCCGTGGTGGTACTTCCGGCGTTGGCGGCGGTGTTTGGAGCGAGAGTAAAATTCACCGTGCTGCCGCTATTCACTGTCACCGTAAGTGATTCGGACAGCGTCGCGTTCAGCGTGACCGTGCCAGTATTGGAATTGATTTGCGCCTTAGTTGGAGCCACACTCGCGGCAGAAATAAATAAGACCGCGGCCGCAATCCACAACCTGTTCGAGAGTCGCATTATTCGTGATCTCCTTAATCATTGAGCTGAGTGGGCAGGCTGTCTCGCTCCGAAAAAGCCGCGGGATCAGGCACCGACCTCTCTAGGTTGGCCGAGTTTGCGTTTCGGAAAGGAACAGCTCGATAGTACGGATGTACTGAATAGCGAAAGAATGTGCTCTTCTGTCCTACAAGCAATCCCCTAGGGAATCAGCGGTATTCATTTTCTTGTTGCAATCACGCAAACTCAGCGCGGTCGCTTGCCGTTAATTTAATGCGAAAATTCTGACTCTCACTTGCTCTGCCCTCTTGGGGCTTGCAAGACATCGTGAATTGATTTTGTTTCGTTTAGCGTTTCCCTAGATCGGCCACGCGAAAACCTCTCCCACGGTGGAGGGACCTTCACGGTTGCCATGCTGGCGGCCGTTGCGGCTTCAATTCCCATATCCGTATCTTCGAAGACTAGACAAGACTGGGGTCCCACTCCCAGCCTTGCAGCCGCGATCAAAAGGGCCTCGGGGTCTGGTTTGCCTTTATGGTAGTCTTCAGCGCAAACAAGGGTTTCAAACTTCTCCAGTAGCCGCAAGGAGCGGAGCGAAGCGATCACCGAGTCTCGCGTGCTTCCTGACACCACGGCAAAGGAATCCGGCCATATTGCAAATCGATGTGCTCCAGCACTTCAGGGACGGCCTTGAGATGCGGAAGAGACTCAAATAGAGTTCCTCTTTCTTTCGAGCCACCTTCTCGGCGGGCATGTCCAGCCCTTGCTTCTCGTTCAAGAGCGAGATTATCTTGGCTACGGGAAGACCGCCCCACACATAAAAGAGAGCTTCTGGGAAGTCACAATTCCACTCCGCGAGCGCGCTTTTCATGCAAGGTAGTGCAAACCATGGAATCCACAATCGTTCCATCGCCGTCAAACAAGTACGCCCGGAAAGTTCCGGCCGGTATTTTCAATTTAATGCGCACCGGCGCCACCAAGGAAATTTCCATAGCCGACGATCACCGTGGACCCAACCAGCAAAATCAGAGCGAGTGTCAGAAAGCGCATCGCAGTAGCTCCGGCGCCTTTCCATTCCTTGAAGCCCAGACCCCAAAGGGTGCTGAAGATAATGATGCTGGCCATGTGCAGCGTCCAACTCGAGAAACCATACTTCCCCATCTGGGTCTCTCCCATGGTGTAGAAGAAGAACTGGAAATACCAAGTGGTTCCCGCCAGCGCACAGAGGAGGTAATTCGCCCGCATGGGAACGGGCTCGGAATCCGCAGGCGGCGAAGAACGTAGGTGTTCCACAACTTCGCGGCTCGGGGCATCGATGGCCGTCTCCAGAATGGGCTCTTCTATAATTGCTCTGTACTTCTCGGCGCTTGACGTGAAGTATTGGAAGCCCGTCTTGTTTTTGATATTGAGTGCGACGCACCAAACAAAATTGGTTGTAAAGCCGCCAATCAAAACCACGACAAGCACAGGTAACCCTTGCCACAGGTTTGGTGTGCCATGCCGCAAGGTCAGGAGTTTAATGGGGCCACCGGCCGCGAGTCCGTATGCAAAGCAAGCGCTCATGACACCGGACAGCGTGGCCACTCCCAGTCCTCTCTTGAGGTCGAATTCCTTGATAGCCATCTTCTTTTGCTCAAGAGACATTTCGCGCTCTTTGTACCTCCCCGCGATTCCAGCGGCCGCAATTCCCAGTAAACAAACGAAAACACCAGCAAGGATTACTTTTCCGGAAGAGGTTCCAAGAACTTGGGTAAAGAAAACGCCGCTGAAGATAGGGGGCATCAATGTTCCAAAGGCCGCACAAAGACCCAACACGACAGCCATCCCCAATGAGAGTCCCAAGTAGCGCATGGTCAGACCAAACGTCAGTCCACCGACACCCCACAAAAGTCCGAAGAAGATGACCCAAAAGATGGTCTGAGCGGAGGTCTCAGAGAGGACTTGGAACAAGTCTCGTGTTAGCACCATGCCGAGGAGCCATGGCGCGATGATCCAGCTAAAGAAGCCTCCTACCAGCCAATAGGTCTCCCAAGACCATTGCCTCACACCACGATACGGCACGTAGAAGCTTGCAGAAGCCAAACCGCCGAGCCAGTGGAAGAAAACACCCAGAGCAGGATTGGGGGTCACGAGAGCCTCGAGCAGGAATCACACATGAAACACCTCTTCTAATGGCGCCATCGCCTCATCGGGCAACAGCCCTTCTGGTTGAACGAAAAATCCGGCCATTTTTCGTTGCCAGCGTGCGTTGACCTCTCGACTTGCCATGGTGGCGCGCGCGCGCTCGAAGTCTTCGGTTTCCAGATAACCTACCAGAAGGCCGTCGGGGCGCAGGAAGAGGGAGTAATTGTTCCAACCGGTTTCTTGGAGGGCTTTCTTCATCTCCGGCCAGACACAGCGATGTTGCTCTTTGTATTCCTGGATTCGTTCGGGTTTCACTTGGAGAATAAAGCAGATGCGTCGCATGAAATCTCCCATTGGCTGCCGACACGGAGCCTAGGCCGGCGGAAGTCGCATTCGTTTCTATCGGAGAAACGCTTCGGTCAAGCCGCCATCCACAGGAATCACATGGCCAGTCGTTCGAGCGCTCTGCTCGCCTGCCAGCCAGACGATGGAGGCGGCACAGATATCCGGCGTTATCGGCCGCTTCGTGAGCGTCCGTTGCGCATAAAAATCCGCGAGCTTGTCGCGCAGCACTTCGGTAGAATCCGACTCAGGGAAGGCAATCTTATATTTCTGAAGTGACTGAATCACCCGTTCGCGAGGAAACATGGCTGATCCGGCAACCACGGTCGCCGGGGCAATTCCGTTTACGCGAACGATTGGCGCCAGTTTGATGGCCAACTCATGAATCAAGTGATTCAGAGCGGCCTTGCTGGTGTCGTAGGCCTCGCTGCCTTCTTTGGGAACGATGGCGTTTGCAGAACTAGTGAGCACCATGGCAGCGGGAAGTTGCTGGTCCAGGAATACGCGCTCCGTGGCGCGTGCCAGCAGATAATTGCCAGTGACGTTTACCAAAAAGGTTTTGGCCCATTGCTCCTCACCGACTTCTCTGGCTGAACCGGGAACTGGATAGATTGCGGCGGTGTTCACGACGATGTCGATTCCGCCAAATTTAAGAATCGTATGCCGGACGGCCTCTTCCAGGCTGTCTGAGGAGCTCAAGTCCACACCGGTCGAAGTTACGAACTCGGGGCTCGCGGCAGCGCCGGCTTGCTCGGCAACGTTTTTGGCACCGGTTTCGTCAAAATCGGCAACCACCAAATGCGCCCCTTTGCGAGCAAGGAGCAAAGCAACCTCACGTCCAATTCCGCTCGCTCCACCAAAGATAAGAGCGACCTTCCGACTGAACTCGGCTTCCGCAGGCATGCGTTGCAATTTCGCTTCTTCGAGAGCCCAATACTCAATCCGGAATGCCTCGGACCGGGGCAGGGCCACGTAATTATGAAAGTGAGAGAACTGTTGCGATTGTTCAAGGTGACGTGCTTGCGGAAGTGGATGAGTGACCTCACCATCCTCTAACGCATTGGCCCCCGCCATTACATGGATGGCGTTGATGAAGAACTCCGTGGTAATCCGCGCTTCTTTTTTATTTTTGCCAAAGCCGAAGAGCCCAAGTCCCGGAACAATCACAACCGAAGGATTGGAATCACGCAGTTTGGGCGAGCTGCTTGAGGCCCATGCTTCGTAATACTTCTTGTAGGCCGCGCGATATTCGGCCACTTGGCTGTGAATGCTAGTCTTCAATGCATTCACATCTTGTTTTGCAGGATCCCAATTCAAGAAAAGCGGGCACACTCTAGTACGTAGGAAATGGTCCGGGCAGCTTGTACCGAGAGCGCTTAGCTCGCGTGACCACTTTGAACCTGAGAAGACAAGAGCGTCCTCTCGATCAGAATAATGTGCGAGCACTCGACGATTCGAGGACACGGCTCCGCGCAACGCAGGCAGAATTTCTGCTGCCACTTTCCAGCGATCTGGCCGCGCTGCATGTTCCAATCCGCCGAAGATCGGGCCCTTTCGGTTTTGGTGTTTTGCTATAAACTCACCCATCTGGTCAATCGTGTGGATGCTGCTGAGATAGCATTCGCGCTGCGTCATGCCCCAAGTAAAGAGGCCGTGCCCGCCGAGAAGAATCCCATCGATTCCTGGATTTTCGCGCACAGTCTTTTCGATGAGTAATGCCAACTCGAATCCAGGACGTTGCCACGGCACCCAGACGATTTTGCGGCCATATTCTCTATTGAACTCTTCGAGTTTACGCTTGCCGTTTGCGCTCGCTGCAAGGGCAATAGCCCAGTCAGGATGCAAATGGTCCACATGAGGAAAAGGAAGCAATGCGTGAAGCGGCGTGTCGATCGAGGCCGCAACGCGATTTTCGCCGAAAGCGGAAAGCGGATAATAGCCGGCCATTTCGTCTTCGCTGGCCTCGCCCCGGTAAAGGTCCTTCAACTGTTCTAAACGATCTTGATAAAGCAGAGCGAATCCAGCTTCCGTGATGGATCCCAAATCGCCGCCGCTGCCCTTCACAGCAAGCACGCGCGTAAATTTACCTGTAAAGGGATCTGGAAGTTCTACTTTTGAACTCGTGTTACCGCCACCAAAGTTAGTGATCTGCAGGTCCGACCCGAGCAGATTCGAGCGATAGCGCAGCAGGCCCAGAGGGTTGTTGGAAAGCTTTGCGGCGGCATCCCCATCCCACAGGTCGGCCAAGGACGTGGTCCTTGTGATTTCAGGCATACACAACCTCACAATAGTGCTCGAAACGTTCGGCTTGCTGATCCCATTTCCCGGGATCAAGCGGTTCGAAAATCTCCACCGGAAAGGAGCGCTCGATGATGGCGCGAACGTCTTTGAGCGAGGTAGCGGCGCCTGTCGCAAGTATTTGAAGGGCCACATTGCCGAGCGCGGTGGCTTCCGCGGGTCCTGCCAGGACTTTCCTCCCGGTGGCATCCGCGGTCATCTGGTTCAGCAAGCGGTTCCTGGATCCCCCACCAATCACGCGAATCTGCTCCACGTGCTTACCTACAACTTTTTCTAGATTCGCTAGCACCAACCTGTACTTGAAAGCCAAACTTTCCAAGACTGCGCGCGCATAGGCGGAAGGGGATTTTGGTATGGGCTGATGAGTTCGCGCACAAAACCGATTGATGCTGGCAGGCATGTCGTCAGGGCGCAGAAAAGATTCGTGATCGGGGTCCATCAGGCTGGTGAACGAGGGTTCGCGCAACGCGAGTTCCATTAAATCCAGGTAGTCGAAACATTGTCCTTGGGCTGTCCATGTCTGGCGGCAGCACTGAAGCATCCAAAGTCCCATAACATTCTTCAAGAGGCGGGTGGTGCCATTCACGCCACCCTCATTCGTGAAGTTCAAACGAAACGCCTCGGAACTGATGACCGGATTGTCGATTTCCGTTCCGAGCAGCGACCATGTTCCAGAGCTCAGAAACGCAGTGCCTTCCCGAGCAGAAATTGCTGCCACGGCAGATCCGGTATCATGAGTGGCCGGTGCAATGACGGGTGTATCCGCCAATGAGGAAATTCGCGTGATGCCAGGCAGTAATTTCCCAAGGATGGTTCCCGGCTCGACGATTTTCGTCCAGAAATGTGTTGGCAGGCCGAGTCGCTCAATTAATTCGTTTGCCCAAGACCGGGTAAGCGGATTAACAAGCTGAGTGGTCGTAGCGTTCGTGAATTCACAAGCGGCGTTTCCGGTAAGCCAAGAGAGAAAAAGATCTGGAATGGTCAGTAAGTTGCGAGCCGCTCTCAGCAAAGAAGGCGTCTCACGGACGGCGGCGAATAGTTGGTACAACGTGTTGATGGGCATGAACTGGATGCCGGTCGTCCAGTAAATCTCTTCCTTCGAGACTTTTTGAAACGCTTCTTCCATCATTCCTACCGTTCGCGTATCGCGATAATGGTACGGATTGTGAAGAAGTTCTCCCTTCTCGCCGAGCAAAGCGTAGTCAACGCCCCAAGCATCCACGCCAATCCCTGCCAACTGCATTTTTTCCAAGTCGGACAGAGCGCTGCGAACTTCCCACCACAAGCGCGCCACATCCCAATGCAAGCTGCCGCCATACTCGACCGGTTCGTTCTTGAAGCGATGGATTTCCTGCGTTGTTAGAACGCCGGAATGCAGATAGGCAAGAATGGCTCTGCCGCTTTCCGCGCCAAAATCAAATGCGAGAAAGGGTTTTGAAGAACTTAGATCAGGCATACGAGGATACGCACTGTGAATTCCTGGCGGAGCGCTGCTTTGTGATGCGTTCCAAGTAGCCGCTTTGGCGGAAAGCCTCCATGGGGTTTGCGGGAAGACCCTTCGACTGCCGCCATTCGCGAAGGGCGGGGCGCACGTCCGTTGCAAACGCATCCTGCAGCAAGGATTCGGCTTTCACGAGGTCGCAACTCTTCTGGGCGCTTACAAGCTCGGAGCAGTTGACGAGACGCGCCTTGGCAAACATTTCTTGAGCCACGGTAACCGTTTGAATCATGGCTTCGATTTTTCCCTTCAGGTTGTGGCTCTGGTCAATCATGTAGGCGATATTCGTCTGTTTGCCGGTCTCCCATTCATAGAAAAGGATTTCATGGAAGATTCGAAAAACCTGGTAGGGATCAATGGAACCCAAGGTCAAATCATCGTCGGCATAGCGCCGATCATTAAAATGGAATCCCCCGAGCATCTCCTCGGAAAGGAGCCAGGCAACGATTTGTTCAATGTTCTGAGAGGCATAATGATGGCCTGTGTCGACGAGGACTTTGGCGTGGGGACCGGCATAACGCGCTAGATGGAGGGCCATGCCCCAGTCAGCAACATCCGTATGATAAAACGCAGGTTCGAAAGGTTTGTATTCAAGAAGCAGCCGCTGGTTTTCCGAAAGTTCGGCGTGGGCGGCCTTTAACAATTCCTCGAACCATTGTTTACGCTGCCGGATATTTGCGGTGCCAGGATAATTCGAGCCGTCGGCAAACCACAGCGAAATGTCGCGGCTATGCAACCGTTGCGCAATCTCGATACTGTCTTTCGTGTGCCGGAAAGCACGCGCTCGCACGGCAGGATCCGGATTACCAAAGGAGCCGTACTTGTATTCCTGATCCTGAAAAAGGTTGGGATTGATTGATCCCGCTCGCACGCCATATCGCTCGGAGAAATTCTGGATGTCAATGACACTATGGAGTCCATTCGGGAAGTCCCACAAGACGTGCAGTGCCACTGTCGGACATACGCCGGTAAGGGCGTGAACCTGACCGGCATCGCTGAACTTTTCCTCGGTGGTGCTGGCGGCGGCGGGTTGAATGAACTTGCCAAAGCGCGTCCCGGTATTGGCGAAGCCCCACGACGGGATTTCGATACGAAAGTCGTTTAGCGCTCGAATGACAGTGGCGGAAATAGATACGTTCATGGCCTACCCTCTCCAGCGAAGCGAACTCGCTTAGCTTATAAGTTTGTGGGGCCTTCGGCAAACCAAACCGCTACAATTTCCGGTGGCGTAATTTTGAGTGTGTAAAAAGAGAGAGGCTGTAGGTTTTGTTGTGACCACAACAAAATCTCCGGTAAAGGAGACTAGACCTGATGCCAGTGAAGAATACCACCCAGCGATTTGAATTGTTTGTGCGCGACTTGCAGGGTATCGAAATGGGGTAATATCTAGCGGTGCGGTTGCCCGCGGTGTCGTTGACGCGCTTGATCTCAAAGAAGGCAACCAGATCGAGATTCGAATAAGGCTTTCTTCGATACGCATGTGCTGATTTGTGGTGCACAACGAGCCACGCAGCACGCAAGCAGAGCAACTACTCGCAGCGTAACGCCCTTTCTTGATAGTGTCTGAGAACCCGGCGCAATACTGGTTTTCGCCCGGGAAGGAGCGTCTGACGCGGCGTGATTGCAAGGAATGGAAACAAGCCACGCGTCCCTGCGTCGCGGGGAAGTCAAACTCAGTATACAATTGTCTCAGTTCTCGAATCGCAATCAGCGATGCTTCACGGGAGGCGTGGCGATAATGGCCCCGGTACTTCTCTGGCTGGTCATGATCCTTTGCCTGCTGATTTCCGCGGTCAAGTACTTGATGGGAATCATTCTCAGGCTGTCGTTCCCGAGCACAAGAGTCCAAAAGGACTACACCTACGAGCCCACCGTGAGCGTTCTCATGCCTTGCTTCAACGAAGGCAAGACGGTCTACGAAACCATTGAAAGCATCAGCAAGAGCAACTATCCCAGCGACAAGTTTGAAGTCATCGCACAGGACGACTGTTCGGTTGACGACACCTACGAGTGGACGCTCAAGGCCCAGCGCGATTTCACCAACATTCGCATCCGCACCGGGCGGAATGAAGCCAATAGTGGAAAGGCAGGCACGGTTTGTAACGCGCTGCAGCACTCCAATGCCGAGATTATTGTTTCCATCGATTCGGATTGCATCTTCCATCCTGACGCGATTCGCGAATTGACCGCCTGCTTTTCCGAGCCGCGTATCGGGTCGGTTGGCGGCAGGGTAGGCGTCCGAAATACCAATGACAACATAATCACCGCGATTCAAGCGGTCATTTACTACTCCGCGTTCCAGCTTTACAAGATTCCCGAGAATTGGACGCGCAGCGTGTGCTGTATCAGCGGATGCCTTTTCGCGATTCGCCGCGAGTTGCTCTTGGAGATCGAGCCAGCGATCCGAGCCCGGCACTGGTTCGGCATTCACGTGAATCAGGGCGAGGACCGCTTCCTTACTCATCAAACCCTTTTACGCGGTTACGGGACGTACATTAACAACGATGCGCTATGCTGGACCACGGTACCGAACACACTCTCGGTCCTTTTCAAGCAGCAACTGCGGTGGCGCCGCAGCATCGTGCGGGATTTGTTCTACACGCTCAGAACGCTGCCGCAACACGTCTGGAAACTGCACCCAAACACGGTGTTTACGCTGGTCCTCACACCGCTGGGAGCGATTGTGGCTTTTCTGGTCGCGGTAACCATGCTCTCAGCGGACCCTTTGGCTTGGGCCGGACCTCTGCCGCTGGTCACCGCGCTTGGAATCGGCGCGGTTCTCACCTGGGTGATCAAAAGATATAGTGCACGAGAAGCGCTTGCTCATCCTCTGGTCTTTGGCGCTTATGTCGGTTGGTCCTTGGTCAGCAGCTTGTTCCTCACGCCCCTGGCGCTCTGCACCATGGACTCGGCAGACTGGGGCACGCGGACCAAGGAAGAACAAGAGGTGCCCGTTGGCAACGCAAACACTTAAGACTCCACCTTCGGAAACGAAAAAGGGTGCGGCCGGACGTGCGCCCGGGCAATCGCTGCATTACAAGTTGGTGATTTCGCTCTATCGCATTTTTGCCATCACCGTGCTTTATCTCGTCCTCGGCGGCATTCTCACCTATGCGTTTGTGATGGGTTTCTATGCGGTCAGCAGCTCGTGGGCTGCGCCGGTCATCATCTCCGCCGTCGACGAAAAAAGCCTGGACTTCCGTCAAAAACTGGTAACCAGCCAGCAAAGCATTGAAGATCTCAAAGTCGATTCCCAGAAAATGCAAAGCAGCATTGCCGAAATGACCCAGCACCGTGCCGCGCTCCTGGCCCTCGAGCCTCGACTCCAGACCGCGATCGCGCGCGAGCGCACGCACAACCGCGCCACTGGCCCGCAACTCGCGGCCCTTGACAGCCAGAAGCAGGCCGACAACGTGAAAACGCAAGCGGTACTCGCGCAGCTCAAGCAAATCGAGTCCAACATCAATAGAGACCTCGCTACCGGATTGATCACAAAAGGAGACGCGGCCGCCCAGCTCTCCTCTTTGAATCAAGCCGCTAACGCCTACACCGACAGCAAAATTGCCGAGGTGCTGCTCACCGACAACGTCCTTCAGAAGACCACGACTGGCACGAGCTCTCTGGACGTGCTCCAAAAGCAAGCCGAACTGCGCTCCGAGGCCGCGCAGCTCGACGTGGCCATTAACGTCGCCCAAAAAGAACTCCAAGAGGACTCGCGTCAGATCGACCGCTTGCGGCAAGCCATCACCACCGCCAAAGAAAGTCCGTACTACCTGAATGCGGTTGGGGGCCAGGCCTTGTACTTCGCTTTCGTTCCTTACGACAACCAAGCCAATGCGGTGGCCGGGCGCCCTGTCTACGACTGCTACCTCAATATGATCGCGTGCCGGAAAGTCGGTACGGTGAAGCAGATCTTCGCCGGCGAGGAAAACGCCGTCCATCCGATCTTCAAGACCAACATTCGCGGCTTCCTGATCCAGATGAATCTGAACCACACCGACTCCGCGAAATCCAAGACCGTGTTTCTTGGCCGCAAGCCGCTTTTGTTCTAAGGAGAAGCGAATGTCCCTGAATAAATGGAGATTTGCGCTAGCTGCAGCTTTGCTTGTTCCCGCGCACGCGTTCGCCGGGGACGAGAAAGACCAGCAGGCCTACTGCGCCTACGTTATAGAGCAAGCGCAAGCTCAGCGAGACCTCCTGCGCACTCCGACCGGCGTGGTGGGCGTGACCCAGCCCGAGACCGGCCTACCTTTGCAAGTGGTAGGCGGCGCCACTCTTGGCCTTGCCGACTTGAGAAAAGCCGGGTTGACCATGGAGGTCGCCCACAAAAACTGCGAATTGTATAAGGCCACAACCGGCGCCCAGCAGGATATCCAATACGCGCTCGCCAGCCTCGAGAGAGAAGCTCTGCGCAACAGACTCACGCTGATCGAACAAGCTTCCAAGTCCCTGGACGCACTGATGGAGCAGACCTCGAAGATGGTGGAGGCCCAGAATGCCACGCGCTTGATGCTGTTCTCGCTCGAGACCACGAAAATCAAGCTCAATGCGGACCACGCGGACACGCAAGCGAAGGTGACGGCGATCTACGTACCGCCGCTGAGCGATTTGCCGTTGAAAGAGCTTGTCGCACAAAAGGAAAACAGCGAAACGCGCGCGCAAAGAGCGTTGAATAGCTTGAGCCGCCAGGATAATTGGAATGTCGCGCTCACCGTCGGGGTGCATCAGCAGGTCAATCCGGTTGCTCAGGGAGCGCAACCGTATGGCATGGTGTCCGTGAACTATAATCTGGCCAGCCGCGCCATCAATAAGCACTTGGATCGCGCTGTCGAAGCTCACGACGAATGGAAAAAGCTGCAAGAGGGCGATGTCGTACGCGGCACGGAGGTGCTTCGGCAGCAGTTGGTGGATAGCGTGGCGGTGCAAGAGGCCAGGCTCCAATCTCTCCAGGAAGAAAGCCAACAGCTCGACAAGAATCTTCAGCTTGTTGCCACTCCGGATACTTCCGCTGCCTTCGACTTCCGCAATCAGCTAGTCGCTGCCCAACTCCTTCTTCAAATCGAGACCGTCGATGCCAGTTTCCGAATCGAGCGCCTGCGCGAGTACCTCGTAAGAAATTACTGAGTGACTTGGCTCCCCGCTCGTGTGAGCCTTGCTAAATTGCGATCTGCCGAGATTATCGCAAGAGCCGCGTATTTCGCCGTCCGCACGATCTCAAACGTCCGTCTGTGCTGCATTCGTGGGTGGAGATCCTTCCACGCAAACTGGGATCACCTCGCGGCGCCTAGCTCGCAAACTAGTGCGCAAACGTCTAAAAAGACGCCATTTACAAAGCTTCCGTTTGGATGTCAGCTTGCTACCCTAACGAAGGAACCCTTTAGCGGCTTTTGTGCTCCAGGAGCAAACATGAAATTTACAACGAGTATAATCAGGCCATGATCACACGTCGAGATACGCTCGCTGCGGCTATTGGTTTGCTATGCGAATTGGGCGCTGCCGATGCCCAAACGCGAAACGGAACAACGGCTCAACAGGCCCCGCGAGCCACCGGCCCTGTGTTCAAACACGACCTGCCGAACATCACAATGGAAGAATGGGAGGTGACAGTTAGTTACGTGGATTACCCCCTTGGAAGAGTTGGTCAGCTTCATCACCATGCGGGCTTCGTCCTCGCCTATGTACTGGAAGGTGCGATAGTCACAAAGATTTCCGGGCAGGAAGAAAGGACTTATCGAACTGGAGAGATGTTTTTTGAGCCCCCGGGGAGCACACACGAGGTGTCCAGCAACGCTAGCGCAACCGAGCCGGCAAAACTCCTCGCCATGATTTTTGCGAAAAAGGGGGTTCAGTTGACCATGCCCGGGCCGGCTTGAGGTTTTTGCTCATTGGCCACGTAGATTTTCGTATCTGGATGGAATTCCGACCAGGCAAACCAATATTCAGGCTCTAGTATCACAGATGTGAGTTGCGACCCCTTGAATGCGCCGGAAATGCAGTCCCCGTAAGGATTCCACCGCGATTTCGTTTGCTCATCGATCAATTCGGTGGCATCTGCATTCGCAGCACGGAATTTCAGACGCCTGCCCTTTACCCGCGCAATAAACGCGGTGGTGGTATCCGACGTCGGCTGATGCACAACAAGAACGGGCTGGCCGCCGATTTCCTCGTTGATTACAAGCGCCTGCCGCAGGACGGTCAGTGGAAATGCCTCGTCGGATCCGCCAACAACGAGACCTAGAACCATCGTCTTAGCCTTTAGCCGATCGTCCACGCGGAGCACATCTGGAGGCGCTGAACCCTTGCCCGATAGACCTTGGCGAATCATTTCATTTCTTTCCGCGATGCGATCTGCGTAACTCGCCAGAGGTTTCAGGACGAGCGTATCCGGATGCAAGCGGTGCCACTCACCCCAATCCGTGAGAAGAAAAGGATACAGCTCGAGATGCTCGCCTTTTAGAGGTCCTGAAATGGCTTGCAGGCTGGACTGTTGCCACCGGCTGCCCGTTTCGCGGTCTTGGAAGACCTCATTACCTCCAATAACGCCGGCATTATCCAACTGAAGGTCCCGTCCCTTTGCTGCGGCCCTGAACACGAGGGCCGTGTTGCAGTAGCTTCACCAGGTGATGGCAATGGGTCCAGCCGGTGACTGATCCTCGACCAGGCCATGTTGAGAGAGGATGGCCGCCGGATAGGCTTTAGTCGCTCGTCCACTGACAATGCCGATTACGCGATCGGGATCATGCAAAAATGTTGCGGACGAAGCGGGAATAAACTGTGGATCGTGGATCGCTGTATATGGCAAGCGCTTCTGGGCCTGCTTTTGCGCCGCCGCACTTGTGCCCAGAACGATAAATAAAATCGGGAGGAAGTGTAAGGTCTTCATAGCCGCGCCTCGTTAACTGGGAATCCTGCCACATTCTGAAGCCATTGTCCGTCCAAAATAAGAAAAACACTACTCGCCGACACGCGCGCGTTGACTTGCCTTTGAGCACTGCCTAACATGCCTCGCCAAAAGCGCTTTCCGAGCCATGATCGGTCAGGCCGTCTCGCATTACCGCGTCATCGAGAAGCTCGGTGGCGGTGAGAGGGGGTGGTGTACAAGGCCGAGGATACGCGCCTCGACCGTTTTGTCGCCCTTAAGTTCCTGCCCGAAAATCTAGCTCAAAACCGCCAAGCCTTAGAGCGATTCCGGCGCGAGGCTAAAGCTGCATCTGCTCTCAATCATCCCAATATTTGCACGATTCACGACGTCGGTGAACAGGACGGGCAAGCGTTCATTGCGATGGAGTTCCTGGAAGGTGCGACGTTGAAGCTCCGCATCGCCGGGCGTCACTTGGAACTAGAAACAGTCCTTTCGCTTGGAATCCATTTTTTATTAACAGAGAAAATCGTGGGTGCAATCAGGATATCGTACACGGGATCTATTTTGTCTTACTCGTTGAGTGGCTGACTGACCTCACGGTCCAAACGGATTTTTGGGAGACGGAGCGCGAGCAGCATTCAGCGGAATCACACTTTCTCGAACCGGACATCTTGACTGCGAGGAGAGTCTGAATACAGCGACCCGAACCCAGCATCCTGGATAGCTCTACACTAGCCGACTTAGCACAGACACTCGGCCATCTTAACAATCAATTATTGCTATGCCGAGCGTGAAGTTTCATGAAAACGGCATTGAAAGATTATACGAAAAGGGTGCGCGCCATGTGTGACTTACTCGTACGCGGGCTCAACTTGCGCCAGAGTAAGTCGGCCTCTGTCGCCAACGCGGCTGCACAAACGCTACGCCATCTCGAGCCCATTTTCATCCTTCGTTGTGGCTCTCTGAGAGCCATGAGCTACTCGTAGCGCAGGGCCACCATGGGATCAACCTTCATGGCGCGCCGAGCCGGGATATAACTCGCAAGGATGGCAACGCCGAGCAAGAATCCCGGAACTCCAAAGAAAGCGACCGGATCGACCGGGCTAATGCCATACAAGAAACGCAAGGAGACATCCCAGGGCAAAATCGTTGTTAGCGCCCAAGCGACCGCGGCGCAGCCAGCGATGCCGATCAGCGCGCCGATCACCACTGGCCTCATGGCTTGGCGCAGAACAAGAGCCATGACATCGCGATTGTCCGCTCCTAGGGCCATCCGGATTCCGATTTCGCGCACACGGCGGCTGACAACGTAGGATACCAAGCCATAGACGCCCATAGCGGCCAGGAGCAAGGCGAGGCCGCTGAGGAATCCAGATAAAGTCGAGAAGATCCGACCCGGCGTGAGCCAGGGTTTGAGATTTTCTTCGAGATTGACGATTTCGACGGCTAGTTCCGGATCGAGCGTGGCGACGGTTGCCCGTAGGTTCTGTGTTGTAGGTGAACCAGCAGTGCCCGAAATCAATAGTCGGAGATCCAACTGTTGCTTGGGACCGGCCGGAAGATAGACGTAAATGTTATCGGAGCGCCCCAAAAAGGACACCTGCGCATCCTTCGCCACGCCTACGACCTCATAGTGGCCGTCCAGACGAATGGTCTTGCCGATGGGATCCTCGCTCGGCCACAAGCGACGAGCGGTTGATTCCGCGAGGATCGCCACGGGCACGCCGGTTTGACTCTCCGCCTCCGTAAAATTGCGGCCGCGCACGATGGGAATGCCCAATAGTGGGAAGAAGGTATGCGAAACGTAGTTGTACTCGACACCGACGTGGTCTTCACGGCCAGGGATGGAAAGGTCGGTAGCACGGTGATTGTCGTCCAGCGGAACCGCGCTGGCTTGGGCTGTGGCGTTCACTCCAGGAAGCGCGGCGATTCGCTGGAGCAATTGCCGCTGCAGCGCTTCGGCGCGCTGATTGTCGTAACCTGCTGCGTTGAGATCGAAGACGATGGCGGCGACATTCTTCATGCGAAAACCAGGGTCGATGGTCTGTGCCCGGTGAAGCCCACGCAGCAACAGTCCGGAGGCAAGCAACAAGACCATGCAAGCGGCCACTTGCGCCGCTACGAGCGCGCCGCGCAAAAGATTTTTCGAGCGACCTTCGGAGTAGGCACTTTCTCCCTTCATCGCGAGGGTGAGATCCGCTCGTGAAGACTGGAGCGCCGGGACCAAACCAAAAGCAATCCCAGTGAGCAGCGTCAGGACGAGGGCATAAGCCAAAACGTGGACGTCGGGACTGATGTTGAGCGCCACGGGCCAGTAGCCTGCGGAGATGTTGGATTGAAGAAATCGCACCAGGCCCGTTGTAAACCACAACGAGACAAGTGAGCCCAGCAATCCGGCGAGCAGTGCAACCAAAAGACTTTCGGTGAGCAGCTGCCGGATGAGACGTCCTCGGCTGGCGCCCATTGCGCGCCTCACGGCAATTTCTTTGCGGCGCCCGGTGCCTCGAGCGAGCAGCAGACTAGCGACGTTAGCGCAGGCAATCAGCAGCACCATGCCCACAGCAAAGAGCAGGGCGCCGCCCATACTCAGCAACAGGAACCGCTCTTCAGGGACGGAGAAGAGCGTGGCCGTATCGATGGTCAGCGCAGTGATGCGGCCTGGGTCGCGCAGGTCGATTTGGCCGGCGATCACGCTGAGGTCGGCGCGGGTTTGTTTCTCGGATATCCCACCCTTCTTGCGTCCCAGCAGTCCGAGCCAGCTTTGAGAATCGTCGGCAACACGATCCGGTTCACGGAGGAGACTGCTCTGCAAGTTCACGGGTGCCCAGAACTGCGATGGAATCGGCTCACTACCTTGGAAGCCTGGAGAGGCGACGCCAATCACCGTGAAAGGGATGCGATTGAGAATAACCGGCTTTCCGACTATGGAAGCGTCTGCACCGAACGAGCTACACCACAATCCATCACTCAGCACCACAACGGGAGCTGCGTTGCCTGCGATACATTCCGCATCCGTGAAGCCGCGGCCCAGAGCAAGAGGAACTTCCAGCACGTCGAAATAGTTGCACGAAGTGAGTGTCCCAATCAGATGTTGGGGATGTGTGCCGCCCATGTTCACCTCGACGAAGGGTGCATAGGCAAGAAGGCCGCTAAAGACGTGGTTCTGGTCGCGGTAGGCCGTGTATTCGGAATAAGAAAAGAAGCTCGCGTTCTCGCGTACATTCCGGTGAATGGGACCTTGGAGCTTGCGGTAGGTCTGCGAGATAACTACGACTTCTTCTGCATGAGGAACCGGAAGCAGTCGCAAAGCGGCGCCATTCAAAATCGTGAAAATACCAGTGTTTAGGCCGATGCCGAGCGCAAGAGTAAGCACCGCGACGGCGGTGAACCCCGCATTCTTCCGCAGCGCGCGAGCACCAAATCGCAGATCACGCAAGAAATTCTCCAGCAGGGGTAAGCCGCGGCGGGCGCGATAATTTTCTTTGGTTTGCTCGATGCCGCCGAGTCTGATCCGAGCGTCACGCCGCGCTTCGTCCAAGCTCATACCTGCGCGAAGATTCTCCTCAACATGCATCAGGACATGGGCTTCCATCTCCTCGGCGAGGTCTCGCTCGCGCCGTTCACTGCCGAATAAAGCGGCCAGCCGCAATAGCCAAGCGCGCAGTGATCTCATAACTCCTCGCTTATTTCTGGGCTTCTCTGAGAATGCCTAGGATGCAGGTACTTCCTATGGGGATGCAATAGAAGATACGGTTTAGGGGCGCAATTTGTTTCCGGCTTTCTGAGATTTTCCATTGGAGGCAACTGGCCGATTACAGTCTTGGCGACGATTGGTTCGGCAAGCCAAGAGGTGCGGTGGCGCTTGCGGGAGTCAAAAGGCGAACTAAGCGACCGCACTGATTCAGAGACACCCACGGAATCGTCGGACCACGTGGCCAAGTCCGTACTCGTACTAGCCAGAAACGGAGTTCAGGGAAGTCGGCAAAGCACTCTACACTGCCCGAAACCATGCTTATGCGACTTACCCCACAAAATTCTCTGTTTGGCTCGGTACATCCCCATGGGAAACCCAAAGCAGGGAACGTCATACGAGAACGGACCAAACTACTTGCTGGCAAAACCCTGCAACATCCACACGCTGTTAGACGATTTAGCGATTGTGTACGCAAAGCCCTTGCCGTCCGGCGAAAAATTGAGTTGGGGGGGGTGTTGAAAACTTTATGCGAAGAGACCCGCGAATCTGGGTAGCGACGCAGTCGGGACCCGATCGGTTCGGAGATATACACATCCGAGAAATTGCTGTCCTTCTCCTGATAGATCAACACTGCCGCTTTGCCGTCCCGGGATACGGTCGGCAGACTTGAAGAGCCAAACCCGGGCCCCGTCGGTATCGCCCACAACAAATCCGACTCTCCACCAACGGAGAGCAGCTCGTGCGGTTGTGTCCCAGGTGTTAGTCGAAGGTAGAGGATATGCGAGGAGTCCGGCGACCAGCCGAGGGGACGCATGCCGCCAATGCTGTGAGTCAACTGCTGCGGCGAGGGTGAATCCAGTGTGCGCAGAAAAAGCTGGTCTTCGTCGCCCATTTCGCCTGAGCACACGGCCATTTTGCCGTTCGGCGACCACAGCGGACTGTGAGCGTTCACCGCGAACGGTGTGTACTTGTAGTCCGAAAGCTGCACACCCTTTGGGGTGCAGCCCCCATACGATTCCGCCCGCAAGCCCCGCGGAAAGAATCATCAGCGCAAGCGTGACACCCACCCCGAATCTTTTCCGTCTTGCTACCGCCTGCTGCGCCGCCGCAACGTCTGGCGAAAGGGCATGTATGCTGCTGCTAAACGCCTCGGAAAAATGGTCACGCAAGACACGCAGTCGCTGATACAGATCTCGCGATGAATCAAACCGCCTTGTCAGGTCCTTCTCCAGGCAGCGTTCCACCAACCACTTGAGAGGTACGGGAATCTTGACTCTCGGCGGCTCAGCCTCGTCGCGCACCGTCGCAGCCATCGTTTCCACGGACGAGTCGCGCGCAAACGCCTGCTTGCCCTCAAGCATCTCGCACACAATCAATCCAAACGAGAACTGGTCCGAACGGTAGTCCACCTCCTGCCCGCGGGCCTGCTCAAGGCTCAGAGCAAATCAATGCTCACGCGGCATCATGGGTAAGTGCTTGGCGCCAAGCCAGGATCTGTTCCTCGCAAAGCTTTGTGGCGCGAATTCAACGCCTGGTATTTAGGTCGGCGAAGCAGAGCCGAAAAACGATGCCGGTCACTCGTGTCGTAGCGCGGCCATAGGATCGATTCGAGATGCTTTCCGGGCAGGAGCGTAACCGCCCAGCGTGACTGCGGCGAACAGAATCGCCACCGCTGCCAAGAGGGCAAGCGGATCGTTGGATTTGATTCCATACAGAAGAGATTCGACGAATTTCGATGTACCCAGAGCCGCAGCCATGCCAATGGCAAGCCCCACTGCCGCCAGCACCAAGACTTCGTTTAAGACCATCCGAACGACACGGCCTCGTTGTGCGCCCAGCGCCATCCGGATGCCGATCTCACCTGTGCGGCGGGTGACGCTATACGAAACGGTGCCGTAGAGACCGACGCAAGCGATCACTAGAGTCAGAATCGCAAAACCACTGCACAATTCGGCAAACGTGATCTCCTGGTTGATGGTCTGGTCGATCTCCGCTGCTTGGGTTCTTACCTCGGACATTGGCACGCGTGCGTCCGTTTGGTGAACGATTTCGCG
>Ga0307478_10000614_pt1 | contig 35350 bp, 27 predicted proteins | sample atmos_gasesECM4C_2_FD_203713 | JGI IMG/M metagenome (GOLD analysis project Ga0307478, IMG submission 203713) | Hardwood forest soil microbial communities from Morgan-Monroe State Forest, Indiana, United States - atmos_gasesECM4C_05 | ecosystem: Environmental > Terrestrial > Soil > Temperate...
AAACCAATTGCGTACCAGAACGTGTTGCCCGTAGCGGTTGGTCGCGATTCCCGCGCCCAGCAAACGCGACAACGAATCCTCGGCGTGCGGCGCGCGCAGTAACTCGGCGCCGGACGGCCTCGGCCGGGTCGGCTTCAACGCGGAAATTCTGGCGAATCGATCGGTGAACGCCGCCATCACGCACACAGCCGATCGAGTATGGCCAGCGAGGCTTCTTTGGCGCGGGGCACCAAATCCCCGGCTGGGCCGACGCACGAGGGGCACCCTTGCTGGCATCCGCAAGCAGCGATGAGTTCGCGCGTTTTGTGCACCAGCAAGTCATGCGCGCGGAAAAGTGGTTCCGAGAAGCCGATGCCGCCCGGGTAGGCATCGAAGAGATATAGGTTAGGCGCGAAGAATTCCTTCGCGTTCACCCTGATCAGGTCCTCCATGCGCGTTGCGGAAAAGTGCTCGGCCGCCGTCGCGTCAGGCGGTCGCTCGCCAATCGCCGTCCCCAGGTCGCGCCGATCGCACATCAGCAGCAGCGTGGCCACCGATTCCAAGGCGTGCAGCAAACCGAACATGCCGCTCTGCCGTTCGCTTACGGTAAACGGGAGAGATTCGAGGAGAGCCCGCTCCAGCGTGATCCAGTAAGAAGTCGTGTGCATCTCGTTTTCGGGCAGCTCCAGCTTTCCCGCGCCCACGTTTTCGTTCGTGAAAAATTTGATCTTCTTGAAGCCGACCACCTGCGAGCGCACCAGTACATCTCCATGGGAATGAGAATCCGACCGAAGCGAGCCTCCTCGTTGGGGCGCAGCCTGCTGCGCCGCGTCTACCGAGCCGTCAGAATTCGCGGCGATCTCGAGAACACGCACCTGCGTATACCGAATGGCGTCCGTGTAATAATCCACATCCACGCGCTTCACGTACGCCTTCCGCTCTTTGAAATCCAAATGCTCCACGTGATATTGCTCGCCGCCGTGCAGATAGATGGCCTTCTCATGAACGGTGGTCAGGGCGCTGGAGAAGTCGACTTGGCCGATGACGTTTGGTTCGCCGGCGATATCGACAATCACGAAATTGTCGCTGGTGACCGACCGCAAGCTGACCGTGTCGGCAGGATATGCCTCATGCGTCCAGTGATAGTTGCCACCGGCCCGATGCAGGAAGCCGGCTTCCGCGAGCCGCGCGCAAAGGTCCGGGACGTCCACGTCGCCGAAGCGCTCTTCAGGTGCGATCGGCAGCTCAAATGCCGCGCACTTCAAATGGTTCACCAGAATCTCAAGATTATCGGGCTGGATAAACGCGTGCTCCGGCGTGCTGCCGAAAAAATAATCCGGATTGCGCACCATGAATTGGTCGAGCGGCGCCGACGAAGCCACCATCACCGCGCAGGAGCCTCCGCTGCGTCGCCCTGCGCGCCCTACCCGCTGCCACGTTCCGGCAATGGTTCCGGGATAGCCGGCCATCACTACGGAGTCCAGCGAGCCGACATCGATGCCCAACTCGAGCGCGCTGGTCGACACCACGCCGCGAATCCGCGCGTCGCGCAGGCCGCGCTCGATTTCGCGGCGCTCGTTCGGCAAATAGCCCCCGCGGTAGCCACGAATTGTTTCCGGCTTGCCTGGCGCGTGCGGATTGGCCTGCTGCAAGTAGGTCAAAAGCAGCTCGGTGTGCAGGCGCGAATTCGCAAAGACGATGGTTTGCAGTTCGTACTTCAGAAATTCCTGTGCCACCCGCGCCGATTCGTTGATATAGCTGCGGCGGATGCCCAACGCGCGGTTCACTACCGGAGGATTGTAGAAGACAAATGTCTTCTCAGCGGCCGGCGCGCCGTTGGCGTCGAGCACTTCCACTTCGGCTTCCAACAGCCGCGACGCCAGATCCCCTGGATTGGCAATCGTTGCCGAAGAGCAGACGAATTGCAGTTCGCGTCCGTAAAAGCGGGCGATGCGTCGCAGCCTGCGCAGCACGTTGCACAAATGGCTGCCGAAGACTCCGCGATAGGTGTGCAGTTCGTCGACTACGATGTAGCGCAAGTTCTCGAAGAGGCGCGTCCACCGAGTGTGGTGCGGCAGAATTCCGGTGTGCAGCATGTCCGGATTGGTAAGGACGATGTGACCTTTTTCGCGGATGGCCTTGCGCGCGTCGTTCGGCGTATCGCCGTCGTAAGTGAAGACGCCAAACCGATTGTCGAGCCGCTCGTTCAAATGGTGCAGTTCTGCGAGTTGATCCTGCGCCAGCGCCTTGGTGGGAAACAGATACAGCGCGCGGCTGTCCGCGTTTTCCAGAATGGCGCTCAGGATTGGCAGGTTATAGCAAAGCGTTTTGCCAGAGGCAGTCGGTGTCACCACCACCACGTTCTTGCCGGCGTGAACCGTGTCCGCGGCGGCAGCCTGGTGAGTGTAGAGATGTCGAATGCCTTTGCTTGCGTAGGCCGCCTTCAGATCGGGATTTGTCCAGGCAGGGAAATCGGCCCACTGTGCTTCGCGGGCCGGATAGTGGCGGATCGCAGTAAGGGTTTCGCCGTGAACATCGCGCGCGGCGAGAACATCCAGCACTTGATGCACGCGAGTGATCGCGGTCGAACTTGGCGCCTGGGCAGAAGCTTCGCACATTGCCTCGCTGGAACTGCCAACGCTGCGAACTGCCCACGATTCCGGCATATCGACGCTCCTCCAGGCGCTTCGCCTTTTGTTCGCCACAGGCTAGCACGCGGTTTTTGCATGCGCAACAGGGTTGTGGGTTAATTTTTCTATGGGGCGAACTTCAGATTGACGGGTTCAGTTCCGGCTATTTCTTGGCCGCGCGATACAGAATCACGCGCACCTTCTCCAAGGTGATCAGGCCGCCCTCCACCATCTCATCAAGCCGCGGGAGAATCTGCTCAATGCGCTCAGTAAATTCAACAACTTCCAGAATGATTGGTAAATCCTGCGAAAGCCGCAGTATTTTGTCGGTGTGATAAACGCTGGACCCGCCGTAGCCGGCCACTCCGCGCAGCACGGTGACCCCGGAAAAGCCTTCCTTGCGCAGCATCTCCACAATCGCTTGATACAGCAGCTTTCCGTGCCACTTGTCTGATTCCCCGATGTGAATGCGCATCAGGGTGCGTTCGCCCTCAAATTTTTCGTGCGGCATAGAGCCTCCGATAGCGATGCGTTCGGGATAGCGGCGTTAAAGCGGCGGCAAGTCCGCCGCACTCCATAAATCGTGTCGAATCAGAATCGATTGGCCAGCCGAATTCCGGCCACAGATAAGAGCAACCCAATCACGACGCTAGCCGCGACATACGTCGTCGCCGGAAGCCATTCGCCATCTTCCAGCATTTTTGCGGTCTCCCAGCCAAAACTGGAAAATGTGGTGTAGCCGCCGAAAAAACCAACAGCGATTGCTACGCGCCAGTCCGGGGAGATCACCAGCCGATTTAACGTCAGTTGCCCGATCAGCCCAAGCAAAAAGCATCCGCTCAAATTAATAAGCAACGTGCCGTAGGGAAAAGTTCCTCCCGTGCGTACCTGCACGACGCCCTGCAGCCCGTAGCGGGCTAGCGTGCCCACCGCGCCGAAGACCGCAATCAAGATCAACCGCAACGTCACTCCAATCCGCCGCTCGGACGAAACAAAAAACTCCTGGCGGCGCCGGGCAGCCAGGAGTCATCAGCCCCAGCATGCACGCTGAGGCGGTTATGGCGAACTCCATCGCCTTAAGTTTTTCTTACAACGCCGATAGTGTATCCGCGGCAGGCCGACCGCACAACAGGTTTGACACAAAGGCTATTTCTGGCTCTCATTATTCCGGATGGTCAGTAGTGAAACCGGTAGCGAACTTGGACGAAGATTTCCCGCGGATTTAGGTAGTGCGTGCCGCCGAAAGTGAAACTGTTATCGAGCAGCACGCGACGGTTGGCGAGATTGGTTGCACTTAGCGAAGCCGAGAATTGTTCGCCGAATTCCTTACCGAATGACAGGTCCAGAGTCGTGTGGGGTTGAAGGTGATCTCCGGGAATGGCTGGATTGCTATTGGAAAAGCCCGAGGCGTAATAAACATCCGTGGAGGCGTAGGCGCGCCATGGCAGCGTGTACTGGCCGCCGAGATGCAAAGTGTTGCGCTGGTCATGGTCGAGCAGAAAAAAGCCCGGGGGAGGCGTTGTGCACGAACCGATCAGGCCGCCGACGACGCAGCCGAAGCCAAGCGCCAACTGGTTGGAATAAGTGAGATAGAGTTGTGCGCGGTTTTGGATGCGCGGGGAACGCAGCGTAAGCTCCCAGCCATTGATGCGGGCGCCTTGTACGTCGACCGGGAAGAATACGTTCGAATTATTCAAACTGTTATGGTCGAAGAAGTTGTTCGCGCGAGTCAAAAAATTGTCGGCGTCGAGCGTCCAACCCTTGAAGGGAATGGTGACGCCAAACTGGTGCTCTTCGTCCCGCTCCCCTCGCAAGGGCACGAAATCAAGCTGCTGCTGCGTCTGGATAGCGTTCAACGCTGGGCCAAACAGTGTGCCGAGTGGCGGCGCCTGATAGAAGTGGCCGTAGAAGCCACGGAATACCCAGTTCAATTTGGGGATTCGCACGGAGGCGCCAACGCGCGGGCTGGTGGCATTTTCCACTACGGCGCCGGAAAAGTGCGTTTGGCGCAGGCCGCCGTTGAGGGTTAGCCAGGAGTTGACTTTGATTTGATCCTCAACGTAGACAGCGATCAGGCTGCCATCTGGATTTTGTGACAGCGGCGCGATCGTGGCGCTCCCATCGTTGTAAACCACTTGGAAAAATTGGTTGTCCTGCTGAGCGAAACTGTAGAAGCCGGCCCGCGCGTTATTGGGTCCCGCAATCCAGGAGACGGTTCCTTGGCCACCTTCATACTTCGAGGAGCGGTTCTGCGTGGACGCGCTCGGGAAATCGTTTGGATTGCTTGCGTAGTCGGCACTGTTGTAATGAAAGAACGGTGAGATCGTCAGCACCAGACCCGGGTTGAGCGTGCGCACCCACGAGAAAGCGGCAAAGGAATCGTTTTCGCGATTAGCATCTCGAAGGATCTCACCTTGCGTATCGGGATTGTTCGGGTCGAATGGAACTTGATAATAATCCCGCCTCGCCTGCGCCACGAAGCGAAACTGGTCTTGCGAATCCGCGTTGTAAATCAGCGAGACAAATCCCCCGAAACCGTTCGCGGCATCGTGAATCACCGCGGATGTTGGAGTCTGCAAGCCCAGATTTGTGCGGTTGCCGTTCGCGCTGGCGTAATACGCAAGCCGGCTGGTATGCCCACCGAAATTGATCTGATCGTCGCTCTGATAGAAATTTCCGGCGCTGAGCACGAGCTCCGCTTCATTGTTTCGCTCAAAACCAGTGCGCGGCAGAACATCGAAGACACCGTAGGTGCGGTCGCCGAAATCCGCCGAATAACTGCCACGTTGCATCTCGACCGCGTCGATGTCTTTCGGGTCTACCTGCGGTCCAAGGTTGCTGGCGATATTAGTGTTGGGAATCGCGACCCCGTCTATCAGCCAACTCACCTGATGCCCGCCGCGGACATGCAGCTGATCGTGGGTAAAATAGGAGCCGGGAACGTAGTCCGTAATCATCGCCAAGCTGTTGCTGCGCGTCGCCCCTGGGGTCTGCCGGATCTCCAGGCGATCTATCAAGCTGGTAGGCGTGACAGATTCCGCTTGCGCTGGCGACGACTCTGCTGACACCGTCACGGATTGTGCCTGCGTTGGCAGTCGCAACTCAAAGTGCAAGACGGGCGCCGTGCCGGATAGCACGGTGACGGCTTGGTCCTGCATGACAAATCCTGCATGCGAGACCGTCACGCTGTACTCACCCAGCGCCACTGCGTCAAAATGAAATCCACCTTCCGCATCGGTCTGCCTAGTTTGCGTGTAATCCGATGTTTTTGCCTTCAGTGTGACCGTGGCATCCGCGATGGGCCGGTGCTGCGGGTCGTGCACAATGCCGCGCACGGTTCCGAAAACTGTGGCCAGTGCGGGCACACTTAGAAAAAGCAGTGCAGCAAATGACTTCAAAACGCCTCGCATAAGTCTTCTCCAAAGTATCAATCGCGCGACGCAAGGGTCGCGGCAGGAGCCGATCGGATTGGTTGGGAGACAGCGGTTCTTACAACGCGTGTGCGAATCGAGGCGGAGGAGGAAGAGGTTTGGCGGACCGGAGAATCTCGATGGATTGCAAATTCTCAGAAGCGTTTGCAACCGACACGGGCACCGAAGCGAAGGCCAGATCCGGCAGCACGAACGCCACAGCGGTGACCAGCGGTTGCTCAGGATTCTGGCAACAGGACATCGAGCAGTTCATCATCTCGCTCATGTCGTGTTCGCAATCCATGCGCGAATTCTGCGGCGCCGGTGTCTTCGCATGATGATGGTGCGCAGTGATCGGGCAATGATCCGCGGTGCAGCAGGCCATGGTGTGCGCCGACCAGCTCGCCGCGACCAGCGGGGCGTACAGGAACACCGCGGTAAGCATGCACACCCATCCGGCTAGTATTCTCTTTCGATCTTGGCTCGAGGCTGACACGGTCCCTTCTTCTCTATGACGTAGGATACGGCAAAACGGCGTTTCTGCCCATCCAATATGTCTCGCGCCGACGTACTTAAGCCTCACCTCGCCGGCTGCCGCGCCTTGACTTCCCGGCGCTTCGCATCGCAGACTTCCGTCATGGCGCAAACCTATTTGGTGTTCGATCTCGGGTCGGATGAAGAAAAAGTCCAGCAGGCCCGACACAAATTAGAAAGCTGGAAGCAAGCCTTCCGTCTCGACAAGAAACTGCAGTACAAGCTGGAGCGGGAACAAACCGTCGCAGACGTGGAATCTGCTACGAATGTGGAACCTGCCAAGACCGAAAAATCCAAGTCCGCCAAGGCGAAATCGAAGTCCAAGTCTAAATCCGCGAAATCAGAGGCCGACGAGGAGAATGAGAACAGCGGCCCGGTAAAACTCTTTGTCCGCCTCTATTTTTCCGGCCACGAAAAACTCTCCGAGCAGCGCTGGCTGGACCGCATCCCAGCCGAAGAGCCGTTCAAGAGCGCTTCACCCAAAATCATTCGTGAAAACGAGCCCAACTTTGACGACGTACTCAAGCAATTCGATACCCTGGAATGAGGTCCAATCGCATTTCTACGCAACAATATGCCCGTGAATCCAGTGAAATCCCCGAACCCTTTCCGGCGCATCCAGCATCTTTTCGATATAATAGAGCTTCCTCCGGCGAGTATCTCCATCCCATCGAAAGGATCAACTGAATGGCGGTACAAACGCGGGTAAAGATAGCCAAGCTCGATGCCGCCAAGTATCACGGGCTCGATCGCGAAACTCTGATCCGCATTTATCGTGTGATGTTTCTTTCCCGCCGCCTGGACGACCGCGAGATTCAACTCAAGCGCCAAAATAAAATCTACTTCCAGATTTCCAGCGCTGGCCATGAAGCCGTTACCGCCGCGATGGGCTTGCTTCTTCGTCCCGGCGTCGACTGGCTCTACCCTTACTATCGCGACCGCGCTTTGTGCCTGATGGTCGGCGTCACGCCCCTTGAAACACTTCTCCAAGCCGTTGGCGCGGCGGACGACCCGGCGTCCGGCGGGCGCCAGATGCCTTCGCACTGGGGACATCCCAAATGGAACATCGTGTCCAAGTCTTCCTGCACTGGAACGCAGTTCGTGCAGGCCGTGGGTGCCGCGGAAGCCACTCTCTACTACCAAAATCGCCCCAAAGCCCTGACGCAAGCCAGGAAAGCTCCACTGGGCAAATATGTCCATCACGAATCCGATGAAATTGTGTACGTCTCGGCCGGCGACGGCGCCACCAGCGAAGGAGAATTCTGGGAATCGCTCAATGCCGCCTGCGCCAAGAAATTACCGTTACTCTATCTTATCGAAGACAACGGCTACGCCATCTCGGTCCCCGTGGAAGTGCAAACCGCCGGTGGCAACATCTCGAAATTGGTGCGCAGTTTTCCCGGCATCCACGTCGCCGAATTCGATGGCACTGACCCTCTCGAGAGTTACTCCGTCGGCAAAGAAGCCGTCGACTACGTTCGGCAGCGCCACGGCCCGGCGCTCATTCATGCCCACGTCATTCGCCCCTACTCGCACTCCCTGTCCGACGACGAAAAGCTCTACAAGACCGCCGAGGAACGCGAAGAAGAAGCCCATCGCGACCCGCTCTCCAAATTCGCTCTATTTCTGGTTCGTGAAGGCCTGCTGGACCAAAAAGAAATCGAAGCCCTGGAGACCGACGTCGACCGCGAAGTCCGCGAAGCTGGCGATCAGGCTCTTGCCGCCGATCCTCCCTCTATCGATTCCATTCACGTGAACGTTTATTCGCCCGATATCGATCCCACCTCGTCATCCTTCGTGGCTCAACCGCAATCTCACGGGGCTCCCAAGACTATGGTCGAAATGGTCGCCGCGACGCTGTCCGACGAGATGGCCCGCGACGAGCGAATCACCGTCTTCGGCGAAGATGTCGCCGACGCCAGCCGCGACGAAAATCTCAAGCACGTTAAAGGGAAGGGCGGCGTCTTCAAAGCCACCTCCGGACTGCAGAGAAAATACGGCGCCGACCGCGTCTTTAACACACCGCTTGCCGAGGCCAGCATCGTCGGCCGCGCCATCGGAATGGCCACCCGCGGGCTCAAGCCCGTCGCCGAAATCCAATTTTTCGATTACATCTGGCCGGCCATGATGCAAATTCGCGACGAGCTGTGCGTCCTGCGCTGGCGCTCCAATGGCAATTTCAAATGTCCCACGGTTTTGCGCGTTGCGATTGGCGGTTACCTGACGGGCGGCGGCATTTATCACAGCCAAAGTGGCGAATCCATTTTCACGCACTGCCCGGGCCTCCGCGTGGTCATGCCGTCCACCGCGCTGGATGTCGCCGGACTTCTGCGCACCTCAGTCCGCTGCGACGACCCCGTCATGTTCCTTGAGCATAAGCACCTCTATCGCCAGCCTTACAATCGCTCCGAATATCCCGGCCCGGACTACACGGTTCCGTTCGGCAGGGCGCGCTTGGTGAAGGAAGGCTGCGATGTCAGCATCATCACGTTCGGGGCCATCGTGCATCGCGCCGAAGTCGCCGCCGCGCAACTCGAGCGCGAAGGCGTCTCTGTCGAAATCATCGACCTCCGCTCCCTCTCGCCCTATGATTGGGAAGCGATTGCCGCCACCGTGCGCAAGAACCACCGCGTGATCGTCGCCTACGAAGACATGCTGAGTTGGGGATTCGGCGCGGAAATCGCCGCCCGCATCGCTGACGAACTTTTCGAAGAGCTGGACGCCCCGGTAAAACGGGTCGCCGCTATGGACACTTTCTGCGCCTATCAGCCAAAATTAGAAGACGTAATCCTCCCGCAAACTGAGCACATCACCGCTGCAGTCAAGCAGCTCCTCGAATATTAAATCGAAGACCGGTAGCTCAGGTTTGTCTGAGCCCTTTCGAGAGCAACGACGAGGTATCCGCCACAGGCGTCCAATCTATCCAGGCCAGGAAACTTTATTTGCCATGAATTCGTATCAATAAGTAGAATGAGCCTGTGGAGGTGAATCATGGTTTGCGCAAATTGTCAGAAGGCCATCGCGGAGGGCTCGAATTTCTGCTACAACTGCGGCGCCAAGCAGCCGGTCACCGGCGCTGCGCCCGCGTACGCTGACGCTGGCGTCAAAAAGCGTCTGGTGCGCTCCACAAACGATAAAAAGATCGCCGGGGTAGCCGCCGGCCTGGCTGACTACTTCGATCTGGATCCCACAATTATTCGTTTAGTGTGGCTGTTGGCCATACTCTTCGCGGGCACGGGTCTGATCGCCTACCTTATTCTCTGGATCGCCTTGCCCGCCGGCCCAACGGGCGCCGTCACCCACTCGGCTCCCTCGACTCCCGTAACGTCGTAGCCCCTTTTGAGTGCGGCGGTCTTGCCGCCGCTTTTGAGGATCAAGACTATTCGGTGTTTTACGGTTTCGGGCTAGGAGTCGACTGCGCGTCGGATTTTAGTCATCAAAGACCGGCGCGGAGTAGCGCATCTAATTCTTAGGATTTCGAGGCGTACGTAGTCCTCTTCCACCCTCAAACAAAAACTGATCCACCGAAATCATTCCTGCCCCGATGGTAGCCAGTGCAAAACACACCGTCGCCAGTGCCAACGGAAACTCATAATCATGCACAGCCAAATAACCGTGCAAGCTATGCACCTTCCAAATCGCGACGCTCATCTCGATCGCCAACAACAACGCCGCCCCGCGCGTAAACAATCCTAGCAGTAGCAATCCGCCTCCAAACGTCTCGATCACGCCAGCGACGTAAACAAAATATCCCGGCAGCCCGTGCTCCACAAAAAAGCTCTGCATTTGCGTCCCGCCACGCAAATGAGCCAGCTTAGGATACCCGTGATAGAGGAAGATAATCCCCAAAACAATTCTCAACACCAGCAGCCCGAGTGGCCGCAACGAATCCAACAATTTCACGTTTCTTTCTCCAATATGGAGTGCGGCGGCCTTGCCGCCGCTTTTTCAGCTATAAAATCAAATCCAGAGTTTCCATCAGCAGCTACTTAAGCCGCGCGCATTGTAACAGAAACTCCTCTTCACGCTTTCTCTGGCCAAGCCAAAGAATCGGTTACAATCATTTGTCGCGTAAAATAACCAACGCATGAACGCCCCATCACCCTTCGTGTCATTCGCCATGCTCGAGGCGTGCCCGTGAAGCGTAAGCTTCTTGTCGCTGTCCCTCTACTGTGCCTGGTTGGCCTGACGGCGTGGTTCTTCCGTCCCAAGCATGAATATCTCGGCGAAGCCTACGTGAGCGAACGCAGCACAACGCTGTGGAGCAGCGTCGCGCAAGTCCGCGAACCCATCGACGTCTTGCATTACGGCGACCGCGTGGATGTCATGGCACGCCGCAACGACAGCGTAAAGGTCCGCACCGTCGGCGGCGCCGTCGGCTGGGTGGACGCCAGGCTGCTCCTGGAGCCCGCACTTTGGCAGCGTAGTGTCAAGTTGCTCACCGCCGCGAAGGCCATGCCAGTGCAAGCCCGCGGTCGCACCAAAGTGCAGACCAATCTCCGCGTTGAACCCGGCCGCACACAGCCGCGTCTCTACCAGTTCGGGCGCGGCGTACCCGTCGAAGTCGTGGCCCGTACGGTTGCCGACTGGGTACAAGTCAGCGATGAGCGTGAGAACAAGGAAGCGCAGGAGTCAAAAAGAGAGGATTGGTTTCTGGTGCGTGGATTGGCCACGCGGCCGCCGGGCGAAGCGTCCGCCCGTAGCTCCGAAACCAACACCACAACTCAGCCCGGCGACCAGACCGTACCCATTGCCGGCTGGGTCGTGGCTCGCTTCGTCGAGCTGGATTTGCCGGAGCCAGTCCGCGAAGGCATGGCCTCCGCCAACGTTCGCCCTATCGGCTGGTTCGAGCTGAACCGCGCGGAAAGCCCGTCGGGAAACAAGCCCCAATTTTTAGTCGCTGGCACGCGCAACTCCGAGGGGCAGGCCTGCGATTTCACCGTTCTCCGCGTTTACACCTGGAACCAGAAGCGCACGCGCTACGAAACCGCCTTCATCGAAAATAATCTCTGCGGACAAATGCCCATCCGGCTCGACAAAGGCCCCAAAGGCGAGCCCGAGTTTCGCTTCCGTGAAATGAACGGCGCGAGAACGGAACGCGTCTATCGCTTGACGCAAACGGTAGTCCGCCGTGTTCGCGAACCCGGCGAAACTGAGAAGGCCGCTCGTGGGCAACATCAGAAGCCTGTTTCGAGATAACGAGGCTGAATGTTTTTCGAAGGAGGGTGCTTGAGTTCATGAGTCGCAAATACCAACTATGGCCGCTCTTCCCGTTACTGCTGCTTCCTTTCGCCTTCGGTGCCGCCGGCCAAACGAAATCTACAGAAGGCGGCGAAGCGTTTCCCATGTCTGTCGGAACCTCCTGGACCTACCGCGGGATCGTGAGATGGGGAGAGGACATCGAGAAACCGTCTGAAGCCAAAGTTGAATGGAAAATGGAGATCCGACGCCTTATTCACCATGGTGAATACACCGCCGCAGTCGTCAGTGGTCCATGGAACTGTCGCCGATACGGAACTAAGTCTGGCTCAATTTCGGCGTGCCATTCCGTAGATGAATAGCTCTCTAAAAGGACTAGCCGCCTATTCCTTAATTACCTGGGCGGCTACCGCGCTTTGGATAAACGGCTGCTCGCGACCCGCGCAAACCGCTGCCGCTGAGCAGGCTGCACCGCCTCCCTTCGAATATGTCGATACCTGGGGTTCCCACGGCGACGGCCCCGGCCAATTTTCCAAACCTGTGGCGATGGCCAGCGACGGCGAGTCCATCATCTACATCGCCGATACCGCGAGCGGATTCGTGCACAAATTTTCTCCCAGCGGTGAGCCGCGTCTGTCCTTCCAGGACGATCGCACCGATATCCACGCTACGGATATTGCCGTAGATGCTGGCGCCGCGATCTACGTCGCCGATGGCCGGCGCGGCACCGTCGCCATTTTCTTCTCTGACGGTGTGCGCCACCGCGAATTGCGCACTAACGCGCAGAGCGCCGAGCGCGAATCGTTGCATATCGCCGTCGACGCCTACGGCACCATCTATGTCGCCGCCAACCATCCCTACGGCGTTCGCAAATTCAGCCCAGCCCTTCGCCTGATCGGCTCCTGGGGCGGGGCCTCAAAACAAGCCACGGCCAGCGCCCCGATCGACAATCCCTCCGCTCTCGCCGTAGGCCCCGATGGCCTCGTGTATCTCTGTGAATCCTCGCAACCGCAAATCAAAGTCTATGACGCCACGGGAACGCCGCAGCGCACCATGTCCACGCCAGCCAATGCAGCCGATGCGCATCTCACCGGTCTCGCGGTCAACAAGAGATTCATTTTTGCGGTCGACGCCACAAGCCCCAGCGTTCATGTTTGGTCGCTCGACGGCGGTTACCGTCTCACACAAGACCTCTCTCCGTGGGTTCCTGGAACAGGATCGACTGTGGTCCGCAAAATCGTAGTGACTCCCGCCAACGATCTGCTCCTGCTCGACACCGCAGCCGCCCGCGTCTTCCGCTTTCACTTACATCTCCAGTAGCACAGGCTTGCCTGCCGTAAGCCGGCATCAGACGGTGTAGATTTTGGAGTGCGGCGTCTTGTTCACCCTGAGCTTCGAAGGGCCGCCGCTTTCACGGCGTCAGACTCACCTGGCGATTTGCCAAGAGCAAGCCTTGGCAAGCTGCCAATCTAACGCGATCCGTTGAGGATGCTAGAATCCCCTACTCACGGAGGCACGCCGCATGACGCTGCACATCAGCGAAGCCGAGGTCCAGCAGGTTCTCTCCATGCCGATGGCCCTGGAGGCTGTCGAAGAGATCTCGCGCAAACAAGCTACCGGCGAAGTCATCGTCCATCCCCGCCGCCGCTTCGAGCTCCCCTCCGGAGGCTTTTTCCACTACATGGCGGCTGCGGATTATACCGCTGGCTTTCTGGCCATGAAGCAGTACACCTTCGTGCGCGGCAAAATGCGTTTTTTGGTTCCTCTCTACGAAATCAAGACGGGCGATCTAGTCGCTATGATCGAAGCCGATTACATGGGCCAACTGCGCACCGGCGCCGCTTCCGGAGTGGCAACGAAATACTTGGCTCGCCGCGATGCATCCGTCGCCGCCATCATCGGCACGGGAGGCCAGGCCAGAACGCAACTGGAGGCGATCGCGGCCGTTCGCAAGCTCACCGCAGCGCGAGTGTACGGCCGCAACGACGAGCGGCGTAAGCGCTTCGCCGAAGAAATGTCGCAGCGAATTGGTATTCCTGTCGAACCGTCCGATTCATCCTCCGGAGCCACGCGGGGCGCTCACATCATCTGCACCGCGACAATCGCATCCCAGCCCGTGCTCTTCGGCCCCGATCTCGCCTCCGGAATGCACATCAACGCCATCGGCGCGAATCACGCCCATAAACGCGAACTCGATGACGAAGCTGTCGCCAGCGCCGATGTCATCGTGGTGGACTCCATAGAGCAATCGCGGCAGGAAGCCGGCGACCTCATTATCGCCTTCAAAGGCGACGAAATCTGCTGGACGGGTGTGAAAAAATTATCCGACGTGGTCGCCGGTAAAGTCCGCGGCCGGACCAGCGACACCGAAGTGACCCTCTTCAAATCCAATGGCATCGCATCCTGGGACCTAGCCGCAGCAATGCGCGTCTACGCTTTCGCCAAAGAAAAAGGCCTCGGTCGCCCTCTGCTTTTCTGGTCTTAAGCGATAGCAGGTCTATGGGATCGGGATTCGGTACAGGTTGCGTTGGACTGTGCTGCGGTAAAACGCGTAGACGCTAGCGGATGGGCCGGGCACTACCCATTCGGCATCGACCCGCCGCGCTCCCGGCAGGCTGGCTATTTCCTCATCGGAATGAAATCCTCCCTTCGGGATGCGTGGGAGGGACTCGCCCGGTGCCAGTGGAACGAAATACCATCCGGCTAAAAGCGCAGAGTGTCCATCCAGCGACCAGTTCAGGAAGGTGAAGGAGCTGCCGATTCGGATGGGAGGCCCTCCGTCCAACGGGAAGGCTTGAATTGCGGGTATTCCGTTGCCCGGAATCGGAGCCCAGGTAGAGACCCATCGACCGTCGGGAGAGACGGCGTTCAGCAGAAACACCGGATCTTTGAGTGCTTTCCGCAGCCCGCTGCCATCTGGGTGAACGCCGTAAACGAACGTGGATGTGCTCTCCACGCGGCGAAAGAGAATATCGCCGTCCGGCCCAAACTTGGGAGATCCGCCCTCAACATTCGGGATCTGCACGGGCGGAGAACCACGATCAAGTCGCGCCATCCAGAGTCGTGGTTTCCCTTCGGAGTCCGTGGTCGACATCACAACGTGTTGACCATCAGCCGAGATGTCATAGTCCAGCACGGGAAAGCCACGCAGCACTGGCTCGGAACGGCCGGATTCGAGGTCCGCAATGCGTAGTTCCCCTGGATTCCTATACCATGCGAGCTGATTTCGAGCCTCCGTTACAATCAGGTAGCAGAGCTTTTTGCCATCCGGAGTGAATTCCGGCTTAGTGCCGTTGCCTTCGAGTGAAATCTGCCGCTCGCCCTTCGCGTCGTGAACCCATATCGCGGTGTTCTTGAGCGCCACCGCAGTGACGAACGAGCGGCCATCCGGCGCCATGGCGATGCCCTCTTCCTCGGTTGGCCCGGACGTAATCTGTTCGGGCTCGCCGTCTGGAAAACGCTGCCGCCAAATGTGATTGACCCCACCGGGATTGGCGGTGAAATACATCCACTTGCCGTCGTGCGACCACGCTGCGGCCGTGCAACCGCCCCCCAGCGGGCCGACGTGCTCACCTGGCGTGCTGGCATCCATGGGAACCAGGCGGCAAGGTAGCCATAGGTGGTCCTGATCCATTTCCACCAGCAGCACCCATTTCCTGTCTGGCGACAAATAGGAGCGGTGTGCCATCGCCGGTTCCTCTCGAGGCAAGTAAACATCGCGTGCATCGATTCGGCTCTCTTCGGCCGCCACGATTCCCATGTGGATCGTTTTTTTGATCTCCGAGAACAGCACCTGCCGCGGACCGGTCCAGACCAGCCCAGACGCGTTTTTCAGCATTAGTTGCGGCTCGCCACCGAGCGTGGGAACCACCCAGGTGTCCCAGTCAAACTGCTGCGGGTCGAATGCGGTAAAGGCGACGCGCGAGCCATCGGGTGAAAATGTCGGGCCCGTTTTCAAGCCGTTGTCGCGCGTCAACTGCACCGGCTCGCCATCGGGGAGCATTTTGAGGTAAACCTGGCCGAACTCGTAACCGCGGATAAACGCCACCATGCGGCCGTCCGGCGAAAGTGCCGGCTCCGACACGGAATCAGGAAACTGCGTGAGCTGAACCCATTGCGAGCGGTCCAGGGCATGTGCAGGGCCTCGCCACCGGAGGACACCAACACTAGCGAGGATCGCTAAAGCCACTGCCGCAGCCGCAGCGAGTGCGCGCCTGGGTCGGCGAGCATTCGACGGAATCGCGGCTAAAGGATGATCCGACGCACGCCGATCCGTAGAAACCTCGTTTGCAAACTCGCGTTCACTTCCAGGCTTGTCAGGACGAGGGGGTGACGCACCCGGCAACTGACGCACGGCGCCGACGAAGCGGTAACCCCGCTTTGGAACGGTCTCAATGTACGGGGGGTCCTCGCCCAAGGCCTTCCGCAAAAGGAAGATGTTGTTGGACAGGCTGCCCTCCTCGACGAAGGTGTCAGGCCAAAGCATCCGGATCAACTCTTCCTTTTCGAGAAGATGGCCGCTATTGCGGACCAAAAGCACTAGCGTGTCGAACGCCTTCGGCGTGAGATCGACTATCTCACTGCCACGCAATAACTTACGTTCGTTTGGTTCGAGCCGAAAGGGACCGAATTCGTAGAGTTGTGGAGTATCCCGGTTCCCCGTCTCTCTGGTAGTAAAGAGAGGATCGCGGATATTTTGAGAGCCGCCTCGCCGACCAATTTCGTCACTCATGGCCTCTCCCAAATCCTTGTGACAATTCTAAGAGAATTCTGTGAGCCCGCCGAGAGGACTTCCGCGACTACCCGCAGGCTAACTGTGCGCAGAAACCAGCGGCAATGCCGGATGGACGCAGATTCTAACACCGGCTTTCGGTCACTTCAAAAGTCTATTAAAGGGAGGTAGTTCAATCATGTCTAAGCTTTTGGCATCTTGCGCGCTAGCAGCCATGGCATTTGCCATGGCGCCTCGGGCTTTAAAGGCCGCCGATACCGAAGGGCAGTGCCCTAAGCAGAACGCAACCTTGCTTGGGACCTACATGTCGCACGGAACGGGTTCGATCGTGGGTGTTGGCCCTATTACCGCTGTGGGAACTGTCACCTACGACGGGAAAGGGAACCTCAGTAACCCCTTCACGGCAAGCGTGAACGGCACGATCCTCAGAGGAGTCACGGCGACCGGCACCTACACCGTGAACACCGACTGCACCGGGTCCGCAATCCAAGCAAACGGCACTCAACACTACGATTTCGTGGTCTCTCCGGATGGCAGTAAGGTTCGCTGGATCGAGACCGATACCGGGACGGTGTTCAGCGGAAGCGAAGTCCGGTTCAATCCGCCGGACGAAGAGGGCGGAGTTCAAATGAATTCAACGAATAGGGATGCCGCCCAAGCTCCGCTGGCGGTACCGCGAGTGGCGAATCACCGGCCGCGGCCCGTTTTAGCTCTACCGGGCCGTAGCATTCCGAATACGACGACTTGAGCGCCATCAATTGCGCTGGGAAGGCTCCAGTCGGAAGGGGCCGAATTTGTGGGAATCGCTGTTCATCCTAAGTTACTTGAGGAGGCTATGACAATGTTGCGAGACTTATTTTCAAGAAGGAATCTGATGTTTGTCTGCATAGGCCTATTGATACTGGCAGGAATGACCGTTGTTCTGGCGCCTAAAGGAGCGCATGCCGACGAGGGAGTGCCCTTCAAGGGGGCGTTCACTGTAGCGGCCTCGGTAACGCCCAACACCGGTGGAGTGACGTACTGCGGGGGACCGCTCCTAAATCTTGCCGTGGAGGCCCACGGCGCTGGTTACTCCACCCTCGGTGCGTTGTCCCTCTCGCTGCAGAAGACCATAGATTCATCCACGCCCGCCATGCACGGCTGTCTCATCTTGACAACCCCGAATGGGGACACTCTGAACGCCACTTACGATGGAACTGAGGGCCCATCCAACACCAACAACTTCAACACCGGCACGGGTACGCTTACTTTCACCGGAGGAACCGGTCGATTTCGGGGCGCGCATGGGATTGCGCAGTTTACGGCGGTCTTCAGTGGCACCTATCCTGCCAGCTCTTTTATCGGCGGAACGGGAGCCCCGTTTCAGGTAATGGCGTTCTATTCGGTCGAAGGAACCGTGTCACTGCAAAACGGCGATCAATAATCGTTATTTGGCAGTCTTCCGAATTCTGTGATGGCGGGTCGTCAACCGACCGCCGATTGCCGATCCGCGCACAGCAAGCTATTTCCGCGATTTGCTGATCCTGCGCTGCAGCGTCTCGTGCAAACGCACTTGCACATCCTTCGGGAAATCCACCAGATCCGAATCGCGGTACCAGGTCACGGTGAGCCTGGTCTGCTGCACCAAAATCGTGCACTCCCGGCACTCCTTCAGGTGCAGTTCGATTTCTTCGACGACCGACACTGCGAGGTCGCCGTCGATATAACTGGAGATGCGCCGAACTACGCCGTCGCAGTTCACTGCTTTACGCCCTTTCGAAAGTGGCGATCCAATTTCTGGCGGAGCTTCAGGCGGGCGCGCAACAGCCGCGATTTCACCGCCGCTTCGGAGATTCCCACCGCCTCCGCCGTATCTTCCGTGGAAAGTCCTTCCACGTCGCGCAGCACAAAGACCACCCGGAAATCCGGGGTCAGCTCTTCAATCACGTTGCGCAAAATGTCGCGCATCTCCGTTTGCGCGAAGCGCTGCTCCGGGCTGGGGCCCCAGTCCTCAATCTGCTGAGGAATGAAATTGTCTTCGCTCTCGATCGGTTCGTCCAACGAGACCTGATTGGGCCGCCGCTTGCGAAGACGCATCAGCGCCTCGTTAGCGGCTATGCGAACCAGCCAGGTGTAGAAGCGAGATTCCTCCTGAAATCTGTCCAGGTGCGAATACGCTTTCATGAACGCGTCCTGCATTGCATCTTCCGCGTCTTCGCGGTTGCGCGTGATGTTCATGGTCAGACGAAAGATTTTTCGCTCGTAGCGATTCACAAGCTCTTCAAACGCGGAGACATCGCCCCCTTTTGCCGCGGACACGAGCAAGTGCTCGTCTTCGCGGGCGACGTTGGAGGGAAGCCGGTGTGGATTTGGAGTGCTCAAGGTAGGCGTCTTAACCAGGTTTGCGAGTAACCCCGGTTGGATGCTGTGCATAGCTAAAGTAGCACAATACAACGCCGCACCTCGGAACTCCCATACTTGGATGACCTGAGTCCCGGCCGCGATTCAGGAATTACCCGGGCTGGCCCGTATGAGGACCCGGCTTGTGCTGTACGGGGGAAGTGACAATTTGCGCAGCATCGTGGAACGATCTGCGCCGTCCAGGCCGTGGAACAGGTAAGCTATGGGGAAATGCGGACCCTTCCCGATCATCTGCGCAAAGGGATGAAGCTGGTCATTATCGGCTGTCATCCGACGGAATCTTCCGTGCGCGTCGGCCACTATTATGCCGGGCGCGATAACGAATTCTGGCCCCTGATTTTCGAAAGCGGCGTGGTGCCCGAACCCTTTGATTATCGCGACGACAAGCGCGTGATCGAGTTTGGCATCGGGCTCACCGATCTTGTCAAGCGCCCGTCCAAAACGATGGAGGGACTTGCGCGCGAGGATTTCGCGGAGGGCCGCATCGTCCTCTCGCAGAAGCTAGAGGAGTTCGCGCCTCGCGTGGTGGCGTTTAACGGGAGGGCCACTTACGAATTGTTTGCGCAGAGAAAATGCAATTTCGGCTTGCAGAAAGAGTCTCTGTACGGCGCGCGTGTTTACGTTTTGCCGCTGACGCCTGGTCCGCCGATGAAGCTTAAGAATGAAAAGCTGCAGCATTTCCGCAAACTGGCGCAACTGGTGAAGCGCGTGGCCAATGAGCGCGAGGGCGTGGTGCATCCGGTCGGATCATCGTTATGAGCTCACCTTCGCAGCCGATCCCGGAGAATTCCCTGGTCCTGGCAAAGCGCGAAGGTCGCATCGCCTTTTTGACTTTGAACCGGCCGGAGCGCATGAACGCACTCAATGCAGATTTGGTTTTGGCGTTGAACGATGCGTTGACGCGAGCGGAAGAGGATTTCGAAATCAACGTGGTGATTCTGGAGGGAGCTGGCCGCGCATTTTGCGCCGGCGGCGATTTGAGCGCCATTGGCAAGGGCCGGAAGGAAAATAATGTCGGTGAGCTACAGCCGATTCTGCGCGCGGGGATGCAGGTGGTGTTGAAGATGCGCACCATGCGGCAGCCGGTGATCGCGGCGGTCCACGGCGCGGCGGCGGGTGCAGGAATGAACATTGCACTAGCCGCGGACATTCGCGTTGCTTCGGAAGACGCAATGTTCGGGCAGAATTTTGCGAAAGTGGGATTGTTCCCGGATTACGGCGGAACATATTTCCTGCCGCAGCTGGTGGGACCGGCGAAAGCGGCGGAGATGTTTTACACCGGCGATATGATCAACGCAGCGGAAGCATTGCGGCTGGGTATCGTGAATCGCGTGGTGCCGCTGGCAAAACTGCAAAGCGAAGTGCGGGCCCTGGCGCACAAAATCGCGGAAGGCCCGGCGATTGCGATCCGTGCGGTGAAGAAAACTTTGTTTGGACGCGACAACCAAGAACTGACCGAGCTGCTGGAATTCGAAGTCGAGCAGCAGATGAAGTGCTTTTATTCAGAGGATTGCAGTGAAGGCATTCGCGCTTTTTTTGAGAAGCGCCCGCCAAGATTTCAGGGCAAGTAGATTCTCTTTCTCAGCGTAGCGCTATTCGGAAGAATGGCGTTCCCCTGTTTCAGCAATTTCTCGCGTCGGCGTTTCCAGCCTATAATTGCGTTTGAGGCAAGTTCATGAATGACTTGGAGATTACTCCGGCGGAGACAAAACGGCGGTTGGAACGCGGCGAAGGCGTTTTGCTTGTGGATGTGCGCGAGCCGTGGGAATTTGAAATTTGCCGGATTGCAGGCGCGAAGCTGATTCCGATGGGCACAATTCCGGCGAATTTGCAGGCGCTGGATACCGACGAGGAAGTGATTTGCTATTGCCATCGCGGGATGCGCAGCCTGGATGTAGCGGTTTGGTTACGCGGGCAAGGCGTGGAGCGCGCGAAATCGCTGGCGGGGGGAATCGATCGCTGGTCTTCCGAGATTGATCCGAGCGTTCCGCGATACTAGGCGCGGCGGAGCGGACCGATGAATCAGAGTCGATCGACTCTATCTTCCATTGTCGCAAACATTTTAATCCTAGAAAGTGGGAGCAAGCTCCCGCATTCCAAATGGCCCGAGGGTGTACGACTTCATAATGAACATTGAGACGATTGCGATTATCGGGGCTGGCGATGTGGGTTGCGAGATCGTCCGTGTGGCGCTGTTGGCTGGGTACCGCACCGTTCTGGAGGACGTCTGGCAGCCGCGCTTGGACCAGGCTGCCGCGGCGTTATCAAGATTGGGCCCGGAGGTTTGCGCGCGGCTGATAACCGTGAGCCGCGTGGAAGCCGCGTTACGCGAGGCCGATCTGGTTATCGAGGCGTTGGCGGAAGAGATGGAAATGAAAATCGAGATGTTCACGATTTTCGACAAATTTGGCAAGCCGAATGCCATTTTCGCAAGCAGCGCGGCGGCGCTTTCTATCTCGGACATGGCTGCGGTAACTTTCTGCCCGGAGCGCTGTATCGGCTTCCGCTTCACGCCAGGGGGTGGGAAGGAGGCTGGGCTCGAGTTGGTGCATACGCCGCTTACGTCCGAATCGACCATCGCGAACTGCCGGGAAGTTGGTCGGCGGATGGGCAAGGAAGTATTGGTCGTACCCGACACTCTGGCGGCGCCGGCAAGAACACAGCGCCATGCGGACCATGGCTCCGCCAGACCTGATAGGGCGAGTCCGAGAATGGGCAACTAGCGTCGAGGCTAAAAACCATCCGTTCATCTAGAACGACACCCTGGCACTCACCTGTATTTCGCGGCCCGGCGTCATGGCCATGGTGATGGTGCCAAACTGCGGTGTGTTGACGAAGCGGTTGGGAGTTCCCAAGTTGGTCTTGTTCAAGGCATTGAAGGCTTCTGCGCGGAACTGGAAATTGGCGCGCTCGGTCAGTCGGAACGCGCGTTCGACGGCAAGATCCAGCGTTTGCATGCCTGGACCATATACAGAGTTTCGCCCCACGTTACCGTAGGTGAAAGCGGGAGGCGCAGCGAACCCCGCGGGATTGAACCACTCGTTGGCGGTGTGAGTCCCTGGACCAAAGATGGGTTGTCCAGTTACGTTCGCCCGTATCGGGTTCTCGCCTAGCACTGTTCCGGAATTAGCGGTGTCGCCGAACACTGAGATGGTGAAAGGCATTCCGGTCTGAATCTGGTAGATCGTCGACACATGCCAATTCTGGGTCAGTAATTGGGTCCACAGCGCACGGCGGTAGGCAGGGAGGTCGTAAACACTACTCAGCGCGAATCGGTGTCGCACGTCGCATCCCGGCCCTTTTTCGGCGTTTAGATTGAGATTGTTTTGCGGAATCGACGCTTCGTCCATTGGGGAGCGAAAATCCGGAGCGTTGGTCAGGTCCTTGGCCAGCGTGTAATTGGCCAGAAAGCTCAGCCCATGGGCGTACCGGCGGCGCACATTGATGTAGCCCGCGTCGTACCAACTCTGCGCGCTATTCTCCAGCAGATTGATGGTGCTAACGGGGAAGGTCAAGCTTTGTATAACGGCCGGTGTGCTGCTGGGCGGCAACGTCGCGTTGGGGACGAACGTAAGCGTCTTGAACGGACGGCGCGGCCCAAGCGGCCCGGGGCCGGGCAGCGTGTTGTTGATCAGGTGCGCGCGCTGCAAGTGAAACCCTCGCGAACCGAGATAGCCGATTTCGACGGAGGTGTTTTTCCCGAGGCCCTTCTGCACCGAGGAGTTCCATTGCTGAACATACTGGGCAGGCGCATGCGGATCGAACGCCGTGAAGCTGACCGTGGTCGGCGTCAAAGCCCCCGCGCCGAGGACCGGCGTACCGAAGTTCAATCCGTTCGCGAATAGCGCCGCCGGTGGAGTGAAATTGTCCGCTTGCTGCGTCTCTGGAAAAACGAACGGTACGTTATGCCGCTGATTGCACCAGGTGTTCTGATCCACGGGTGTGAAAAAAATCCCGTACGCCGCATGGAGCACGATACCCCGATTGGGCAGATTCTTGGCGATTCCGAAACGCGGGGCAAAGTTGTGTTTGTTGGCGTACATCAATCCAGATGGATAGCCTTGCTTGCCGCCAACAAAGACCGAAGGCACGCCGTTCTGGAAAATCAGATTGGTATTGGTATTGTCCTTGTCGTAGAGCGGGCTTGAGTATTCATAGCGTAAGCCCAGGTTCAGGGTGGTCGTGGAGGTCAACTGCCAGCTATCTTCGACGAATGCATCCGATCCCCAATTGCGCAAATTCATTTGGGGGACCCCAGCTTGCCGCTGCTTGACCGCCGGCAGGCTAAGCAGCATGCTGGCAAGTCCCGAGCCGCTGCCGTCATTGAATCCAAATTGCGTGGTGTACCCAGTGGTGAACTGGTAGTAACCACGGTTTTGGAAGAAGCCCCACATGGGCCAGGTGTACCAGTGGAAGTCGCCTCCGAATTTAATGCCATGGCGCCCACGTTGCCAGGCATAGGTGTCGCGGATTTCGTACATTGTATCCCACGCATGCATGGGAGTGGCGGCGAAGGTGTCTCCGATTCCAGTGTAGCCCTGGGCCGCGAACCAAGGCGCGCCCCATGCATTCTTACCCCCGAATCCGATCCCCTGAATCCCCAATGCGCTAACGATATCGTTCACCGCGTCGTTCTGCGACGTGCGGTCCATGGACAAGCGCGAAACTGCGATGGAAACGGTGTTGACCTTGTTGGCGGCAAAGATGTGGTTCCAGGAAATCGCCGCTTGTTGCGAACGATTGTCGAAGTTTGCGCCGAATCCCGGGAGATTTTCGGTAGTGGAGGTCATCCCGCTGCTGGGCGAAAATCCATTCTCCTGGCCGAGCGAGTACCGCCCGAGTAGATTGTCACCACCAGAGAAATTGTGATCGATTCGAATCGTCCCCTGATCCTGGAAGTGTGTTTCGTTACGCACATCGAGATAATTGTTGGAATCCACGGCCCCCGGCATCATGCTCATATTCGGTACGGGCACGTACTTCAGCAGGAAGGCTTCCAGAAGCGGATTGATCCTATCGGACGGAATTACGTTGCCAGGGAATTGCTGGCGCGTGTAGGGAAAATTGGCCGGACCGGTCGGCTTGGCGGGATTGTAATTCGGATTGGTGAGCACCTTGGTCGGGTCGTATATATTGACCCCGCTCGTACTGAAGTCGCCTTGGATTTCCTGCCGTGTCGGCACAGTCAGGATCTGCGCGTCGGCTTGGGCCAGTCGCAAGCCCTCATAGTTGGCGAAGAAGAAGGTGTTTTTCCGGATTAGCGGTCCCCCGAATGAGGCGCCGAAGTTATTTTGCACCAGGTGATTGTTTCCCATCGAGCCAAACGTGCTGGCGTCCATTAATCCGTTACGCAGAAATTCATAAATGGTCCCGTGGTATTGGCTCGATCCAGAATGCGTAACAATGTTGATCTGCCCGCCGCCCGCTCCTCCCATGTCCGCAGTGTAACTGCTGGTCTCCACCTGAAACTCCTTCACCGCGTCAGGCGAAGGACTGAGGTTCTGGGTGTTGAATGTCGGGTCGGTATTAGTCGCGCCATCCAGCAGGAAAAAATTGGCGTTTGGCCGGCTGCCGCCAATCACAACCGCGGACCGCTGTCCCGGACGCCAATAGAGCGGATTAGTCGATCCGGTTTGTGCACCAAACCCAACATGGGCGCCGGGCACAGTAAGCACCAAATCGATCAACATGCGTCCATTAAGGGGAAGTTCGCGAATTGACTGGGGCTCGACGACCTCGCCGACGCTGGCGTCGTTGGTGCGCAGGACTTCGCTTCCCGCGACGACATTCACTCCTTCCTTCATACCGACGACGGTAAGGCTAATATCCACGGCTAATTTTTGACCAACTTCCAAGCGAACGGATAGCGTCGTGGAGGCGAAGCCGGTTGCTTCGGTTTTCAATTCATAATCGTCGGGCAAAAGCGCAGGCGCCTCGAACAATCCCTGCTGGTTGGTCACCACGCGTCGGACTGCGCCGGTACTTGCAGCGGTCAACTGGACCGCGGAACCTGCGATGGGAAGATGCTGCGCATCCACAACCGTGCCCGAAATGATCCCATAATTGCTTTGAGCTAGTAGCGGCGCAGCTGCCAGTAGATACACCAACAACGAAAACGATGGAAACGACTTATGTCGCATTCTTCCCTCCACCCCAGAAGGCAGACCTGCAACTTCGATTTTAGAGGCCACTAGAGTGGTGATTCGTTCGCCGGCCGTCAATAATAGGAAAGGACTATCGATATTTGTGTACCACAGGAGTCTTGGCTGGCTTTTGGCGGCTCGTGATAGACTCCGCCTCGCTTGAGGGATTAAGTTTGTCCGCGCGGAGGCAAGCGATGATTCGATGCGTGGCAGGGATCGCGGCCTTGCTTGGTGCCTCGGCTGCAGCGGTCCCCACCGACACGATTGCGCCCGATACTGCGGAGCCTGGATCGGTGGAGGCAATTGCGAAAGCTACCGGCGATCCGCGTTTTCTTTCACCTTGGGTTTCTTATCTTCCACAATCGAAGGGAGTTCCTTCGCCGCTTGGGTTTTTTGGACGCATCATGGGCGCGCCGGGGGAATTCGTTGATACGGCGAAGGCACAGGCGTACTGCCTGGCGCTGGCCGCTGCGTCACCGCGTGTTCGTGTGTTCTCCATCGGCCGCAGCGAGGAAGGGCGGGAAATATTGATGTTGGCGATCGCGGATGAAAGCGGCATCCGCGACCTGGATCGGCTCAAGGCGGCAACGACCTCGCTCGCCGATCCTCGGACTACTTCGCCGGATGCTGCGGAGACGCTGATTGCGACGGCGCGACCGATCTACTACTTCAATGCGGGGTTGCACGCAGATGAAACGGGCTCAGCGGAAGCGACGCTTGAACTGGCGTATCGGCTGGCGGTTTCTGAGCAGCCGAATATTCGGCGCATTCGCGAACAACTGGTAGTGTTGATCAATCCGGTTTCTAACCCTGACGGTCGAGACAAGGTAGTTGAGTGGTTTTACCGCTACTTGAAAGGCAAAACCGATAAAGCCAGCTTGCCACGGATGTCGCCGCCTTACTGGTCCAAGTACGCGTTTGTGGATATCAATCGCGATACGCATCAGCAAACGCACGAGACCACCAAGTCGGTCCACCGCATGTTTCACGAATGGCATCCCACGGTGGTGCACGATCTGCATGAAGGCTCGCCATTGATGATGACCTGGAACGGCACCGGGCCATACAACCCCAACATCGATCCCATCACGTACACGGAATTTCTCGAACTAAGCTTTCATGAAGTGCAGACCATGACTGCGTTTGGTATGCCGGGCGTTTCCACGTGGAATTTCGGCGAAGCGTTCAGTCATCTCTATCTCGACTCGGTAGCCATGAATCACAACAGCATCGGTCGCGGCTACGAGACACTCGGAAATGGGACCGCGGAGACTTTGCATTACAAGCTGCGGCCTTCGCAAACGTCGATGGAGTGGTACAGGCCGACGCCTCCGCCAGCGGAATTTGACTGGACGGAGCGGGATAACCTCAATTACACGGAAACCGGGGCGCTTGCGGCACTGGATTTTTCGGCTCGCAATTCCAAGGAAATGTTACGCAATTTTTATAAGAAGGGTTGGGACTCGTGGCGCAAGGGGATGGAGGAGGCTCCGTACGCTTATCTGATTCAGGAAGATCAGGGCGATCGGAGGCGAGTAGCCGACATGGTGGGGCGGCTGCTGGCGCAACGCATCGAAGTGAACCGCGCGCAGAACGCGATTGCTGTCAAGGAGGGCAATTTTCCCCCGGGGACATACGTTGTGCGGCTCGATCAGCCTTATCGCAATTACGCGGTTGATCTGCTTTCGCCGCAGCTGTTTCCGAAGGACAAAGGCGAACCGTATGACGACGTTTCCTGGGAGTTTCCTGCGAATTTCCATCTCGCCGCGATCCCTACGGCGGATGTGTCAATTCGATCGGCGGCGCTTACGCCGCTGAAAGACACACCACAGCCTGCGGGTAACGTGTCGGGCGCTGGTCCGATCTTCCTGCTGAAGGATACAGGCCAGGAGAGCCTTTTCGCGGCGCGCTATCGGCTGGCTTTGTTTGATGTGGAGATCGCCGAGCGCGCTTTTCGCGTAGGCGGTAGTGAATTTCCCTCGGGATCCTGGATCGTGCCCGCGAAGAGCGGATTGGGCGAGGCGATTCATTCTGTGGCTAACGAGTTTGGTCTGGACTTTGTCAGCACCGCGTCTGTACCTGATGTCGCGCACCACGCGGCTCGCGTCCCGCGAATCGGCGTGTGGGTGCCTTGGGCGGACACCGACTCCATTGGCTGGATTCGCTACGTACTGGATCAGCGCCGCGTTCCGTACGTATATGTTCGTGACGAAGACATTCGAGCGGGAAAACTTCGCGAGCACGTCGACGTGCTGCTATACGGCCACGTGGACCTGGAACTGGCCGAGCAGATTGAAGGATTGCCGAAGCGATGGGGGCCGATGCCGTTCAAGAAAACGGCGCAGACTCCGAGCTTCGGCACGCCAGCGGAGTCCGACGATATTACTGGAGGAATCGGGTACGCGGGTTTGGCGGAAGTGCAGCGCTTCGTGGATAACGGAGGTTTGCTGGTGACTTTGGGCAGCGGGTCCATGCTGGCTTTGAATGGCGGCATCGTGCGCGGGGTGCGCTCGGTGGCAGGCGGGGTCCCGCGCAGCACCGCGGGAGGCGGATCAGCGTCAGCGGCGGCCGCACAGCAGTCCGCGACGCGGACTCCTGGCTCGCACGTCCGGGTGACCTTTGTGCGGCCGGAGCACCCGATTGCGTATGGCTATCCAGTGCGGACCCACGTCTTTCGTCAAAACTATCCGCTGTACAACGCTCCGCGAGCATGGCTGCGCATGGCATATTGCACAACATGCCTGGATGGTCCGGAGGATCGCTCGGGGATCGTGATGGAATGGGGTGACTCGAAGGGCGAGCCATTGGTGGTGAGTGGGCAGGCCTGGGGCGAAGAAAATCTTCTGGGGCGACCCGCGATTTTCGATATGCCGACCGGCCGCGGCCACGTGGTGGCGTTCAACTTCAACCCGTTTCATCGGGACATGAATCGCGGGGATCACCGCCTGGTTTGGAATGCGGTCCTGAACTGGCAGGCGATTGTTTCGGCGGCTCCGCCGAAGCGGATCACCATTAATGATGCCGACGCTGAGTGAACTCTAATTCGATCATTCGGACTACTGTCCCACATTCTTAGTTGGGGCTAGTGTCGGTGCGCTTCTTTAGCACTGGGCGGTCGTTGGCTGGGGGAGCCTGAGGAGTCGCGGGGATCGCTCCTGTGCCTGGGGTAGCGGCGGTGATGGCGCCTTCGACGTAGGGCTTCTTGAGGAGCGCCTCGGCGACTTGCTGGGCGCCGCCGGTGTCGTCATTGGTCTGCTTGGCTTTGCTGTACTCGTTTACGGCGCGGGCCCGTTGCCCGAGCAGATCGAAAATTTTGCCGAGATAGACGTGGCTCCACACTTCGGTCCACTTCTCGGGGGGCTCCGGAACGGTTTGCAGCGCATCGCGGAAAGCGTTGGCGGCCGCCTGATAATTCTTTTGGTAGAAGAAGGCTTCGCCCATCCGGAAGTTGGCCAGCGGGCGATTAGGCTGAATAGAAAGCGCGCGCTGGTACTGGCCAATGGCGTCGTAGTAGCGGCCCTGCTCGGCGAGTTCTTCGCCGCGAGCGATGGCAGCGCGGGCGCGCAGGGTGGAGCTTCCCTTTAGGATCACGTTATTGGGATCGATTTTGATGCCGCCGGGTTTGGGACGGCCGAAAGTTTCCACGGTAAATTCCGATTCGGTGCCAATCACGTCGATCGTCTTGTTTTCGGGATTGCCTTCGGTCTCGATGCGCAGATCAACCGGCATGTGAAAAGTATCAAGCGGCTGTTTGATTTTGCCCACCGCGCGAAAGCCCTGGTGGGTACGGTAGATCACGTACTCGATCGTAAAGTCTGGAACGCCGGTGGAGTTGAGCCACTGGGCGAAGAAGCCGCGGAGTTCGGGGGGCGGCGTGCCGGCTTTGGCGGAGGCTTGCGCGTGCTGTTCAGCCAGGGCTTCAAAATTTTCGATGGTGGCGCTGCCCTCGGCGTACTTGATATAGAAATCGTGCAGCAAAGATTTGAAGGCGACGTCGCCCATTTGCGCGCGGACCATGTGGAAGATCATGGCGCCTTTATTCATTACCACGGAACGATAGTCGGGCGAATAGGGAGCGAGGCGGGCGGCCTGCGCGATAGGAGCGGCGTCTTCGTACATTAGGGCGCCGACGGCAAATTCGTCGACAGCTTTCAGGCCAGCTTCCTTGCCGGCGTTTTGTTCGGCGTAGAGAGCTTCGGAATAGCGGGCCAAGCCATCGCTAATCCAAACATCGGCACGCGAAGCGGGGAGTACTGCATTGCCCCACCATTGCGAGGCTACCAGGCGTGCAATGGTGCGATCGGAAGATCGCGGATCCCAGATGCGTTTGCTAAGCAGGAGCAGACCCGGACCGGAGAAATCGCGCAGGGTCCCGTCGGGGAGTTGCGCGACGGTGAACTCTGGTCGCGGCAAGGGGCCGAACATATCGGAGAAGACGACGGTGGAACGGGCGACGTCGTCGGCGAACTTTTGCGCGTCGGCGCTGGCTTCGCGGGGAGCGTAGACGTTGACGTTGATGCCTTCGGCTTGCTTTGGATTGAGCTGAAGATTACCGGCGACGAAAGTGCCGTAAGGAGCGGGCGAATCGCACTGGAACGTGTAGACGAGGCGATTGCCTTCTACTGTGTTTTTGCCGGCGGTCGGCGTCGGCGCGCCGGCTTTGCCCGTGCCAGCGACCGCGAAAGAATCGGGAACGTTGAGGCGGAAGGTGGCGGTGTAACGGTTGGACGGATAGTTGGTGAGCGGGAACCAGCGCGCGGGGAGAAGGAGATAGGCGCCATCGCGGGTGATGGCCGCGGCACGGACTCCGGGTACGGGGCTATTTTCTTCGTTGGCCAGCGGGCCGGCGTACGTAAAGGTGAGCGTGAGTTTGCCGCCAGTCGCCACTGGCGATGGAAGATTGACAATGAGGTTCAGTGGATTCTGCGAATCGCGCTCAAAGCCAAGCGTTTTGCCTTCTGCGGACCGCACGTCAGTTACGTTGAGATTGGGATGCAGTTCGACGCGAACGGCGCTGGTGACGTCTCGCGCTTTGAACTCGACTTTGGCCACGGCGGACAGAGATTGCGTGATGGGATCGAGCGTGGCGGAGACGTCGTAATGATCGGCGAGGAAGGCAGGCGGGGGAGGAGACTGTGCGCGCAGCGGCATGCATGAGAGCAGGAGCAGAAAGGCTAGCATGAAAACTACGCTTCGTTTGTTACTACGGGTCATCGGACCCCTTTCATTTTGTCGTGGCGCCCCCATTGGGGCCAACCTGCGGTATCGCCGTTTGGTTGAAAAAATAGAGCAAGAGTTTTTGGCTCGGTCTGGGCTTGAACCCCTGTTGGTTTTGATGTGTTAACCGAGAAAGCGGCGGCCCTTCGAGTCAGAGTAAACAAGACCGCCGCGCTCCAAAAACGCCTCTCCAATACGTATATAGGATAGCAGAGACCTCATTTGGCGTTGCCATGAGACAAAGAGAGTAGCTGTAGGATGGCGTCGGCGGCGCGGTCTACAGCGCCGGGTGGGCCCAAGCGCTGGCGGACTTGAGCGAGGTCGTGGCGAAGGCCTTCGCGGGCAGCTTCGTCGTTTAGCAAACGGAGTATTTCGGCGGCTACGCGATCGGTAGTGAAATCGTTCTGGATTAGCTCGGGGACTGCGCGCTTGCCGGCGATCACGTTGACCATACTGAAAAAAGATGTGCGCACGAGCGGCTTGGCCAGGAACGCGGTGAGCGGCGTCACGCGGTAAACAACCACCATCGGGACGTCGAGCAAAGCGGCCTCAATCGTGGCCGTTCCGCTGGAGACGATGGCGGCATCGGCGACGGCCAGGGCGTTGTAGGGTTGGCCGACGACAATCTTCAGCGGAAGTTGCGGCGGCCATGCTTCGCGCAGGAGGGCCAGATTTGCTTGGGGCGCGGCGGCGATTACGAATTGCACTGGTGACTCCCGATGGATGCGCTGACAGGCCTCGCGGATTATCGGGAGATGCTGGCGAAGTTCGGCGGATCGGCTGCCGGGCAGAATGGTCACAATTTTCTTCTGCGGGTCGAGGGCTTGCTCGCGGCAGAAGGCTTGGCGATCGAGCGAGGCGTGCACGGCTCCTACCAGCGGGTGGCCGATGAATTTCACTGGGACGCCGGCCTTACCGTAGAAGTCCTCTTCGAAAGGAAAGATGCAGAAGGCTTGCGCGAAACGGCGGCGGACAACGCGCACGCGCCAGGGCCGCCAGGCCCAGAATTGCGGGCAGATGTAATAAATGTTCTGGACGCCGCGGCCTTTGAGCTTGCGGGCCAGACGCAAGTGAAATCCGGGGAAGTCTGTAAGGATCGCGAAGGCGGGTTTGCGGCGCTCGGCTTCGAAAACCAGGCGGCGCATGGCGCGGAGCAGGGAGGGGAGGTGGCTGAGGATTTCGGTGATGCCGACTACGGAGACTTCGGAATTATCGGTGACGATATCGACTCCGGCGGCGCGCATTTGCGGGCCGCCCATCCCGAAGATTGCAACGTCGGCGCGCTGCTTCAGGGCGGTGGCTAGGCGGGCGGCGTACATGTCGCCGCTGGCTTCGCCGGCGGACAGAAGCAGACTGACGCGAGTCACTGACTCGAACCCTGCCTGGAGTTACCGTCTTGACGAGCGAGCGCGCAGCAATGGTGCGAGCGCCTTTGCCGGTTTCGCCGTGGGGGCACGACACAGTCGTGCCCGTTTTCGTCACAGCACTCGGCCCGCTCCAAACAATCGCTCGTGCGCCAAGTTCTCGGAAGGGGCGAAGTGGGTGGCATGCGGCGGGAATGCACTTAATCGCTGGCTGGAAGGGGCAGTGGCAGCGGCGCGCCGCTCTGGCTGCGCTGGGCTTCGACGTCCGGGAGATGCAATTCCTGCTCTTTGTATTGGAGCTGGTACAGGCGGTAGTAGATGCCGCGCTGGACCAGAAGTTCCTGGTGAGCCCCTTGTTCGCGGAGGCGGCCTTTGTGGAACACCAGGATGCGGTCGGCGTGCTGAATGGTGCTGAGGCGATGGGCGATGACCAGTGCGGTGCGGCCGCTCAACAAGCGGTCGAGAGCGTCGCGAATTTGCAACTCGGTCTTGGTGTCCACGCTGGACGTGGCTTCATCAAGGATGAGGAAGCGCGGATTGTGCGCCAGGGCGCGGGCGAAGTTGATGAGCTGGCGTTGGCCGACAGAAAGCGTCGAGCCGCGTTCGTTGACGCTGGCGCCGACGCCTTCGGGCAGCGATTCGATGAAATCACCGAGGCCAATTTCGCAGACGGATTGTTCGACTGTGGCGCGGTCGATGCCCGGGGTGCCCAGTCGGACGTTCGACTCGATGGTGCCGGTGAAGAGAAACGGATCCTGAAGAACTATGCCAAACTGGCGGCGCAGATCCTGAAGATTGATTTTGCGGATGTCGGTTCCGTCAAGCAGGATTTGGCCGCGCTGAATGTCGTAGAAACGAAGAAGCAGAGAGATGAGCGTGGTCTTGCCGGCGCCGGTGTGCCCGACGATCGCCAGAGTTTGGCCGGGTTCGACGCGGAAGGAAACGTCGCGAAGGACCCAATCGTCTTCGCCGGGATTGGGGATGGGGCGATAGCTGAACCACACATTGCGGAATTCGATTTCGCCGCGTGGATTCTCCAGGCGAATGGCATCGGGCGGTGACGAGACAGTGGCGGGCTCATCGAGTAGCTTGAAAATACGCTCGGAAGCGGCCATGGCCGACTGCAGGATGTTGAATTTCTCGCTGAGATCTTGGATCGGGCGAAAGAAGCGAGTCGCGAACATCGTGAACTCGGTCAGAACGCCCAAACTCAGGGCGCCGCCAAGCACGCGATTGCCGCCGGACCAATAGATGAGAGCGATGGCAGCGACGCTCAAGATTTCAACGGCCGGGTAGAAAAGCGCATACGAGAGAATGGCGGAGCGCCATGCGACCATGTTCTCTTGATTGCGCTTGGCGAATTCGGCGCGGGCTTTTTGCTCGCGATTGAATAGCTGCACGATGCTCATGCCCGAGATATATTCCTGCAAGAATGCGTTGATTCGCGCGATGGCGGTCCGGATGTGGCGATTGGCGTCGCGCACGTAATGACGGAAGACAAAGGTGACTACCAGAATGCAGGGAAGCACCGCGAGCGTGTCCAGGGCCAGCCGCCAGTCAATCTTGAAAAGCACGGCGGCCATGACCGCGAGAAGGAAGAAATCATTGATCATGGTAACGACGCCGGCTGCGAAAAGATCATTTAGGGCGTCGACGTCGGTGGTGACCCGGGTGATCAGCCGGCCGACGGGATTGCGGTCGTAATAACTCATCGGCAAGCGCTGCAGGTGCGCAAAAATTCCGGTGCGCATGTCGTACATGGTCTGCTGGCCGACTCGTTGCATGATACGAATCTGGATGTATTGGGCGAGAAAGTCGAAAATCAAAACCAGCAAATAGCCGATGCTGACGAATATCACGCCGCGCCAGGCGCTGCTCTCCGGCAAGGCCCCTTTGAGCGCAGGTGAGAAGTAATGATCAATCGTCCAGCCAAAGATTATGGGCGGACTTAGCTCCAGCGGAGTGACGATGGCTACCAAAGACAACGCCAGGACCACGCGCCATTTGTATGGCCGCATGTATTCCATCAAGCGGCGCATCAGGCGCGCATCGTAGGCTTTGCCGAGTGCTTCTTCTTCGTGTCCGGTGCTCATGCGCGTTCGAGCTCTTCTTCCAGCAACTGTTTCTGATACAGATCCGCGTAATATCCGCCACGGGCGAGCAGTTCATCATGTGTGCCGCGCTCAATGATGCGCCCGTCGCGAAGGACGACGATCTGATCGGCGTCCTGCACGGTGGAAGTACGATGCGAAATCAAAATCGTAGTGCGGCCGTGCATGATGCCGCGCAGCCGGGTGAGGATGCGCTCTTCGGTTTGTGTGTCGACGCTGGACAGGGAATCGTCGAGGATGAGAATGCGCGGATCGCGGATGACCGCGCGGGCGATGGCGGTGCGCTGTTTCTGTCCGCCAGAAAGGGTAATGCCGCGCTCGCCGACCACCGTTTCATATTTGTTGGCGAAACCCTCTACGTCGGAGTCGAGGCTGGCGACTTCCGCGGCCTGGCGAACTTGATTCAAATCGTACTTGGGGAGGCCGAACGCAATGTTGCCGCCGAGCGTTTCGCCGAAAAGATAAGTGTCTTGCGGGACGTAGCCAATAGAGCGGCGCAGAGTATCGAGCGGCCATTCGCGAATGGGCCGGCCGTCAATCAGGACCTCGCCTTCGGGAGCTTCCCAGAGGCGGGCTACGAGAGCGGCGAGCGTAGTTTTGCCACTGCCGGTGGGACCGACGATGGCCACGGTGGAACCCGCGGGAATTCGCAGATTAATGTCGCGGAGAACGGGATGAGCGCCGTTGCCATTGGAACTGGCAGCCGCGCCGGCGCCATTGCCAGCGATGTTGGTTGGAAAAGTGAAGGTGAGATTGCGGAATTCAACTTCGCCGGCGATAGGAGCATTCGCGGCGACCGAGGCGCGCCGATCGTCAATTTGCGGTTGCGCGCGGAGGATGTAATTGAGCCGGCCCATGGAAGCGGCGCCGCGCTGAAAAATGTTGGTGACCCAACCGAGAGCAATCATGGGCCAAACCAACAGGCCGAGGAAGCTATAGAATGCGATGAGGGCGCCAAGAGAAATCTGGCCACGCAGGAGTTCGTGGCCGCCCTGCCAGAGGACGATCAGGAACGAAATACCGATGAGCGCCTGGAGCGAAGGCATAAACATACTCCAGGTGCGGATGAGCTTGATGTTGCGCGCGACGTATTCGCGATTGGGCTCGTCGAAGCCTCGAATTTCGGCCTCTTCCTGAGCGTAGGCGCGGATGACGCGGACACCGGAAAGATTCTCCTGCACTTTGGCGGAAAGCGTGGCCAGCGCGGCTTGAATCGTTTCGTATAGATCGTGGATGACTTTGCCAAAGTGGCGGACAGCTACAAAGACGACAGGTACGGGCAGGAGCACCCACCAGGTCAGGGTGGGGGAAAGCCGCGCCATCACCACGATCGCCATGACCATGGTCACCAGCGTTTGCCCGGTGTACATGATGCCAGGGCCGAGGACCATGCGGACGTTATTGAGGTCGTTGGTGGCGCGAGACATCAATTCGCCGGTGCGATTGCGGACGTAGAACTCCGGTTCCATTAGCAACAGGCGGTCGAGCAAGTCGGCGCGCAAATCGAATTCGATATCGCGCGAAACGCCGATGAGCACCCAGCGCGTGGTGAAAGACATCAGCCCTTTGAGTAAAACGCAAACGATTAGAATGAGACAGTAAATGCCGAGGGCGTGCCCGCTATGCGGCGC
>Ga0307478_10000616_pt1 | contig 35336 bp, 29 predicted proteins | sample atmos_gasesECM4C_2_FD_203713 | JGI IMG/M metagenome (GOLD analysis project Ga0307478, IMG submission 203713) | Hardwood forest soil microbial communities from Morgan-Monroe State Forest, Indiana, United States - atmos_gasesECM4C_05 | ecosystem: Environmental > Terrestrial > Soil > Temperate...
CCTCCCACTTCGATAGGTCGCGATCTTTGGCTGCCACATGCAGATATTTCAGCACCAGTGTGTCCACTCCTTCATTGGCGAACACCAGCGGCACTTCGTAAACTGAAGCCACGTCTTTTGCCGTGATCACGGCCTCTTCCTGCACATTGCAGAAAAGCGCAATTTTGGACTTCAACTCCTTCGCAAGAAAACGATCAGTTCGGCAAAGGAGAATATCGGGTTGGATTCCGATGCTCAGCAATTCCTTCACCGAGTGCTGAGTCGGCTTGGTCTTGAGTTCCTGCGCCGCGGCGATGAACGGCACAAGCGTCACGTGAACGAACAGCGTATCCTCGCGGCCGAGTTCCTGCCGCATCTGCCGGATTGCTTCCATGAATGGCAGCGACTCGATGTCACCCACTGTGCCACCGATCTCGACAATGGCAACATCAACATCTTGCGCGACTTTTTTCATCGCCGCTTTAATTTCGTTGGTGACGTGCGGAATCACCTGCACCGTCTTGCCCAGGTAATCGCCGCGCCGCTCTTTGGCGATGATCTGCTCGTAGAGCCGGCCTGTGGTCCAATTGTTATCGCGAGAAAGTCTGGCGTGCGTGAACCGCTCGTAGTGGCCGAGATCGAGATCGGTTTCGGCACCGTCGTCGGTTACAAAAACCTCGCCGTGCTGAAACGGCGACATCGTCCCCGGATCCACGTTCAGATAAGGATCAAACTTCATCAGGTTCACTTTTAGCCCACGGCTCTCCAGCAGACATCCGATGGAAGCCGCCGCCAATCCCTTGCCTAGAGAAGACACAACTCCGCCCGTTACAAAGATGTACTTCGCTGGCATCTGTTCCTCGCTCTAAATTTTGTTTGAAAAATGGTGCAGGTGGGGTGCACAAACAATTATGGCAGAAGATGCCTGTGGAAACAAAGAGAGAAATCGCGCGCGTTGACTATCCCGGCAATGTGGGCGAAAATGATGCAGCACTTCCCTTCGATCCCGAATAGTCGGCCTAGGCTTTCGGCGTCGAATCGTGGGCCTGTGGCGCAGCTGGGAGCGCGCTTCCATGGCATGGAAGAGGTCGTCGGTTCGATCCCGACCAGGTCCACCAAATTCTTTACTCTGCCTAACGTTTAACTTTTCGTATCCCGAGCTTCTTCAGGCAGCAAACCTCGGATTGAGCAGTGCTACTCTAGTGGTGTGAATCGGTCGTTCCCTCATCTTTCTTTTCTTTGCCGCGCGTTGCTATTCCTGCTCTGGCCATTTTTCCTCACAGCCTTTCCTGCCTCTGCCGCGAACTGGACCGTGCACGCCCAACCCGCGCGCCTGGTCAATGGTGGCCCGGTGTTGTTTCAGGTCAAACCTCCGGCGATGTTGGATTCGCTCAAAGGAACGTGGCTGGGACACGAACTTACTTTCAGCTTCGATACGAAAAATAAAGCGTGGTACGCATTAGGAGGCGTTAGCCTGGAAACCGCTCCCGGAACTTATCCACTGGAACTGGCTGGCGAAACGGTTTCCGGAAAACTCCCGAGCCAGAAAGTATCATTCAACCGTAAGTTTATCGTCGCCAAGGGCAAGTATCCCAAAATCGAAGTCAAGCTCAGCGTTGAAAGCAAATTCACTGAGCCCAGCCCCGAGCAGCAAAAACAAATTCAGGAGGGACAAGAAATAAAAAAGGATTACCTCAGCCGCGTGACTCCAGAGCGCGAGTGGTCGGGCAAATTCGACGAACCCGCTGCAGCCGCAATCTCCGACGTCTTCGGTTCACAGCGCATCTTCAATGGCAAAACCTCGAGCCCTCACCTGGGCCTCGATTTCCGTGTCCCCAGCGGGACCCCGGTCGAAGCCATGAATGGAGGCACCGTGTTGCTGGCGCGCCCGCTGTATTTTGAGGGCAATTTCGTTGTGCTGGATCACGGACAAGGCCTGCTGACTCTCTACCTGCATCTTTCCGAGTTCAAAGTAAAGGAAGGCGATCACGTAAAACGCGGCCAAGTCATCGGCTTGAGCGGAGGCACCGGCCGCGCCACGGGTCCGCATCTCCATGTGGCAGTGCGATGGCAGGGCACTTATCTCGATCCCACTCGCCTGATGCAGCTGCGCCTGCCATAGCTGCTCTTTCTCCTTTTGAGGTGAAAGAAAACTACCCCGTCCAGCCCACAGCCCCGCTTCATCCGCGTGGGTAGCGTTCCTTCAGGATATCCTTCAACCCAAGCTTGCGGATCAGGCGATGCAAATTGTTGGGATGCATGCCTAGAATATCCGCCGCCTCGGCATAGTTGCCAAGCGCCTGCTCCATTGCGTCAAGAACCAGTTTCTTCTTCGATTCCCTGATCGCAGAGTGATATTTCCCCTCGGTCATCTCTGGCGTCGGAGCGCATTCCAACAGCGATTCTGGCAGATCCTCGGGCAGAACCATATCGGAGTCCCCTAGAACCAGCGCACGCTCGATTGCGTTTTCCAGTTCACGCACGTTGCCGGGCCAGTCGTAGTTCACCAGGCGGTCCATGGCCTCGCGGGAAATCGGCTTAGGCTTCACTTTGCAGCGTTGAGCATATTTTTGCACGAAATGGCGCGCCAGCATTGGAATATCTTCCCGGTGATCCCGCAGCGGAGGCAGCACTATCTTTATCACGGCCAAACGGTAATACAGGTCCTCGCGAAAGGTGCCGTCGCACACCGCCTGCCACAAATTGCAGTTGGTGGCGGCAATGATGCGGATATCCACCCTGATGGTACGGGTCCCGCCGACACGTTCGAACTCGCGTTCCTGCAGCACGCGCAGCAGTTTGACCTGCAGCGCGGGAACCAGTTCGCCGATTTCGTCGAGAAAAACTACGCCCTTGTCGGCCATTTCGAACCGGCCTTTCTTCGGGCGGACGGCTCCGGTAAAGGCTCCAGGCTCGTAGCCAAATAATTCGCTTTCCAAGAGGTTCTCCGGAATCGCAGCGCAATTGATGGCCACAAACGGCTTACCCATTCTCTGACTGTTACGGTATAACTCCCATGCCACCAGCTCTTTGCCGGTTCCACTCTCGCCTTCAATCAACACCGTCGACTCCGCCGGTGCCGCGCGCTTCACACGTTGGTAGACCTCCTTCATTTTTGGGCTTTCGCCGACCAGGCTGCGCTCCTGGCCGATCTCGACCGTAAGCCGCTCGTTCTCCTCCTCCAGCCACGCGAGGTGCCGCGCATTCTCCAGCGCCATCGCCGAAATGCCGGCAATCGCTGTCACCAGGAGCAGGTGCTCTCCATCAAGCCGGCCGCTGAGGCTGTCGCTGTCCAGGTAAATACATCCAATCACTTTCGGAAACACGGTTAAGGGCACGCACAGCAGCGACCGCACCTGAGACGCCGCCAGGCTCTCGATTTTTCCCAACTCTCCGGAAGTCGGAACGTCACTGCCCAACAGCGCGATGCCCTGCTCCAGAACCCGCCTGGCAATCGTGCTACTTACCTTCACTAACTGTGATTGCCCTGCCTGCCGCACCCGGGCAAAAGTCGAATTGAATTGTTGGCCCTCGTGATCCGCCAACAAGATCGCGCCGCGGCCTGCGGGAACCACTTCAAAAATCAGCTCCAATAGCTGCCGCTGCAGTTCGTTGAGATCGCGAATCGCATGCACGATCTGGCTTATCTTCAACAATGCATTCAAGTTGCGGGCGACACGCGAGCCTTCAGGCAGTTCTCGCGAAAGCCGGTCCGGCTGCAAATAGATCACATCCCGGGGATGGATGACGGTCGTCTCTGCCGTACCCTGTACGTCTTCGAACTCCACGTGGCTGGCAATCGGCGCAAGTTCTTCCTCCTCGAGAAAGAGAAAAGACGAGTCCCCCGCTGCGATCCCGTCCCCATGCCTCAGCCACTGCTCTTCGACGGCGGAGCCATTCACCAAAGTACCGTTGCGGCTATCGAGGTCCTGCACTCGGTATCTGCCGTCCTGGCAACTCAGACGGCAATGTTTTCGCGAGACAGAGGGATCGGTGACTGCAATGCCATTGGAGGCTTCCCTCCCAATGGTAATTTCACCTTCAGGTAAAGGAATGGTTGAATCTTTCAGGGGCCCGGAGAGCACTACAAGTCTAGGGCGCAATCGTACTTACCTCGCGCACTTTTTATCACACTTCCACCCTGAATTCACTGGTGAAATCGATTTTTTCTGTTATCCGAACGGATAGAGCACGCTATCTGATCGGATAGCAATCTGCGCCGATTCGGCACGGTGACGACGGCAGCATCGGCACCAAAAAATTCCTGCAACCATATACAAAACAATCGGTTATCGCGATATTCACAGCCTTTGCACAGCCACAAAAGTGGCTGGCCATTGGCATGCACTGTGTCGAATGCGCCACTGCTCGGCAGAAAGCGATGGGGGAAGCGCTTTTTGGATACGTCTTGCTGAGCTTGGTCGAATCAGGGATCCGAGGGGCCCCCTCATCGGATCCTTGATTTTATATCCTACCAAACCCTGGGCCAAACAAATCAGATCACAAGACCCGTTTTGGGCCGTGAGCACCGTATCAACGCTGTGATCGCCTTGTTCGGCGTTCGTAATAAGACGGAGTTATTGAGTTGCAGTCCGAGATTCTTAAGTCACAGCTCCGAACCTATAGGGCCCCAAAGTTTCCGGGATAAGAGCTAAAGAAAACCTAAAAGGAGGAGAAGACCCATGCGATACCTAGCTGTAACTTGCATGATGGCCGCGTGTCTTTCGGCTGCTCCCGCTACGGGGCAGGATCCCTTGGCTAATGTGATCGGCCAACGAGCAGTCGTGCCTGTTGGTAAACCTCTTGTGGTAGGCGATATGACACATGAGGAAACCGTGGTGCGAACCGCCTATGCCAAGTTCGCTTACGCATCCGAGCAGGACGCCATGGATCAGTTGGCTATGGAAGTGAATAACGTCGCGCTACAGCACCGAAAGGAATATGCGGGGTTGACCGGCCATCAGCGATTGACGGCCGCACGAGTCACCTTCACACTGACCGACTTCGTGGTGGGGAACATACACGATATCCTCAGTCGCAAAGCGATCGATTTCATTTCTCCCGCCCAGGGAGAGATGCTCACTGCAACGACGCCAGTCTCTGGTTACGGCGAAGGGGGGCAGTCGATATCGTTGCACTCTATCCGGCCAAGCTGGCGGCCCGCCCGGCCCACGCCTCCCGAAGCCCTAGAGGTTAAGCTTGATGATCTGTATCATTCCAGTGGCGTACTCCTCTGCGGCCCGACACACTTTGGCAGCGATATGCTTCCTATTCTGTCTCAGTGGACTTCCAAGGGAAGAGTCGCGGGCCATACAAGGCGCTATTCATATTTGGACACGACGACAGAGGAAACGAAGTCGTCTACCCGGAGGATGGAACCACAGACGCGCTCGGTCTGGCATCGGCTCTTCATGAGCACTTATTTCCAGAACCGTATGTGCGTACCCGACTGCGAAATTCGACGATGATTACCGATTGGCTTAAGGCAAAGCAGATGTCTGGGCAAGACTGCTCCGTTGGCCAAGGCGATGTCTGCTGCGATCTCGCCAAGATGCAATGTGGCCCGGGCCAAGAGGACATAGCAAAAGAGCTCGCGAAGCCGCTCCCAACGCGTTAGAACCGGGCTAGGAGGGACACCCAAAGAAAAAAACTAAATAAGGAGAAATTTCGATGTTGCGAAAAATTCTAGTTCTCTTCTCTATTTTCGGCCTGCCGGTGGTTTGGGCGACCGCCCAGAGTTGCAGCGACTATAACTACCAAGGCGACCTAATATTTTGGGACCCAGTCGGTACGCAAGAGCACACAGGGAGCGGCAATCACTCCTTTTACTCCTCTCTCACATCGTCATGCACCCACAGCAGCACGGGAAGTCAGACCTGTGCCACAGGATGCAGCGCCTACGGGTCGATCTCGAATACAGACACCGGAAGACTAACCACAGTCAATCCCCTGTATCAGCATAACCCCGGTAATCAAGTCAATGGCGGTTACGCGGGTTCTGGAGCCGGACCGGCTTCATGCGGAGCGACAGCCGCCGCAACGGTGAGTGGATCGCTGGACCTACGACGTCTGGTTCGTAACCGAAGACGACATCAAACACGGCCACGTCAACTACGGCACCGGCCAGATCATCTCTGCCTCATCGTTGAAGAGCCTCGCCCAGCGGTAAGGGGCTGACGCGGTGCGGTTCGGGGCGCAGATTTTTTCGTTGCGCCCCTTTTTTCCCAACGAATGCGCCTACATATGGTTGTGACGGTGGTCGGCTGAGCCGTCGGAGGGCCAAGACTCTATGCGATCGAAACCTAGAGCAGTTTGCTTGCGCCGCCCCTGGAGCAATGCTCTGCTAGACTTTCTTTTCGCAACTTTCGATAAGGAATCCTGATCAATGCGCACCCGCGTACTCTTTGCTATCGTCATATTCATGAGCACAGTTTTGACCGAAACGATTGTTGCGCAGACGCTCTCCGTGCCCGCGGCTGTTACCGACCCCAAGCAAGTCGCCTCCAAGCCCAACGCACAGGTTGAGCCGCGCAGCCTGACCATCGAGAAGCTTTATATGACACGCCAGGTCGGCCGCGCCACATGGTCGCCTGACGGCAAGAGCATCGCGTTCATCTCCAACATGAGCGGGCGCAATAACCTCTGGCTCGTCCCCGCCGAAGGCGGATGGCCGGTACAACTCACGGTCAGCGACCAGCGCCAGACCGCGCCCGCGTGGTCGCCCGATGGCAAATGGATCGCCTATCAATCGGATTACGACGGCGACGAGCAGTGGGACATTTTTCTGGTCTCGCCAAAGACCGGAAAAGTGGTCAACCTTACCAGCACACGCGAGATTGCAGAGACCGATCCCACTTGGTCGCCAGATGGACGCTATCTGGCATACGAGGTGAAACCAAAAACCTCGGCGGCCTACGAGATCGACGTCTACGACATGGCGATGCGCGAGATCAAACACCTTACGACCGGCACGCCACAGGATAAGGGAAACTATGACCTGATCTGGTCGAAAGATGGCAAGTACATCGTCTACACGCAGGAACAGGCCAAGGGAACGGATTCTAATATTTTCATTGCGGATGTTGCTACCGGGAAAAGCACACTGCTTACGCCGCATGAGGGCGAGCAGCGCTATTCCGCAGATGACATCTCTGCAGACGGCAAGCAGATTTTCTTCACTTCGAATGCGGACAACGGCTATGAAAATATCGGGCTGCTAGAAATTTCGACTAAAAAACTTTCATGGCTCACCAAAGACAAATGGGAAATCCGCGGCCGCGAGTTTTCTCCTGACGGTAAGAGCATTACTTTCAATGCCAACGTCGACGGCAATGAAGATATTTACTTGTACGATCTTGCGACCGACAAATCGACTGCGCTACCAATCCCGAAGGGCATGAATGAGCCGGCCGGCGGCCACTCTGCCTTCACCAAAGATGGATCGCGCCTGCTCTACTATCACAACGGCCCCACCGCTCCCGGCGATCTGTGGGTGTACACATTGGCGACCGGCAAATCTCATCAGGTCACGCATTCGCTCGTCGCGGGAGTGCACGCAGATGACATGGTCGAGCCTTATCTCGTGCACTATCCCAGCCGCGACGGTAAGTGGACTATCTCTGCATTTCTCTACGTGCCCTTCAACATGGCGCGCAATGGGCAGAATGCTGCCATCGTTTACATTCACGGCGGACCCACTTCGCAAACCATGAATTCCTTCAACCGCTTTATCCAGTACGCGGCGAATCAGGGATACATGGTGCTCGCGCCGAACTACCGCGGCTCTACCGGATACGGCAAGGAATTTCAGCAGGCGAATTTGTTCGACATGGGCGGCGGCGATTTGCAGGACGTGCTGGCCGGAGTCGATTGGATCAAACAGACCGGCCATCTTGATCCGAAGAAGATTGCGGTGATGGGGGGAAGCTATGGCGGCTATCTCAGCATGATGTCGGTGACGAAAGCGCCCGATGTTTGGGCCGCGGGAGTGCCCATCGTTCCGTTTGTCAATTGGTTTACCGAGATCGAGAACGAAGATCCCGTGCTGCAGCAGTCCGATCTCGCGACCATGGGAGATGTGGTGAAGAATAAAGCATTGTATGAAGACCGCTCTCCGATCAACTTCATCGATCAGATCAAAGCGCCATTGTTATTGCTTGCCGGGGGGCACGATCCGCGCTGCCCGAAATCAGAAACGCAGCAGGTGGTCGATGCGATTAAGAAACGCGGCGGAACGGTCGACTACAAGATTTATGAAAATGAAGGCCACGGATTCGCACGGGTAGAGAACCAGATCGATGCCTACAAACGCGTAGCCGACTTTTTGCTGGCGCACGTGGTGCCGGCCGATTGCAGTTGTTCGCTCACGGAGTAGTGCCGCGCGCAGACACTTCAGCGACGATAGCCGCGACGAGTCCCGGAATGGTGAACTCTTTGGCTGCGATGTCGACTGAGAAGCCCGACGAACGCAAGGTAGAAGATGTTACTGGCCCGATAGAGGCCGTTAGGATTCCATTCAGGCCTTTCCGCTCTCCGCGAGCACCGAGCAGTTCCACGAAGTTCTTGACTGTGGATGAACTGGTAAACGTAACAATATGCGGACGCCGCCTCGGGTCTTTCAGGGCAGCCTGCAAGCGCGTGCGGGAAGATTCTGGGATGACTGTTTCGTAAGCCTCGACAACATCGACGTGCGCTCCGGCGCGGCGCAGTTTCCGCGGAATCACATCACGAGCAACCTTGGCGCGAACCAGCATCACACGTTTCCCCTTCACGCGTCGCCGGAGACCGCGCACGACCGACTCCGCTACGTATTCCTTGGGGACAACATCTACTTCGACGCCGCGCCGCTTGATCGCTTCCTTTGTCGCCGGACCGATGGCGGCAATGTGCAGAGGCTTGAGATTATTTTTCTTTAGGCCTAGCTTTGCCAGCCGTTCCCACATGGCCTCGACTCCGTTCACGCTAGTTAAGATGAGCCAGTCGTAACCGTCGAGATTTTGAAGCGCGCCATCCAGCGGTTTAAACGACCGCGGCTTGCGAATTTCGATGAATGGAATTTCCACCACCGTAGCACCAAGCTTGCGCAGTTCGCCAGAGAGTGCGCCAGCCTGATGCCGCGCCCGACCAACCAGCACGCGTACGCCAGAGAGAGCCTGACCTGCCGCAAGGGTGTTCGTATCCCGCTTCTTCATTGGTCCTTCTTATCGACCTCGATGCGGCCGAGGCCCTGCTCTTTCATCATGCGAGCTACTCCCGATACAGCCGAGTCATCCGATTTTCCTAGAGACGCGATCACATTCGCTTGATCTTGTTGTGGGCGGTTCTGGCTGAGCTTGAACTTGCCCTCGATTTTGGTAGCAACGATTTCGAAACCCACGATTTGCCGCAGCATGTTGTCGCGGAACGTTGCGCTCAAACCCTCCCACTGCTCGCGATACGCAGGCTCAAAAGATCCCATCAGCTCGTCGAGCATCCGATGCAGCTCTTCCAGCGACGAGAAGAGGCGCGCGTTTCCATAAACGTGAACGGCCGCGTAGTTCCAGGTGGGAACGCTTTCACGCGCGACGTAGTTGCCGGGCGAGACGTAAGAGTGCGGCCCATGAAAAATCGTCATACACTGTGGCTGCTGTTCGAGGTATCGCCAGTGCGGATTGGCCTTTGCCACATGGCCGCGGAGAAAATGCTTGCTCTCTTCGGTCCAAACCTCGTTCGCTTCAGTCCTAACGAAGAGTGGCAGATGGGTGGCATATGAGCTATCCCCAGTGGCTGAGATGAGGATGGCAAAGGGATTCGAGCGCATGAATGCGAGCGCGTCGGCGTCGTGGCGTAAACGAAAATGTTCGGGGATGTACACAGTCGATTCCCTTATCTTTCCTGCTCGGCTGGTTGCTTCATGCGCACGTGTATCGTTTTCTCGACCTCGGCGATCACAACTCCGTCTACATCTTTTACTTCGACGGAGAAAACCGGTTCGTACTTCGGCAGTGTCTTCAGTTTCTCGCGAATGTCCTCAATCTGGCTATCGGAAAGGCGGAACTCAGCGCGCACGGTTCCTCGGCCCGGTTTTCTGTAACGGATTTTCGCAGCCTTATCCCACACGATGTAATCGTGGCCGAGATTTGCCATCAGCATGAGCATATAGAAAGCGTCGGTCATGGCAAAGAGCGATCCGCCAAAATGCGTGCCGACGTAGTTGGCATTCCACCAGCGCAGCTTCATCTCGATGTCGACGGCCTTCATGTCCGGTGCAATGTGCTTCACTCGAATGCCCGCCCCGAGAAACGGTGGCCAGAAGTTAATCCAGCGGCGCAGGGCATGAGAACCTTTGGTGCCGCCGAGGAGTTGCAGGAGAACGCTGCCGCTCTTCATTCCGGCTCACGGTTGCGGCGGAACGGCGAGACCGATGCCATACACGGCCTCGAGGATTTCGTCGCCGCCGCGGCGGAGCAAAATGTCTCCGACTTCGTTTCCGAGTCGTTCAGGATCGTTTCCGTCGCGGGATTGGCGCAGGAGTTTGGAGCCATCAGGGTTGGCGACGACAGCTTCGAGATGAAGGTTGCCGTTTTTCATTTCCGCGAAAGCGCCGATGGGAACCTGGCAGCCTCCGCCGAGGCGGTTGAGCAGCGCTCGCTCACAGGTGGTGGCGGCACGGGCGGCAGGGTCGTTCAGGAACTCGAGGTGCTGGCGAGTGGCCGCATCGCCTTTGCGAATTTCGATGCCAAGCGCTCCCTGTCCAGCAGCGGGGCACATGATTTCAGCTGGGATGATTTGTTGGATCAGTTCGGTCTTGCCCAGACGCTTCAGGCCGGCAGAGGCGAGGATGATGGCGTCGTATTCGCCTTGCTCGAGCTTGCGCAGTCGCGTGTCGACATTGCCGCGCAAGGGATGAATATCAAGATCGGGGCGAATGGCTTTGAGTTGCGCCTGGCGGCGCAGGCTGGACGTGCCCACGCGTGCGCCTTGCGGCAAGTCCTGAAAACTCGAGAAGCTCCGCGAGCAGAACGCATCGTGCGGGTCTTGCCTCTCCGTGATGGCGGCGATTTCGAATCCCGGGGGAAGTTCGGTGGGCAGGTCCTTCAACGAATGCACAGCGAGATCGACGCGGCCGGCAGCGAGGGCTTCTTCGATCTCTTTCGTGAACATGCCCTTGGTGCCGACCATGGCGAGAGGGACATTGGTGATCTTGTCGCCGGTGGTGTGGATGATTTCGATTTCAACTTCGTGGCCACGCGCGTGCAGGAGCGCGGAGATGTGGTTGGCTTGCCAGAGGGCGAGTTGGGAGCCACGGGAGCCGATGCGAAGCTTAGGCATTAGCACAGCACCGTAAACAGAACAGGTATGGTCAGTTGTTCGTGTTGGAAATACCCAACCAAGTCGATGGCTGCTCGCATGGAATAGGGATCCTTCGACTTCGTATTTCGATGCACTCCGTGCATCGAAATACTGCGCTCAGGATGACAGGATTCTTTGAAACTGCGTGGAAATGCGGGCATCAGTCGCGCGCCTCCACTTCTTTCTTGCCTGATGCTTCTCTAGTCGCTCGCGACGCCGGACCCTTTTCTTTTTCGTACAGATTGAAGAGCCTCCGCACCACATCAATCACAGTGGTTGCTTCCGACTCGCGCGCGGCAGTCTTTAACGTGGTGATTGGCGTGTGCATGACTTTGTTGATGATGCCGCGAGTCAGGGCTTCGACGGCCATTTCCTGCTCCGGCGTCAACGGGCCCATGCGGCTGCGTACGCGGTCGATTTCGGCCTGGCGGATGGTTTCCAGATGGTCCTGCAAGCTCACGATTGTCGGCACTACGTCGAGGGTGTGCAGTTTAGCTTCAAAACGTTCAACTTCGCTGGTGATGATGGCTTCGGCGAGTTCGGCTTCCTTACGGCGGTCGGCGACGTGGCTGCTGACGGCCTGCTGTAGATCGTCGATGTCATAGGCAAAGATGCCGTCGAGCTTGGCCATTTCAGGCGACACATCGCGGGGCACGGCAATGTCGATGAAAAACATCGGCTTGTTCTTGCGGCGTGAGAGAAATTGCTCGCCGTGCTCACGGCGGAAAATCGCGTGTGGCGACCCAGTTGAAGTAATGACGATATCGGCCTTGTCGCAGGAGTTGTAGAGATCGTCAAACTTGATGGCTTGGCCGTTGAACCTCTGTGCGAGGCCGATGGCGCGGTCATAGGTTCGATTCGAAACGAAGATGGACCCGCAGCCATGAGCCATCAGATGGCGGGCGGCGAGTTCGCTCATCTTGCCTGCGCCAACGATGAATACGGTCTTGCCTTCAAGGCTTCCGAAAATCTTTTTGGCAAGTTCGACCGCGACCGAGGCGATGGAAACCGAAGAAGATCCTACCGCAGTTTCCGTTCGGACACGCTTGGCAACGGCAAATGCGCGGGTAAAGAGCTGATCGAGCTGCCCGCGAACCGAACCCACAGCGCGGGCGGTAGCATAAGCCTCTTTCACCTGGCCGAGAATCTGAGCTTCGCCCACTACCATCGAATCGAGGCTGGCCGCCACGCGGAAGACGTGCCGTACCGCATCTTTCTCGCGGAACTCATACAGGTGCGGGTCGAGATCTTCCGCCTTAAGATCAAAGTGATGGTGCAGAAATCCGCGCAGATCGGCCGAGCCATTGCTGGTATGGGTGATCATTTCCACACGATTGCAGGTGGAGATAATCATGCCCTCTTCGATTCCGGGGTGAGCGGTGAGATCGCGGCAGCAATCGGGCAGGCGCGACTCAGGAATCGCGAGGCGCTCGCGAACTTCCAGCGGGGCGCTCTTGTGATTCACGCCGATGAGCTGGTATCTCATGAGGCGGCGAACCTGTGGATGGTCGAGAAGTAGTTTGCCGCCCACGCTACGATTGCCGCGACAAAGGCGCAAGTCGCAAGTACGGCGGCGCGGCGGCCACGCCACCCTGAATTCCAGCGCGTAACGACCATGACCATGTAAACGGCCCACATCAGAATCGACAACAAAATCTTGGGGTCGGCAAAGTCGACGCGCCCGTAGGCTGACATCGCGACGATGGACCCAGTAATCAGGCCGAGAGTCATGAAGGGAAAGCCCAGCAGCAAAGATCGGTAGCCGATCTGGTCGATGACCTCGAGCGCGGGCAGGAAAGAAATCAGGCTGCTTGGTTTCTTGGCTTTTAAGCGGCGCTCCTGCAACAGATAAAGCAGGCTGGCGCCGAAGCTTAGCACAAGCGCGGCGTATCCGGTGAAGATCAGGATAATGTGCGCGATCAGCCATCCCTTGTGCTGGACGAAGGAGGTCAGCAAAACCGGTTGCTGGTCGAGGGCTGCCACAAAGGTCAGAAAGAACACGATCGGAAAGACGACGACTCCGGGCGACGTGGTCTGGTAGATGGCGTAGATGATCATGAAAAACGTCATCGAGAAGAATGCCAGCAGCGATTCGCCGTTATGCACCGAGGCCCAGACGACGTGGCCGGAGAGAAAAAGCTCGACTAGAGAAACGAAGTGAAAGACCATGCCCAGGCTGGCGGCGTGCAACGCGATCCGGCTGAAAAGGTCGCTGGTGCGGCTGAGTGCGAAAAAAGCGTAGAACAGCCCCACGAAATAGCAAGCCAGCGCGAAGCGTAACCAAAGCAATGCCATAGGCCAGGTAAGTATCAGAGTCGGCTGAGTTTATTGCAAGTCAGGAGCGAGTCGCGATCGTATCCCCAGCCACCCTGTCCCTTCCACGCATTATATTCTCCACATCGTCGGGAAGCTGGGAACGGCAAAGGTCACGAGCGATTGTGCTGTAGGTCACAAAAGACGATTCTTGGAAGCGGCGGCGAAGTCCGCAGAATACAGTCCTACTCCACACCCAGGCTCGCTAGTGCTTCTTCTAACCCAGCGCCGTCGATTACCAATCGACGGCCATCGGCTTTTACATCCTCCAACTCATCAAAGCCCTTAAACAAACGGAGTTTGGCCGCAGCGTATTGCTCGGATTCTGTGAGTTGGCGGCCATGAGATGCGGCCCACGCCGTCACTGATTTTTCCGGCAGGAAGACACTGACGGCATAGGTCAGCTTGCGGTCGGATGTGACGTCGAAAACAAACTCTGTCGCGGGGGATTCGGCGTCGTCCGGCAGCGCCGCTCGCTTGCCGACGAAGTAATACTGGTAGACGTAACCTTGGGCGCCAGTGTAGGTCTTGAGGCGGCGAACCGCCTTTGCGTTATCGGGAGACATGCGGACATTATGAACGCGTCGCGACGGTTTGTCCTCTTGGTTTGTCCCCTTGGCGAGGTACTAAATTCCCAGCCGAATCAGCCGATATGTCTTTCGAAGGTTCTGTTTCCCTCCGACAATGATGGAACATTGGAATTGGATCACCATCGGCACACTGGCGGCCCTCGTAATCTATCAGTACTTCCACGTCTACCGGGTTCGCCGCGAGTCCAGAAACCGCGAGGAGCTATTTCAAATCGTCACAGAAAATGCGGCCGACATGATCGCGCTGGTCGATGTGAAAGGGCATCGGCTCTATAACAGCCCAGCGTACAAAAGAATCCTGGGCTATTCCGCGGCAGAACTGGGGGAGACATCGGCGTTCGAACAGATTCATCCGGAGGATCGTTTCAAGGTGCTGGAAGCGGCGCGAGAGGCGCGCAGCACTGGAGTAGGGAAAAAACTGGAGTATCGCATCCGACACAAAGATGGCAGATGGAGGGTGCTCGAGTCGATCGCCGGGACGATTCGCGATGAGAAAGGCGACGTCACCAAGCTGGTCATCGTAAACCGCGACATCACAGACCGCAAACATGCCGAGGAACAAGCTGAACACAATTCTCTTCACGACGCTCTGACTGGCTTGCCGAACCGCACTCTGTTTCTGGATCGACTGGAGCAACTCTATCTTCGAATGCAGCGAAATCCAGAACGCCGCCCATACGCCTTGCTGTTCGTCGATCTGGACAACTTCAAAGAGATCAACGAGACTCGGGGTCCGGTGGCGGGCGATCAGGTGATCATCGAGATGGGGCGGCGTCTCGCAGCACAGTTGCGGACCGAGGACACAGTCTCGCGTCCGCAAGACGACTCCCTGGAAGATGCAGTCCTATCCCGGATGGGCGGGGACGAGTTCGCCGTCCTGCTTGAAGCCGTAGGCGATCCGAGCGACGCCATGCGGGCGGCGCAACGAGTCCTCGCAACGATTGAAGAGCCTTTCCTGTTGGATGGCCATCCAGTGCATCCCTCGGCAAGCGTGGGAATCGCGTTGAGCACGTCGACGCACACTCGGCCCGAGAATCTCCTGCAGGATGCCGACGTGGCAATGCGGCGGGCAAAAGCGCTCGGAGGATCTCGTTGCGAAGTCTTCGATGAAGCCATGCATACACGCGCCGTCAATCGATTGCGGCTGGAAGCAGGACTGCGAGAGGCCGTCGAGGAGGGTCAATTTCGCGTGCATTACCAGCCGATCGTGCAACTTGATACCCGGCAGATTGCAGGATTCGAAGCCCTGCTCCGCTGGCAGCATCCCGAGCAGGGTTTGATTTCGCCCTACAAGTTTATCGACGCGGCTGAAGACACGGGCCTGCTTTTCTCGATTGGTCAATGGCTGATCCTTAAGGCGTGCCAGCAATTGCGAGAGTGGGAAGAAAAGAATCACGCGGCTCAAGCCGTAATGATGAATATAAACCTTTCCGCCCGACAGTTTGCCGACCCCCGCTTCGTGACCGACCTTCGAAACGCAATTCACGAAATCCGGATTGAGCCTTCGAAGCTGCAACTCGAAATGACAGAAGCCGTAGCCGCGGCTGACCCCAGGGTGACAGTCACGGTTCTCACCCAACTCAAGCACCTTGGAATTGGCGTGATCCTCGACGATTTCGGCACAGGAAACTCCTCGTTGATCGGGCTAAGGCAATTTCCGGTCGACGCGCTGAAAATCGATCGCTCTCTGATCAGCGAAATGCTGGCGGACCGCGGTATTCGAGACACGGTGGACTTGATCATTGCACTCGGGCATAAGTTGAAACTGAAAGTTATCGCCGAGGGCATTGAAACCGCGCAGCAGTTCGATCTCCTGCGTGAACTCGGTTGCGACCTCGGTCAGGGATATTTATTTTCCCAGCCGGTCGCGGCGGAGGCTGCGGGACAGCTACTGCGCCATGGTCTGGAGACGCAGAAGAAGTCAGCGAAGGCAGAGTAAACAGATTTTTTCTTCTCGACGTCTCAACGACAACATATTCGGCAAAGTAACGGTCTCGTGCTAGTTTGATTTTGGGCAACGCCCCATTAGCGCTGATAGATACTTCACAACTGGCATTATCTTCGCTTCCACCGAGTCTTCAACTTCGGCCTCAATAATCTCTAGGATCACTAAGCGTCCACCTTCGATAACCTCTTGCATGGTAATGCGATAGGTTTTCATGTTAACCCCTCGTACTATATAGAGCGTTTTTACTATCGCTATTTTGACGCACCGTGCCATGAGCAGGTTTCCTTGGCCTCTTCTGAATGAGCCGCAGAATCTTCTATTTTGTAAAGTACATTATTGCCGAAATTCCCCTTGATCTTTTGTCCTAACCGCGCCAGCATTCTCGCGGGAAGACACAATGATCATCGAAATGCGCACCTACAAGACCAAACCTGGGAAGCGAGCCGAGTTTCTGCAGATATTCCGTACCAAGTCGATTCCGGCGCATGCAGAAATCGGAATGAAGATATTGGGTCCATTCCTTTCTATCGAAGATCCCGACACCTTCTTTTTTATGCGCGCCTTTCCCGATCTGCCTTCGCGTGAGCCGATGAAGGCAAAGTTTTATGAAGGTGAGCTCTGGAAGCACGAGCTGGAGAATCTGCTCATGCCGATGCTGGAGAAGTATGACGTTGTTTTAGTCGACGACCCGGAAGACATGGTTCGCTGGTAGAGCGAAGCCACTTGCTGCCTTACCGGCTGCCGTTCCCTGGAGAGACCACCCGGCCATACTCCGAGGCGCGCGCCAGGCGGTCGAACATGCGCCATGCCGCGAAGGAAACCTTGCTGATGGCCTGTTCGCCGTCGCGTTCGTTTTCCAGAAATGCGGTCATCACACAAATAACGTAAGGCCGGCCCTCGGCGAAAACGATTCCTGAGTCGTTGCGAACTCCTTCGAGCGCACCGGGCTTATTGGCGATTTTGAGACCGGCGGGAAGATCTCTCGGGATCCATGAATCCTTGTTGGTGCTCAAGACTTTGAAAAAATCGTCGAGGTTTTCGCGTTTCAGCACCTCGCCTCGATAAATAGCGGAGAGCAGACTCATCATCTCACGCGGCGTGGAGACGTTCTCGCGATCCTCCTTCGCGGCTTGAAGGTCCATCATCTTACGGCGCAGACGTGTGTTCAAAAGGCCGCGGGAATCGAGCAGAGCATTCACGTTTTCCATGCCAACGCAGTCGATCAGGACATTGGTGGCTGAGTTGTCACTGACGGCGACCATCATGGTGGCAAGATCGCGCAGGGTGATGCGGGTAACGCCGGGCGTAAGCCCGCCCATGATATCGCTGTCGGGGACGAGATCGCTCGCCTGCACGATGTAGAGATCGGTTAGCTTGAGCTTGCCTTTTTGCGCTTCATCGTAAAGCGTCGCGAGAACAGCGATCTTGATCGAGCTCGCCTGGGCAAAGACTTCATTCTCATGCAGAAAGAATTGATCTACAGTCTTAAGGTCTTCAATGGCGACGCCCATCACGCCATCGAGGTTCTGATCGACATCATGAATTGCCGCGCCGAGTTTCTGCCAAAGAACTTTTGGTTTTTCCGGTGAGGGCTTAGAAGCCGGCGCGGGGCTTTGGGCACAAGCCGTGGTGAGGAACAAAACGATGCAGAGCAGAGGTTTCAAAGGTGGTTCTCCTGAGCGGCACGGATTGCAGCAGCACCTTAAAGCTACCGGAGGTTAATGGCCGCAAACCACCGGCTAAGGCAAACATCGAATAAGCATCGATTCCGCGCTCCGCGAAGATCACCCATCAATCTTTGCGTCGCGCAGTTGCTTCACCGCCGTCTCCGAGCTCACCGGCGAGTAGTAGACCTCTTTGAACGTATAGGACCGCGCCTTGGCCGCGATTACCGGCATGATCTCGATGTGCCAGTGATAGTCGTCATCGATGGTCTTCCAATAGCCGAGAGTTTTCGAAGGATGCAGACTGTTGGGTGAAGTGTGCAGCACGAGATGAAAACCCTCGGTAACCGTGCGCACCCGCTGCAGCGTGCGGCGCAAGAGTGCCGCGAGGTTGACCCGAAGTCCCGGTTTCGTCAGGCCCGTGCGTTCGAAAGATGCTTCGTGATTGCGCGGGAGAATCCAGGTCTCATAAGGAATGCGCGGAGCGTATGGCCCAATCGCCACATAGTCACCGCGGGCCTCGATTACGCGCGAAGCCTGGCGCTCTTCCTGGGCCAGGATGTCGCAAAAAACACATCGTTCCTTCGCTTGAAAGTATTCGCGACCCGCGCGCAGTTCGTAGAGTACGCGGCGAGGCACGAACATGGTCGCGGTAATCTGGGAGGTAGGGTGGCTGAATTCCTGGCCGGCGCCGGGGCCGTAGTCCTTGAAAAGACTGACGTACTTGATGCGTGGATCGCGCTTCAAATCCAAAATGCGTTCGGACGCAAGACGGAGAAATTGACCGATCTCATCGTCGCTGGCATTCCACAGATGCCGGTCGTGCCTGGGGTTTTCCACCAACACCTCGTGCGCGCCGACCGAACTCATGCGGTCGTAAATGCCGTCGCCCCGGCGGCCGGGCTCGCCTTCGATGTGATACAGCGGCGTGGGATGCACCACGGAACGCGCCGACCAGGCACCGGAGCTGGGGGTCGCGGCAATAACCTGCGGCGAATCGCCCGCATCCGGACAAAAACGGCAAGCGCTCTCCGGACCGGACGCGCCCTCGGCTGGATCGTCTCCCGTCATCACCCAGGAGCGCGTGATGGGATCTTTGCGGAGCTCCATGCATAAGGAAAGCATCACGGGAGAAGCCGCGTCAACTGCGATTGCACGGCGCATCGAAGAAAGCCCGTTCCAGCCTTTGTTATAATCCGCGCACAGCCCGCTAATTCAACCGAAGCATGACTGAGCCGTCCACTCCGCTGATGCGGCAATACGCCGCCGTCAAGAAAGAACATCCAACCGCGTTGTTGTTTTTCCGGCTGGGAGATTTCTATGAGCTTTTTTTTGACGATGCGATTGTCGCCGCGAAAGAGTTGCAGATCACCCTTACTTCACGAAATAAGGAAAAGGGTATCGCCGTGCCAATGTGCGGCGTGCCGCATCATGCTGCCGAAGGCTACATTGGGAAGCTGATCCGCAAAGGCTTCAAGGTGGCGATCTGCGAGCAAATGGAAGACGCTCGCCTGGCCAAGAAATTGGTGAGGCGGGAAGTAACGCGGGTCGTCACGCCAGGCACCGCGGCGGACTCGCTGCTGGGATCAGAAGAAAACAATTTTCTGGCGGCGCTGGCGCAGGTTGGCGAAAGCGTAGGTTTCGCAGCCCTCGACCTTTCCACGGGAGAATTCCGCGCCACTGAGTTCTCCGGCGAAAACGCCATGCGCCGAGTGCAGGAAGAACTGGAGCAACTCCGCCCCAAGGAATTGTTATACGGATCGGCGGCGCCGCTGTTTGATGGAAGGCGCCGCCAGGTTTCCCTCGACCGCACGCAGGAAATTGCCGGATCGGCACACGCGCTGCCCACACACTTGCCGCAACCACGCGCCGCCGGCGCCGCGTGGGCCGAAACTCCGCTCGACGATTGGATCTTCGCACCGGATCATGCAATTCCGTTGCTGGAAAATCATTTCGGCGTGTTGTCGCTGGAAGGGTTTGGGCTCGCGGGCCGAACGGCTGCTGCTGCTGCTGCGGGAGCGATTCTCCACTATGTGCGCTCGACGCAGCGCGGCGCACTCGATCACGTGGACCGCATCGGCTGGTACGAGCGGCAAAATTGCCTGGTGCTCGACGCGGTGACGGTGAGAAATCTGGAGTTGATTGAACCACTTTTCGCCGGGGCCGACGCCGGCACCACTCTGTTCCGCTCGATCGATTCCACGATCACGCCGATGGGCAAGCGGTTATTGCGAGCGTGGTTGCTGCGGCCTTCGCTCGATCTCGCAGAAATTAATGCGCGTCTCGATGCGGTGGAAGCGAGCGTAAGAGAAACAATCGCGCGCGAAGAGTTGCGGCGCGCGCTCGATGGCGTTCTCGACCTCGAGCGTCTTCTAAGCCGCGTGACGCTGGAGACGGCGAATCCGCGAGATGTGCTCGCGCTGGCGGCGTCGCTCGCTAAGATTCCGGCAATCAAGACTGCAGCCGGAAGACTTCCGGCCGAACGGCTGAGGACTTTGCGCGAATCGCTCGACGAATTGAGCGAACTGCGGGAACGCATTGAGAAAACGATTGTGGCCGAACCTCCGCTCAGCTTTGCCGACGGTGGCGTGATTGCCGCGGGCGTCGATCGCGATCTGGATGAACTTCGCGAACTCTCACGCAATAGCAAGCAGGTACTGGCGCAGATTGAACAGCGCGAGCGTGGCCGGACCGGGATCGGATCGCTCAAAGTTAAGTTCAACTCTATTTTTGGCTATTACATCGAAGTGTCAAAGCCAAATTTGCATCTCGTTCCGCAGGACTACGAACGCAAGCAGACTTTAGTAGGCGCGGAGCGGTTTACCACACCCGAACTGAAAGAATACGAGGCCAAGATTCTCGACGCGCAAGAGAAGATCGTCGAGATCGAGCGGCGGTTGTTCACCGAGTTACGAGCGGCAATTGCGTCCGAAGCGAAACGAATCCGGCAAACCGCGCTCGCGCTAACCGAAGTGGACGTGCTCTCATCACTGGCTCATGTCGCGGCTCTGCGCAATTATTGCCGGCCACAGTTCATTCCCGCAACCGATGGCGGCAGCGGCGATCTCGAAATCATCGAGGGTCGCCACCCAGTCATCGAGCAGCAGGAAATGGCTGGAGGCAGTGAGCGCTTCGTGCCCAACGATCTTTACCTGAATGCCAGCACGCATACGATTCTGCTTCTCACGGGACCGAACATGGGCGGCAAATCGACCTATCTGCGGCAGACCGCGCTCATGGTGATTCTGGCGCAGATGGGATCGTTCGTTCCGGCGCGCTCGGCGCGGCTCGGCGTGATGGACCGTGTCTTCACGCGCATCGGCGCGAGTGACAATCTGGCACGCGGTCGTTCGACTTTCATGGTCGAGATGACGGAGACTGCAGCGATCCTGCATACCGCGACCGCGCGGTCGCTTATTTTGCTCGATGAGGTTGGACGTGGAACCTCTACCTATGACGGCCTAGCGATTGCTTGGGCCGCAGTGGAATATCTGCATGCGCGCGTGCGGGCGAAAACTCTTTTTGCTACGCACTACTTCGAGCTGACAGAATTGGCTGAACAACTCTCTGGAGTGAAAAACTATCACGTCTCGGTGAAGGAAACCGGCGGCGGAATCGCTTTTCTACGCAAAGTGGAGCCGGGAGCGGCGGATCGCAGCTATGGCATCGAGGTGGCGAAGCTGGCTGGACTCCCGAACGAAGTAATCGCGCGGGCGCGCGAGGTGCTGACGGAACATGAATCGGCGGAGCGCGAGCTCACGGAACATCTTTCACCCGGAGCATCGCCCCCTCCGACGCAGTTGACCATCTTCACGCCGATTTCCCAGCCGGTGCTGGAAAAGCTGCGGGAAGTAGATTTGAACCGGCTTACGCCGCTTGAGGCGTTGAACCTGCTGGCGGAGTTAAAGAAGGAAATCTGACCACCAGAATGCTCCAGAGTAAAAAAAACTTCCGATGGCAGCTAAGCGAACAACCCTCAAGAAGCGCGAAATCGGCCAACTGCTGATCGTCGGTTTCGACGGAGTGGAGATGACCCCGCATGTCAGCTCGCTGCTCAAGCGTCTGCAGCCAGCCGGAGTGATTTTGTTCGCGCGCAACATCGTGACAGATGAGCAGACCTGGCGGTTGCTGCACGATTGCCAGAAGTGCGTCTCGACCCCGCTGTTTACCTGCGTCGATCTTGAAGGCGGCCTCGTGGACCGCTTTCGCGACGTTCTCGGTCCTACACCTTCAGCAGCAGATGTCTTCGCCACCGGCGACCGCAAACTTTTCCGCAAGCATGGGCAGATCATTGGGGAGAATTGCCGCGCCCTGGGATTCAACGTCGACTTCGCTCCCGCTCTGGATCTGGCGTTTGAAGCCTCGCGCAGCGTAATGGCTTCGCGAGTGGTTTCGGCGGACCCGCGTGAAACCGTTGCTTATGTTCGCGAATTTCTCGTGGGCCTTCGAAGCGCGGACGTGCTGGGATGCGGCAAACACTTTCCCGGCCTCGGAGAAGGAAAATTCGACAGCCATCACAAACTGCCCGTGATAAAGAAATCGCTGGACAAGCTTTGGACCGAAGATCTCTTGCCGTACCGCATGCTCCGAACCCAGCTGCCCATGGTGATGATTTCGCATGCGGCGTATCCGTTAGTCACGCCGGCTCGCACGCCGGCTTCGATCTCCAGGAAATGGATTACAGATATCCTGCGCAAACGTATCGGCTACCGCAACCTGATCGTCTCCGATGATCTCGAGATGGGCGCGGTCTTGTCGGCGGCTTCGGTGGGACAGGCGGCAGTTGAGTTCGTCCGTAGCGGAGGAGATCTCTGCCTGATCTGCCATCGCGCCGACTACATTGCACAGGCCTACGATGAGTTGGTGAAGGTGACGGAGGGTGATTCCAAATTCGCCGAGCGCGTCGACGAATCCGTGCGGCGCGTGCTTTCGTTCAAGAAAAAGTGCGCAAAGGCACTGCGACGCAGGCCGGCTCCCTCCTCGACAATGGTCGAGAAGCTTACGCGGAAACTCTGGGAGTTCGGCGAGGAAGTAAGGCTTGCAGCTATGGATCGGCGGGAGAACGATCGTGAGAAAACTTATGCCGCGCAGAGTTTGCCTCCGCCGCGCAGAGTGGCACGCCGATGAAAAAGCAAAACGAAGACATGATCGTGGCCGGAGTGATGAGTGGGACTTCCGCGGATGGCATCAACGTAGCGTTGGTGCGCATGCATGATGCTCATGCCCGTGCCGCACGCCCAAACTTCGAACTCCTCGGGCACGCTGAACATTCTTATCCAAAGAAGGTTCGTGTAGCGGTGCTGGCAGCCATGAATGCTACACGCGCCAGCGTAGCCGATCTTGCACGATTGAACTTTTTGTTAGGTGAACTTTATTCTGACGCTGTGCTCTCAACCGTGCGGCAGTTTCGATTGAAAGCCGATCTGGTCGGTTGCCACGGACAAACTCTCTACCATCAAGGCGAGCCGCAGCGCTTTCTCGGGCGCAAAGTGGCGGCCACGTGGCAAACGGGCGAGGGGGCGATCATCGCAGCGCGAGTCGGCGCGCCTGTAATCTCGGATTTTCGTCCGTCCGATATGGCCGCTGGGGGACACGGCGCGCCGCTGGTTCCCTTCCTCGATTACATCCTCTTCCGCGACGCACGCCTGGGCAGAATCGTGCAAAACATTGGCGGCATCGCGAACCTTACCGCTATTCCGGCGGGCGCTGCTGCGAAGGATTTGATTGCGTTCGATACAGGGCCGGGAAACATGGTGATCGATGCCGTCACCCAAAAATTGTTCAATCAGCCGTTTGACCGCAATGGCAGACTTGCAGCTTCTGGACAGAACCTTGATAAGGTCGTGAATGAAATATTAAAGCGCGACTTCTTTCGGAAGAAGCCTCCTAAGACCGCGGGCCGTGAGGAATTCGGGCGGGAGTTTGTGACCGAGTTTGTTCGCAGGTGCGGGTGGGCACCGAAGTCCGACATCGTTGCGACGGCTACGGCGCTGACAGCAAGATCGATTGCCGATGCTCTTCGCCGATTTGTGCTTGCAGTTCCGGGATCGCCCAAAAACCTCGCGCGAGGACACTTTGAAGAAATGATTCTCTCCGGCGGCGGCGCGAAGAACTCAGCGCTAGTTGCCATGTTGACTGGCGAACTCGCGGCTCTCGGATTGCGCCTGCGCTTCTCCGACGAATTCGGTCTGCCTTCCGCCGCGAAAGAAGCGGTTGCGTTCGCAGTTTTGGCCCACGAAACCTGGCACAACCGGACGTCGAACGTTCCGTCGGCGACGGGCGCAAATCGACCAGCGGTACTCGGTAAAATCTCGTATCGTTAATTGGAAGTTGTACGCAAATTTGAGCGCTTTAAGAAGCTTGTAGGAACCCGTAAGAAACTTGCCGATCTACATTGCACTGCTTCGCGGAATCAACGTGGGCGGAAACAAGCGGATCAAGATGGATCAGCTTCGAAAATCGTTTGAAGCGCTCGGCCTCGATCAGGTTGCGACGTATATCCAGAGCGGAAATGTAGTATTCAAAGCGGGCAAGAGTTCCCCGTCTTCGTTGTCTAAAAAGATCGAAGAGAGAATTCTGGGCGACTTTGGCCATTCGGTGTCCGTGATCGTAAGAACTGCGGACGAAATGAAACAGACGATTGCAAATAATCCTTTCTTGAAAGATCGCGAGATCGATCCCACAAAACTCCACGTAATGTTCTTGTCCAATGCGCCCGCATCGGCCGTTTTAGAAAAACTGGAAACAATGACGATGAAGCCGGATCGCTCCTGCTGCCTTGGCAAGGAAATTTACCTCTACCTACCGAACGGGACTTCACAAAGCAGTTTGATGAAAACTCCTCTCGACCGCGTGCTGTCTGTCGTCACAACGACGCGCAACTGGAACACGGCGAATCAACTCTTGCAGATGTGCATGGACTGCCTGTGATACCGCGAATTTCTGCAGTTCTCACAGCTGTTACTTTGCTGGCTTCCCTGCTTTCCTGCTTTCATAAGGCTGATCCGAATACGCTGGTGATGCTAATCGAATCGAGCCCCGCCAATCTCGACCCGAGGATTGGCGTTGATGCGCAATCGGAGCGCATCGACAACTTGATTTTCGATGACCTTCTATCACGCGGCGACAACTTCGACGTGGCCCCGGGACTCGCCGAGCGCTGGGAAATCCCCGACCCGCGTACTTATGTTTTTCATCTGCACCACGGCGTGAGATTTCATGACGGGCGTCCACTCACCGCGCGCGATGTGAAGTGGACCTTCGATTCACTACTCACCGGCAAGATTCGCAGCGCCAAGACGTCGACGTACCGCTTCGTCGATCACATCGACACACCGGATGATTTCACGGTGCTCTTCCGCATGAAAGAACCGGATGCGGCGCTGCTGTGGAATATTTCCGACGGGGCGATCGGGATCGTGCCTTTCGGGAGCGGGAGCGAAATCGCAAACCATCCCATCGGCTCCGGACCATTCAAGTTTGTCAGCGCTGAGACCGACAAAGACGTCATCATCGAACGCAACGACGACTACTGGGGCGACAAAGCGAAGTTGGCGCGAGTGCGCTTCGCGATCGTCCCCGATACGACGACGGAAGCCCTTGAGTTGCGCAAAGGCACCGGCGATTTATCCATCAATTCGTTGACGCCGGACACCGTGCTGACTCTGGAACGCGAACCGTTTCTTGCCGTCGAACGAGCACCCGGCACCGAAATTCAGTATCTCGGCTTCAACCTGCGCGATCCAATTCTGCAGGATGTACGAGTGCGCCAGGCGATTGCGTATGCCCTCGACCGGCGGCCGATGATCGAGTATCTATGGCGTGGGCAGGCGCAGCCCGCGCGCAGCGTTCTCCCGCCGCAAAGCTGGGCCTACAACGGAAATGTACCGCCCTATGATCACGATCCGGAAAAGGCGCGCCAACTGCTTGACGCTGCCGGATATCCTCCGATCAACCGCGTGCGCTTTCACATCACCATGAAGACATCCACGGTCGAGAGCACGCGTTTGATGGTTGCAGTCATGCAACAACAGTTACGCGAAGTTGGGATTGCGCTCGATATCCGCAGCTTCGAATCCGCCACGTTTCTTGCCGATGTCGTTCACGGAGCGTTTCAGCTTTACGGACTGCGCTGGGTCGGCGGCAATCAGGATCCGGATATTTTTTATGTATTTCATTCGTCCAGATTCCCTCCAAACGGGGCGAACCGCGGCCATTACTCAAACGCGAAAGTGGATGCGCTCATCGACCAGGCGCGGCGCGAGATCGATTCCAGCGTGCGCAAGCCGATCTACGCTGAGGTGCAGCAGATTCTGGCTGAGGACCTGCCCTACATCGATTTGTGGTATCTCGACAATGTGATCGTCCACAACAAACGGGTGCGCAATGTGCAGCTGAATCCGGCAGGCAATTACGATTTTTTGCGCACGGCCGAGCTTGCAATCACGCAGAATTAGCTGATCTTTCAAGGCCAAAATGAGCCGCCGGCGGCGCGTGTTACCATCACAAATACCTGCCAGTCATGCGGATTCTTTTCATCGGCGACATTTTCGGACGGCCCGGACGCACCATCGTAAAAGATCGTCTGCCGGGCATCGTCCGCGATTATGCGATTGATCTCATTATTGCCAATGGTGAGAATTCGGCGGCGGGTTTTGGCATCACTCCCGCGCTCGCTGAGGAACTTTTTGAACTCGACATCGACGTAATCACCACCGGCAATCACGTTTGGGACAAGCGTGAAATTTTCGACTACTTCCAGATGGTTGACGGCAATGGAAATAGCCCGCAGCGCCGCACCCTTCGACCTGCCAATTACCCCGCCGATATGCCGGGCTGGGGCATGTATCAGGGTAATAAGGCGAAAGTGCCTTACGCCGTCATCAACCTGCAGGGGCGCGTCTTCATGGCTGCGAATGACGATCCCTTTCGCGTCGCCGACCAACTCCTGAAGAAGATCGATGCCAAGATAATTTTCGTCGACTTCCACGCCGAGGCGACTTCGGAGAAGATTTCGCTGGGCTGGTACCTCGACGGACGCGTGACCGCGGTGGTGGGAACGCACACTCACGTGCCCACGGCAGATGAGCGAGTGTTGCCGAACGGGACCGCCTACGTCACGGACGTGGGCATGACCGGCCCTTACGACGGCGTGATCGGAGTGAAGAAGGAACTGGTGGTGAACAAATTTCTCAACGGGATGCCGGTGCGCTTTGAGCCTGCAACCGGCGATGTCAGGCTGTGCGCCGTAGTCATCGACTGCGATGAGAAAACCGGCAAGGCCCGCGACATCCAGCGGCTTATGCTGACTTAGCTTTCTGCAAGAAGAGCGCGCTGTCCCGTTCTCAACACGCGGTCTGCCGGTCCCGGTTACCGAAGGTACCCGGCACTAATAGATAATCGGCTAAAAGCGCGCGGCAGGGTAAAATCAAGCGGATGCGGTCGTCCTTTTTCCAACTGTTTCTGGTTGCGGTCCTGGCGACCGCACCGTCGTTTGCCGCCGACGATGCTGCCGTCGTCCCCCCGACTAAGAGCTCTATCACTTGCGGCAGCGGCGTGCCCGGCGGCATCAATTGCACACCCACGAAAAAAGATCTGAAACAGGCGCGCAATGCTTACGCCCGCGGATTGAAGCTGGAGGACGGCAAGCATTTTGAGGAAGCGTTCGAACAGTTCGATCAGGCGGCGCGGCTGGCTCCGCAGAATATGCAGTTCCTTTCGGCGCGCGAAGTGGCGAAGTCGCAGATGGTGTTTCAGCACACGGTGCGTGGCGACGCGCTTATGGCCGACGCCCAGCGCGAACCGGCTGCGTTGGAGTTTCGCGCTGCGTTAAAGCTTGACCCCGACAACCAGTACACGCAAAAGCGGCTGGAGGAAGCGCTTCGCGACCCAACTGCTCCGCCGAGTTTGCCGACGGCAGTGGCCGATTCTACCGAAATCCACCTGAACCCGAAAACCGACCGAGCTTCGTTTCACTATCACGGAGATGTGCGCGGCCTCTTTAAGGAGGTGGGTTCCTCCTACGGCGTCACTGCGCAGTTCGACGATTCGGTACCGGCCAAACAAGTGCGGTTTTTTGTGGACGATGTCGATTTCTCAACGGCGCTGAACGTGGCATGCCGCGCCAGCAAGACGATGTGGGCTGCGCTCGATGCGCACCAGATGTTGATCGCAGCCGATAACACGGAGAATCACAAGCAGTTCGACCGCATGTCGCTTGCCACGTTCACAGTGCCTGGCGCAACCACGCCGCAGGAAGCAACTGAGCTGGTGACTTCACTGCGAAACATCTGCGACTTTCAGAAGATCAGTTCTGGACAGATCGGAACCGTGGAGGTCCGCGCGCCTCAGGCAACCCTAGCCGCTTGCACGAAGCTGGTGCAGCAACTGACCAGCGAAAGGCCGCAGGTGGCCTTTGATATGGAGGTTTACCAGATCAGCCATACCTTCACCCGGGAAATCGGCATGCACCTTCCGGACACTTTCAACATGTACAACATTCCGGTCGCGGCGTTGGCAGCGCTTGGCGGGCAAAGCGTCTCGTCGCTGGTGAACCAGCTGATTTCTTCCGGCGGCATCAACCAAGCAGGGAGTTCTGCATTGTCCGGGCTGCTGGCTCAATTGCAGGGCCAGTCAGGATCGATTTTCAGCCAGCCGCTGGCAACGTTCGGCGGCGGCCTGACTTTTTCCGGCGTGAGTCTCGATCAACTCAAGGCGGCGCTCTCCCTCAACGAATCGTGGGCGCGCAGCCTGCAGCACGTTACTCTACGCGCCGGGCAGGGCAAAGACGCGACGCTGCACCTTGGCGAGCGCTACCCGGTTCTGACTGCCAGCTACGCTCCCATCGCCAACTCGCCCGCGATTTCCGCGGTGCTGGGAAACCAGAGCTATGTCCCGCCGTTCCCTTCGGTCAGTTACGAGGATCTCGGGTTGAACCTTAAGGTGAAACCGGCGATTCATGGTAATGGAGACGTAACCGTGGCGATTGAGATGCAAGTTCGAGCGCTGACCGGGCAAAGCTCGAATGGCGCGCCTGTGATTTCGAACCAGGAGTACAAAGGCGGCATACGCCTGCGCGATGGCGAACCTGCCGTGATTGCAGGCCAAATCTCAACCACTGATGAAAACTCGATGGCCGGTCTTCCCGGCCTCTCCGGCATTCCGGGATTCAATCAAGCTCTTCTTGATAACAACAAGATGATCGAGAACGACGAGTTGCTCATCATCATTACGCCGCATATCGTAGCCAACCACGACCGCGCGACGGATGAGATCTGGGTCAGCGAAAAATAGCGTGCTGGCTTCCCGGCATCGGCTTTCAAACCTGCAATTCAACAACGTTGCTCATCGGTTGTTTACGGCGTCACCCGAAACGCGACGTTGCTCTTCAGCGTCTTGTTCGGCGTCGTCACCACTACCGTGCCAGTGGTCGCGCCAGTTGGAACTGTGGCGGTGATTTCCGTGCTCGACACGACGGTGAATGACGCCGCTGCCCCGTTAAAGCTGACGGCGGTCGAGCCAGTTAGATTACTCCCGAGAATAACGACGTTCGTTCCCACTTTGCCGGACGTCGGCTCCGTTTTCACGAACGGACCAAGCCCGACACTCACTCCGAAGATGGTGCCGCAGCCGAACCCGCCGCAGTCGCTCTTGCCGCCTTGGGAGGTCGCACCGTAGAAGTTCCCGTTGGTGGCTTGCAGAACTCCAGCAAAGGGGAACTGTCCGTCAGTGTGAGCGAAGCTATGCAGCGTGGTCAGCGTGCCGCTCGGGGTAATCTGGAAGACGGTGCCAGAGCCGTTGACCCCGGCGACTTCCGCCGTTCCGTAGAAATTCCCGTCGGTGCCTTGTATCAGCCCTGCCTGGGGCCACGAGCCGTCAGAGCAGCTGCTGCCTGAGGTGCAAAAGCTGTGCAGCGTCGTGATGGCGCCCTTGGCAGTAACTCTAAAGACCGTACCACGGTTGTAGCTCTGTGCCCCGCCCGATATGGTAGTCCCGTAGAAGTTTCCGTCGGCAGCCTGCAGCAGCGGGCCGAAAGGATTTGAGCCATCGGCGCCGTTGAAGGTATGCAGCGTGGTCAGCACGCCTTTGGCGGTGATTTTGAAGAGCGTACCACAATAAGTGTTACAGGTGGCATTGGTCCCGCCCGAGTATGTAGTCCCATAGAAGTTTCCGTCGGTGGCTTGCACGAGCCCACCGTAAATGCCCTCCCCATCAGTGCCGACGAAGCTGTGCAGAGTCGTCAGCTTGCCCTCCGGCGTCATTCGGAAGACTGTCCCACACCCATAGGGCGAGTAAATGGAGGAGCACGCGTTACCGCCCCCGAAGGTTGTCCCATAAAAGTTCCCGTCCGTGCCTTGAATCAACGCGTCATAAGGGTACGCACCGTCGGTGAAGTCGAAAGTGTGCAGCGTAGTCAATACGCCCTGCGGAGTTATCTTGAAGACGGTGCCACAGCCTGCGCCGAAACCGTGCTCGCAGACACCCGAGGACAACCCTCCGTTTGAGGTGGTTCCATAGAAGTTCCCATCGTTACCCAGCACCAACCCGTATGTGGGATTGCTGCCGTCCGTGCACCCGGTTTGGGAGCAAAAACTGTAGAGCGGCGTCAGCGCGCCCCCGGGAGTGATGCTGAAGACCATACCTTGGCCACCGACATGGGATGCGTCGCCACTGTAGGCGGTCCCGTAGAAATTCCCATCGGTGCCCTGAACCAGAGTGGCGAAGTAAACACTGTCACTGCAGTCTTCCCCAAGTCCGCCGCAAAAGTTGTAAAGAGTCTTGAAGGTCTGCGCGGGCAAGGCAATCGCAGCAGCAATAAAAAAGGCGAAGACGATGCCAACTGTAGTCAATAACCCAAATTTCCCCATTGTGCCTCCTCCGCTTCCAGTCTCGTTACGGCGCAACGCGAAAGGCCACGTTGCTTTTAAGCAGTTTCGTCGGCGTCGTTACCTCGAGCGCTCCTGTGGTCGCGCCGGTTGGAACTGTGGCGGTGATTTCCGTGCTCGACATCACCCTGAATGTCGCGGCAGTTCCGTTGAAACTGACAGCGGTCAAGCCGGTCAGATTATTGCCCAGGATAACGACCCTCGCGCCAACCTTGCCGGAAGTGGGCTCCGTTTTCACGAACGGGCCCAGCCCCACGCTCACTTCGAAGACCGTGCCGCAGCCATAATCGGAGCAGTCCCCCTTGCCGCCCCCATTGGTGGTCCCATAGAAAACTCCGTTGGTGGCTTGCAGCAGTCCTGCAAAGGGATTCTCGCCGTCCGTGCCGTCGAAGCTGTGCAGAACGGTCAGCGTGCCGCCCGGAGTAATCCTGAAAGCCGTGCCGTAGTAATAGTTCGTTCCGCCCACTTCCGCAGTGCCGTAGAAGTTCCCGTCGGTGCCCTGAACTAGCCCCGCCTGGGGGTTGTAGCCGTCAGCGCAGCCGTCTGTTGCGCAAAAGCTGTAAAGTGAAGTCAGCGTACCCTTTGGTGTAAGTTTGAAGACAGTGCCGCCGGTATGTTCCCCGCCTCCCGCTGTTGTCCCGTAGAAATTTCCGTTGGTGGCTTGTACCAACGGGCCCTCAGGGTATGCTCCATCAGTGCCATCGAAGTTGTGCAGCGTGGTCAACGCGCCCGCTGGTGTGATCTTGAAAATAGTGCCACAGAAAACGCTACAGGTCTGGTTGGCGCCGCCGCTGGAGGTCGTCCCGTAGAAGTTCCCATCCGTGCCTTGCACCAGCCCGCCGTAAAGGAGTTCGCCGTCATTGCCGTCGAAGTTGTGCAGCGTGGTTAGCGTACCCTCTGGGGTGATTTTGAAGACCGTTCCGCACCCAACTTCGGTTTGGCAATTGGGTCCGCCTCCAAGGGTTGTTCCGTAGAAACTCCCAGCGGCACCTTGCACCAGCGCGCCATTCGGGTACGCGCCGTGAACGTTGTCAAAGCTGTGAAGCGTGGTCAGCGTGCCCGCCGGAGTAATTTTGAAAACCGTGCCGCATCCTCCTTGTGAGCTATCGGCACACGCATAGGCTCCGCCTCCAAGGGTGGTCCCGTAGAAATTTCCATCGGTCCCTTGCACCAGCCCATAGCCAGGGTTAGCACCATCCGTGCAGTTGGTTTGGGAGCAAAAGCTGTAAAGCTCAGTTAATGTGCCTCCAGGAGTAATGCGGAACACCATGCCATAGCCGTTGGCCCCGCCAGAGGTAGCCGCCCCATAGAATTTCCCATCAGTGCTCTGAATCAGCGCCGCGTTGGAAACACTGTCAGTGCAGTCTCCCCCGAGTCCGCCGCAAAAGTTGTAAAGAGTCTTGAAGGTCTGCGCGGGCGAAACAATCGCCGCTGCCACAATAAACAAGAAAATGACACTCACGGAACTCGGAATGCTCCGTTTTGGATCGAGTGTCCGTGCGCGTGCCATTGGGATTCCCCTAGGAACTCGTCGATTTCGAATTGCGCTCTAGATCCGCCGCAAATCGCAGGCAAAGTTTCACCCGCAGATAATACGAGAGGAGAAAGCGCACTGAGGTTGCAGGGATTGTCCCGCATCTCGGACCTACGGTCAAGGTGCAAGAACCTGCAGCCAGTTGTGGACGGGAGATAAGGTCTGAACAACTGTCAGCGGAATCGTCACGTAGAAGTTAAAGCCGCGAATGAGTCGGCTACTTCCCTTCTTTTGCGGCGAACTCTACCAATCCCTTGAGTGAGTCGGCGGGAACCTGGCCCACGTTTCCGATCGTACGGCCGTTGATGAAGAGTGTCGGGGTGCCGGTTACGTTCACCGCTTTGCCCAGAGCGAGGGATGCATCCACGTGAGCTTTGGTTACGGGAGTGGAGGCGCAGACTGCAATATCCGCACCTTTCACGCCCGCTCCGTCGGCAAGAGCAGTAAGCTTTTCGTCCGCGTTTTCAGCCGTGATGTCGGCTTGCGCCTCGTAGGTCTTTGCCACGAACTTCCAGAATGCCTCGTTCGACGCGTGCCCCACGCAGTCGGCGTAAGCGGCTCCTTTCGCCGCCCAGTTGTGCATCTCGAGTGGAAAGTTCTGGAAGACGAAGCGAGCTTTAGGCTCGGCCGCAACTAACGCTTCGATCGCAGGCTGCGCCGCTTTACATGCTGGGCACTGCAAGTCGCCGAACTCGACGATGGTAACTGCCGCATCTTTCGGCCCGCGTGAGGGGCCAGAGATTCCCTTCTCCAGTGTTTTCTTTGTCGGATCGAAAGGCTTGGCTCCGAATGGAATGATGTCTCCTACCACCGCATGCTCGCCATCCGCCGTCACATAGAAGCGGCTGGCTTGCTGACCCTGAGGCGTGGCGAGAACCACATCAACCTGAACCAGGCCGGGGACAGGCGCCGGCTTGATACTGGCGATCTTCCAACTCACCTGCTGCTCGTAACCGAAGGTTTGCTGCATGAAAGAATCGACCGTAGCTTCGGAAGGAAGATTAAGAGCCGGTGCCCCCGTCGAACCATCCGCGGGTTTCGTTGGTGCCGGCGATTGAGCGGTGGCCATGGCGCCCGCAAACAAGAGAATGAATATCAGAACATAAGAATTGCGCATGAGTTTCCTTTCAAAATTCAGAATCAGAAATGGTTCGGCAATCAGAAAATATTTGCCGCGAATCCTCTCACACTTCGCTCTTCGCGGCGATCGGAAAACGGCGGCCGTAACCAAAGGCTTTGGAAGAAATTTTAATCCCCGGAGCTGCCTGCTGGCGCTTGTACTCGGCTCGATCCACCATGCGCACGACCCGGCGAACCACTTCGATATCGAATCCGCGATCGGCAGCGATACGCTCGGCCGAGCGTGCATCTTCCACATAATCTTCCAGCACGGCGTCTAAAATTTCATAAGGCGGCAGAGAGTCGCTGTCTTTCTGGTTCGGTCTCAACTCCGCGCTTGGCGGCTTCTCCAGCGTAGCCGGCGGGATCGCCGGACGGCGCGAATTCACGTAACGACTAAGCCGGTAAACCAGCGTTTTTGGCACATCCGAGATGACAGCCAACCCTCCGACCATATCGCCATAAAGTGTACAGTAGCCCACGCCCAGTTCGCTCTTGTTGCCGGTGGAAAGAACAATCGCGCCGAGCTTATTGGAGAGCGCCATCAGCAGCGTGCCGCGCGCACGCGATTGAATGTTCTCCTCGGTCACGTCTTCCTTCCGGTCCGCAAAAACTTCCTGCAAAGCCTGTGTGTACGCGTCGACGACCTGATTGATGGAGAGTAATTCGAAACGCATGTCGAGATTTTTCGTCAGCGCACGGGCATCGTCGATCGAACCGGGCGATGAGTACGGACCGGGCATGCCGACTCCAATTACATTTTTCGGGCCGACCGCATCTGCGGCAATGACGGCGGTGAGGGCCGAATCGATTCCACCGCTGAGCCCAACGATCGCTTTTTGAAATCCGCACTTGCGCATGTAGTCGCGCGTGCCGAGCACCAGAGCGGCATAAACGCTGGCTTCCTCGCCGTCGATTTGTTCATGCAGGTCGCCGGTGAGAGTCTTGGAATCGAAGTAGACTAAATCTTCCTCGAACGATAATCCTTGCGCGATGACTTTACCCTCCGCATTGAGAACGATGCTGGAGCCATCGAACAGCAGGCTGTCATTGCCTCCGACCTGGTTGACCATCGCGACAGGAACTTTGTGATGGCGCGCGATGGAAGCTAACATATCGCGGCGCAGTTCGCGTTTGCCGATCCAGAAAGGCGATGCGGAGATATTGAGCACAAAGTTGCCGCCGCTACGAATGAGGGCCTCGATGGGATCGACAGTATAAAGGCGCTTGGGCCAGAAGAGCTTGTCGTTCCAGGCGTCTTCGCAGATGGTGAGGGCCATGCGGTTGCCGCAGAAGGGGAACAAGCTCTGACTCTTGGCGGGCGCGAAATTGCGCATTTCGTCGAACACATCGTAAGTGGGCAAAAGCATCTTCGATTGCACGAAGGCGACTTTGCCATCCTGCAAAAGTGCAGCAGAGTTCATCGCGGACTTGCCGGTGTCAGAATCGGCGGGGGTGACCAATCCGCAGATTACTGCGATGCCTTGAGTTTGCGCGGCGATACGCTCGACGAACTCTCGGTTGCGAGCGAGGAACGATGGGCGCTCCACCAAATCTCGGGGCGGGTAGCCACAGACGGAAAGTTCAGGAAAAAGAATCAGTCCAGCGCCGGCGCTCTGGGCGCGACGGGAAAAGTCGATGATCTTGGCGGCGTTGCCGGAGAAATCTCCGACGGTGGGATTGATTTGGCCGAGCGCAAGCTTCACCTATCTAGTGTAAAGCTGAGGAGAGCGGGGGGCCAAGTGCAGCGGTGTGGAGCGCCGGGATGGTGCTCGATCAGACGCCGATCCGTCTTGAGATTGCGAATCGTTCGCAGACGATCTTTTACATCACAAGTAAGCAGCTCCAATCGCTCACAGACGATAGATTTACACCTCGCCCCCTGCGGCGGCTGCACTGGCTTCGGGGGGCGTCGGCGGGGCCGGAGCAGGCTTGGTGGCCATTGCTTTTGAGCATAGTTCGGCAGCTTCGGCC
>Ga0307478_10000617_pt1 | contig 35315 bp, 27 predicted proteins | sample atmos_gasesECM4C_2_FD_203713 | JGI IMG/M metagenome (GOLD analysis project Ga0307478, IMG submission 203713) | Hardwood forest soil microbial communities from Morgan-Monroe State Forest, Indiana, United States - atmos_gasesECM4C_05 | ecosystem: Environmental > Terrestrial > Soil > Temperate...
CCATTCTTTACTCGATCTTGCAACGATGGATTCCGCAGGCGCGCTGGCACGCCCCGCTGCAGATGGTTTGCGATCTCCTGATGATTACCGGTGTGGTGTACACCACCGGCGTGCAGGACAGTTATTTCATCTCGTTGTATCTGCTCGCGATTTTGATGGCCAGTGTCATGTTTTCGCGGAGCGGCGTCTTCGTCGTCGCGGCTCTAAGCTTCGTTCTTCTTAGCGGCGCGCTGGAGCTGACATACTACGGAGTGCTGCCGCGCACCGCGAATTCCACCCCCACGTTGCGCGCTCTGGATTCCTGGCTGGCCAGTAATTTGATCGCTTTTCTCGCGGTCGCCTATCTGGGCAGCCTGCTCGCGCAGACGTTGCGCAGCAAGGGGCAGGAACTGCAGGAAAAGAGCGAAGAACTTAAGGACCTGCAAGCTTTCAATCAAGACATCATCGAATCCATGCGCGGCGGTTTGCTAACCACCGATCTGGAAGGGCGGATTCTGGTGATGAATCGCTCGGGAGCAGACATCACGGGTTGCGGGCTGGGCCTGCTCCGTGGTGAAAAAATCCAGGACGTGTTTCCGGGGTTTTGGCCGGTGGAAGTGGACGAAGAGGGCAATCCGGTGGCGGCGCGCAAAGAAATCGAATTCAAGACTTCCACCGGGGCCGTCCGCTTTCTGGGTTTGTCAATCTCCCCGCTGCGCACCGCACAGAATCAGACCACTGGATTCGTTTACAACTTCCAGGATCTGACGGAACTGAAGCGCCTCGAGCGCGAGGTCGTTACCAAGGAACGCATGGCGGCTTTGGGGCGTCTCTCCGCGGCCATCGCTCACGAAATTCGTCAGCCTCTGACGGCCATGACCGGAGCGCTGAAGGAACTGGCGCGGCTTGCGCCACTCGAAGACGACGATAAACGGCTCGTGCATATCGTCAGCCGGGAATCACAGCGCTTGAATCAGATCATCACCGACTTCCTGAATTACTCCCGCGAGAAAACCTATTCGTTTGCCGACGTGGACGTCGTGCCGCTGATCGAAGACACGCTCGTGCTGCTGGAACGCGACGCGACCGCGCTGGGAAAATTCCGTATCGAACGCAATTTCAAGTTGCGTACCCTCCGCGCTCGCGCCGACCGTGACGCGCTGAAGCAAGTCTTCTGGAATCTCTGCAACAACGCGTTGCGTGCCATGCCAGCGGGCGGCGTGCTTTCCGTCAGCCTGGAAGCAGACGACACCTGGGCCCGCATTCAGATCAGCGACACGGGCATCGGCATACCCGTCGCACAGGCGACGCGAATCTTTGAGCCGTTCCAGTCCGGTTTTGTCGGTGGCACCGGCCTGGGCCTCGCGATCGTCTATCAAATTTTGCAAGCGCATCGCGGCCGCATCCGCGTGGACACCGATCGCGGAGCAGGCGCCGAATTTATAGTCGAAATTCCGCGGGCCGCGCGCCCGCGCACGGCGCCGCCTGCAGCGCCCGTCCTAGAAACTCGCGGCCATGACGAAAGCCTGCGCGCAGTAGGGAAGGGCTAACCCGCCATGGCCCACCTCCTGGTAGTCGACGATGAGCCCTCTATCTGCGAACTGCTGGAAATCAGCTTTCGCAAGGAAGGCCACAAAGTCGAAGTAGCCTCGAACGGGCAGGCGGCCAAGCGGCGCCTCGCCTCGCAAGTCTTCGACATCGTCATTTCCGACATCTGCATGCCGGACATGGACGGCGTGGAACTCTTGCAGTACTCCAAGGAAGTTTCGCCTTCCGCGATTTTCATTTTGATCACCGGCGTTCCCACCGTGGACACCGCCATCGACGCCGTGAACTTTGGCGCAGATCGCTACGTCATCAAAGGCGATCGATTGCTCGACGAGTTGCGGCCCGCGGTTAAGCGCATCGCGGAGAATCAGGCGCTCAAGAAAGAAGCCGGCGAATTGCGGCGCCAGCTACGGCGCTTCACGGGTTTCGACCACATCATCGGCGCGAGCGAAAAGATGCGCAGCCTGTTCGATTTGATCGAAACGATTGCGCCGCAATCCAGCCGCGTGCTGATCACCGGCGAAAGCGGCACTGGCAAGGAACTCGTAGCGCGCGCCATCCACGAAAATAGCGCGCGCGCGAAAGCGCCTTTTATCACCATCAATTGCGGCGCGTTCCCGGAAAGCCTGCTGGAATCCGAACTCTTCGGCTACCTGCGCGGCTCTTTCACCGGGGCGAACGAAAATCGTCGCGGACTCTTCCAGGCGGCCGATGGCGGCACGCTGTTCATGGACGAAATCGGCAATATGAGCCTGACCATGCAGGTGAAGCTCTACCGCGTCTTGCAGGAGGGCAAAGTCCGGCCGCTCGGTAGCACGGAAGAAAGCGACGTGGATGTGCGCGTAATTGCGGCAACCAATAAAGACTTCGCCAAGGAAATTGCCGAAGGCCGCTTCCGCGAGGACCTCTATTATCGGCTCAGCGTGATTCCGATCCATCTTCCGCCGCTGCGCGAGCGCCGCGAGGATATTCCGCTGCTGGTGCGCTCCTTCCTGGACCGCTATTCGAAATCCATGGGAAAGAAGATCGAGGGCATCGAGCCGGAAGCGATGCGCCGCCTGGAAGTCTACGATTGGCCAGGGAACGTGCGCGAACTCGAAAATACGATCGAACGCGCAGTCGCTCTCGAAGGCTCCGCGCGAATTTCCGCCGAAGGCTTACCTGCACGCATCCGCGAACATTTTCAGGAAGCTATCTCGTCGCATCACTCCGGCAATGGCAATGGTTCCATCCTCCCCGAAGGCGGCATAAACCTCGAGATGCACATCCAGGAACTCGAGCGTTCTTTCCTGCTGGCCGCCATGGAGCGTTCCGGCGGCGTTCGTACCCGCGCCGCGGACGCGCTAAAAATGTCGTACCGCTCCTTCCGCCACTACGCTAAAAAGTACGGAATATGACGCTGTCCAGCGTGGAGCTGCCGGAACCGGTCGCAGAACCCGCTGCTATTCCTCCGCCCACCGCCAAAGTTCGCTTGCGCTACGGCGTCACGATTTTTTGCGGCGCATTTCTGCTTTTCCAGGTGCAGCTGATCCTGGGGAAGTACATCCTGCCGTGGTTCGGCGGCACGCCCGCGGTCTGGACCACCTGCATGCTGTTTTTTCAACTGCTGCTATTGGGCGGATATCTGTACGCGCATCTGTTGTCCACAAAATTAAGAGCGAGGACGCAGACGGTGGTGCATATCGCCGTGCTGGCGTTATCCGCATTGCTGCTGGCGCTGGGAGCTCTCGTTTGGAAGGCGCCATTGCTCCCCGGGCCTTCCTGGCGGCCCAGCTCTTCTGACTTCCCGATAGCGCAGATACTGCGCTTGCTGCTCGTGGGGGTAGGGCTGCCCTTTCTTTGCTTGAGCGCGAGTGGGCCTTTGCTGCAGAGCTGGTTTGGCCGGACGCATCCGGGGAAATCGCCTTATCGTCTGTACGCCCTTTCCAATATCGGCTCGCTGCTGGGCCTGCTGACCTATCCGGTTCTTGTCGAGCCGGGATTCCGATTGCACGCTCAAGCTTGGTTGTGGAGCGTGGGCGACATTATCTTCTTCGCCGGCTTCATCGCCTGTGCCAAAGACGTGAAAGCGACGGCTGATGGCGCCACAGCCGTCGCAGAACTGGAACTTGAAATTGCAACGACACCTTCCGGCGGTGTGCAGCTGCTTTGGTTCTTGCTTCCCGGCATGGCGTCTTTGATGCTTCTGGCCACCACAAATCTCATGTGCCAGGAAGTCGCAGTCGTCCCGTTCCTGTGGGTGCTGCCGTTGGGCTTGTATCTGCTCAGCTTTATCATTTGCTTTGACAATCCCAAGTGGTATCGCCGCGAAATTTTTCAGGTGTTGCTGGGCGTTAGCTTTCCCATGGCGCTCATCGTGTTGTTGTCGTTGGACAATGCTCCCATCGTCCGCCAGATCTGGATGCTTAGCCTGGTTCTGTTTGCCTGCTGCATGGTCTGCCATGGAGAGTTGGTCCGCCTGAAGCCGCATCCCAAATTCCTGACGCGGTTCTACCTTTTTATTTCCGCGGGAGGCGCGGCGGGCGGCGTATTCGTCGCGCTGATTGCGCCGCAGATTTTTGCCGGGTTTTGGGAGTTTCACTTTGGCCTGGTGGGCTGTGCGCTCCTGGGCATGGTGGCTCTCGTGCGGGACCGCCAATCGTGGTGGTATTGCAATAAAGCTTACGTCGGCAGCGCCATCCTTCTTGGATTGTTGCTCACGCCTGAATTCATATCGCGCTACGCCGGACTCGCGATGATCCCGGTGACGATGTATCGCTGGCACTACTACCCAGCGCTCACGGTTTTGGCGGTGTGGGCTGGCTTCGACACTCTTCGCAGTGCCAAAAAGGAGCCACAATATCGGCGGTTTAACGTCGCTCAATTCGCAGCACTGGCCGTCGTCGCGGCACTATCCGCTTCGCTCTACGCGCAAGTCCAATTTGACAAATATCTCGCGATCCGCCGTGACCGCAATTTCTATGCCGCGATGATGCTCAGAAGAAAGGGGACCGGACTGAAATCCATCGAATTACGGCACGGGCAAACCAGCCACGGTTACCAGCTCTACGACCAGCCCAAGGAAGCAACCGCTTATTACACGCACAACAGCGGCGTGGGACTCCTTCTCGATGGACTCGCTGTGTGCCACCAGCCCTGCTCGCACCGCTATGGGATTATCGGCATGGGCGTGGGAACCCTCGCCGTCTATGCGCATCCCGGCGACACGATGTGGTTCTATGAAATCAATCCTCAGGTAATCGCCTACTCGCTGGCCGCGGATCCCTATTTCACGTTTATAAAGGACTCTGCGGCCAAGGTCGTCGTTGTTCCGGGCGATGCGCGGCTTTCACTCGACCGCGAATTCAAAGAATCCGGTTCCCAGTATTTTGACGTGCTGGTTGTGGACGCGTTTAGCAGCGACGCCATTCCGATTCATTTACTCACGCAGGAAGCGCTCGAAATTTACCTGGAGCACCTGCGAGGTCCGGATTCAGTTCTGGCCTTCCACGTTTCCAACAAGATGTTGGACCTCAGCCCTGTCCTGGCATCGCTGGCCGCGCACAATCACCTGGCGGTTGCGCGCCTTCATAATCGCCACAGCCCCGACCTTGGTGAGCGCAGCGATTGGATCCTGCTCTCCAAGAATCCCGACGCTTTGGCCTACGACTCGTTTCGCGCTCATCTCGATTCTATGCCGCCCGCGGATCCGAAACTCGTCTGGACCGACGACTATAGCGATTTGTTCGCAGTGTTGCGCCTTCGTTAAGGCAGGACGCGACATTTGCCCCGCACGATGCCGGCTGCGATTTTTTCTTCGAGCAGCAAATTAAGTCAGCGACGTGTCCGTCTCCATCGCGCGGAAACAACAAGAGCAGCGAGTGAACAGTTCCACAGCGAGACATTTTCCCGCGTTTCATTTCGGTTGCTCGACGAATAAGGCCCATGCGGCTGAGCGCAAAACGTCCACATCGCAGACGGAAAAAATCTGGAAACAGCGTCTGATTCGGTTAAGAAAATTATAATGCACAACAAGTGCCGTACATCTCGATAGATCGAAGCCCGCAACTTCGTCGCAGCTGAAAACCGCGAAACTGGCCTCCATCGTGCAGTTGGTCTCCTTGTACCGTGCCCCCAGAAGGCTCAAATTTGGGCTCGCAAATTTCAAGGAGAGAAAATGAACAAGAACCATAGCCAAAAGGGTTTTTCGTTGATCGAGTTGTTGATCGTTGTGGCGATTATTTTGATTATCGCGGCGATCGCAATTCCGAACTTGCTTCGCGCCAAGATTGCGGCGAACCAGTCTGGTGCAGTTGGCACGCTCCGTACGATTTCATCGGCCGAGGAAACCTTCTCGTCCACGTACAGCGACGGCTTCACACTCACCCAGGCTCAATTGGGCGGCGCGGCCGGCGCGGCTGGAACTTGCGCTGCTGCTCACTTGATTGACGAAGTGCTCGGCAACGACCCGGCGACGAAGAGCGGATACAAGTTCACCTTTGCGAATAACGGCATCCCGGCTCTGACCACGGGCATTCCTGCAGCCTGCGGCGCTTCCGGCGACACCGGGTTCTCAGTTACTGCGGCCCCGGTCTCTTTGTCCACCGGCACCGCGGCATACTGCATTGATGAGACGGGCGTCATTCGCGTCGACTCTGCAGGTACGGTCGGCGAAGTCATGAACCCCTGCTCGACTTCGGGCAAGCCGCCTTTGCAGTAACGTATTTAGCGCGCCGCGAGGGAGGAAGCCATCGGCTTCCTCCCTCGTTTTTCTATTCTTAGCTACCGCCGCTCCTGATGCAGAGGTCCAAGAGAAAGAACAACTCGCACCCAGGCCTGCTCTGCACGTGGGCGTTTTCGACCCGGGCAGGGCGGCCGTCGCCGTTGACTGTTTCAGTCGCATTCGACCGCCGCAAAGTGTCACTTTTTGAGAATCGGGGTGCGCTCTCAATACTGCGGCCTACCCAACAGACCCTGAAAGCGTCTGTATGTATTTGAAAGCGGGAGGTATAATGCGATGTGCCATAACGGTAAACTGCCTCCCGCACTTGGTACGCCCCGTGCAGTTATGGCAGCGTACCCCGCCAGAGGGATACGACGCAAAATGAGATATCCGATCCAAGGAGAGAAAATGAATAAGAAACAGAAGGGTTTTTCGTTGATCGAGTTGTTGATCGTCGTGGCGATTATTTTGATTATCGCGGCGATCGCAATTCCGAACTTGCTTCGCGCCAAGATTGCGGCGAACCAGTCTGCCGCGGTCGGCACGCTCCGTACGATTTCATCGGCCGAGGAAACCTTCTCGTCCACGTACAGCGACGGCTTCACGCTCACCCAGGCTCAATTGGGCGGCGCGGCCGGCGCGGCTGGAACTTGCGCTGCTGCTCACTTGATTGACGAAGTGCTCGGCAACGACCCGGCCACCAAGAGCGGTTATGTGTTCACGTTCGCGAATAACGGCATCCCGGCTCTGACCACGGGCATTCCTGCAGCCTGCGGCGGTTCCGGCGACACCGGGTTCTCAGTTACTGCGGCTCCGATCTCTTTGTCCACCGGCACCGCGGCATACTGCATCGATGAGACGGGTGTGGTTCGCGTTGACTCTGCAGCTACGGTCGGCGAAATCATGAACCCTTGCTCGACTTCGGGCAAGCCTCCTCTGCAGTAAGGTTGTGAAAATCCGGGGGGAAGTCTTAGGCTTCCCCCCATCTTTTTTTGAAGGACGAGCGGTGCTTGACGAAAATGCTGAATAAAAATCACAACTCGGATGGAAGGAAAGATCGGAAGCGCGGGTTTTCCCTGATCGAACTCCTGATCGTGGTGGCCATCATCCTGATCATCGCGGCGATCGCGATACCCAACCTGCTCCGCGCTAAGATTTCCGCCAACCAGGGTGCTGCGGTGCAAGCGCTGCGCACCATGACTTCCGCCGAGCAGACATTCTCGTCCACCTACAGCGACGGATTCACTACAACGCTAACGCAGCTGGGCGGGCCAGTCGGTTCCAGCGGTTGCACCAATGCCGGTCTGATAGATGAAGTGCTTTCGACGCCCCCTTTCCATAAGACCGGCTACTCGTATACTTTCACGCCTAACGGCGTTGTGGCGCTGACCTCGGGTATTCCAGTGGCCTGCGGAGCGTCCGGAGATTCAGGATATTCCATCAGTGCCACTCCAGTGGCGCTGGGCACTACGGGAACGGCGAGCTACTGTGTGGATGAGACGGGCGTGATTCGCGTCAATGCCACGGGAGTGCTTATACCTCCGCCGTGCTCGAGCTCCGGCTTTCCCCCGTTGCAGTAGTCGCGGTAATTTCCGCGACAGCTTCTTCAATGCTTGCCGTGCTGTCGGCGCTCGCGGCAATCTTTGCCCTCGCTCCGTCTTCATTCCTGCTAATCTAATTTCGTGCTTGGTCTGATACTCGCGATGGCGGCAATGGCTCTTGTTCCGGCATCCGTGCCGGACGCGAAGCTTGCCGTGCGGGCTTTGGAATCGCGCTACCACCACGCGAACACGCTGAAGGCCACATTTTACGAGCGCTATTCCGACGGCAACGGCGGGGCCTCCGCGGAATCCGGAACGGTTTATTTCTCGCGCCCGGGACGGATGCGTTGGGAATACGAATCGCCCGAGCAGAAACTCTTTATCGTCGACGGTACCAATGTATGGTTTTACGTTCCCGCCGACCGCACGGCCAGCCGCGCCAAAGTGAAGGAAAGCTCCGACTGGCGCACGCCTCTTGCGCTGCTTACCGGCAAGACGGACTTCTCACGGCTCTGCCGCACGATCGAGGTGGTGGATTCAGCGAAGGACGACAATCCAACCGACCGTCCGCTTCACGCGGAAGATACGATGCTACGCTGCGTTCCGCGCAATGAATCGCCCGGCACCGACGGCGAAGTAAGCGAAGTTCTGATCGAGTGCGATAGCGAAGCGCGCCTGGTGCGCTTGGTGATTCGGCAGCCCGGCGCCCTGGAGACCGAGTTCCGCTTCGCCAATTGGGAAGAAAATCTTGCAATTCCCGAAGCGAAATTCCACTTCGAGCCTCCGCCCAATGTTGCCATCGTGGACGAATCCGAGTTGGCGGGCTCCATCCACTGATGCATGTTCGAACTTAAGCGGTGATGTTACATTACGAACCCGCGCAAGCACGCCTCGATTAGCGTTCTGAGGGATATGCTAAACTTTAATCAAGACGTCCCAAGCAGTGGGCCGTCTATAGCCTCGTGGGCCAGTATGTATGTAAAGTCGGAGATACGTCCGGCCGCGTCTTCCAGCAACTGGAGACGGCCCAGACCGAGGGGGAGGTCCGTCAGAAGCTCGCTGAACGCGGCTTTCACGTTTTTTCGGTCAAGAACGAATTCAATATCCTCGCGCAATTCAGCGGTGCCCACCGCGCTCGAAAGATCCTCACCAATGATTTCCTGATCTTCAACCAGCAATTCAATACCCTGATCAAGGCCGGCCTGCCGATTCTGAAGGCTCTGGATCTTCTCGCCGAGCGCGCTGCCGCGCCGCGCCTTCGGCCGGTGTTGCAAGACGTTCGTCAACGCGTGCGCGATGGCGCCTTGTTGTCGGAAGCACTTGAGGCTCAAGGGTCGTTTCCTCCTGTGTACGTCACCGCGATCACCGCTGGCGAACGCAGCGGAAACCTTACCGGAGTCCTGGAACAGTACATTTCCTACCTGCGCGTGAGCACCGGATTCCGCAAAGGGCTCATCACAGCTCTGATTTACCCATCCATTCTGGTAGTTGCGGTCATTGTCACTCTCATGTACCTGATCACGTATGCGATGCCGCAGTTTGCAAAACTGTATTCGGATCTCGGCATCAAGTTGCCTGGCATAACGCAATTCATGTTGTCCTTATCCGTGCCGCTGCGCGATTATTTCCTGCTGGTGTTCGCTGTGGTTGTCATCGCGGCGATCGCGATCTTTCTCTGGACCCGCTCGGACCAAGGCGCCCTCGCGATTGACCGCCTGAAACCCCGGATTCCGGTTTTCGGCGACATCTGGCTCAAATCGCAAATCGCGCAATTCGTGCGCACACTTTCCACTCTTCTTGCCGGCGGTACGCCGCTGGTCGCGGGTCTGGAAACCTCGTCGCAAGCGATCGGCAGCCGTTTGATCGCCACTTCCGTCCAAGGCGCGGGTGCGCGGGTGCGTGAAGGCCGCACTCTGCACGAAAGTCTCGCCGAAACCCGCTTGGTTCCCGACCTGGCACTGGAAATGATCGAAGTCGGCGAGGCGTCCGGCGCTCTCGCCGCCATGCTCACTAGCGTCGCGGAATTTTATGAAGAAGAAGTCAGCACTCGCTTGCAACGCACTCTGATCTGGGTTTCGCCCGCCATTTTGGTGGTTATGGCGGTTGTGGTAGGCTCTATTTTGATATCCCTTTATCTTCCGCTGTTTTCCCTCCAAGTGGGTTCCGGGGGTTAGGATTTGAGTTCCATGGCTACACCTACGAACAATCCGGTTGTTCCAGGACTGCCGAACGAAGGCGCCGAGCGCGATCAGGCGCGCCGGCTGGCCGAACGCTATCGCTGTCCGTTCGTGGATTTGCGCGAACAGCGTATTGATCCCGACCTTTTCCGCAGCATTCCCGCCGAACTGATGTTTCGCTATAAATTCGTCCCCCTTGAGGCGCATGACACCACGCTGATGGTCGCCATGGCCGATCCCAGCCAATTGCAGCTCACCGACGAGCTCTCGCTGCTGTTGGGCAAGCGCCTGCAGATCCGGGTCGCCACCACTTCGCAGATTGACGACCTGCTGAAGCGCACTGAGCAGTCCCAGCGCGTGCTGGATCAAGCCACCGAAGGGTTCACCCTGCAGGTCGTCGGCGACGAAGAAGACAGCGAAGAAAATATTTCGATGGATAAGCTCACGCGCGATTCCGGCGTGAGCCCCGTCGTGCGCCTGGTGGACACCGTAATCTTCACGGCGCTCGAACGCCGAGCGAGCGACATCCACATTGAAACGCGCAACACCGAAGTCGTCGTCAAGTACCGTATTGACGGCGTTCTGCAATACGCCATGCAGCCGCTCGCCAAGGAATGGCATGCCACGATTCTTTCGCGCATCAAGGTAATGAGCGAGCTGGATATCGCCGAGCGCCGCGTCCCGCAGGACGGCCGTTTCCGCGTGCGTTACAAAGGCCGCTTTGTGGACTTCCGCGTCTCCATCATGCCTTCGGTTCACGGCGAAGACGCCGTTTTGCGCGTCCTGGATAAGGAAACGCTGAGCGAAAAATTCCGCAACCTCACGCTAGACGTGGTCGGCTTTGACGGTCCGGACAAGACACGCTTCCGCCGCTACATTCAGGAACCGTACGGGATGGTGCTGGTCACCGGCCCCACCGGCTCGGGCAAGACCACCACGCTCTACGCCGCGATCAACGAAATCAAGAACGACGAAGACAAAATCATTACCATCGAAGACCCGGTCGAATATCAGGTTCGCGGCATCACGCAAATTCCGGTGAACGAAAAGAAAGGCCTCACTTTCGCGCGAGGCTTGCGTTCAATTCTGCGCCACGACCCGGACAAAATCATGGTCGGCGAAATTCGCGACCAGGAAACGGCGCAAATCGCCATCAACTCCGCGCTCACCGGCCACTTGGTTTTCACCACCGTCCATGCCAATAACGTCACGGACGTGATTGGCCGCTTCATCAACATGGGCGTCGAGCCCTACAATTTCGTTTCCGCGCTCAATTGCATCATGGCGCAACGCCTGGTCCGCGTGATCTGCGAAAATTGCAAGAAGCCGGTGCAGTACACGCCGGAAGCGCTGAAGGAATCTGGTCTGGACCCGGCGGAGTGGATGCAGGTGCCCTTCTACGAAGGCACCGGATGCCTGGAATGCTCGGGCAGTGGCTACCGCGGCCGTTCGGCGATCACCGAGCTGCTCGATCTCTCCGACCACATTCGCGAAATGATCATCAATCGCCGGCCGACTTCTGAAATCAAGCGCGTCGCGAAGGAAGAGGGCATGTCCTTCCTGCGCGATTCTGGCCTCGCGAAAGTTCGCAGCGGCACCACTACGCTGCGTGAAATCAACAAGGTGACTTTCCTTGACTAGTTCCGCCACGCTGGCCACGCGCTTCTTTGAGCTGGGTCCGGTGAAGAGGCTGGAGCGCTGGCTCAACGCCATGCCGCATCCGTCGCTGGTGGTCGAAATTGCCTCCACGCACGTGGCCGCCGCTCACTGGTCGAATACCGGCGGCCATCTGGAATCGCACGCAATCGAACCGCTGCCGCTCGGTGCGATCATGGCGTCGCCTGTGGACGCGAACGTCGTTCAGCCCGAAGCGGTTCGCTCAGCGTTGCGCAAGGTTTTCAATCGCGTTCCGGTGCATGATGCGCCGCTCGCACTGTTGATCCCTGACCCTGTCGTGCGCGTCTTCATTCTGCCGTTTGATACGCTGCCGCGCCGGGCCGATGAGGCGGTTCCGCTGCTGCGCTGGCGCTTGAAAAAAAGTGTCCCATTTGACATGGAAGAAACCGCGGTTTCCTGGATGCGCCAGAGCGGCCGCGAAGCAACTTTGGAAGTTGTGACCGCAGTGGCGCGTCAGCGCATCGTGCGCGAGTACGAAGACATTCTTGAACCGCTGAACGCGAAGGCGGGAGTCGTGCTCAGTTCCACCCTGGCCAGCCTGCCGCTGCTCGGTGACGAGGGCGCAACGCTTCTGGCGCGCATGTCCGGCAAGACGCTGACCACCGTAGTGGTCAACGCCGGCCGCCTGTGCGTCTATCGCTCCACGGAAATGACCGGCGAAGCGTCGTTGCTCGATCCGCAGGCGATGCTTGATGAAGTGTATCCCGCGATTGCCTATTACCAGGATACTTGGGGCAGCAGCCTCGACCGTGCGTGCGTCACCGGCTTTGGCGCGCGAGCCGAAATATTTCGCCGCGCGCTCTCGGCGGAATTGAAGTGCCCGATCGGCGAGCTGGCGGAAACCGAAAGCGCTTTGCGATTGGACTCTGGCGCAAAGGATCTGATGTATCAGGATCTCGACGCGCTGGCCGGCTGGATGTTGAACGGAGGTTCCTGAGCGTTTTGCTCCGGAAAATATGAAACTCAGGCTGAATCTTTCGACGGCCCCGCTGGAAAACAAGCGGCCCTTCATCGCCGCGAGCAGCGCTCTGGGCGTAGTGGGCGCGCTCGCGTTTCTGCTCCTGGGGCATGGCGCGTATTCTTCCTGGCTTGCTAACCGCGAACTGCGCGCGGACATATCACACTGGCAGGCCGACATCCATGCCAGTCAGGAGAAGCAAGCGTCCTTGCAAGCGTATTTTCAGACCGAGGGCGCTCGGCAGGTACTCGATCGCGCGGCCTTCCTCAATTCGCTGATTGGCCAGCGCAGTTTCCCTTGGACAAAGATTTTCATGGATCTCGAGCAAACTTTGCCGCCCGGTGTGCGCGTCGTAAACATTTCGCCCAAGCTCGAAAATGGCCGCGCCTTGGTGGCGCTGACGGTGGGCGCGGAATCCGACGATAGCAAGATCAAATTTTTGGAATCGCTGGAAAAATCCAAAGCGTTCAGCGACATTCACGTGATCGACGACCGGCATTCTGATAAGCAGGGCTCCGCTGACCCGGTTACTGTGCAACTAACGGCCTGGTACTCGACGATCTGACTGACGGCACAACTATGGACGCTGCCTGGAAAGCTTGGAAGAAATGGATCATCGGAGGCCTCGTGGCGATTTTCGCCGCGGACCTTGCGGTGGGCTATGTGCTCTGGCAGTCCTCGCGCGAAGGCGTGGACGCCATGCGCGCCCAGCGCGATCGCCTCGAACTCCAATCCAAAATGCTGAAGACCGACGTCGCGCGCGGCGAACGGATTCGCGCTTCTCTTTCCGGAGTGGGCAAGGAATACGATGGTTTTTACCACACCGCTTTCCTGGGTTCGACCGACGGATACTCGGCGATTGATGGGGATTTGGGCACCATCGCCAGCAAGTCGAACCTGCGGAGTACGGGCATCGCGTTTCACGAAAAAGAAATCAAGAACCGCGGAGTCGTGGAAGTAGACATCGCCGACACCGTGGAAGGCGATTACCCGGCCATCATTCAGTTCATCAACGGCCTGGAACGCTCCAAGTATTTCTATCTTTTGAGCGACTTGAAATTGGATTCGGCCGCGACCGGGCCGGGCATCCGTTTGCATCTCGAGCTGCACACGTATTTCAGGACCTGAGCGATGTCCAAGCGCAACGAAATCTATTTGCTCGTAGGTCTGCTGCTGGTCGCGGCCGTGGCCTACTTTTTCAGCCGCAGCGATGCTCCTAGCGCCAAGGGAGTTCTGGCTGCCGACACCTCCTTTCATCCTTTGAATGTGGACGAGCCCCAGCTGCGGCTCGATCTGCTTGAGAAAATCAAAAAGCTAGAATATTCCGGGTCGCATCGTAATATTTTCACGTTTGGACCGCCTCCTCCGCCACCGAAGACCGAGCGGCAAATTGAGCAAGAGCGATACGCTAAGTACGGCCCGGCTGTACCGCCTCCTCCAGCGCCCGTGAGCGTTCCTGCGCAGCTTTTCGGATACGCCTCCATGCCTGACAGCGGCAAGCGTGTGGCATTTTTTCTGGATGGTGATGACGTGCTGGTCGTCGAAGAAGGTTCGGTATTCTTGAACCGTTTCCGGCTCGACAAAATAGGCAATGATTCCGCGGACGTCGAAGAAATCTCATCGGGCCGCCACGCCACGGTGCAGATGGTGCCGCCCGTGAGTGGCGAGGCGCCGACGAGCTCTCTCAATCAATGAGCGAAGAACACATCTCCGGCGAAAACGTAAAACCGGTCGCAGCGCGCGAACCGCGCGCATCGCAAAAGAGGCCCGCAAAACGTGCGCGCCGCCGCTCTCAAGAAGGCGGTTTTGCATTCCTGCTGGCGTTGGCGCTGGTTGTCCTGCTCGTGTGGACGAGTCTGGTGGTCCTGCAAAACGGCGCCACCCAGCACCGCAGGATGGTCGAGGAAGAAGCCATTTGGCGCGGCAATCAGTACGCCCGCGCGATCCGCCTGTATTTCCACAAGACCGGCCATTATCCGCAGGATCTCGAAGATCTGCAGAAGGGCTTGCCCGAGCTGCACTTCCTTCGCCAAGCTTACAAAGACCCCACCAATCCTTCCGACGGTTCCTGGCGCTTCGTTTACGTCAATGCCGCCGGCCAAATCATCGGCAGCACCAAATACGCAAACCTCCAGCAAATGGCGCTGATGGATGCGAACGGCGGCCAGTTGCCGGTGCTGCCCGGAACGCCGGGCGGTCCAGGGGTTCCGGCATCGAGCCTCGGCGATCCGAACAACAATTTGAATTCGCAGCCGGGTCAATCGGCTTCCGGCGGGATTGGAACGGACAGCTCAAACCCGTCCACACCAGGCGCCTCCGGGAACATCTCGACCGATGGGCAGAATCCGCAATCGCCCGACGGACAAAATCCCCCGCCGCCAACCGGGCAAAATCCGCAGAATCCGCAGACTCCGCAAAATCCCACGGCTGGTCCGATTGTCGGCCAAAATCCACTCGGGAATCAGAACCCGTTGTCTTCCTTGCAGGGAGCACTGGGCCAAGGTGGCGCCGTCACCCAAGCGAGCCTCGCGGCCATGGCGCAACTCAAGCCCACCGGCCCGGTGGATGGACCCGTGCTCGGCGCGTTCCTCACCGGCGTTGCATGCAAGCAGGACTTGCCGTCTCAGAAGGTCTATCACGGCGGGAAAAAGTATCTTAACTGGGAATTCATCTGGAACCCGCTCGAAGACGCCGCTGCGGCGATTCAGCAGCAGGCAGGCAATGCCGGCACGAACGGCATCGGCCAGAGCGTGAATGGCGCATTCGGCGGCGCAGGAAGTATAAACGGAAATCCAGGCCAGCCGACACCGCAGCCGACGCAGCCAACTACCACAAATCCGCAGTTTCCTCAGTAAGTCGCGTGTTCCGGCTCGGTATACGCGGAGATCGAATCAGTTTTTGGCAGGCGGCGCTGTCGTCTTTTCGTGTGCCATCTTCGAGGTGATTTGTCGCACGTAATTTTGCGTCTCGCGGAAGGGCGGGATGCCGCCGTAACGTTCCACCATCTCCGGCCCGGCGTTGTAGGCGGCCAGCGCCAGCGTCAGATCCCCGCGATAGCGCGTCAGCAGATCCTTCAGGTAATGCGCGCCGGCGTCAATATTTTGCGCGGGGTCGAAAATGTCGGCCACGGAATAATGCGCGGCCGTCTGCGGCAGCAATTGCATCAGGCCCAGCGCCTGCCTCCGCGAGATCGCGCGCGGATTGAAATTCGATTCCATGGCGATAACGCGGACAATCAAATCCTCGTCCAGGCCATGCTTTTGTGCGGCGGCGTGAATCAAGTTGGCGTACGGTCCGGCGGTCGTCACCGGCGAGGGCGGCAACGCCTCGAAATGGTCTTCCGGCTCCACGCTTACCAGGTCCGCGGCCAGCACGTCCACCGTGCCACCCTCAACGGTCAGCCGTACGTGAGTGCCTGCCGTCTCGTATCCCGTTATGTGCAGCCGCAACCCCGATCGCAGCACGGCATAATCTGCCTTCGCTGGAGCAGCACAAATCGCCGAGGCGAGCAGCAGCACGCCACCGATTAGAGCTTGTTTCGTGAGCAGGTTCGTCCGTCCAATTCTCAAGAGCTAGATGCTCCCGCCTTGATCCGCTTCACCGAGCGCGTACCGGCGGATCGCCGCAGCCAACCCGTCTTCATCGTTCGATAGAGTAATCGGCCAGCCCAGCGATTTCAACTCAGCCACAGAATTGCCCATCACCACGGGACGACCCGCGAATTCCAGCATTTCGCGGTCGTTCCAGTTATCGCCGATGGCCATCACGTTCTCCGCGGGTATACCGCGGCGGCGGGCCCACTCCTTCAAAGTCGTGCCCTTGGTCACGTCCCGCGGCAGCACATCCAAAATGGAAAGGTCGCGTCCCTCGTATTCCGTGAGCGCCAGAGTGAATTCCGACGCAAATGGCAGCGCCGCCAGGCTCTTCATCGCGGCGCGCATTGGAACGCACTGGCCGGTGTACATCACCTGGATAGGATCCTCGCCGTTCAGGCAGTTGGGCAACGGGGCTACTTCGGCGATGTACTCGCGATTGCGCCGAAAATAACCTCCGCGAAAGGGATCGTCCCAATCTACTTTTTCCAAGATCACCTGGCGCGCCCCGGGACGGTCAAACACCACCGCCGCATTCGCGCGAAATTCCGGGGTCGCTTCGAGCACCCGCCGCGCCGTTGCGCTTGAAAGCAGGTAACGCAGGTGCGTCGTGCCGTTCCGTGATTTGGCCAGTGCCCCGTTATTTACGATCATGTGCAAATCGCACGGCAGCGACTGCGCGATCGGAAGTGCAAAATCAAACCGCCGCCCGGTAACCAGTACGATTTCGATTCCGCGCCCCGCCGCCTCGGCAAGCGCCTGGGAATTTGCCGCAGACACCTGGGACTTGCTGTCGAGCAAAGTTCCGTCAATATCCGTGGCAATCAGCTGTATGGGCACGCATCAATTCTATCGTGTCCGCGCGCATCCTGCCGCGCTCTTTGGGGTTTCTGCCACTATGCTATCCTGCTTTTCGCACGAAAGGGAACTGACCTGACGGACAGGCTCTATTATCGCGATTCGTTCTTGCGGGAATTCGACGCGCAGGTGGTCTCCTGCGACCGCGAGGGCGATCGCTTTCGCGTCATACTCGACAAGACGGCGTTTTACCCTACCTCCGGCGGCCAGCCCCACGATATCGGCACGCTCGGAGATGTCCCGGTAGTGGAAGTGCTGGATGCCGACGAGGGAGGCGCCGTCGAACGCCACGTCGTGCATTACACCACCGCCGAAGTTCCGCCTGGGACCGTGCGCGGCCACGTCGATTGGCCGCGCCGCATTGACCACATGCAACAGCACACCGCGCAGCATTTGCTCTCAGCGGCATTCATCGAGCTTTTTGGATTTCAGACCGTGTCGTTCCATCTCGGCAAGGAAATGTCGACGATAGATCTCAGTGCGCCCGCCATTCTCGCTCGCCATCTGGAAGAAGCCGAGCGCCGCACGAACGAAATCATCTTCGAGGACCGTCCGGTTGTGATCCGCTTCGGCACCGCCGAAGAGTTCGCGGAGCAGGGCATTCGCAAGAAAGTAGAACGCGATGGAATCCTCCGCGCAGTTGAAATTGAGGGATTTGACCGGCAACCTTGCGGCGGCACACATCTGGCGCGGACAGGACAAGCGGGCCTGTTGCTAATCCGCAAGCTCGAGCGCCGTCGCACCGATTTGTGGCGCGTCGAATACGTCGCGGGCTATCGCGCGTTGTCTACAGCGCGCGGCGACTTCGGCCTGCTCACCGAAGCGGCCACGCTGCTCAGTTGTGGTCCCGCGGACGTCCCGGCCGGCATCAGTAAAATGGCCGCTGAGCGCCGCGAACAATTTTCTGCGGCGAAGCACCTTGATGAGCGTCTGGCGTTGCTCGAAGCGCGCGCCCTGCTGCGCGAGCATGACGAATCGCGCGGCGCGCCCGCATCCGAAGCTAATTCTACGGAACCTCGCGTCGTCGCGGCCGCGGTTCCAGAAGCCACGGCCGCATATCTCGGCCTTCTCGCGGCCCGCCTGGCGGCCGTAAATAACGTGGTCGCGCTGCTGGTCAGCCGCGAGGCCGGCCACGTCGTATTCTCGCAATCCAAGGGCCTGCCATGCGATTTGGGCGCGGCTCTCCGCGAGTCGCTCAAGCAATTTGGCGGAAAAGGAGGCGGCTCGCGCGATTTCGCGCAAGGCAACTTGCCCAATCCTGGAGATGCCGATGCCTTTCTGGCGCGCGCCAAAAGCGTTCTACTGCCTTGAGCCTCGCCTACAAGCCGCGACAATCCGCAGCCAACCCTTTGCCCCAGCTAATTGTTCAAATATCACGGATCAGTCAAGCGATTGCCCGGCACTCCCTTCGCGTAGTAGATTGGTGCGGGGCTTGCGGACGCTGGCCTAGTGGCCGTGCTGACCGGGTAGCGCTTTCAAAGCGGACTAAGGGAAAATGGAGCTGTTCCTCAATATTGTCTGGTTGCTGATCGCTGTCGCCGGATTGATCCTCTGGCGCACCCGGTGGACGCAGCAGGGCCACGTTCGCCGCCACGCCGCTTGGCGCGAATGGACCGCGTTTGTCTGCTCCATGGTGTTGCTCTTTTTCGTCGTTTCGCTCACCGATGATCTGCACGCTGAATTGATGCTGATCGAGGAGTGCTCCAGCAGCCGCCGCCATGCGTCCTGCGTCGCCTGCCCGCATCATTCGTTGCCGGAGAACTTCAACACTACACATGCGTGGGCTGTTTTTCCGAGCGGGCCGAATCTCGATTTAATTGCGTATGCCGCGCCCGTTTGGGCCGGGCCTGTAAATCCGCAATCGTTGTGGAACTTCCAGAGCGTTCCTGGTCGTGCTCCTCCCGTTTCCATCCTCTAATCGCGTGCACGATTTAATTTTTCATCTGGTCGTCACCTGATGCTCACAATTCCCTCGGCCATGTGCCGATTGACGGGCGAGCCTATTTCCTGCAACCATGGCGGCTTCCGTCGGTGACATTGCAGATTTTTTATTCAGTCTTTACGGACTTCTCACGACGCTTGGAGTCCACTCAAACATCTCTGGCCATATGAGGAACTTCATGAAACGCGCAGCAAGCGCTCCCATCATGTTGTCGTGGGGCATCTTGCTTCTGTTGGCGGGCTGTGGCGGAAACACCGGTAAGAACGCCGCGGCGGAAGCGCCTCCGGCAGCACAGGTCGAGCGCGAGGGCGACGTGAACGTCGTCCAGGTCGATCACCCGGATCAATTTCCGCTGGTAGCGGCGACGGAATATAAGGCTCCGAGGCGACTAGTGTCCACCGGAGTTGTGAGCCCCGATATTTCACGCACGGTGCCAGTGATTTCCATCGCCGCCGGCCGCGTCGTTGAAATTCGCGCGCGGCTGGGCGACACGGTGAAGAAAGGTCAAGTCCTGCTGCGCGTGCAGAGCGCCGATATCGCCGGTGCCTATTCCGACTATCGGAAAGCGCTGGCTGACGAACTGCTCGCCAGCACACAACTCGAGCGTGCCAAGGGCTTGTACGACCATGGAGCCATTTCCCTGAATGACCTCCAAGTCGCCGAGGACACTGATAACAAGGCCAAGGTGGACGTAGAAACCACCACCGAACATCTGCGGGTTCTAGGCAGTCCTCTCGATCATCCTTCCGGGATTGTGGACATTGTGGCGCCGGTTTCCGGCGTAATCACCGACCAGCAAGTCACCAACGCCGCAGGAGTCCAGGGGCTTTCCGCGTCTGCGAACCCCTTCACGATTTCTGATCTTTCCTACGTCTGGATTTTGTGCGACGTATATGAAAACGATTTGTCCGACGTTCGGATTGGCGATAGCGCCGACGTACGTTTAAACGCGTATCCCGATCGCGTCGTCACCGGCCGCATCAGCAACATAGGCGCGGTGCTCGATCCCAACATTCGCACGGCCAAAGTCCGTATCGAGGTGCGCAATCCAGGCGAAATGCGCCCCGGAATGTTCGTCACCGCCACGTTCCGCGGACAGAAACCGGAGACCCACGCGGCGATTCCTCCGTCGGCCATCCTCCATTTGCACGACCGCGATTGGGTGTACGTACCGGCCGGCGGAAACAAATTCCGCCGCGTGGGCATCGTCTCGGGCGCCGACTTGCCGAACAAAATGACCGAGGTCGTCTCAGGCATACAACCTGGACAACAAGTCATCCGCGAGGCGCTGGTTCTGCAGAATACCGTGGAGCAATAAGAGAAACTCCCTCGGAGCGCTCAAAGCGAAATCGGAACGATGCAAAGCCTCATTAATTTCGCGCTGAACAACCGCTTTATGGTGATCGCGCTGACCCTTCTGCTCTTGGCCTGGGGCGCTATCTCGTTTCACAGTTTGCCCGTTGAAGCCTATCCGGACGTCGCCAATAACTATGTGCAAGTCATCACCCAATGGCCCGGCCGTGCGGCGGAAGAAGTCGAGCAACAGGTCACCGTACCCATTGAAATTCAGATGAATGGATTGCCGCACCTCGCCCATCTGCGCTCGGAATCGCTCTTCGGACTTTCCAGCGTGATGCTTATTTTCGACGACGCGTCAGACAATGACTGGAACCGGCAGAAAGTGCTGGAGCGTCTTTCGCAGGTAACTCTTCCGAATGGTCTGCAGCCGCAGATGGGTACTGACTGGAGCCCGGTCGGTCAGATTTACTGGTACACCCTTAAGAGCACAAATCCCAAGTACGACTTGATGGAACTGAAATCCATCGAGGATTGGACGCTCGAAAAACAATTCAAGTCCGTGCCCAATGTGGTGGACGTCTCTAGCTTTGGTGGCATCACGCGCGAATACCAGGTGCGTGTGGACCCCAACGCCCTGGTTTCGCATGGCCTGAGCATTGGCCAGGTCGAGCAGCAACTCGCCAATAACAACGCCAATGCCGGCGGGAGCTTCGTCGAAGCGGGCTTGCAGCAGATCAACGTTCGCGTACAGGGCCTCTTCAGCAACGTGGGAGATATCGAACAGACCGCGATACTTTCCAAGAGTGGAACCGTGCTGCGCGTGAAAGATATCGCCACCGTGACGCAAGGCCCGCGCATTCGACTGGGCCAGATCGGAAAAGCCATCCACCGCTCCGACGGAAAGATATTGGACGCCGATGATGTGGTTGAGGGCATCGTCCTCTTGCGCAAAGGCGCCAACGCCGATGAGACGCTCGCCGCCATCCATGCCAAAGTCGACGAACTGAACAAACAGATACTGCCGCCCGGTGTGCAAATCGTTCCGTTTCTCGATCGCAGCGTCCTGGTGCAGCTCACTACGCACACAGTCCTTGAAAATCTTACCGAGGGAGTGCTGCTCGTTTCCGTTATCCTTTTCTTCTTTCTCGGCAATTCGCGCGGCGCGTTGATTGTGGCTTTCACAATTCCGTTCGCCCTGCTCTTCGCCTCGATATGTCTCGACCTGAACAAAATTCCCGCAAACTTGCTTTCCTTGGGCGCGCTCGATTTCGGAATGGTCGTGGACGGTTCCGTCGTCATCATCGAAAACATCGTCCGGCACTTCAGTCTGGCTTCCAGCGCTCACAAATCGCCCATGGAAATCATTCGCGACGCGGTCCTGGAGGTGCTCCGCCCCGTCTTCTACGCGCGCGCCATCATCATCACCGCCTATCTGCCGATCTTCACGCTGCAAAGCGTTGAAGGCCGATTGTTCAAGCCCATGGCCTGGACCGTGTCCTTCGCTCTGCTCGGCGCACTGCTTTTCGCGATTGTCATCGCTCCGGTGATGGCGCTTATGGTGTTCGGTCACGGCGTGCGGGAATGGCCCAACCCGGTGATGAATTACCTGCGCGACAAATACAAGGTCGCGGTGCGTTGGGCGATCGAGCATCGCCGCACGACCGTAGCTGTCGGCGCTGCGGCCTTTGTCGCCGCCATCTTTTTGATGGCGAGCGGTGTGATCGGCTCGGAATTCTTGCCCCACCTCGACGAAGGCGCCATCTGGGTTCGCGGCACCCTCGCCCCCAGCACCGGTCCCACCGAAGGCGTTCGCGTGGCCAACGAAGCTCGCGTGATTCTCGCTTCCTTTCCAGAAGTCACCGTCGTCACCAGCCAGGTTGGGCGCCCCGACGACGGCACGGACACCACCGGCTTCTTCAACACCGAATATTTCGTGGATCTCAAACCGAAAAACGAATGGCGTCCCGTTTTTCGCCGGGACAAGGACGAGCTGATCGCCGCAATGGATCGCGAGCTCAGCAAGATGCCCGGAATCCTCTGGAATTTTTCGCAGCCCATCGCGGACAACATGGAAGAAGCGGTTAGTGGCGTAAAAGGCGAGCTGGCCATCAAGTTGTACGGCGACGATCTGCAGCTCCTGGAAGAAAAGGGCGATGAGGTCGTGAATATCATGAAGAACGTGCCGGGAGTCGAGGATCTCGGCCTCTTTCGCGTCCTGGGCCAGCCCAACCTCAACATTTCAGTGGACCGCCAGGCCGCCGCGCGCTTTGGCATCAATGTCGCGGACGTGCAGGACGCAGTGGAGACAGCGGTCGGCGGCAAAGCCGTGAGCCAGGTGCTGCAGGGAGAACAGCGCTACGACCTCGTCGTCCGCTATCAAGCTCCCTATCGAGACACCAAGGGAGCCATCGAAAATATTCGATTGCTAGCGCCGTCCGGTGAGCGTGTTTCCCTCGCGCAGCTGGCCAAGGTAGACGTCCACGACGGTGCCTCCGAAGTTTATCGCGAGGAAAATTCGCGGTACGTTGCCATCAAGTACAGCGTCCGCGGCCGCGATCTGGGCAGCGCGGTGGAAGAAGCGATGAAGCTGGTCAAAGAAAAGGTGAAGCTTCCCGTGGGATATCACATTGATTGGGCAGGCGAATATGCGAGCCAGCAGCGCTCGCAACGGCGGCTGATGATCGTCGTGCCCATCACGCTTCTGGTGATCTTCATCATTCTCTACACCATGTTTGGTTCGGCAAAATGGGCTAGCCTGATTCTCGCTAACGTTGCCGTCGCCCCGTTGGGAGGCTTGTTGGCTCTGCTTTTAACCGGCACGCACTTGAGCGTTTCTTCAGGCATCGGATTTCTCGCGCTCTTCGGCGTATCGGTCGAAACCGGTGTCATCATGCTCGAATACATCAACCAGCTCCGCGTGCGTGGGTACTCCATCGAAGATTCAGCAATCGAAGGCGCCGTGCTTCGTCTGCGTCCCATCATGATGACCATGCTGGTAGCCACCTTGGGCCTCCTACCCGCTGCCGTTTCCAAAGCCATCGGCTCGGATTCGCAACGCCCCTTCGCCATCGTAATCGTCGGGGGCTTGATTACTGCTCTGGTCATGGGCATATTCCTCCTGCCGGCCATGTACGTGTGGATCGCGCGCGACGGCGACAAACTTCCGGAGATGGACGAGTCTTTCGAAGCCTAGCCGCTCACTTCATTTCGCTTTTCTTTTCAATGCCAGTGAACTGGCGATTCCGATAGAATCCCGGTGCGCCAGTTGCAGCTTCCGCAAACGGCTTCCTGGAGGGAGTCGCTCCCATGAAACGTGAAGAGGTGCGCGCTCGGATCGAAGAAATCGGCATTATTCCGGCGGTGCGGCTTTCGTCCGCGGAAGACGCATTGTTCGCCGCCGAAGCCGTTTCGCGCGGCGGCATCCCCATCGTCGAAATCGAGATGACCGTTCCGGGCGCCACTGCAGTAATCGCGCACTTGGTGAAGCACGCGCCAAAAATGATCGTCGGTGCGGGCGACGTCTTCGATTCGGACGTGGCCCGCCAATGCCTGGACGCCGGCGCAACATTTCTTACCAGCCCCGGCCTGGATATGAAAATCGTGGAGTTTGCGCTGGGCACGTCGGTAGTCGTTTTGCCCGGCGCGCTCACGCCGACGGAAGTCACTCGCGCGTGGAAAGCCGGCGCTGACTTCGTAAAGGTTTTTCCCTGCGCGCAAGTCGGAGGCGATAGCTACATCCGCGCGCTAAAAGCCCCGTTTCCGACCCTTCCGCTGATCGCCTCCGGCGGAGTCAACCAGCACACCGCCGCCAACTTCATTCTAGCGGGCGCCACGGCCCTGGGCATCGGCGGGGAACTGATCCCCAAAGACGCCATCCGCCTGCGTCAGGCCGAACGTATCTTCACCCTAGCTCACCGCTTCGTAAAGTTCGTAAGCACAGCACGCGCGCAAGTAGCATCGCACAGACCCCATACCGAAGAAGCCGTCAAGCGCGCCTAAGGGACTATGGCCAACGATCCTGGAGAGAAATTCCTCCCCTGAACGGGTTTGGCGCTACCGGATGCGTTTGCTAGAATTGGAAGCGCCGTTTCAGTGATGGGCGTGTAGCTCAGTTGGGAGAGCGCCTCGTTCGCAACGAGGAGGTCAGGGGTTCGAGCCCCCTCACGTCCACCAAAATCATCCCGCGCGCAACCACTTCTTCCTAGCGCCACTCAACGTTCGATAGCTTCCTCGGCTTCCACCGTTTGCGTTGCATCAGACGCCGAAATGGGAGGCGCTGGCAGGTCCTGCTGCGGCTCCATAATGTCTGCGATCAATAACCGCAAATTTCCTTCGTTCGTCGCAAACGCCAGCCCGGTATCAATATCCAACACATTCGCGCGAATCAATTTCTCGATCTCATCGTCAAAACACTGCATGCCTTCCGTCGCGCCGTCGCGCATGGCGTCCAGCAGCGATTTGCCTTCGCTTTCGCCTTTCTGCACATAGTCGCGGGTACGCAAAGTTGATTTCAGAATCTCGAATGCAGCCACCCGACCCGTGCCATCGCGTCTAGGAATCAGACGCTGCGAAATAATGTAGCGAAAAGTTTTCGCCAGCCGCCCGCGCACCGCGTGCTGTTCGGATACCGGAAACACGCCGATCACGCGCTCAATTGTTTTCGACGCGTCAATCGTGTGCAATGTCGAAAGCACCAGGTGCCCGGTCTCTGCTGCTTCCAGCGCCACTTCGATCGTGTCCTTATCGCGCATTTCGCCCACCAGAATCAGCTTGGGCGATTGCCGCAGCGCCGCGCGCAACGCCAGCGGAAAGCTGGGAGTATCCGAATACAATTCGCGCTGGTGAATTGTGGCGCGCTTGTGCGGATGCAGAAATTCGATGGGATCTTCAATCGTGATGATATGGCAGGCGTGCTCCTCGTTGATCTTGTTGACGAATGCCGCCAGCGTTGAAGATTTTCCGCTGCCCGTTGGCCCCGTCACCAGCACGATCCCGGGACGCACTTCCGCAGCGTCCGCGAGCTGTGGCGGCAAGTGCAGCGACTTGAAGTCTGGCACGTTACTCGGAATCACGCGCATTACGATCGCGCAACTCCCACGCTGCGTGAAAATATTCACGCGAAATCGCGAAATCTTGGGCAGGCTGTAGGAGATATCGCAGGAACCCTCCTCTTTCAATTTTTCCACCGCGTGTGAATTGCGCCCGATCAAGTCCGCTGCGATGCGTGCAGTATCCTCCGACGAAAGCATGCCCACGCCCTTGATCTTGAGCTGTGTGAGCTGCCCGCTCGTTTCGACTTGCGGAGCTCGGCCCGGAGAAAAAATCAGGTCGCTCGTGCGCGGAGCAGCCTGTAACATCGCCGCAATGATGCTCGGTGTGGAAATATTAACGGCGACTTCAGACACTGGTGCCGCGGGAGGCGGGCTTTTAGGGGCATCCATGCGTGTTCCTCCACCGCGTCGCCCCCGGAGGAGGCCGGTACGCTTGCGGGGTCCTTGCTAAGTACCCAGTATGAGGCAGGCGATCGGCTACCGCGGTATCGGGCTCCCGGTCTGTTCCCAAACGATTAGCTGTACTTCTCGCGTTTCTAGCGGCCGCCCGTACCAGATACTCTTACCTTACACGTTTGTTTTGTTCCGTATAGCAACACCGGCTTCTCTCTTATCCTATGTTCACCTATGGCTGAACCAACCAAGCCCGGTGGCCCCGCGTCGCCGCGTGATTCCGCGCGCCCGCCCGGTCCTCGCGACACCGTACTGCTGAGCGATGTGCCGGACGCCGCGGAAGTCGCTGCAGAATCGACACGGTCCTCGAATGCCAGCCTGGATTTGAATCTCAGTTCAACGGCTCTCGCTGCCTTGAGTCAGCGCTACGAAATCCTCGCCTCAGCCGGACACGGCAGCATGGGCAACGTCTACAAAGCGCGCGACCGCGAAACCGGCGAGACCGTGGCGCTGAAGCTCCTCAAGCCCGAAATCGCTTCCGACCAGGCGATGATGGACCGCTTCAAGAACGAACTCCTCTTCGCGCGGAAAATCACCCACAAAAATGTCTGTCGCGTGTACGAATTCAATCGTCTGGGCGGCGTTGCCTACACGTCGATGGAATTCGTCGAAGGTGAAAGCTTGCGCTCTGTTCTCAATCGCTTCGGCGGCTTGCCGCAGCGCAAAGCCGTGGACCTGGCGCTGCAGATTTGCTCCGGCCTGAAAGAAGCGCACGCCCAGGGCATCGTCCACCGCGATCTGAAGCCCGAAAATGTGATGATTGACGCGCAAGGCAACGTCAAGATCATGGATTTTGGGATTGCGCGCTCGATGGAGGCGGGAACGCGCCTCACCGGCTCCATGGTCGGCACACCCGCCTATATGGCGCCCGAGCAAGTGGCCGGCAAGCCTGTGGACTACCGCACGGATATTTATTCCCTCGGCCTCATGCTTTACGAAATGTTCACCGGGTCGCCTGCGTTCCGCGCGGATAATCCAGTGGCCGTCGCCCTGAAGCAGATGCGCGAAGAACCGCCGCTCCCGCGCGAGGTCGAGCCCAACGTTCCGGTTTCCGCCGAACGGATCATTCTGAAGTGCCTCGAAAAAGAGCCGGACCGCCGCTTTCAATCCGTCGCGGACCTGGAATCTACGCTCAAATCGCCCGTGCCGATGACCTCGTCGCAGGCTCCGGCCCGCGCCGCTACCACGACGAGCCACGGCTCGTCGGGTCTTCCGCGGACCGGCGCCGCTATGATGCCCGCCGCTAAACGTAAATCTCCTGTGATTTGGATTCTCGCGACGTTAGTTCTCGTTGCAGCGGTGCTCGGCGGTTTGCACGCGCTAGCCGTGATGAACGCATACAAACTCATTCAGCCGCCCGCGGTCTCGCCGGCTCCCAAGCCGCCCGATTTCGCTTACAAAATTCCAACACCACCGCCCGCGCCGCCAGCGCCGGTGGTTGAAGACGAGAAACCTCCAGCGACCAAGGTCGCGACTCCCGCGGCAGATGTCGCGCCTGCCCCCGCGCCCGAAAAATCCGCGGCGCCTGCTCACGCAAATCCCGCGCGGCCACCGGAAGTTTTCCCGCGCATGGAGACTGGCCCAGCCAGAAAAAAGAATCAGGCCGTGACAAAAAATCCTTCGGCACCGGGCGATCTGGCCCCCGCCCCCGTTGGCTCTACATACCTTTTCGTGCAGCGCTTCGAGCGGGAAGATAGAGCGCAAGGCGCGATCCGGAAGATTACGGCGATAGATTTGCCCGCCCAGTCCGTCATTCGCACCTGGGTCGGCAAGAAATATTTCGTAGTGTTTTGTGGGCCTATCGAAAACAAGCGAGCCAACTCCGTCAGCCAACGCTTGGAGGAAAAAGGCTTTTCCAACGTGCACAATGTGGGCAGACTCGCGGGAAATCGTAATCCGAAATAACCGAAACGCATCCACCACGCGCCGCCGGCAGATAGGCGTTGCACGGCAACCGCAGTATGGCAGGCGATAGCGCACAGACTTCAGCTGTGCGATAGGGAAGTGCGATGGACTTTGGCGCGCGCAGCGACGTTGGGCGTGTTCGCGAAAATAATGAAGATAGTTTCGGTCTCGCGCCGGAGCTGAACCTTTTCGTCCTCTCCGACGGGATGGGCGGCCTCGAATCTGGGGAGCGCGCCAGTCGACTGGCAGTGGAGACGGCGATCACGCATTGCCGCGACAGCGCCGCGAACACCAGCTTGCCGGTCTTCGGCGGCAAGATTGAAGGTGTGAGCGAAACCTCGAGCCGTTTGGCCAGCGCCGTGCGCCTGGCGAATCAAGAGATTTATCAGGCCGCGCAGGAACTCGGAGGGAAGGGCAGCATGGGCGCTACCATCGTTGCCGCCTGGTGCCTGGCAGATCGCATATGCCTCGCGCACGTAGGTGACAGCCGTGCGTACCTGCTGCGCAAGGGCCAGTTCGATCAGCTGACGGAAGACCACTCGTTCGTTGCCGAGCAGGTCCGCCGCGGCATTCTGACACCCGAGCAAGCCAGCCGCAGCAAAATGCAGAACGTGCTGACGCGCGCCCTTGGCGTTGAACAGCACGTGGATGTGGACGTTACCGAAGAGCTGTTAGTTGAAGACGATATTTGCTTGCTCTGCTCCGACGGCTTGTTCCGCGAGCTCTCGGAAGCGCAGATCGCCGGCGTGCTGGGCGAATCCACCGGCGCACAGGAATCGGCGGACCGCCTGGTGGAACTCGCAAATCAAGCCGGCGGCGGCGACAACATCACCGCGATTGTTTTGCGGCACCTGCCTAAGCAAGCGGGCGCATTGTCGAAACTTGGGAGATGGTTCAAAGGGGCCGAAGATCCATCCTGATACGGAGGACGATTCCATGTCCAAGCTAGTATTGAAATTCGAAAGCTCGATTCTGAAGGAAGTCGCGGTCGGCCAGAAGGAAGTGAGCATCGGCCGCTCGCCTGACAACGGCATCGTGATAGACAATCCCGCCGTTTCCAGCTATCACGCGCGCGTCTTCAACGAGGAAGGCCGCCTGATGCTGCAGGATTTCGGCAGTTTGAATGGCACGTTCGTAAACGGCCAGCGCGTGAAAATGGTAATGCTCAAGCCCGGCGATTCGGTGGGGATCGGCAAGCATACCATCGTCGTCACGGATTCCGTGGAAGTGCGCGCCACCTCGCTCGATCACGGGGATTTGAAGCCCGCGGTACCAAAAATCAATGAGACCGTCATGCTGGACACGAAAGAGCGGCGCGAATTCCTGCAGAAAGTCGCAGCCGTCGGCGAAAGCGCGCAGCCCGCGCCCGGCCGGATGAAATTGCCCACGCTCGTCGTGCGCAGCGGCAGCACCGACCAGCGCGAATACGTACTGAACGACAAGCTCACCGTCGTCGGAAAATCCGCGATGGCCACCGTAAAGCTCAAAGGCTGGTTCAAACCCAAAGCCGCGGCGCAAATCAATCGCCGCGAAGATAATTCCTACTACATCGGACCGGCCGACAAAGTTCCCAGCGTCAACGGCCAGCCAATCACGCATCCGACGAAGCTGGCGTCAGGTGACGTAATCGAAGTGGCAGGAATCGAGCTGGAATTCATCGTCCGCGACTAGTCACTCGCAGCCGCGCGCAGAACCGGCAGCGGCGCCGCCGCTTGTGGCACAGCCGCGCGATAATCTTGCCCCAGCAGCGCGGCAATCGTCGCTGCAATCTGGCTCTGCGTCACACGCGGCACATTCGTCATCTCGCCCGTCGCCGGTGTGTCCGGACCCATCACTGCGATCCAGATATTTTCCGCGCCCGCGATATTCTTGTCGTGGTCGCGCCAGAGTTTCAGCCCGCTCCCGCGCCCGTGGTCGCACGTGATGATAAACGTCACCCGGTCGCGATACTCCGGCTTCACCTGCATCGCGTTCCACAACTCAGCAATGCGCTGGTCGTCCTGGTGCGCCGCCTGCAGGACCAGATCGTATTTCCCCTCGTGCGCCCAATCATCCGTGCCGCCGTAGCCGACAAAAAGCACTCGTGGGCTGTGCGCCTTCAGATAGTTGAGCAGATCCTGGTGCGCAAACGAGTCAAACGCGTCATCATCCTCCACTCGGGTCGTCGTTTCGTATAACTTCTTGAGAGTCTGTTCCTGGGGCGTGAGCGTGCCGTTCCATGGAATGTCCCATCCGGCACGCACGAAGAGTCCGCTCTGCTTCGCGCGAAAGATATCGTTGAACACGTTCCACGTTCCAAACACAGCCACTTGCCCGTGAAATTCCGGCAAATTATTCAGCCATTCGAATACCGTAGCGTGAGGATTCACCCCGAATTCGTTGCTGTTGATGGCCGGATCGGGATATCCGGTGCTCATTTCGTTGTATCCCGGATACGAAAATTTCAATCCGTTGGTCACTTGCGCGACGCTGCCCTTATGTTGGTTGCCGTAAATCTGTCCGCGGTTCGCGACCGCGTACCACAGAAACGGCATCAGCGCTCGCCTTCCGTCTTCCGGAGTGGTGCGCCAAAAATCCTTCCGGAGCTGTTCCTCATCCTGAACGCCGCCCACCTTGGCGCTCATCAAATCGTGCTCGGGACCATCGAAAACTTCCTGCCATCGAAGCCCATCCAGGACGATCAGCACCACCGCGCGAGTCTTTGAAGCGTTCCCACGAGACTGTGCCGAGGGATCCTGCGCGTCTCGACCCCGTCCGGCAAATGCGACGCTGTGCTCTACAATCAAAGCAGCAATAGCCAAAAGCAAAATACAAAATCCAACGCCCAAGACTCGCCGACGTTTGTGCACAAGGCCCCCTGTTCGCGGATGATACCTCGCACGTTCCTTCCGAACATTACAGTTTTGTGTAGAGCGGAGGACCGGGAACCCAAGCGAGGAAATCTAGCTCGTCTTGGAAATTACAGTCTGAGGGGGCTCGGGCAGGTACAATTCTGGCGCGGTCGTAGGGAATTCCACCACGAAGGTCGCTCCGCCTTCCGGTCGGTTGTAGCACTCGATGCGGCCACCGTGCTCCTGCATGATGCCGTAACAAATACTCAGCCCAAGTCCTGTGCCTTTGCCCACGGGCTTCGTGGTGAAGAAGGGATCGAACACTTGTTGCGGCGACTTGATCCCCGGTCCCGTATCCGAGAATTCGATCGTGATTCGGGCATCCGAGTGTTTCGTGCGAATCGTTAGCCGGCCGCCACCGATTTCTTCCAACGCATCCACGGCATTGCTGATCAAATTGAAGAACACCTGTAGCACCTGGTTGGCGTCGCCGCGAATCAAAGGCAAATCCAGGTCAGGATACGTTTCCACTTGAATATGCTTTCCGCGCAGGTCCAGATTGCTCAAATGCAGCGCCGAAGCAATCACTTGGTTCAAATCAAGATGCAATTTCTCGCTGGGTACGCGCCGGGCAAAACTCAGCAGGCTGGTCACCAGCGTTTTAATCCGCCGCGCCAGCGTCCGAATCTTCTCCGCAACCAGCCGCTGCCGCTCGCCCAACGCCGGATCATCCACCAAGAGATCTGAATAGCCCAAAATTCCGGTCAGAGGATTATTGATTTCGTGCGCTGCCCCCGCCGCAAGCTGTCCCAGCGACACTAGCTTCTCGGTCTGCACCATCTGAGCTTGAAAATGCTTCAAATTCTCAAGCGATTCGCGCGAACCTTCCAGCAACCGCAACCGGTCATGGTCCACCAGCCGCTGCCGCAGAGCAATCAGCACCGCCGCCACCAGCAACGCGACCTGCGTCACGCTCACGCGAAATATTCGCACCTCGGGCGGATTCGCGGACCGCCACAAACTCCACAGCGCCATCACCGGGATCGAAAACACCGCGGTCATGGCCAGCACCGACGCCCACTTCTTCGCGTGGTTGGGCCGCGGCGCCACCGTTTCGCGCGGAGGCTTCAACCGGTAAGCCACAATCCCCGCCGTCCCAAACCACACGAACGACGCCACCAGCGGCAGGTCGAACGGGCTGCCGGTGTAATAGTCCAAGCGGTCAATCGCGCGATTCGTGATGTAAGACCCAGCCGCATACAGCAGCGAAGCGCTGAAAAGATGCGCGTAAACTTCCCGCCAGCGTCCTCTAGCCTGCGTGATTAGATACGCAAACCCTGCCGTCAGCAGCAGATTCTCCACGGCCGCGAGATGGTCATAACTCCATCCGTACGCGAGCACGTTCGGCGCGATGTATTGCCACGGAATCACCACGAAGAGGTACAGGTACACCCACCAGATCAGCAGCAGCGAGAAATCCAGGTAGCCGATATGCACGTTCAGATCGTCGCGCTTGTCGTGCGGTTTCAGGGCCAGAGCCCCGATCATTGGCACCGGGTGCAGGAAGAGAATCACGTCGCCCACAAAGGGATTCGGAACGTCTTTGCGCAGCACCACCTCGAAATATGTCCAGATCGATTGCCCCACCAGCCAGGCCGCGCACCCCAAACCGAGCAGAATCCAGAAAACGCGCGTGCGTTTCTCGCTGGAAAATGAATTGAGGAAGAGTCCTACGCAGGCAAAAAGCGCCACCGCGCACTGCATGATATCGCCGAACGCGGTAAGCCCGCGCCCGTTCGATACGGTCAGAGCCGCGACGCAATATCCGCCAACCAACAGTCCCCAGGCGCCCGTCAGCGCCCAACAGGAAGGCGTCATTCGGGGCAAACTTATTCCAAACGTTTTTTGGGACGAGTTCACGGCGTTTCCGGCTACCCCAAGCCCGTGTAAGCTGTTCCAAGCATACGGCGTTACGGGCTTGCTGCCAGAACTGCTTTTACGGACCGTGCCGTGGAATGCAATAGCGGGGTGGAACGCACGGCGGCCCTGGACGACCACGCTTTCGTTCGCGGACTAACAGGGAATGAGTTCAGTTTGCACACGCGGCCAACCGCGGGCGGTAGGGCGGCAGCCAACCGGGACTCTTACGGCTGGCTCGGTTGACCAGCTTCACGTTCAGCAAGGATCTTTCGCGCGTTGGAATAAAGCGCTTTGGCCTGCGGAATCAACTCGACGGCCTTCTCCAGCTGCGGATCGTCTTGCAGTTCCACCTTGTAGCCGTCGGTCAATCCGAAGTAAGAAGTAAACACCTCGCGCTTGATCTGCCACTTCAGCCAAACCAGGTTCGCCTGGATATTGTCGTCGGTGTACTTGATCTTCTGTTGGTCGAGGTACTTCCTGAACTGCGCGATCACGTCGTCGTTCACCACGAAGTCCTTGGTGATGTCCGGCTTCTCGCCCAGGTAAAAGCGCGTGAAATCGCCCACGCCCTGTTGCTGCGAATAGAAGACTCCGCGGCGGTAAAGCATCTGCTGGAAATCGTCCGGCTTGGGAGTGGCGACCGCCTCATCAGGGGTAATCCCGCCGCCACCGAACACCTGCCGGCCGCTATCCGTCAGTTTCACTTCCGGCTTGGTGGGCGGCTGCGGATTGTAGTGGTAGTCATACAGCGAAATATTCTTGTAATCTCGCTGGATCAGTCGGCCGCTCGGCGTGTAGTAGCGCGCGGTAGTCAGCAAGAGCGCCGTATCTTCGCTCAGTGGGAATTGCGTCTGCACCAGGCCCTTGCCGAAGCTCGTTTCGCCCACAATCAGCCCGCGGTCGTGGTCCTGAATTGCTCCGGAAACGATCTCCGACGCCGATGCGCTCTGCCCATTGATCAGCACGATCACCGGGACTTCAATGCCCTGATTGCCGCGGACCGCATAATAGCGACGCTCTTGGGAAGCCCGCCCGCGATGCGACACAACAATCTCGTTCTTATCGAGGAACATGTCCGCCATGCCCACGGCCTGATTCAGCAATCCGCCGCCGTTATTCCGCAGGTCGATGATCAAACCATCCAGCTTGGAGACGTCCAGCTGCTTCAATGCATCAGCCAAGTCACTGTCGGTCGTCTCATTGAACGTCGTCACGCGCACATAGCCGATTCCCGGCTTCACCATCGTGTAATATTCCACGCCGGGGCGGGGAATCTCATCGCGCGTTACCGTCACTTCGATGGGCTTGTCCCAACCTTCGCGCCCGAGCGAAATGTGCACCACGGTGCCCTTGGCGCCCTTCAGCATGTCCGCCACTTCCGTAGTCGTCAGGCCATCGCAGGACTTGCCGTCAACTTTCTGAATGATGTCCCCCGGACGAATGCCGGCCTTATACGCAGGGGAGCCAACGAACGGCGAAAGCACCACGGTTTGATTCTCACGCTGCTGCACGGTCATTCCGACGCCGTAGTACTTGCCTTCTTGCTCTTCTTTGAAAAGGGCGTATTGCTTTGGATCAAAGAAATTCGAGTGCGGATCGAGCACGCGGAGCATGCCGGGGATCGCGCCATCGTAGATCACCTTGTCGGTGTCCACGGGATCCGCGTAATTGCGTTCTACCACCGAGAGGACGCGCGTAAAGCTTTTCACCGAATCCTGCATGTCGTTCTGGCCGGCAGCTGTGGCGCGCACGGACGGACCATACAGCCCGCCCAAAATGGCGGAAACAGCCAACACCACCACCAGCACTACGACTCCACGCCCTGATGACCCCTTCGATTCCATGCGTCCTCGCTTAGCCCCAAGAAGCTAAGTATAGCATACAACTTTTCAGCGGTTTGACACGCTTCCAACCCTCTTCTATGATTCAAAAATGGCGCCGGAGATGCCGTCAGAAAGCCCGACTCCGTGCGGACCTTCGTCTCATACGCTCCATGTTTAGCGTCCCACACCTGATCATCATCTTCGCGGTGGCTCTGGTCGTATTCGGTCCAGAGAAGCTTCCGGAACTTGCGCGCAACCTCGGCAAAATCATGGCTGAATTTCGGCGCGCTACCGGCGAGTTGCGCGGCACTTTCGAAGGACACATGCGCGACCTCGAGCGCGAAGCCGAATTGCGCCGCCTCCGCGATGCTCAGCCGCCAGCCCAAACCATCGGCGGCACCCTACCCGCGGAGGCTACGAATCCTCCGGTTCCGCCGCCGGAATCAACCAACGATCCACTGCCGCCTGCTCCTGGGACAGTGCCGACCGAGTCGCCATATTCCAGCGGCGCGCGCGCACCGCAAATTCCCGAGCAATTGCCCGTGGAAGTGCACGAGAATGTTCCGCATCAGGGTGACCATCCTGATTCAGCTCCCGAGAAAGTGACAGATGGCCGACCCCGCTCAGCCTGAACCCACCATCGCGCCCCCCGCTGAAGACGACGCCGGCGGACGCATGTCATTTTTCGAACACCTCATGGATTTGCGCAAGCGGCTCATCAATTCAGCCGCCGCAATCGCGATTGGGGCCTGCATCGGGCTGTTGGTCTCCAAGCATTTCATCGTGATTCTCGTGAAGCCCATGCAGGACGCTCTGCGCGCGTCACATTTCGACGACAAGCTCTATTTCACCAGCCCCGGCGGTTACGTCACTCTCGTTATCAACATCGGCCTCTACCTGGGCATCGTGCTGGCGATGCCGTTTGTGCTGTATCAAGTCTGGCTCTTCGTCGCGCCCGGCCTCTACAAACACGAGCGCCGCGCCGTTTCCGGCTTCATCGTCTCTTCGATGTTTCTCTTTCTCTGCGGCATCGCTTTCGGCTACTTCATCATGCTTCC
>Ga0307478_10000618_pt1 | contig 35295 bp, 29 predicted proteins | sample atmos_gasesECM4C_2_FD_203713 | JGI IMG/M metagenome (GOLD analysis project Ga0307478, IMG submission 203713) | Hardwood forest soil microbial communities from Morgan-Monroe State Forest, Indiana, United States - atmos_gasesECM4C_05 | ecosystem: Environmental > Terrestrial > Soil > Temperate...
TTCGGGATTTTCAATCCTGAAAATTCGGAACTTGGCAACGCCAACATCACTTGCACGCTGGATGGTCAGAAGGTTTGCCCCGGGTCCGACGATGGATTGCATCCCCCGTATCGACGGCAAGGCGGATTGGAGCGTAATGGTTTGTGGGCCGTGCGGTTCACCAAAGAACTGTGGATCAAAGGTGATGACGCTCCCTTTTGAGATCGCATCGCGCAGACTGCCGGGCCCTGAATCCTCGTTGTTGCTGACCATGACGGGTATTGCCTGAGTGAGTGTAACGCTGAGGCTGTCGGCGTACCCGTCATTGAAGGAGTCTGCCGCGACGCGCTGCATGGTAAGGCTCACTCTAATAGAGCGTGTGTTTGGCGGCACGCCGCTGCGGCCCAGGCGGAGAAGCAATTTCGTTTGAGAGGAGCGATTAGCCGCCGTCACCGGACCGATGGCACTGCTGCCCAACTGCGTCATGTTTGCTGCGTTGAAGGTCACCGTCATTACCGCGTAATCGTCCTGGTCGGCCTTCCCACCGAGCCAGGCGGAGAAATCGCAAACCACCTTTCCGGCGTCGATGTCGGCAGCTTTGTCCGAGACATCAATGTCTTGCGTCGCCATGCTCGTTGCCGCGTTGCCGCCCGCAAAGAATTGGTTCATCGCATCGGGCGGCCCCAGACTGGATGTGGGGAATCCTCCCGCCGCTCCATAAGGTACCACCGTAAAGGCGCTGCTCACCGTCCACCCCGGCACGGCCACCGGTGCCCCGGTCACAGAGGCAGGACCGGATTCGGCATTGCCATTCACAAGGAGATTCACCCCATAAGCCGCCGCGAGCGTCTTACCCGGCATAGCCGAGAAGACGGCGCAGGCCATCAGGAAGGCACTGGTGACAACGCTTAAGCCATTCCGAGGTGGGAACATTAACCGGATATACGCTACTTCATCCCCGGCAAATCAGGGCCGGGAAGCTGAGTCTGTTTGTCTTCGCCGGGCTTCGGACAATCGGGACAATCGTCTGAGTCGAGTTCCGGTCCGATGTGTGTTTTTTCTTCGATCTTCTGCCGGAGGCGATAAATATCGAGTTTCGTCAGCGCCACTTCCGGACGCATGAGAACGATGAGCTCCGTTCGATCGAGATTTCTAACCGTGTTTCTGAAAAGGCCACCGATCAACGGAATCCGACTGAGAAGTGGAATACCATCTTTGCTCACTTGCTTGTTATCCGTGATCAATCCGCCAAGCGCAATTGTCGAGCCGTTCGGTGCGGAGACTGTGGTCTTGATGTAACGGGTCACGATCGTCGGAATCGAATTGCCATCGACTACAGCCGGCGTGCCCAAGCTGTCGAGTTTCTGCAAAATATCGAGCGTCACCTCTTTCTCCGAATTAATGAGAGGCACCACTTCCAGCTGAAGCGCGACTTTCTTATATTGGATGCTCGATTGAGTACCGAAGTTGTTGATAGGCGTGGAGCCTGTAGTGGCGGTAGGAATGAAAGACGAGAGAGTGCTCACGGGAACCGGAATCTCTTGGCCCGAAGCGATAATTGCTTTCTTGTTGTTGGTCGTGAAAACGATCGGTCGGTTAAGAACTCGAAATCGGCCGGTAGAATCGAGCGCATTTACGATCGCGGCCAGGCCGTCTCGCCCGCTACTCAGAAAAACATTCGCGCCACCGGTAGTGGCGGCACTCGCAACCTGAGCAAAACCAATCAGGCTGGACGGATCGACCGGCGGCACCCCCGTATTTCGTGAAGCTCCGGCAAAAGTGCTATTCCCTTGAGTCCTCGGTAATACCACGCCGTTGGCGTCGGTGTGAGGTGTTCCTCCATTCTTAAACCAATCGATCCCGAACGTTTGATCGTTCTTCAGCGTTAGCTCCCCAATAACCGTGCTCAGCGCCACCTGCGGCGCCTTGACATCCATCTCGTCGAGCAGCTTCTCGACTTTTACGACCACTTCCTTATTGCCCAGAATGATGATCGTATTCGCGCGCTGGTCGGCGATGATCTTGGCGTTGCCGATTGTGACTGCTTTCGGAGTCGTATCGACGGCCTGGGTGGAAAGCTCCTCGGAAAAATTCTGGCTGCCACTACTACTGCTCGAGGAATCAGTGGAACTGGGATTGTAATTGGTCGTGCGGCGCTGGTTTTGTTGGGCCTGCTGCTGCGGCGCGGCTGGATTTGTTGTCTCCGCTCCGGCGGCCTGATTGGTGCCCGGTTCCGTTAGTATCTGCACGATGACCGGCAACACCTCCGCGGCACTAATGTAACGCAAGGGGCGTGTGACCGGCTTGGCGAACTCGACGTTCGCATCGAACTCCGAGATCAACTTTTTGATGAACGGCATGTTGATCGGCCGGGTAATGATGTGAATCCGGTTCGTGCGGACATCAGCGGCGATCTTGATCTTGCCGACTACGATCGAATCCTCGGTCAGCGCGGTGAGCGCACTGAGATCGCCTTCCACTGAGATCTGGTTCGTCACCTGCGGAACCGGCACGTTGGCCGGCGGACGAACAGGACGCACCCCGGGTTGAACGGTCGTGGTCGTTGTCGTCGTTCCGCCCTTGTCGAAAACGTCCTTCAGCATCTCGACCACTTTGCTGGCGTCGGCCCGCTCCAGCTTGATGAATTCGCTCACCACCTGCGCGGGCGGCACATCGATCTGGTCCACGATGTGGATCAGGCTCCGGATCACAGCCGAGTTTTCCGTGATGAGAAGGCTGGACGATTTCGGCAATGCCAGGTACGAAGTGTAAGCCTGCGGTGGCTGCAGATATTGCCCGAGCACCTGTTGGAGCTCGATCGGATCGGCGTAGCGCAGCTTGAAGAGGAAGCTGATGACGTGTTCGCCGTCGGGAATGTCCGCTTCATCGGAAATGAGCGGCACCCCGGCGTTCCGCGGGCTCCGGCCGCTGCCGATGACTTTTATGATGTCGTCACCGGCGGGCACGAGCGAGTAGCCGTTCATGAGCAGGTTCATCTCGATGATCTTGATGGCTTCATCGCGCGGCACGGCTTTGCTGAGGAAAATGCTCACCTTGCCCTGGACGTAGTTGTCCATGATCAGCTTTTTGCCGGTGAGCGTCTCGTAAAGATGGAGAACATCGACGACGTCGCTGTTCGGATATTGCAACGTGACCGTCTTGTCCGGAACGGGAGTCAGGTTGGGAATGGACGGCGGCGGGGAAGCATTGGTCTGCGCGGGAGGAACGACAGCGGGCGCTTCTTCAGTCGTCGCTGTCTTCGCCGGAGCTGAAGGCGCGGGCGGCGCCACTTGCGGAGCGCTCGTGGGTAGCGGACGCGGACTTACCCCCGGGGAGCTCGTCGGCTTCGCCTGCCCGAAAGCGGAACTCAGCGCTGCAAGAAACAGCGCCACAAAGCAAAGAGGGCGAAGCACGCGCTTTATGTAATAGGTCACAGGGCCGTGGTCAAGACTATAGGGGCTGGCCAACTTAGACGTTAGGCGTTATCACTTGCCGTCATCCCGAGCGAAGTCGAGGGATCCCGGGATGTCACCTTTAAGGTAACGCCACGGGATCCCTCGACTTCGCTTCGCTCCGCTCGGGATGACGGCATAAATTGAAGCCTAACTCCTGATGAAGAATCTGCTTTCTTTCCGCGATCTTGCTCGCTGGTCTCCTTTGCTATTTGCAACGATCGCCCTTTCCGGTGCCAACGCCGTTGCAGCATCCAGCGACGCGCAAATCCGCGCGGTGATGTCGGCCCAGGTTGCCGCCTGGAACCGCGGCGACATCGATGGCTTCATGGAAGGCTATGCTCGCTCCACCGCGACCGAATTTGTTTCCGGCGACAAGATCACGCGTGGCTGGCAGACCGTTCGCGATCGCTACCGGAAAAAATACGGCACCCGCGAGAAGATGGGCACTCTGACGTTTTCAGAAATCAAGATTACGCCGCTCGGCGCCGACGCGGCGATCGTCATCGGCCGCTGGCAGCTCATCCGCACGAGCGATAAACCGCACGGAATTTTCACGCTTCTCTTTCGCCGCCTCCCCACTGGCTGGCGAATCGTCCACGATCACACCTCGTAGCTCGGGATCTGCATTTCAGCATTTCAGCATTTCAGCGTTTCAGCGTTTCAGCGTTTCAGTTCTTCAACCTCTCCAACAGCTTCCCATGGATCCCATCGAACCCGCCGTTGCTGAAGATGGCCACCACGTCTTTCGCTTTCAGCAGCGGGACGAGCTTCTCTATTATATGAGCGGCATCCGGTTCGTAAAAGGCCGGCCGGCCTGAGGCCGCAATCGATTCCACCACGGCCTCGGGATCGAGCCGCTCCTTTTCCGGGATCTGATCCAGACGCGCGACCTGGGAAATGAAAACGCCGTCGGCCAGCTTCAGCGCATCGGGCAGCTCCTGCTGGAAAACCGCGCGCCGCGTCGTGTTCGATCGCGGCTCGAACACGGCCCAAATCCGCGCGCCGGGAAATCGATGCTGCAAAGCGCGCAACGTTTCGCGGAGCGCCGTGGGATGATGCGCGAAATCATCGATCACCGTGATCCCCCGCGCTTCGCCCCGCACCTCCTGCCGGCGCGCGATTCCTTTGAAACTCTTGAGCGCCTTGCGAATCTTCTCGAGCGAAACTCCGTAGAACCGCGCCGCCGATATTGCCATCGCCGCGTTCCGCACATTGAACTCGCCGATGAGCGGCATCTCGAACTTCTCGCCGCCTAACGAAAAGGCGGACCCACGTGTCGTGTAGGTCACATCGGAAATTTTCCGCGCGCAGTTCGGGGACATCCCCACCTCCTCGATCTGGGCCATCAACGGCTGTAATTGCCGCGCCACCTCCACGCAGTTCGCGTCGTCGCCGTTCAACAGGATCATTCCATTCTGCGGCACGATGTTGAACAGCCGGCGGAAAGCCAGTTTGATCTCGTCGAGGTTGTTGAAGATGTCAGCGTGATCGAACTCGATGTTGTTCACGATCAGGAGCTCGGGCAGGTAATGGACGAACTTCGAGCGCTTGTCGAAGAACGCGGAGTCGTATTCGTCGCCTTCGATCACGAAATATTTCGAGTCGTTGAAACGCGCCCCCTGCCCGAGATTCGCGGGGATGCCGCCGATGACGTAGCTGGGATCGAGCTTGGCAACCGTCAGGATCCAGGCGAGCAGCGACGTGGTGGTGGTCTTTCCATGAGTGCCGGTGACGACGAGATTGTGCCGGCCGCGCAAGAACAATTCCTTCAGCAGTTCCGGCAGCGATGTGTAGAAGAGCTTTCGATTCAGGATCGCTTCCACTTCCGGGTTCCCGCGCTTCATCGCGTTGCCGATCACGATCACGTCGGCGTCGTCCGGGATGTTCTCGGGCCGGAAGCCGGAACGGAGCGTGATTCCTTTGCTCTCCAAAAACGTGGACATCGGCGGGTAAACACTTTCATCCGAGCCGGTGACGGTGAAGCCGCGCTCGCGCAAGGCCGCCGCCACCGAGCCCATGGCCGTGCCACAGATTCCAACGAAATGAAATTTTTGTGCCCCCGCCATCACGCGAATTCCTTTACGCCGCAGGGGCGCCTTTGTCATCCAGATGCGGGATACGAGATTCGGGATCCGGGATGTTTGTTATCTACGCGCATATCGTATCCCGCACCCCGAACCCCGCATCTCGCATCTCGCGTCTGCATCTCGCCCATGATTACGATTGGAAATGCAGACGCCTTCGAAAGAGATTAGACCTTAGGCAATGCTAGCGCTCCTCTATCTCGGACTCGCCATCTATCTCGGCGACCAGGTTTGCCGGCGCTTTTTCCGGTTTGTCTCCGTGGCCCAACGCTGCGCCACCGCCGTTCTCGTCGGTTTGCTGCTCAGTACGTGGTTTACCTACATCGTCGCCTGGCTTTTTGGGCGCACCAAGTCCCCGCTGGTTTGGGCAGACCTTTGTTTTCTCGCGGTTGCCCTCGTCTCGATCTGGTGGCTCCGGAGCCGGAGGCGCCGCGAAGCGCAATTCATTCTGCCGCGCGTCCCCGGTTCCGCCTGGTGGGATTGGATAACTCTCGCAGCTTTCCTCGGGTTCGCCTGCTGGCTGATGTTTGCCACGCTCGACTACAAGGACGGCACCTTACTGATCGGCAACAACGAATGGAGCGACTTCGGACCGAACACTGCCATCATCCAAAGTTTTGCGGTAGGTCATAACTTTCCCACTCGGTATCCGCATTTTTCCGGCGAGACCATCCGCTACCATTTCCTGTTCTACTTCCAGGCGGGCAACCTGACCTTCCTCGGGCTGAACCTGGCCTGGAGCCTGAACCTGTTAAGCATCGTCACTCTCGTCTCGATGCTGGCGCTGATCATGGCGCTGGGACAATCGCTTTTCAATTCTCGCACCGTTGGCCGGATTGGCGCGGCCCTCTTCTTTTTTCACGGCACGCTGAGCTTCGTTTCCTTCCTTCGTTCCCAACCATCAATCCCCGCCGCCTTTCACTCGATCCTGGCCTTGAAAGATTTTCTGGCTTCCGGCTACCCTTATCGCGGCGAGCTCTGGGGCATTTGGACTCAGGTGGTTTACTTGAACCAGCGCCACTTTGCCAGCGGCGTCGGGATCCTGCTCATTGTCCTGCTCTTCCTGATCGATCGTTATCGACAACACGAGCTTGAGAAAGCTGCAACGCCGCCGGAAGAAAAATCGCCGAGGTTCGAAGCAAATCCGCCAATGCCTCTCGCTTCGTGGGAAACGCCTGCACCGATTGAAGCCACGCCAAAGGTTCCTTTCCCTGCACGATTACGCAAGCTGGCCGGCAAGCTTATCGTTTTCGATAAGAGCTTTCTTTTCGCCGGTTGCCTCCTTGGGCTCATGCCTTTCTGGAACGCTCTTATCTTTACCGCCTGCTTCGCGATCCTGGGGTGTTTTTTCATCTTCTTCCCGTGCCGCCGGCAAATGGTTGCACTAGGACTCACTACGGCGCTGGTGGCGCTTCCCCAGCTTATTATTTTGCGCTCGGGTGGAGTAAAGACTGCCACCCACTCACTCTTACACTGGGGCTACATCATCGAGCACGCGACGCTCAACGGTGTCCTTCGGTATATCGGGTTCTCCTTTGGCCTGAAGTGGGCGCTCATTCTCATTGCGCTGGCCTTCGCCACCTGGTTTCACCGCCGGTTGTTCCTGGCCCTCTGCAGCATGTATGTAATCACTTTCTGTTTCCAGCTAAGCCTCGAGACGCTGGCGAACCACAAATACCTCAACATCTGGCTTATCATCAGCAACCTTTTTGTTGCCTATGGCGTTTGGCGTTTGTGGAGGATCAGACCGGCCTGGCTCGCCGTGGCTACTCGACCGATTGGTGTCCTCGTCCTGACGGCGATTGCGTTGGGCGGCGCTATCGACCTGGTCCCAATCCATAACTGCTACTTCATTCAGTTAAAATATATCGGCGATCCTTTGGTGAACTGGCTCCGGGAAAATACCAAACCTCACGATATTTTCCTAAGCGACCGCTTTGTTAACCACCAAATCCTGCTGGCCGGCCGCCGGCTCTTTTATGGCTGGCCTTCCTTCTCCTGGGGCGCCGGTTACGATACCACCCGGCGCGACGACGAATACCGGCGGCTCTTCGAAAGCACCGATCCCTACGCGGTGTTTCGTCTCCTGCAAAAGAACAAGATTGCCTACGTGGCGATCGATGATGGCGTGCGCCACAACAACGAATTCATCAAGCGTCCCAATGAAGAACTTTATGCCTTGAATTTCCCGAAGGTCTGGGAGGACAAAGCCAACCAGTATGGCGGGCTCGTGATCTACAAGGTGCCGGTGCCGCCGCCGAAGCAGTTGAAGAGCCCCAGCCCGGCGCGTCTCCAGGAGCAGTTAATGGCGATCCCGCCGGTGACAATGTTCCAGGGTGGCAAAGGCTTCGGAAGAGGCCAGTTCGATTTTCCGCGCGGGATAGCGATAGATAATAATGGCAATATTCTTGTCTCCGACACGAACAATGGGCGCATCCAGAGATTTTCGCCGACTGGAATTTTTCTGGACATGATTGGGAGCCCTGGCCGGAACCCAGGCGAGCTCCAGGAACCGAACGGCCTTGCGGTGGATAGTAAAGGTAACATCTACGTAGCCGACACGGCGAACCATCGGGTGCAGAAACTAAGTGCCGACGGGAAATTCATCGCGCAATGGAAAGGACCGGCTCTTACCTTCTACGGGCCCCGCGATGTCTGGGTTACTCCCGACGATTTCGTCTATGTGGTCGATCAAGGACGCGCGCGCATAGTTAAGTTCGATGTGAACGGCAACATCCTGGCCGTGTGGGGATCATCCGGTCAGGGGGATGGACAGTTCGACGAACCCACGGCAGTGGCCGTCGATTCGAAACGCGATCGCGTCTATGTCGCCGACCCTCGCAACCGCCGGCTCCAGGTTTTCGATAAAAGCGGAAAGTTCATCACGAAGTGGGCGGTGAACGAATGGCAACCGGCCGGCTGGAGCTTTCAGGACTTGGCGATCGATCCGCAGGCAGAGCGTCTCTACCTTACCAGCCCTGCCACTGACGAAGTGCTCGTCTATGATCTCGCCGGAACCAGGCTTCGGACCTTGAAGCCAGAGCCGCCCAACAACCTCGAAGGAGCATCGGCCCTGGCGCTCTTGAATGGAAAGCTTTACGTCCTTTGCGCGTTTGCCGATCGCGTCCGCCAGATTGATCTGCGCGACAAGTAAGGCCGAATTGGCTTTCCGAGCGCGGCGAAAAAGCTTAGCTATCGAAGCCACAGGCGAAACTGCGAGCCATGGAACCTGAACGCCCAACCCTTATCTCGGTAGTTGTGCCGCTTTACAAGGAAGCGGGCAACCTGCGGGCTTTTCTTTCCCGCGTAACCAGCGAGCTGGCGACGGCTGGCTGCGGGTTCGAGTTGGTGATTGTCGATGATGGCTCGCCGGATGAAACCTGGGAAATCCTGTCCGAGGAAGCCCGGACAATTTCCAGCCTGCGCGCTTTGCGGCTTAGCCGAAACTTCGGCAAGGAACTCGCCCTTTGCGCCGGCCTCGAACGCGCCCGCGGCGATGTCGTGATAGTTATGGACGGCGACGGCCAGCATCCGCCGGAACTTTTGCCGGAGATGGTTCGGCTCTGGCGAACAACCGGAGCCGACATCGTGGAGGCGGTGAAAACCAGGCGCGGGCCGGAATCGATCTCCGGCCGCTTCGGTGCGCTGCTCTTCTACGTTGTCCTGAACAAACTGGCGGGCGTGAACTTGAAGGGTGTCTCCGATTTCAAGTTAATGAATCGCCGCGCCGTGGATGCCTGGCTCCAAATGGAAGAGCGGAATGTCTTCTTTCGCGGGATGACGGCGTGGCTCGGGTTTACTCATGTGCAGATTCCATTTGAGGTCCCAAAGCGCGCGGCCGGCACTAGCGGCTGGTCTTTTCCCAAGCGCTTGAAGCTGGCCTTGACCGGGATCTCCGCTTTCTCGTCCCTGCCTCTCCAGTTCGTTACCTTGGCCGGCCTATTCTTCTTTGGCTTCTCGGTGCTCTTCGGTCTTTATACTCTTGTTTTGCAACTGACGGGAAGATCAGTCAGCGGTTTTGCCACCGTCATTCTTCTCTTACTCATTATCGGCAGCCTGCTCATGCTAAGTCTGGGGATCATAGGTGAATACCTTGCGCGCATCTATGAGGAGGTGAAACATCGTCCCCGTTATGTTATCGCCAGCTCGATCGAGCCGCCCAACTCTTTGGAGTAAGGTGGGCGGTAGTTACAGTGGAAGGTAACACGAATGGCGCCAGATAATCTTTTCAGCAATTTTCCGAAGCAGCGCCCGGCACTGCCTCCTGAATACGCGGCCATCTACCTCCAGCATTATAGGAACAGCCGTGAAGGCAATTCACAAATCCTCGGCCTTGCTCAGAAGGCCGAGCGCTGGATGCACAAGAAAGTAGCCAGCGACGTGCGAGCTTCGGAACCGAAAGCGACCCTGGAGATCGGCGCCGGAAATCTAAACCAGCTTCCCTACGAACCGCGCTCAGCTCCTTACGATATCGTCGAGCCGTTTCACGAGTTATACGAGTCTTCGCCACATCTTGTCCGGATCAGAAACATCTACAACGACGTCTCCGAGATTCCAACTGTGACACGATACGAGCGGATCACGTCGGTAGCTGTCCTGGAACACGTCTGCGATCTCCCGGTGTTAGTAGCCAGAAGCGCGCTCCTTTTGGCTGAAGGCGGAACGTTCCGGGCCGGCATCCCGAGTGAAGGAACTCTCCTGTGGCGTCTGGGCTGGCAAATGACTACCGCCCCCGCTTTTCGCGCCAGACACCATCTCGATTACAAAGTCCTCATGCGTTACGAGCACGTGAACACCGCCCGCGAGATCGAGGACGTCTTGCGCCATTTTTTTGCGGAAGTGCGCACACGCACCTTCGGTTTGGCTCGCTCGCTTTCGTTCTACCAGTTTTTCGCCTACTCGAAGCCGCGACTCGATCGTTGCCACGATTACCTGGAAGGACAGCAAGGTCATCCCGAGGCTGGCGAAGCGCGCCGAGGGACCTCTCAAGCGGTCTGACGCTTCCGCGAACGTCTGGCGTTTACGCCAAGGCGGACGTGCGCCCTCGCTTGCGTGCCCACCATTGCAAGCGGGAGGTCCCTCGCCGTCTGCGCGGCTCGGGATGACAGTCACTTCTTCTTGAACACCTCCACCGCATTCCACGCCGCGTCGGGTGGTTGCTCTTCATATTCGAGCGAGCGTTCGAGATACATCTTAGCCAGCGCATCGTCCGGGTAAAACTCGAGGAACTGCGAGAAAAGAATCTTCGCCTGGGTGAAATTGCGTTCGCGGAATTTGCGAAAACCGGCTTCATAGGTCTCGAGCCGCTGGAGAAACTCCTGGTCACGGGCATCCTTCTTCTCCGTAATCAGGGTAAAGATCTCGACCGGTCTGGTTTTCCCCTTCACCTGGACGAGCGCAACGCTGCGGAGATGAAATTCATCGCGGATCAACTCACTCGCGCGCTCGCCGACCAGGATATCGACAGGATAAGTCCGCGTCAGCGCTTCAAGGCGCGAGGCGAGATTGACCGCGTCGCCGATCACCGTCGGGTCCGCTTTTTCCTGCGAACCGATGTTGCCGACAAGGACATCGCCGTGATTGATCCCGAGACCGATCGCAAACGGGGGAAACTTGTCCGCTTTCCATTTTTGGTTGAGCCATTGCAGATCGCGGCGCATCGCCAGGGCGGCGCGCGCGCAGGATTTTGCATCTTCCGCCACGCCGCGGCTGCTCACGTTCCCCCAGACCGCCATGACGGCGTCGCCGATGAATTTATCGAGCGTGCCATTGTTCTCGAAGACCGCTGCAGTCATGCGGCTGAGGTACTCGTTGAGCTGCTTCACCAGCTGCTCGGGATCGGCGCTTTCCGTCATGGTGGTGAACCCGACGATGTCGGAAAACAGGATCGTGGCCGGGAGGCGCACGCCGCGCAGGCTGCTGTAAAAGCTGTCGGGATTCTCCAGAATCTCTTTCACGAGATTCTTTGAAACGTAACGCTCGAGGGTGCGCCGGGTGCGGTTCTTTTCCATCCGTTCGAGCACGAACTCGAAACCTAACGAGAGAAACCCGGTGGCGAGAAATGCCGAAAGCACCGGGACCACCACCACGAGCAATCCCGTGCGATCGTAGATGACCCGCGCAAACGTCAGATAGGCGCCCGCGATCGCGAGCAAACTAATGACGCAAACGAGCGGTCGCCGGATGAATGCGATCAAGAGTCCCGCGAGAGCCGCCGCTGCTGCCACCAGGATCAAATCGGTTCGCTCCGACGTGGGGTACAGGAAGTCGTGGTCGATCGTTGCCGCCATCGCGTGAATGTGCAAAGTCGGCCCCGGCGTATCCGGACTCATCGGCGTGGGGACGAAATCGTGCGCGATCTGCGAGGAAGCGCCGACGACTACGACCTTGTCTTTGAAAAAGACTCCGTCGGCGTAATTGGCGTGCCAGAGCTTTGGATCGAACACTTCATAAAGCGGCTGCGCCGGATAGGCATCGTAAGCGCCGAAACGAAATTGATGAGGCTGAAAGTCCCAGAGCACATCCTTCTCGTGCCCGATCTTCTTCAGCATCCGGGCGGACATCGCATAATAAACTTCCTGCGACGGCTGCGACTCGAAGCCGGCCAAAAGCCGGTCCGAGACCATATAACGGACGCTGCGGACCTTGCGATCGAGCGAGTCGGAGAAGAAAATCACGAAGCCGACCCGGTCGTCCTGCAACGCCGGCGGCGGAATGAGGCTGGGATTCGGCAGCACGGCCTGTATCCCCTTCGAAAAATCGAAGTTCGCGCCGAGGACCACCCGGTCGTGATACCGGTCGAGCGCGTCGTGGAAAATCGCGTCACCGTCGTTCGGCGGATTCTGGACAAAGTCGAACATCACTGCCCGGGCCCCTGCGCCGAAGAGCCGATCGAGCAGGAGGGCCCAGACTTCCCGCGACCACGGATAAGGCCGTTCCGTCATGAGTTGCAACGCGCGACTGCTCGCCAGCTCTTCGGGCAAAAATGGCGGCAGCTCCAGGGTCGACTGGTCGATCCCAAGGAAAACAAACTCGGGATGGGTTTTCGCCTTGCGGCCTTCGCGCTGGAGAAAATCCTCGAAGTTTTGTTCCTGCCGCCAGACGGCCGAGAGAAACGGGAAGTTCGGAAAGAAATGCACTGCGATAATCACGCCGGCGCAAAGCGCGCAGATCGCCGCGACTACAATCCGCCGATGTCGGCCCAGCCAGTGCACCACGCGATTTTAGAAGTCGCGGTGCTCCCGGCCAATCCAATTCTGCTCGTGCTGTAGCCGCGGCGCTGTGTCGCCGCGCATCGCAACGCCCCGACAGAGCGGGGCGGCTACAACGAGAAAAAGTTTGTGATTTGAGCGCCCCTCGCTACTTTTCCGGCCCGCGAACGCCGATGCGTCGCGTCGATCTGCTCACCTGGTCCGGCAGCAGCCGGACCGAATCAGCGAATGAGGTCGCGCAGATCATTAACGAAAGAACAATTCGCTGAAAGAAGGAGCCCGGAGAAATTTGGGCTGAAACAAAATGCCAAGAGCTACTAATGCTCCCGCCAGCCGGGAGCGACGCAAACGCGTCCTCGACCAGGCCAAGGGTTACCGCGGCCGCCGTTCCAAACTTTTCCGGTACGCCAAGGACGCGACGATGAAGGCCAAGTATTGGGCCTATCGCGATCGCAAAACGCGGAAACGCACATTTCGTTATCTCTGGATCCAGCGCCTCAACGCCGCCGTCCGAGCGCAGGGCCTCACCTACAGCCGTTTCGCTGAAGGGTTGAAAGCCGCGAACATCGGGCTCGATCGCAAGATTCTTTCCGATCTCGCTATCACCGATGAAGTCGCGTTCAAGGGCATCGTCGAGCAAGTGAAAACCGCGCTCGAGAACAAATCGAAAGCGAAAAAGGCGGCGTAGATCCGCTTCCGTCTTTGTAGGGCAAGCGCACCGCTTGCCTCGAACAACGGCAGGCGACGCGCCTGCCCTACAATTCAGAATTGGACGTTCGACGCTGGACGTTGAACACTCGTCTCTCGATGTCTCACGAGCTGGAACAACTCCGCGACGCGGCCCTGGCTGAAGTGGCCGCGGCCGCCGACGAGCAAACGCTCGAGGCCGCCCGCGTCCGCTACCTTGGCCGCGCCGGCAGCATTTCCGCCTGGTCTGATCGAATGAAATCGCTCAGCAAGGAAGAGCGCCCGGTCGTCGGGAAACTCCTGAACGAAGCACGGACCTCAGTGAGCGCGGCGATCACGGAAGCCGCCGAGCGTCTTCGCGCCGCGAAGGAAGCGCGCGAGCTGGCGAACATCGATATTTCCCTGCCGGGCACCGCCAGCGAACTCGGCAGTCTGCATCCCCTCACCCAGATGCTCGACCGCGCCATCAGCATTTTTCGCCGGATGGGTTTCGCGCTCGCCGAAGGTCCAGATGTCGAGACCGAATGGCATTGCTTCGACGCGCTTAACACCGCGCCCGATCATCCCGCGCGCAACGAGCAGGACACTTTTTATTTGCCCGACGGCCGGTTACTTCGCACGCATACTTCGACCGTCCAGATTCGCACGATGGAAAAAGCGCCGCCCCCGATCCGGGTGATCGCGCCGGGCGCGGCCTATCGGCGCGATGAAGTGGACGCCACCCATAGCACGCAGTTTCATCAGATCGAAGGCCTCTACGTCGACGAGAAAGTCAGCATCGCCGACCTGAAAGGGACGCTGGAATTTTTCCTCCACGAGTTGTTTGGCGCCGATGCGCAGGTGCGTTTTCGTCCGCACTATTTTCCGTTCACCGAACCGAGCTTCGAGATCGACGTGAAATCGAAGGCGCTCAAGGGCGGCGAAAAATGGCTGGAGATGTGCGGTTGCGGCATGGTGCATCCGGCCGTCTTCGAGCAGGTGAATTCCGCGCGCGGCGACAATGCCTACGATCCGGAGAAATGGAGCGGGTTCGCGTTCGGGCTGGGAATGGATCGGCTCGCGATGATCCTGTTCGGCATTCCCGATCTGCGCTACTTCGCGGCGAACGACCTGCGTTTCCTGAAGCAATTCGCATGAAATTCTCTGTTAGCTGGCTGCAGGAATTTGTCGAGCTGCCGTCGAGCGTCGATGAGCTGGCGGAATTGCTCACGATGGCCGGCGTTGAGATCGAGAAGATCGAAAAGCGCGGCGCGAATTTCGACAACGTGGTGGTCGCGAAGATCGTCGCTTCGGCGCAGCATCCGAATGCCGATCGTCTGAGCGTTTGCCAGGTCGACGCTGGCAGCGGCCAGCAACGCCAGATCGTTTGTGGCGCGAAGAACTACAAGGTCGGCGACAAGGTTCCGCTCGCGTTGCCGGGCGCCGTTCTCGCGAACGATTTGAAAATCAGGCCGAGCAAACTGCGCGGCGTGGAATCGCAGGGAATGCTTTGCAGCCCAAGCGAGCTGGGATTGTCGGAAGACAGCGACGGACTTCTGATTCTCTCGCCCGAAGCAAAGATCGGCGAACCGATCGGGTCGCTTTTTCCGGAAGACACGATCCTGGATGTCGAGATCACGCCGAACCGCGGCGATCTGCTGAGCCATTTCGGGTTGGCGCGGGAGGTTTCTGCGCTGGTAGGGGCGCCTCTCCGAGGCGTCCGTGAAATCGGACGTTTCGGAGAAACGTCCCTACCTAATGGCGTGACAATCTCGGCGCCTGACGAATGCCCATTTTATTCCGCGCGCCGGATCGAGAACATCAAGGTCGGGCCGAGCCCGGACTGGCTGCGCGCAAGATTAGAGTCTGTCGGCCTGCGTTCGATCAACAACATCGTGGACATCACAAACTTTGTGATGTTGGAGCTCGGCCAGCCGCTTCACGCTTTCGACGCGGACAAATTATCGGGCGGAATCAACGTCCGGCTCGCAAACGCCGGCGAAGAATTTCTCGCGCTCGATGGCAAGACTTACTCGTTAGGCCAGAAGGATCTCGTCATCGCCGACGAGACGCGCGCCGTCGGCATCGCCGGCGTGATGGGCGGCGAGGATACTGGCGTCACTGATTCAACGAAAACTTTGCTTTTGGAGAGCGCGTTCTTCGATCCGGCCAGTGTTCGGCGGACGGCGCGGCGCCTGAACCTGCCGAGCGACGCCAGTTATCGCTTCGAGCGACGGGTCGATCCCGGGTTGGTCCTCGCCGCGTCCAATCGCGCCGCCGAATTAATGCGCGAAATCTCCGGCGCAAACCCGGCGGCGGAAATTGCGACAGCCGGCGCACTGCCGGCTTCGCCGCCTGATGTTTCGTTGCGCTACGAGCACTGCAGCGAAGTCATCGGCGTGCCCGTTCCATCGCAACGCGTGGAAGAAATTCTTCGGGGTTTCGGTTTAGAGAAAGCATCCGGCAACGGCACGGAAAGTTTGTGGCGCATCCCGAGCCATCGCTTCGATCTCCAGCGCGATGTCGATCTCATCGAAGAAGTCGTGCGCGTGTTTGGAATCGGGAACGTGCCGGTAAGGGACCGCAGCCGGTTCACGCCCACGAGTGAGGCTGACAAATCACACGACCTGCAAATGTTCATGCGGAAATCGTTGTTAGCGCGCGGATATTCCGAGATACGGACGTCCAAATTGATTTCACGCTCGGCTTTGAGTTTCGATCCGCAGGCCGTCCAACTCAGAAACCCGCTCAGTGAAGACCATGTGGCATTGCGGTCGACTCTGATGCCTGGTTTGATCGCGGTCTTGGAGCGAAATATTTTAGAAGGTGCGGAACGGGTAAATATCTTTGAGCTAAGCAAAATCTTTGTCCCCCCGAATGCCGACGAACGGCACCGTCTGGGGATTCTCGTCTGGAGAGCCTCCACCCAAGCGTCTGGCGGAATTGCCAATTCCGAAGAATTATTCCTCGACCTGAAAGAGACACTTGCTTCGCTACTCCATCAACCGAGCGAAACAAAACCATCCGAAAGACGTCTGACATTTCGTCGCGCGGTCCATTCCGACCTGGTGCTGGCGGCGCATATATTTTGGGACAACGCATTCGTCGGTCACATTGGACAATTGCATTCGGGACACGCGCGCCGATTGGAAACGGACACGCCCATTTGCATCGCCGAAATTGATTTTGAGCCGTCTTGAAAATGGAAACACAAGAGGAACCGAGTCAGTCGATGGATCGAAAAATCGCAGTCAAAGGGATTCCGATGACTGCGGTGCTGGGCCGCGTTTCATTTTCAGAGTTCTCGCGATATCCGGCTATCCGGCGAGATATCGCGATGATCGTGCCGGAGGAAATAACCTACGAACAAATCCTGCAGACGATCTGGGGTTCAAACGAACCGTTACTCGAAAGCGTCTCTTTTTTCGATCGCTATAGTGGTCCGGAGGCAGAGCGACGTTTCGGAGCGGGAAAAAAGTCGCTGGCATATGCGTTGACATACCGCGACAAAACTCGCACACTCACGAACGAAGAGATCACCGTGGTCCACGCGAAGATTCGCGAGCGGTTGCAACGGGAATTGGGCGTGGAACTCCGGGAATAGTTCTTTGACAGCGGCCGGGAGTTTTCCATTGAGGGTTGGGATGGAAACCAGAGTTTTCCGCTCAACTCTCAACCGAGAACTTTCGACCAATTTACCCTGCGGTGTTCGAGATTACAGGTGTGATTCCCGAACCGATATTTCATTAGCTAAAGGAGGCTTGGCTGCATTGGGAAGATGACATGCCTTAATTGGAAGTCAGACGCTCGTGCGGCGGTCATCCGCCCGTTACCGAAAGGGAACGGGATATCCGCCTTAACGGCATTTGCGGGGTAATAATTTAAAAGCCCGGGCTGCGAAAGCGGTCCGGGTTTTTTCTCGTGCTCGTGCAGTCGGGATTCGTGATCCGGGATACGAGATGCGAGATGCGCGGACATAAGTTATCTCGGATCGCGGATCTCGTACCCCGTATCTAGTCTTGAAAAGTTCCGCTCACGCGGGACACTGCGCGAGCATGCGCGCAATTCTCGCTCTCGAAGACGGCCGGATTTTCGAAGGCGAATCGTTTGGTGCGCCAGGCACTCGCGTCGGCGAAATTTGTTTCAACACTTCGATGACCGGTTACCAGGAAGTCCTGACTGATCCGTCGTATCGCGGCCAGATCGTGGCGATGACTTATCCGCTCATTGGCAATTACGGCACGAACGCGCTCGACCAGGAAAGCCGCGAGCCGCACGTGCGCGGCTTCGTCATCGAAGAACTGAGCGAAGTCCCGAGCAACTGGCGCTCGGAATCCTCCCTCGAAGACTATCTGACGCGCTGGAAAATTCCCGGCCTGCAAAGGATCGACACCCGCGCGCTCACCCGCCATTTGCGCGAGCGCGGCGCGATGAAAGCGTGCCTCACCAGCGACGCGCTTTCGGAAAAGGAAGCGGTCGCCCAAGCGAACGAGGGCGATGGCGTGATTGGGATGGATTACGTGCGCGAAGTCACGACGCGCGCGCCCTATCAATGGGACCCGGACGATCGGCTCAGCGCGACGTGGTCGGTCGCGAGCGGCAGCGCGGAAGAAATTGTCCGGCACCCGTTGCCGCCGGTGCGGCATCGCGTCGTCGCCTACGATTACGGGATCAAGGAAAATATTTTGCGGCGGCTGCGCCAGAATGGTTTTGCCGTGACCGTTGTGCCGGCCGCGACGAGCGCCGACGAAGTGCTGGCGTTGAATCCCGATGGCGTTTTTCTTTCGAACGGGCCCGGCGATCCATCGGCGGTCCCGTACGCGCACGAGTCGCTCCGCGGGTTGCTCGGAAAGAAGCCGATCTTCGGCATTTGTCTCGGCCATCAGATTCTCGGATTCGCCGTCGGCGGCCGGACCTTCAAATTGAAATTCGGACATCGCGGCGGCAATCAGCCCGTGAAAGATTTGCGGACAGGGAAGGTCGCGATCACCTCGCAAAATCACGGGTTCGCGGTCGATGCCGATTCGCTTCCGCCGGAAATGGAAGTAACTCACATCAACCTGAACGACGGGACCGTCGAAGGAATGCGCCATCGGAAGTGGCCGGTGTTTAGTGTGCAATACCATCCCGAGGCCGCGCCGGGCCCGCACGATGCGAGCTATTTCTTTTCACAATTCGCCGAGCTAATCGACGCGGCTCGTTAGGCTGCTTCTGTAGCCGCTTCGCTGTGCGAAGCGTCGGAGAGCAGCGACCATCGTTCTAGCGCTTCGCACAGCGAAGCGGCTACAGAAGAATTGACGATGCCGATAACGGGCGGACGTTTGTTCATGTTGTATTCACCAGATCGAACTTCGAAGTGGTTGAAATTCACCGTAGTCGCGAGCTTCTCAACGGCGCTCGTTTTTTCGCCTCTCGCGTTCGCCCATGAGGAGCACGAAAAGGAAAAGCTAGCGGCTGCTTCAGAGAAAACGCTCACCGGCGAAATCGTCGATTTGATGTGCTACGCCGATCACAATGCCAGCGGCGAGGCGCACGCGAAGTGCGCCGCTACCTGCATCAAGGGCGGCGGGCCGGTCGCGATCCTGAGCGATGGAAAAGCGTATCTGGTTGTCGGCGATCACAAGCCGATGAACGATCAGCTCGCGGAGTACGCCGGGAAGACGATCACGCTCAAAGGCAAGCTCGCCAGTAACGGTGGGATTCCGATGTTGGAGAACGCCGAGATTATAAAGAAATAGCGCGTTACCTTTTCCGCAACGCGGCGACCTCGCGCAGCATCCGCACGCTGTCGCGCGCGACATTGACTTTGCTTCCCTCGTAATGATTCCAGCGCACCGCTATTTCTTTCATCCGCAGGTTCGCTTTCCGCGCGAGATAGAGAAGCTCGACGTCGAAACCGAAGCCCTCGGTTTTCGCTTCTAACAAAAGCGGCCGGAAAACTTCGAGGCGAAATGCCTTGAAGCCGCATTGCGTGTCCCAAAAGGGAAGGCCGGTCGCGATGCGCACGATGAGATTAAAAACGCGGCCGCCCTGTTCGCGCCGCCACGGCTGGCGACGGCCGATCAGGCTCCGGTCCAACGCGCGAGACCCGAAGGCGACGTCGAGCTCACCGGCCGCGATCGGGTCGATGAGTTTCGGAGCTTCATCGATCGGCGTGGATAAATCGGCGTCTGAAAATAAACCGATCGGGGTGGTGGCCGCGAGCAACCCTTGCCGAACGGCGGCGCCCTTTCCGCGATTAGGCGAATGCTCGAGCAAGCGCGCGGTGATCGCGGCGGGCGCCGCGAAGACTTCACGGACGATATCTGCGGTCGCGTCCGTCGATCCGTCATTTACGACGATCAATTCGCTCTCTGGACTCGTCATTTCCAGATAGGCCAGCGCGTCGCGCAAAGTTTTCGCGATTCGCTCCGCTTCGTTGAAAGCGGGGATTACGAGTGAAAACGGCGGGAGCATCGTCCGGCAGTTGTAGAGGCGCGTGTCCCCGCGCGCAACTCAGCTTTGTGTAGGCGCTTGATCTGTAGCCGCTTCGCTGTGCGAAGCGCGAGAGCGGATGCCTGTGTTCGCCGCCGCGTCCCACGCCGCCCACAGGGCGGCGGCTACAGGAAGCTTTTTCTCCTTTGCACCACTGGGAAGTGGGGCAACTTCCCGTCAGCATGGCGGACCAAAACGGCCAACTGGAATCCAACGGCAAGATCGAGACCAATCCGGTCGTCGTTGTTGCCGGCATTGGGCTCAAAGGCCGCGGCTTTCTCCGCGAAGTGGGCGGCATATTTTGGTTCATCATCCATACCGTCACCGAGACGTTCGAGAACCTGCGGCGGGGGCGTGCGCCGTTTCGGGCCGCGAGTTTTTTCCGCCACACGGACCGCGCTGGAGTCGGCTCCGTGCCGCTGGTCGCAATGGTTTCGTTTTTTCTCGGCCTGACGATGGCGCTGCTGACCGGCTACCAACTGGAGCGCTTCGGAACGGAACGGCTGGTGCCGGGCCTGGTCTCGATCGCCTTCACGCGCGAGCTGGGTCCGCTGATGACCGGCATCATGCTCGCGGCCAGAATTGGCGCGGCTTTCACCGCGGAGCTCGGCACGATGGAAGTCTCGGAAGAAGTTGAAGCGATCGAAGCGATGGGAATCAGCCCACTGCGTTTTCTCGTTGCCCCGCGGATGCTGGCCCTCTTCGCGCTCATGCCCTGTCTTTCCGTGGTCTCGAGCGTGGCCGCCGTGATCGCCACCGCCCTGATCTCTCGCGCCTATTTCAATATCGCTTTCGTTTACTTCAACGATCTCGTGCTGAACGCGCTCCTCATCCGCGACATCATCACCGGCATCGGAAAAAGTTTTCTCTTCGGTCTGCTGATCGCGGCGATCGCCTGCTACCGCGGTCTGAATGTGACCGGCGGCGCGGCGGGCGTCGGCACCGCCACTACGTCCAGCGTGGTCACGGCGATCACGACCGTGATCGGCTTCGACACGCTCTTCAACATCGTCTACACGGTTTTCTTCCCGATATGAGCACGCCTCGTCCCGATGTGGTCGAGCTGCGCGATGTCCACCTCAGCTTCGACGAAAAGCACGTCCTCGAGGGTGTTTCGCTCGAGGTCGAGCCGCTCGATCGCCTGGTCATCATGGGCCAAAGCGGCAGCGGCAAGAGCACGATCCTGCGGTTGATCCTGGGAATCCTGCGGCCGCAGAGCGGCTCGATATTCTTCAAGCAATTCGAGATCTCGCGGTTGAACCGGCGCAAACTCCAGCAGGTGCGCGCCCACATCGGGATGGTTTACCAATATTCGGCGTTGCTCAGCTCGCGAAACGTGCGTGATAACGTGGCCCTGCCGCTCGAGGAATTGACCACGAAAAGCCGCGATGAGATCGACAAGATCGTGGACGAAAAGCTGGCGCTCGTCGGGATGTCGGACGCGAAAAGCGAGGCGCCATCGGAATTGAGCGGCGGCATGAAAAAGCGCGTGAGCCTCGCGCGCGCGCTCGTGATGGAGCCGGAGCTGATTCTTTTCGACGAACCCTCCGCTGGACTCGACCCGGTCATCGCGACCGTAATCGACGAATTAATCATTAGCCTGACGGAAAGTTCGAAGGTCACCTCGATCATCGTCACCCACGAAATGGACAGCGCCTTCCGGATTGGCACGAAGATGGCGATGCTGTATCAGGGGAAGATTATTGAACAGGGCGAGGCCGAGACGTTCAAAAACTCGACCAATCCGGTGGTGGCGCAGTTCTTGAGCGGCAGCACCGAAGGGCCGATCCTGGAAGGAAGCAAAGATGCAATTGCAACGAAATGAAGTCCTGACCGGGCTGCTCGTGCTCGCCACGATTGCGGTGATCACGGGCATTCTCATCCTGCTCGGCGCCCCGGGTCTGTTCCGGCCGCTGGTCACCTACCGGATCTATATGGATAACGCGGCCGGCATTAAGCTCGGCGCGCCGGTCCTGCTTGCCGGGCGCAAGATCGGGCAGGTCGACAAATTGTATTCGCCAGTCTCGAAGGAAGACGCCGCCCGCGCGGAAGCCGCGGCCGCGGCTCTGCATACAGGTGATCCCAGCCCGACGCCGGCCGAGAAGCCGAAATATGAAGCGCGGATCGATGTAAAGGTGGACAAGAACGCGTTCGTTTATAAAGACGCTAAGGCGAGGCTCATCACGCTCGGGTTGCTGGGCGAAGTCGCGATCGACATTACTCAGGGCAACGATAGCTCCGGCCGCGCCAGCGACGGCGAGGCGTTCGCGGGCGAGCGCGTGCCGGATTTCGGCGAAGCCATCTCCAAGTTGCTCGATATCGTCAAGCCGGTTGCGACCGAGGCCACCAACACGTTAAAGGAACTGCAGACCACGGCCCAGAATCTCAGCCGGATCACGGATGAAAATTCGCAGCTCAACATGGGGCTCGCGCAGTTCCGCACCTTCGTCGAGAACCTCACCAGTCTGACGGCGCGGGACAGTTCGCTCTCCATCGCGCTCAAGAACATCGAGAAAATCAGCACCGATCTGTCGAGCAACGACAATATTCAGATCACACTCCAGAATTTTCGCGAATCGTCCGACAAGTTGAAAGGGATCATGACGGACCTGAACCAATTGGGTCCCGATCTCAAAGCCAGCGGCACCAATATCAAGGAACTGACGGCGACAGTGAAGACCCAGCCATGGCGTTTGATCTGGCCGAGCACGAAACAATATTCGCAGGAAGAACAGGCCGCCGCGGAATCGACGCCGGCGAAAAGGACGACGAAACCGCGACCGCGCGCGACCGCTACTCCGCCACCGCGCACGAGATAATGGAGCCGGCACGCCCTCGTGCCGGTGCGGACAGGTTGCAATTCAGTTGCTTGGGGAGCGCAGGCTGCGCTCCTCCGCAAAACGGAACCTACGCGCCGTAGCTCTTCGTGAATTTCTTGCGCGATTCGGACTCAGCTTCGGGCGTGGCTGCGGGAGCAGTTTTCTCCGCGGCTGGAGGCGGGCCTGGTTCAGTCGTCTCGGGTTCGGGAGATTCTGAAGCCGGAGGTTCACCCCCGCCTTCACGCACCTGCCGCGACACTTCCACAAAGGCCATCTGCAAATTTGAGAGCGTGTTCCGCAGCACCGCCGTTTCTTCGTTCGTAAGATTGCCGCGCGTTTTTTCCTGAATCATGCCGAGCTGGTCGATGAACATTTTCGCCAGCTCCAGGTTCACTTCGCCTTTGCCGGTTTGTGGATTGGGGATTTGCCCGAGGAACAGCGCCGCGTTTTGCGCCTGCATCATGACAAACTCGATAAAGCGCTGCGACATCTCGCCCGATTGCGTATTGGTTTGGACTTCGGCCATGGTGAATTACTAATAATCGATCACGAGCAGGAGCACGAGCACGATTACGATCCTGCTTATCCCCTCGTGCTCGTGACCGTGATCGATCTTACTTCCCCGGCGGCCGTACCAGCGCCAGTACGTACGGCTGGTTCTGAAAATATTTTGCCGCCACCTGCCGGACTCCTTCCCGCGTGATCCCGTCCACCTCGCGCTCGAGCGCCTTGTAATGGTCGAATCCGAGCCCGTAAAGCTCATCCAGCGCCGCCATGTATCCGAATGAGTCGTTGCTCTGGTTCGCAATCTGTTGTTGCCCGATCAATTTCTTTTTTGCCCGCGCCAGTTCTTCTTCACTCAACCCTTCCGCCGCCAACTTGCCGATTTCCTCGAGCAACGCCGCTTTCACCGCGTCGAGCTTCTGCGGATCGGTGCCGAGATAAAACAGAAACAGTCCCGGAACGAGTCCCTGCATCTGGCTCGCGCCGACGTAATAGGCCAGACCCATTTGCTCGCGGATCCGCACGAAAAATCGCGAGCCGAGATCGCTGCTCGCTTCATCAATCAATTCGAGCGCGTATCGATCCGCGCTAAACATGTCCGCGCCGCGATAACCGACCATGAGAACGCCCTGCGCTTTCTCTTTCAAACTCTCCACCGTCACCGTCTGGCCGAGCGCGGCCGGTTGCGGCGCAGCCGTCAGAGCCAGCTCGCCCGATTTCATTTTGCCGAGCGCCTTTTCAAAAAGCTCCCGCAGCTCCGCCGCCTGCACGTTGCCGAAAACGGAGACGACCCCGTTCCGCGCCACGAGATAACGATCGCGAAAATCGAGCAGATTTTTTTGGGTCAACTTCGCGACCGACTCAGCCGAGCCTTTGCCGCGCAACGCATAGGGATGCTCGCTGAAAAGCGCTTCGCGCAAAATATTCCGGGCGACCGTCGTGAGCTGCTCCTCGTCTTCCTTGATTCCGGCGAGCTGCACTTCTCTTTCGCGCGCAATGGCCGCGTCCGGCATCGTTGCGTTAAGCAAAACGTCCGCGAGAATTTCCACGCCGAGGCGCAGATCGGGCTGAGTCACGTCAACCGCGACGCTGAAACTGTTGTTCCCCGCATCGCTGCCAATACTGCCGCCGACGGATTCGATCGTATCCGCGATTTGTTCGGCAGTGCGCGTCTTCGTTCCTTTGAGCAGGACCTTCGCCATGAGGCGGGTAATGCCGTTGGTCTCCCGCGTTTCCGCCAGGAGTCCGCCGCGAAAAACGGCCGCGATCGAAACGAGCGGCAGCCGCGGATCTTCGCGCACAAGAAGACGCAGACCGTTGGAAAGCTCGATCTTTTGGATATCGCCGGCGCCGATCGGCTCTGAAATTTCGCTCCCGGCCGCAGCCGCCACCTTGGGATCGAGAGAGACGACCGTGAGATTGTCGTCGACCAAATATTTTCCGGCGACGCGGCGAATCTCGTCCGCGGTGATTTTTTGGACGGCGTCGAGGTAATCGCGAGTAAAGTTCAGGTTCCGCGTCAGGAACCAGTTCGAGCCGAGATCCGATGCCTGGCCGCGCATCGTCGTAAGCGAGCCTAGATGGTGGCTCAACGAAATCTTCTTGGCCTTCGCCAGTTCGTCGGAGGTGACGCCCGTCGTTTTAATTTCGTCGACAATCTTCAGGATCAGGTCGCGCGCGGCGTCGCGCTTCTCCGGCTCGACCGTCGCATCGATCCCGAGCAATCCGGGATCGCCCGGCGTGTAAGAAAAAGCCGAGACGCCGTAAGCGAGGCCCGTTTGCTCGCGCACGCGCCGGTAAAGCCGCGAACTGCGCCCGTCGCCCAGAATCGTCGAGAGAAGATCGAGCGCCGGGACGTCGGGATGCGTGATCTCGGGAATGTGCCAGGCGAGCGAGAGCCGGGTCAGCTCGGTGACAAATTCCTGATGCGTCTCGCGCCGGCCGAGCTGCGGCGGTTCGCCCGGGACAAAAACCGGCTGGAGCGATTTCGCCGGGTGCGCTTTGAAAAAATCGGCGAGCTGTTGATAGACCGCTTCTGAATCGACGTCGCCGACGACGAAGAATGTCAGATTGTTCGGCACATAACGCGCGCGATAATACTGCATCACCTGATCGCGCGTGAGTTGATTGTAAACGTCGAGCAGCCCGATGACGGGCAGCCGGTAAGGGTGCCGTTGATACGCAGTGGCAAAGAGTAATTGTCCCGCCATCCGGTCGGGATCGTCCATCCCCATGGCGAATTCGCGCCGGATCACTTCCTGTTCCTTCGCGTACTCTTCGACCGGCAGCGTCGAATTCATCATCGCATCGGCGAGCACTTCGAGCGCGACGCTGGTCCCGTCCTTCGGCACGTCGATCCAGAACACGGTGCGATCGAAGGAAGTGTAAGCGTTGATGTATCCACCCACGTTCTGGATCTTTTGCGCGATCGCGTTCGCCGGATTGGTTTTCGTCCCCTTGAACAACATGTGCTCGAGGATGTGCGACAACCCCGCGCCGAGGTGCTCGTTCTCGTCCACGCTGCCCGTTCCGCACCACGCCTGGACGCTGGCGACCGGCGCGCTCCGATCTTCCTGGACGATGATCGTCAGGCCGTTCATCAGGATGCGCTTCTGCGCCGTGCTCGGCGGGAAAGTAATCCCCGAGCCGCTTTCTGTCGGGGCGGCTTTAAGATGAGCGCTCAACATATCGTCGAACCAAAGCGCGCCGGGCGGCGCGTTTCCATTCTAGGACACTTTCGGCGCGGAAGCCGGAAGTCCAAGCGGAACATCGGGGTGCGAGCGTTTTGCCGGCTCGAACGGCTTCACAAACGCCTCGTGAAAATCGAAGACGTTCTTGAAATCCTCGATCGAATCTTCCTCGGTCTTTCCGAAAATCCCGGCGCCGATCAGGTTAAAAACCATGTGGCCGATGTCTTCGGTCGATTTGATTCCCCAATAAGAGAGGACCGTCACCACCATCGGCCCAAATTCTTTGAGCGCGTATTGCCGGACACCCTCGAGCAGCTCGGGGCCCGCCACGTGCCGGACCGACGCGCCCTTCGTTTTCTTCTGCTGCTTGGTGGTGTAATCGAGGGCGTCCCGCAGAAAAACGTAAGCGTCCCGCTGATATCGCGGGTCGCTGGCCACAATCGAATCGAGCGCTTCCGCAAATCCAATCTTTTGCATGTTGTCAGCTCGTTTTTAGCGAGCGCCGCCATGATACGCAACAACGCTTCCGCGGGCAACTCTTCGCTCGTCCGGGATCAGTTTCCTGATTACGATGACGGCGTGAAAGCATTTTTTCGCGCGTTAATTCTCCTGCTCGCGTCAGTCAGCCTCGCGGCCGAGCCGGACAAGAACTATCCACGCACCTTGAGCGGCGGCGCGCCGTGCGGCTCGTGCAACGCGCCGGAGAAACTTTCGTGGAAAACCGTGATTCCGCCCGAGAACGAAAAAGGCGAGCCGCTGGTCATCACGGGAAAAGTTTTTCAGCCGGACGGGAAAACGCCGGCCGAGGGCATGGTGCTTTGGGTCTACCACACCGATGCGACCGGGTATTACAATGAGAAGGACGACGCCAGTCATCCGCGGCTCAAGGGCTGGATGAAAATCGGCACGGACGGGAAATACGAATTCCGCACGATCCGGCCGGGCGCGTATCCGCATCGCTCGACACCGGCGCATATCCACGCGCACGTTTACGGGCCGGGATATTCCGAGCGTTCGATCGAGGAATACTGGTTCAAGGACGATCCACGGATCAACGATGAACAGAAGGCGAAGGTAGCTAAGGAAGGCGAGCATCCGTTCATCGTCGAACTGACGCGCGGCAGCGACGGAGTGTGGCGCGGGGAACGGGATATCACGGTGAAATCCGTGAAATAGCGGGCAACTTCAAGGAGCGGCGATTTGAAATCGCCGACCAATTAAAACGGCGGTTGCAAACCGCCGCTCCTTGAGGCGTCTCGGTTCCGCTTTGCCGAACCCGTTAGGCGGCGCTAGAATCGCGCAATGAGTTCTTTGCAGGAGCAGATCGAGCAGCGCGGGTTGCAAATGTTCGATCTCGTCGATCAGAACCCCGAAACGATCTTCAGCAAGGCCGGCTTTTATCAGCGCATGATGGCGTTCTCGATGCGCGACGATCATTTCAAGGTCCAGATGTTCCGGTTCGTCGATGTGCTCGCCTCGCTCCGCCATTCGTCCGACATCGTCCAGCATCTCGGCGAATATTTTGCCGATATGCGCAACGGCTCGGTGCCGTTCCTTCAAACCGGCATCCGCGCCGCGCGCATTTTTCCCTGGCTCACCGCGCCGATCCTGCGCTGGAACGTTTCCGGAATGGCGCGCCAATTCATCGCCGGACGCGACCCGGAAGACGTGATGAAAACGCTGCGGAAGCGGCGCCGGGAAAAGATTGGGTTCACGGTCGATCTGCTCGGCGAAGCAGTGGTGAGCGAACAGGAAGCGAACGAATACGCGGCGCGCTGTCTGAAATTACTTGAGGGGCTCGCGGAACAAACGCGCGGCTGGACCGATCCTCTCGGAAAAAACACCGAGCTGTTCCCGGTCGTGAATCTGTCGGTAAAAATCTCCGCGCTCTATTCGCAGATGAACCCGGCCGATCCCGCGGAAGCGATCGCGCACCTCGCGCCAAAGCTTCGTCCGATCTTGCGGCGCGCGCGCGAGCTCGGCGCATTCGTGAATTTCGACATGGAGAGCTACGCGCACAAGAACACCACGCTCGAGCTTTTCCGGACACTTTTCACCGAGCCGGACTTCCGCGATTGGCCGCATGCCGGCATTGTGATCCAGGCGTACCTGCGCGACGCCGAACGCGATTTAAACGAATTGATCGAATGGGGCCGGGTGCGTGGCACCCGCTTTACGGTGCGGCTCGTGAAAGGCGCTTACTGGGATTACGAAAAGATCAAGGCGGCGCAGAACGGCTGGCGCTGCCCGGTCTTTCTCCAAAAACCGGAGAGCGACGCGAACTTCGAAGTTTGCACGCGCATTTTGCTCGAGAACGAAGCGCTCGTCACCGCGGCTTTCGGTTCGCACAACGTCCGCAGCATCGCGCACGCGCAGGCATTCGCGCAGGAACTCGGAATCGATAAGAGCCGGTTCGAGTTCCAACTGCTTTACGGAATGGCGGGGCCGATCAAGCGCGCGTTGGTCGAGATGGGTTATCGCGTCCGCGAATATTGTCCCGTCGGCGAGCTGCTTCCCGGGATGTCGTATCTCGTCCGTCGTCTCCTCGAAAACACTTCCAACGAAGGTTTTCTCAAGGCGAAGTTTTCCGACAACGCGTCGCCCGAACAATTGCTGCGCGATCCTCGTTCACTTCTCAAACGCACCTCTGGAGCGGCAGGTCATTCACGCAACGGCCAATCCCTCGACACTCCGCCGGGCGACACCTACGAAAACGCGCCGCTGGTGAATTTTGTCCATCGCAACAGCCAGGAACAAATGCGGACGGCGCTGCTCGAGATGCGCGCGAAGCTCGGACAAAAATATCCGCTCGTCATCAACGGCCAGAAAATCTGGACCGACAATTTGATCGACTCGATTAATCCGAGTTCGCCAACCCAGGTCGTCGGCGCGGTGGCAGAAGCCCACGTCGACCATGCCGAAGCGGCCGTGACCGCGGCGAAGAAAGCGTTCGAGGATTGGTGCCGCGTCAGCGTCGAGCATCGTGCCGGATTGCTGGAGCGCGTCGCGACGATCATGGATCGGCGTCGATTCGAGCTCTCGGCACTCGAAGTTTACGAAGTCGGCAAACCGTGGGCCGAAGCCGATGGCGACATCCGGGAAGCGATCGATTTCCTTCTTTTCTACGCGCAGCAAATGCGTTTGCGCGGTTTGCCGCGACTGACGCAGCACGTCCCCGGCGAGGAAAGCTACCAGCATTACTGGCCTCGCGGCGTCGCGCTGGTTATCGCGCCCTGGAATTTCCCGATGGCGATCCTGACCGGCATGGTCTCCGCCGCGATCGTCACCGGCAACACCGTCATCATGAAACCGGCCGAGCAATCGGCGGTCTGCGGCGCGATGCTGATGGAAATGTTCGAGGAAGCCGGCATCCCGCCCGGCGTCCTGAATTTCCTGCCGGGCAAAGGCCGCGTCATCGGCCAGCACCTCGTCGATCACAAGGACGTGCACATGATCGCGTTCACCGGGTCGCGCGAAGTGGGGCTGCGGATTTGGAAGAGCGCCGGCGAAACGCGCGAAGGCCAGTTGGAATTGAAGCGCGTCGTTTGCGAGATGGGCGGCAAGAACGCGGTCATCATCGATTCCGATGCGGACCTCGACGAAGCAATCGTCGATACAATTTATTCGGCGTTCGGTTACCAGGGCCAGAAATGCTCAGCGTGCTCCCGTCTGATTGTTCTCGAGGAAAACTACGATCGAGTCGTCAAACGGCTCGTCGAAGCCGCGGCCAGTTTGCGCGTCGGAAATCCTGAGACGCCCGGCATCATGGTCGGCCCAGTCATCGACGAGTCTGCATACCGGCGGCAGTTGGAAATAATCGAGGCCGGAAAAAAGGAAGCGACGCTCGCCTTCCAAGGAACCGTTCCACCGGAAGGCTTCTTCGTTCCGCCGACTATTTTCACTAACGTCAAACCGCACCTGCGCCTCTCGTGCGAGGAAATTTTTGGACCGGTCCTCAGTGTACTCAAAGTACGCGATCTCGATGAAGCGATCCGCGTGGCGAACGACACCGACTACGCGCTGACTGCCGGCTTTTTCTCACGCAGCCCGGCGAACATCGAGCGCGTGAAAGCCGAGCTCGTCGCAGGCAACGTTTACATCAACCGCTCCTGCACCGGCGCGGTCGTTGGCCGGCATCCCTTCGGCGGCTTCAAGATGTCCGGCGGCGGCACCAAGGCCGGCGGCGGCGATTACCTCCCCCAATTCATGGTCCCGCGCGTCGTCACCGAAAACATCATGCGCCACGGCTTCGCCCCGGATACGACGCCGGAATTCCGCGCGCCATTTTCAGTGCCAAGGTAGCCCGGCATTGCCCTTTTTGATCGCAACGAGCTCGGCCTGGCGATCGTGGTGATGAATGTTCTGTCTACCGCGCGAGACCGGCGAAACATGCTTTTTGTCGCAGCCGGACTGTTCTTGATTTCGCGAGCGCTCACACTTATGGCGTTTCCGATTTTCAACGACGAGGCCATCTACATTCAATACGCCCAGTCCATTCACGAGAACTGGCACCAGAACCGGTTCGTCTCGATGGCGGGCGAAATGTACAACGACTGGAAGCCACCGCTTCAATATTGGATCGCAGCGCCGTTTATCGAATGGGGCAACGATCCGCTCGTGCCGGCGCGGCTTATTGCGCTCACGGTATCTGCCGCCGGGTTGTTCGGCTTCTATGTTTTTGCGAAACGACTTTTCGGCCAAGCCGAAGGGTTGCTCTCAGCCTTTCTCTACACGCTGTGCCCCACCGTCGTTTTTCACAACAACCAGTACATCGCGGAGACATTTCTCTTTTCGGTTGCGCCGATCTTTTATTGGACGCTTCTGAAAGCAATCGGTGGCGCCCGACCGGCATTGGGGTGGACCGTAACATCGGTTCTGCTGGGCGCGGCACTGCTTTTATTCAAGCAATCGGGCTACTTGCTCCTGGCGATTTCTGCCTTTCTCCCCTTCGTTAGAATGACAGAAGAAAAAAGACCCGGGCCGTTTTCCGGTCGAGTGAAGTGGAGAAGTCTCGGTATCAACTTTGCCCTGGTCCTGGGCGTGATCGTTGTCTCAGGTCTCGCGGCCGACATGGTGCTGCCCGAGCAGTTCAATGCGGTTCGCGAACGGTTCGACAGCAAGTGGGTGATGTCGCCGTCGGAAATTTTCGGGGCTCCGCTTCAAATCTGGGGCACTAACTTAAGGCTGATCTTCGATTACACCGGTGCCTATTATTCCTGGGCGTTCGTGCCTTTCCTGGGCCTGTTTTTCTGGAGAGTTGTGCGCATGAGAAATTCCGCCGACCTCGTCCTCGGCTCCATGTTCCTGACTGCCGCTGGTTGTGTCGTATTGCTGCTGCGGGGATTCAACGAGTACATGTTTAATACCGCTGTCATCGTATTGCTCCTTCCGCTTGGCGCGCGTGCGATGGTGGCGGCCTGGCAGCGGCAACGCGGCGCCGCCGGCGGATTCGCGAAATTCGCTTTCCGGGCTTGCGCTGCCTTCACAATCGCCCATTGGATTTACCAGGACGCATTGATGGGCATCTCGCCCGGCAAATATGTCGAGCGAAGCACGCCATGGGCAAAAGCGAACTATCTCGACCAATGGCCGACGGGCTTTGGCGTGAAAGAGATTGTCGCAATCCTGGAAAAGGAAAAACGTCCCGGAATAATCTTCGCCGATTTACAGTGGGGAAATCCGCGGACCGCGCTGGAAATTTATGGCCGAAAACGTTTCCCGAACCTGCGGATCGTCCCAATCATGGGTGACTTTAGCGATGAGACCAACGCGAAAAAAGTTCGCGACCTGGCGGTCAACCTGGTCCCGGCGCGTTTCGCGATCTATTCAGCAGACGCCTCCCGCGGCCGCCAGCATTGGATGCGCAATTTCGACAAGATATGTGAGGAGCGCGAAGAGATTCGGGCCTACCCGTCGCAAATGCCGATCGTTGTTTGCCGATTCTGACCCAGTTGAAACTAAGGATGCAATTTCATGATGGGCCTCCTTTTATCGATTCGTTTCCGCGCGCGCCTTCGGCTTTGTGCAATCGATGGCGAAAAACGAATTCTAGTCGGATGATGCCGGCATGCTTTACGTCGTCGCCACACCGATCGGTAATCTGGACGACATCACTTTGCGCGCGCTCGAAGTTTTAAAGAGCGTTGATTTGATCGCGGCGGAAGACACGCGGCATTCCGGGAATCTGCTCAGGCATTTCGAAATCCGGAAGCCGCTGGTGAGTTATCACGAACACAACGAGGCGATGCGATCGCAGCAACTGGCGGAGCGGCTCGCGGCCGGAGAAAACGTGGCGCTGATCACCGATGCCGGCATGCCCGGGCTCTCCGATCCGGGCGCGCGCCTCATCCGCAAATGCATCGAGCGCAATCTGCCTTACACGATCGTGCCCGGCGTTTCCTCCATTCTGACCGCACTCGTTGGTTCAGGCATTTCCGCCGAATCGTTTTGCTTCCGCGGGTTTCTTCCCGTGAAAAGCGGCCAGCGCGAACGCGAGCTGCGGGCCGCCATGGAACGAAAAGAAACCTCGGTGTTCTTTGAATCGCCGTATCGCATTTTGAAAACGCTGAAGACTTGCGCCGAGCTCATCCCGGAGCGGCAACTCTGCGTGGCCCGGGAGCTGACGAAGAAATTCGAAGAATTCCGGCGCGGGACTCCGGCGGACCTTCTCGCGCACTATGAAGCGCACCCGGCGAAAGGCGAGATCACGCTGGTGATCAGCGGGATGCGGGATACGAGATACGAGATGCGAGATCCGAGCTAGCCATTTATCCCGAATCCCGAAACCCGCATCTCGCATCCCGGATTTCCCCTTGTCAAAGCTGCGCACCTGTGGAACTTTGCGCGGCTTTTCCCCAGCGGCATTCACCCGGCTTTCTCGTATGGCTTACGCAATTATTAAAACAGGCGGCAGACAACATCGCGTCGCGGAAGGTGACATCATCGATGTCGACCTGCTCGAAGGCGATGCCGGCAAGGAGACTATTTTCGGCGACGTCCTCTTCCACGGCGACGGCGACAAACTAACGCACGGCAGCCCGCTCATCGAAGGCGCTACCGTTACCGGCGAAGTTATCGAGCAGCGCAAGGACAAGAAAGTCATCGCGTTCAAGTATCGCCGGCGAAAAGGTTATCACCGCACCGTCGGGCACCGGCGTAAACTGACCCGCATCAAGATCACCGGCATCAGCCTCGGCGGCAAAACGAAGACGAAAAAGGCGAAGGCCGAAGAATCCGCTTAATCTCATGGCACATAAAAAAGGACAGGGCAGCGTCAAGAACGGCCGGGACAGCGTCAGCAAACGGCTGGGCGTGAAAAAATTTGGCAGCGAAGCCGTCGTGGCCGGCAATATCATTATCCGGCAACGCGGGACGAAGTTTCTCCCGGGCAAGAATGTCGGGCTTGGTCGCGATTATACGATCTTTGCGCTGGTCGATGGGCAAGTTCGCTTCGATCGAGCGGGGCGTCGGGTGAACGTGGAGCCTCTTGGCTCGAAGTAGTCTTCGCCGATTCAGGTTCGAGCCACAGCGAATAGGCTGTGCGCTGCCGCGTTTTTGCGATAAAAGAAAATCCGCTCATGAAATATCACACCTATCTCCTTTTTGGGCCGCCGGGCAGCGGCAAGGGCACCCAGGGCCGCACGCTTGGCAGCATCCCGCGCTTTTTTCATTGCGCCTGCGGAGACGTGTTTCGCTCGATCGATACCCGCACCAAGGTCGGCCACGCTTTTCTTGAGTATTCCAGCAGGGGCCAGCTGGTGCCGGACGAAATCACCGTCCAACTCTGGAAAGCGCAGATCGATGCGGCGGTGAACGCGCACACCTTCAAGCCCGATATCGATCTTCTCGTCCTCGACGGCATTCCGCGAAATGTCGGGCAGGCCAGGATCATGGACGGGCTCATCGATGTGAAAAAAGTGTTCCATCTTTCCTGCCCAAACCGGGAAGCGCTCTTTGCCCGTCTGAAAAAGCGGGCGCTGAAGGACAACCGTCTCGACGACGCCAATGAAGAGGTGATCAACCGCCGTCTGGCTCTTTACGAAACGGAATCCAAACCGGTGCTCGGTTATTATGGACCGGAGCGGATCACGTCCATCGATGCGACCGAGCCGCCCGCAAAGGTTTTGTTTCACATCCTCGAAAGCATGAACGACGGAGTGAACGGGGCGAATGAGTCAGCAGCAGTTTGAGAATTTCACCGCCTCGAGCCTCTACTGCGAGAAGTGCAAGGCCGCCATGCCCGTGCGGGAACGCCTTCTCCTGATCCTGCCCGACAAGGAAATCTACGATTACCTTTGCACCGGCTGCGCGTCGTCGGTGGGCCAGCGGGAAGTGACCGCGGGCGAAAAACTCCGACGAACTGCCCCGCGGCGGCCGCGTCGCCGGGCGGCCGCGCCACGCATCCAGCTCTGACGCGCGATGCGCGCGCTCTTCATTGGGACGGGCGAGATCGGCGTGCCGGTTTTACGCTGGCTGCTGGAATCGAATGAGCATGAATTGGCCGGCGTCGTGACCCAGCCCGATAAACCGGTCGGGCGCGCTCAGCGGATCGAAGCGCCGCCAATCAAGGCAGCGTTGGCGGACGGCCGCGTGCCGCTACTTCAACCGAAACGCATCAAGACTGAGGATGCTGTCGCGGAAATCAGAGCCCTCGCGCCCGATGTGATTGTCGTGATGGCCTACGGCCAAATCCTGCCGCGGTCGGTCCTGGAGATTCCGCGGGTCGCTTGCCTGAATTTGCACGCGTCGCTGCTTCCCCGGCATCGCGGCGCCGCGCCAATCCAGGCCGCGATCATCGCGGGCGATCGCGAAACGGGCATCAGCGTGATGTATATGAATGAAGGGCTCGACACGGGCGACGTGCTGTTGCAAAAGCGGTTCGAGATTGCGCCCGATGAAACTGGCGGATCGTTGCACGATCGACTCGCTGAGCTCGCGCCGGATGCGCTGAAGGAAGCGCTGACTCAACTCCAGGTTGGAACCGCTCCGCGAATTCCGCAGGATTCATCCGCGGCGACCTACGCGCCAAAGCTCGAACGCGAACATGGCCGGATCGATTGGGCCGAACCAGCCGCACTGATCGAGCGCAAGATCCGCGCCTTCAACCCGTGGCCCGGCGCGTTTGCAATCTTGCGCGATGACGTCGGGGCGGAACAAAAACTGAAAGTCTTTCGCGCCAGCGTGGTTGACTCTTGTAGCGCCGATCCGGCGAACTTGGTGATCCCCGCAAGAACTGGCGCGGTGAGTCTGGAGGAAGTCCAGCTCGAAGGAAAACGGCGGATGAGGGCGGCGGAATTTCTACGCGGTTACAACACGCCAATACGCATCGCATAGTGTGCGCTGTCATCCCGAGCCGCGGAGACGGGGGGGGGCCAACCCCACCAAACAGTTGACAAAACAAAAAAAAAAACAAG
>Ga0307478_10000619_pt1 | contig 35216 bp, 32 predicted proteins | sample atmos_gasesECM4C_2_FD_203713 | JGI IMG/M metagenome (GOLD analysis project Ga0307478, IMG submission 203713) | Hardwood forest soil microbial communities from Morgan-Monroe State Forest, Indiana, United States - atmos_gasesECM4C_05 | ecosystem: Environmental > Terrestrial > Soil > Temperate...
AGCCTGGCTGGATCAGTTTCGCTGGGAACACAACCATGTGCGCCCGCACGAAGCACTGGGCATGAACACGCCGGCGCAGCGCTGGCGGAAAAGCGAGTGCCGCTACGACCCGCATCCGCCGCGCTGGTCCGACACAAGTCGCGATCGAGTACGGCACCCTGTCGGCCCCCAAGCTGAGTGATTCTAATGGCTGGGTTGCATGTCCTACGGATGTTTTGTTTTGGACGAGCGTTACAGGTGCCACCTCATACCAGCTCTGGAGTGAGCAGCCGGCGGGTACGCCGCCGTTTTACGAGATATACAGCGGAACCTCGACGGCTCTGGAAATCACGGTCCCAAGGGGACTTACATACCTCTACGAAGCTGCAGCATGTGATGCACAGGGCTGTAGCGGATTTTCACCTCAGTTTCAGGTCACGGGGGAGCGTATGTGCCCATGACCGATGTGCGAACTTCTATCCCAACGCCCTTGGAAGTTAGAGATCTTCGTTAACCCAACGAAAGGAGCATTGTATGAAGCGAGTAAAGGGTAGTCGCGGCTGGATTGCGGCCGCATTCACAATTCTTTTCACGGTAGGTTTGATCGCGGTACGGACGAAGGCGGCAGTTCAACCTTCCGGTGAGACACCGTCGACTCTGACGCCCCCCGTGCTGAGTGATTCAGGTGGCGGCGTCGCATGTCCTTCGGATGTTTTGAGGTGGACGAGCGTTACAGGTGCCACCTCATACCAGATCTGGAGCCGGGAGGTGCGGCCAACGCCGGTGCCGACGTATAGCGAGGTGTGGAGCGGAACCGCGTTGAATCTGAGAATCACGCTCCCACGGGGATTTGCGTACGGCTACGAAGCTGCCGCATGTGATGCACAGGGCTGTAGCGGGTTTTCAAATGGGATTCTTGTCCAGGAGGGTACGTGCCCATGACCGATGTGCGAGCTCCTATCCCAAAGCCCTGGAAGTGTGTAGGGGGATAGATACGGGCTACCGTGTCGATTCCTTTCCTCCGAGCCTTTGGTCGCCACTAGCGCCGACGCAACGGGTTTTTCCCGTCCTCTCGACGAAGCGGCCCCAAAGAGGAAGGGTGGGGCCATCCGCTCTTGGTTTTCCTAGGTCTTGATTTTTCCGCTGCCCACCCCATCGCGGTTTGGTGGGTGGGCCCCTGCCTCCAAAGGAAGTACTTAGACTTTTCGATTGACATACACAGCCTGCTAAGTTACTTTGTCCGGCAACTCAGCGAGTGGAATTTGTAAGGGGCAACGGATTCTCAGGTTCGTCATGAATCCCAATCGCTGCTTCCCCCTCAGAAAAAAGAGTACGGAATGGTCGCGCACCGATTCGCAAGGTTGCGCGACCGTTAAGTGCGGGATAAGTCGGACCATTAGTTGGGCGCAACCGGACAAGTGTCCCGGTAGCCTGCGTTTGTCCGAGGAGGAGGAAGAGTGTCTAACCTCAATATCGCACCTCAAACCGTTTTATTGACATCCGGCCAGGCAGTTACCTTCGAAGCCACCGATGCCGCCGGCAAACCCGCCCTCGTGACCTGGAGTTTGGATCCTACCGTCGGAAACTTAGTTACACCGACGGTGCCAGGTGCAGCGGTGGGTGCGACTAGCGCAGCATCCTCGGCAACGTATGTTGCGCCTCCCACGGTGGCAAGCGCGCAAACCATTGCCATCGTCGCCAGCACTGCGAACGATTCGGCTAGCGCCACGATCTCATTAACCACCCTCGCGATCGTTCCTTCAAGGGTCGATCTCTCCGCGGGCCAGCAGCAACAATTTTCTCCGATCTTTGCTCCGGCTCCGGCCCCACCACAAGGTGGGACTCCCGAAGTTCCGGAAAAGATCACTTGGACTCTCAGCCCACCCTTGGGAAGCCTCGACCAGATGGGGTTGTACACTTCACCTCGCGAAGTCCTCGACTCGACTACGGTCAACGTCATCGCAACAACGCCTACACCGGGAAAGCGAGCCGTGGCAACAGTGAACCTGACGGCAACACCATGGCAAGGTCTTGGCGTCGATTTCCTGGGTGGATTTCTTCTGTTGGTATTCTCCCTGGTTTTTGTCATGGTGGGACTCTGGCCTCCGGCGTTGCCGAATCCTGATACCGCCAGAGCAGACCGCATTCAGGCGGAAAAAACATGGGAGGACAAAACCAAACTGTATAACGACGCAGTAGCGGCTGCGAAGAAGCCGACGGAGTCTCCTAAGAAGCAAACCGAAAACACGCCCACATCATCGCCAACGAAGGGCAAGCTAGCGCAACCGACCGGAACCGCTGCCGCCCCCAGTGATGGCACCACATCAGCACCGGGGGCCGTTACCTCCACTGCGCCGGCTGCGGAAGATTTGCTTCAGCAGGCGGGTCAAGCCCTCGACGATGCTTATGCTGATCTGGGGGAAAAGCGCCAGACAGAGAAGGCGGTGAATGAACCCAACGTAAAAACTAAGCTGATCGGTCACATCAACCGTGAATTTGATCTGCTGTTACTCGTCTTACTGGCTGGGGCTCTAGGAGCCTTTCTGCACACCGCTCAATCTTATTCGGACTACGTCGGCAATCGAACTCTCAAAAGAAGTTGGGCGTGGTGGTACTCCTTGAGGCCGTTCATCGGTGCCGGGTTGGCATTGGTCTTTTATGCCGCAGTACGCGGGGGCGTACTGGCGATCACGACAGGTTCCAACGCCAAAGCTTCAGAGCTGAACCCTTTTGGCGTGGTTTCGGTTGCCGCCATGGTTGGCATGTTTTCGAAGGCCGCGACTACTAAGCTCGGGGAGGTGTTCGACACCCTGTTCAAATCGGACAAGCCCAAAGACAAGGACCCGGTAACCGGCTCCCCGCAGTCAAACCAGTCCGGAGCTAAACCTGCGGCGGGTGGAACCACGACTTCGACGGGGGCGAAGTGACGAAGGCGAGAAACAATATCGACGAAGATCGACAGGAGGTCACCAATGCGCGAAAGAAGTTCACTCAGTGAAGCCAGCCCTATCTTTATCGCAACTGTCTTTCTCATCCTGCCTGTCGTTTTGCTTCTGGTTTTCGCGTATAAGAACCGCGCTGCCGCTGAGGACTATAAGAATCAGGACACCGAGTATGCGAAAGCCATGATCGAGGCGATGCGCCCCCTTCGGTCAGACGTTTCGCATTCGTTGTTTCCTGTCGACTTTAATCAGCCCCCGATATTTGTGACGTGGACTCGGCAGGAAAAGGTTGCAGCTTATAAAAACGAAAAACTTCCAAAGACCACCTGGGTGACGGCTGTTCCCAAGCTCAAATCCTTCTGCCAGGATTATGTCAGGTCCAACGGCGATGACCTGCGTCAGCTAACGCTCCGCCTTGAGCAGCGACTAGGGCTGCCACCGAACTCCGGATACGACACGTTTGTGGAGCTCAAGGTAGATCCCACGGTGATAAAAGACAATTTTAATTTCTTTCGACCTTGCGGTGACCCATCCCCGATCAGTAGCACTTGCGAACCCTCCTTTCCACCGGAGCCGGACGAGATACGGGACAGTCTGAAGGCTTTAGATCCTGGAAATAGCAAGGACGTTGAGAAATATTGGTTGCTTAGCAAGTACTATTGGTCGTTTGCTGCACCCGAAAAATATCCTCAGATGAAGCAGTATCCGTGGACTTCGCTGGGCTACACGTTTGATTGGGCACTCAATGAAGAAGGGAACGATGATTTCAGAAGGTGGGGAGAAAGCGAATTTGTGATTTCCGCGGGAACTCCGGCACAGTTTATATCTGCCACGAGCACTTCGGCATATTGCGCCCCGTAGTCAACAGGAATCGCGGCATTCAGCGTGCGCAAGATGTCCTCGAACGACAGCGGATCGCCAATGAAAGACAGCGGGCTAGGGCCCAAGGCGGTACCCTGACAACTGCAAGCCAAATTTCACTGCATCAATTACAATCCGCACTAACTCACACAACCCTCCGACCCCAGCCAAGATAATCCACAATCTTAGGTGGCTGCTCTCGATGAGATCTTTGAAGAAAGTCCCGATACGCTGAACGTCCTCGATAGTCACGAGTGTAGAGTCGGCAGGGTAGCCCGCTCTTCGTCCGTTCTTAGATTTCATAACGATAACCATCTTGGAGATTTTTGGGGTTCCTCGGTCGCATGCAGCCGATGTGTCCGACTCATGTAATGTCCGATAACAGGTATTATGTTAAGTCTGTTAAGCCGAGGTCCAGCGAGGCCGACCGGTGCGGCGTGTGCGATCTTATGATCAAGATAGCTGGTAATTATCCCCTGACAACAAGGAGAACAATTGGCATGCGTCTCGCAGGTTTCGCCACATGGGCTCTTGCTGTGGCAGCACTTTGGGCAACTATCGCTTCCGGAATTGCTCAAGGCACACACATGTTTGAGCATCCGAATATTCTCAGATTGCTCGCTCTCTATTCTCCATCAATTGTCTTGGCGCTAGCTGCGCTCATCGTTGGCCTCTGGCCTGCGAACAAAACCTCATCGTCCCAATCTAAGTCCGGGCAAGAGATCACGGATTTGCGAAATCAAATTATTAAACGCGGGAAAAAACGCCTGCATACTCTAGACCGCAGGGAGAAACTTTTTCTCGGACGCCCAAAGTCCAGAACAACTCGCGATCCGGCTACACGGAGGTCTACAATGCAACCGCGCTTGGTCTGAGGGAGTGCGGCATTATTCGATGGGCCGCTAGAACCGTTCCCGTTGATCGCGCCCCATTTGTAATCGAGGATTGGGCGTGGGATGAGTTGCACGAACACCCTGAAGTGCTAGAAATCGAGGGAGGACATCGCCTCTCCGACCTCGGATAATCGAGCGCAACCGCGCAAAGCGGCAGGGGCTCAACCAATCAGCTCAACCGATCCGGCAGGGGCGAATCTTGGGATGCCCCGGTCCAGCGTAGCCAACTTCCCCCGATTATGCATCGCTAGGGCGATCAGGTAGGCATCTGTAATCTGTTGGTGGCCCGTCAGTGGCGTCGGTATCCGATCCAAAGCCTCGCCCAGTTGAAGCGAATCGTTCCAGAACTGATGGCCCGGGAGTTCCACGTTGCGCTTCAATACGAGCAACGCCCCTGACGGGGTTAGCGAATGTGGCGAAAATGCGGGATTCGATAAGACTCTCACCAGCGCTGCCTGAGTCATCGGACAGGTAGCCCAACCCTGGCGCGCATGCCGCCCGAACCACTGGCTGGCTCGCGCATGCGCGAAGTGTTCTGGCCAAGCCAGCGCGATAAACACGTTGGCGTCGAGCAGGTAGCCCGGCACTAAATCTCATCCTCCAGCAATCGCTTGACATGCTCGCTGGTAATCCTCTTGCCGCCCTTGGGTAGCACCACGGTGCAAAAACCATTCACCATCCGCGTCTGGACCGGTGCATTTGCTCCTCTGCGCACCAACTCCGACGCAGCCTTGCCCAGCGCCAGCGACCGTGTTTCAGAGTATTCCCGCAGGATTTTCAGAGCGTCATCATCGAGGTTAAGCGTGGTGCGCACGGTACGCATATGATGTCATGATAACTACATTGATGTCAATCGCGTAGTATGCGCATCAATCAGTTGCCATCGATGCAGGAGGGGGCGACCGAGGCAGGAAATCTTAACCGCAGAGGTCGCCGGAGAACTCGGGTTTGCTGATCAGAGTCTCAAATAACGGAACGCCCCTGGCGGAGCCTCCAGAAACTCTAAAATCACTCAATCACCAAATGACTCAATCACTCAATGACCCTGACTCAATTCCCTACATCTTATATCGGCCGAGATCTTCGTCGTTCAGCCCTTCCAGCCACTTGCGCAACTCTTCGGCCGTAACTCGATCCGACATATTCGCAGCCTGCTTCGAGTTCTTCAGCACCACATCGTCAACAAAGATCGGACAATCCACGCGCAGCGCCAGCGCCAGCGCATCCGACGGACGCGAGTCGATGCTCACCACCTCGCCTCCGCGCTCCAGCCAGATCACCGCATAAAACGTATCCTCGCGCAACTCCGTGACCACCACTTTATGCACTTGAGTTTCCAGTCCAGTCAGCACATTCTTAATCAGGTCATGCGTCATCGGGCGCGGCGTCGAAACCTTCTCCATCTCCAGCGCAATCGCTTGCGCCTCATGAACCCCCACCCAGATCGGCAGCACACTCTCCCCAGCCACATCCTTGAGTATCACAATCGGCATATTCGAAACCGGATCCATTAAAAGGCCGCGGATTGTCATTTCTACTTCCATTGGGGCTCCTTCGACTGCCGGGAGTCTTCGACTATGCAAACTCCCGCAGAACTACTGGGAGTCTTCGATTCGGAGAGACTCCTACAAGACTACCGGGATCGCATGTTTGCGTCTGCCTTTCTTCGCTTCTTATATCACCATTTCGCCTAAAAGACTGTTGGGAAAACTTGCTGTTGCCTTTACCGGAATGTACGTTCCCGGCTTGGGAGCGGATGTTTCTGGAGCCGTGAAGTTTAGTGTTTTGTTTTGGCTGGTGCGGCCGATCCATTGATTGCGGGCTTCGTTTTTAGCTTCAACCATTACTTCCAATGTTCGCCCTATGTATTTCTTGTAGCGAGATATTTGGATGTCGCGCTGTTTCGCCATTACGACTTCCAGGCGGCGGGCTTTTTCCTGGTCCGGGATCGCATCTTCTAACGCCAGCGACGGTGTGTTCGGGCGCGGAGAGTATTTGAAGGTGAAGACGGCGTCGTAACCGACTTCATCGAGCAGGTTCAAGGTTTCGGCGAAGTCTTGTTCGGTCTCGCCGGGAAAGCCGACGATGATGTCGCTGGTTATGCTGATGTCGCGCTTTGCCGACTTCATCCATGCGATGCGTTCGAGATATTGCTCGCGGGTGTAGAGGCGCTGCATGGCGCTCAGTATGCGGTCCGAGCCGCTCTGCACGGGCAGGTGGACGTGGTCGCAGAGTGTGGGAACGACGTCGATGGCGTCGATGATGTCACGTCCGAAGTCGCGGGGGTGCGACGTGGTAAAGCGCACACGCTTTATGCCCGGTACTTCTCCCACCGCGGCCAGCAATTCCGCGAAAGAGCGCTTCCCTGCTGGGTCTTTGTATGAATTTACGTTCTGGCCCAGTAACTGAATTTCTGTATAGCCGAGATCGGCCATCTGGCGGGCTTCGGCGAGCACCGAGTCCGAGGTGCGGCTGCGCTCTTTGCCTCGTGTGAACGGCACCACGCAGTAGGCGCAGAATTTGTCGCAGCCTTCGATGATGGTGATGTATCCGCGGTGGGGATTGCTGCGGGCGGTGAATTCGGTTTCGAAGCACTGGTCGGTTTCGCGATCGTCGAGGCCGGTGATGCGAACCAAGCTTTGAGCTGCGAGCTTTGAGCTGCGAGCTTCTGCTTGCGGCTTTTCTGGCTGGGCGGTTTCGAGTTGCTCCAGCATCTGCGGCAGATTGCGGTAGCTGGCCGATCCGCAGACCAGCGAGACGTGCGGGGCGCGCTCGAAAATCTTTTCGCCTTCCTGCTGCGCCACGCAGCCGAGCACGCCGAACTTTTTGCCCTGGGCCAGCAGCTTCTTGTAGTCGGCCAGACGATGAAAGACTTTCTGCTCGGCTTTGTCGCGGATGGAGCAGGTGTTGTAGAGAATCAGATCGGCCTGCTCGACCGTTTCCACCTGCTGATAGCCCTCGTGGACCAGCGTGCCGATGACTTTTTCGGAGTCATGGACATTCATCTGGCAGCCGAAGGTTTCGAGGTAGAAGGTCTTTTCCTCAGACATACTTACAGTATAAACGGCCTTGTCATCCGCGATACAGGCTCACGGGGGGACTAAAGCCCTTTTCATAACCCGAACCTTGACGCGGCGCTCAAGCGCCGCTCTTCCACCCAGCGCGTAAGCTTAGCTGAGCACCACTGTTTTTCTTTCTGGTTTCTTTTTGTATGCTTCACGGTCCGATGTTTTCCTCAAGAAGCCATCTAAGTTGGGTTTTCCTAGGGTTTTGAATTTCCTAGGGTTTTGAATTTCCTAGGGTTTTGAATTTCCTAGGGTTTTGAATTTCCTAGGGTTTTGAATTTCCTAGGGTTTTGAATTTCGGTGGTGGTGCAATTTGCGCGCCAGGCCGGTCAAGCGGGAGGTCCCTTCGCTCAAGGATGACGCAGACGCTGCACCACTACCCGAGTTCTGCCTGAACGGCATCGCGTTCACTGGGCGTTTTGAGCGTGGTGAAGATCGCCAGCGCTGCTCTGAGCTTTTCATTCCCCGTTTCCCGGTCACCCTGTTTCCGAACGAGAAGGCCCCAATTCCAGTAGCAATAACCAAGACTGTAGTTGTTCCCCAGTTCCAGGCAGATTTCTTCTTTCTTCTTGTGCAGCGCCATGGCCTCTTCCAGACGCCCCCACGCCTGCAGGATCCCCGCCTGGTTCCCATAGCTGATCTGCAGGTCATTCTTGTTCCCCAACTCCAGGCAGATTTCTTCTTCCTTCTTGTGCAGCGCCATGGCCTCTTCCAGACGCCCCCACGTCTGCAGGATCAGCGCCTGGTTCCCATAGCTGGCCTGCAGGTCATTCTTGTTCCCCAGTTCCAGGCAGATTTCTTCTTGCTTCTTGTGCAGCGCCATGGCCTCTTCCAGACGCCCCCACGCCTTCAGGATCAGCGCTTGGTTCCCATAGCTGGCCTGCAGGTCATTCTTGTTCCCCAGTTCCAGGCAGATTTCTTCTTGCTTCTTGTGCAGCGCCATGGCCTCTTCCAGACGCCCCCACGTCTGCAGGATCAGCGCCTGGTTCCCATAGCCGATCTGCAGGTCATTCTTATTCCCCAACTCCAGGCAGATTTCTTCTTCCTTCTTGTGCAGCGCCATGGCCTCTTCCAGACGCCCCCACGCCTGCAGGATCAGCGCCTGGTTCCCATAGCTGGCCTGCAGGTCATTCTTGTTCCCCAGCTCCAGGCAGATTTCTTCTTGCTTCTTGTGCAGTGCCATGGCCTCTTCCAGACGTCCCCACGCCTGCAGGATCACCGCCTGGTTCCCATAGTTGGCCTGCAGGTCATTCTTGTTCCCCAGTTCCAGGCAGATTTCTTCTTGCTTCTTGTGCAGTGCCATGGCCTCTTCCAGACGCCCCCACACCTGCAGGATCACCGCCTGGTTCCCATAGCTGCGTTGCAACGCATATTTGGCGTCGCGATCCTGGCGACCGTCATAAAAAGCCTCCTCCTGGCGCAGGATACGAAGTGCCGCACTCCACTCGCCGATCCTTTGTGCACATGCATAGCCGTAATAGGTAAGCCAAGATCCACGGACACACTCGCCGCTCCGCAAGAGAAACTCTGCCGCGGGAATGATTTCTTCCAAGCACTTGCGGCATTCTTTCCACCGCTTCTCCCAACCACGGAAGAGATTTTCCAAAGCCGCTGCATGGGCTTCGCGCAACGTAACCAGCGAAGGCGTTTTGTGGATGATTTGTTCGCGTAGTAAGGCGTGCAGTTTAAAGCGCTGCTGATCCCGATCGACTACTTGTAATAGCGACGAATTCCCCAGATGGTCGCGAGCCGAGCGCCCATCCGGTTTACTTAGTCCAGCGATGTCGATGGCAAGTGGCGCCCAGAAACCTTCCTGCACGCAAATGGCGCAGGCTGCAAGCAAGCACCGCTCTTGTTCTCCCTGGGAATCGATGGCCTTCTGAAACAAATCGGGAACGCTGTGAATCTCATTGCGCAGATCATTGAGGACCAGCTCACGCGCAGCCTCGCCGAGCGGTTCGAATTGCTTTCGCAGCAGGTCGGCGCCCACTGCGACGGCAATGGGCAAGCGTCCCATGCGATTGGCGAACTCAAGCAGCGCATCCCGGTGGAGGCAAGCAGCTTTCCTGCCAAGATAAAGCAGAAAAACTTCCTCTGTCTCTGCGGGAGTGAAGGCTTCGACAACTTCACGCTGCCTGTCACCGATCCATGGCAAGTGCTGTTGGCGCGAAGTGAACAGAACCGAAGCGGGAGTTCCCGGAATCAGATCGGCGGTCCTAAGCGCCGTCGCTTTGCTGTCTTGCGCCCTGAAAACGGGTTGCGGCGGCCAAATGTCGTCGAGGACGAGCAGCGACCGGCGGTCCCGGAGCCATTTCCTGATGGCTTGAAGTTTTTGTTCTGGAGGGAGCTTTTCAATCTCACCCAGGGGCTGGCGGAGGTGATCGGCTAACTCGCCTACGATGACCTCTACCGGCCGGTCTCCACAAGTCTGATAGACGACGGTGTCAAAGTCTTTCTGTGACTCCCACGCGAAAGTCAGCGCGAGGGTGGACTTGCCTGTGCCCGGTTCTCCGCTAAGCAGAAACAGGCCGGACTCGTTCACCAACGCGGTGCGCAACTTGTTCGCGATGTCGCGGCGGGCGATGAAGTTCTCCGGACGAAAGTCGGGCAAATAGACTGGCGCTTTGGAACCGGCGCTGCGGCCTGCGTCTCTGCGATCCTTGAGCCACCGCATAATGGCTGCAATGCCTGAGCCGGCATCGCGGCGAGCGTCAATGTATTGCTTGGTTGACAGCAGAGGCGGCAGCGGGTGGTCACGGAGCATGACTACGCCGAGCCGGATGCGGCGTTCGGTGATCTCACGGGCCCAGGCGGAACTCCACTCATCCCGCGTAGCGAGGGAGTTTGCGGCGTCGGGCGACCAGATCAGGAGCACGATTTCAGCGTCCTGCAGGCCGTTGTTGATTTCTTCGATCCAGTTTGAAGCAGGGTCGATGCTGGTTTCGCAGAGCCATGGGATAAAGCCTTCGCGCTGCATCGCTTCGGCGAGTTTGGTTACGAAGTCTTTATCGCGCGTGCTGTGGGAAAGGAAAACTTTCATCGACACGACTCACAAGGAATCCAGCCTGCAACGGGATATTCCTACTCGGGTAACGATGGGGAGATCAGTGTGCAATTCGCAGTGGGTTTTGTCAATGAGCCCAGCATGCCTGGGCGGCTGAAGCCGATGTTTTTTAAGCCATCTGCTACTTGAGAAAGCCTGGACTTATTACTGGGGAAGCCGGACCTGCGCTTGCGACAAGATCAACCCCAACGTCAAAGGCGTCGGACAGGAGTGTCCGACCCACACTTGCAACACCAACATCAAAAGCAACAGCTTTAGTTCCCTGCTGTTTGCTCGGTCCAGAGCCACTTGTGGTCTTCTGGCCTGTTTACCAATCCACGCTGCACCGGGTTTTGCCGGATGTATTCCAGCTTCTCTTCAAAGCTCTCTTGTGAGCGCACGACGTGGTCTAAGGATTCTTCCTGCCAGACTGGGCCGCTCGAATTTGAGAGCTTGTTGATGCTTCGGGCTGACGTCCCCTTGAGTAACTTCAGGATTATCGGCAGGGAATACGGCCAGCCTTTTTCATCTCGTAGTGGCGTTAACAGGAGGTGTACGTGGTCTGGCATTACTATGGCTGCGTGAAGGTCGTAGCGTTTGCCGTGGTCACGGAGACAGTGATGGAGGATGGCGTCTCGGGCTTCTGGGGTAAAGGCAATTCGATTAGCTCTGCAGAAGGTGATGAATACTGCTCGTCCTGTCTTCTGGTAGTGAGGCAGCATGCGGCGGTATTCGTATTTTCGTTCGAGCGTGGGCTTAGGCATGAAATGGTCCACATTGAAAACAAAAGAGCAAAACCAAAGTCAAAGGCGTCGGACAAGAGTGTCCGACCCACACGAGCATTGCATTTCCCTACGGCTTCTGTCTGTGACGGATGAACTTAGCCGCGTTGGGGGCAGAGGGCGCAGCGGTGGGCTAGATGTTTGCTGCGGCAGCGAGCGGGCAGGGCTTTGCGGAGGCGGACTTTGGGGCAGGAATCGAGGAGGCACCAGGCTTCGCGGTATTTTTCGAAGGTGGCGCGGGATTGGCGGCGGGTGTGGGGATAGAAGCGGATGCCTTTGCGCTGTCCGATGGCCTGGATGGGGATGATGTACCAGATATTTTCGGGGACGATGTAGGCGACGAAGAAGTCGATTTCTTTGCTGGTATAGACTTTGCCGCTGGCTCCGGTGGTTTTGACGCGGTAGCGAGTTTCGGCGTAGAGGGTGGCGGATTTGACCTGGACGCGGAGGAGTCCGTGGTTGAGTTCGACGACGGAGTCGTAGCGGTTGCTGTCTCCCCAGGGGATGAGAACGGTGAAGCCGAGATGGGTGGCGCGGGCGAGGAAGGCGGCTTCGGCGGCTTCTCCGCGACGCTTGCGGGTGGGCTCGGCGGAGGCGTGGAGGGTGATGGGTTCGGCGTTAGGGAGTGGTTGGATCAGGATTGCGGCGGGGTGAGGCTCCGGTTTGTTGAGGTTCTTTTGCATAGGTTGATTGTCGGTTGCTGTGCGGGAGGCTCCTTTTTGATGTCGCCTGAAAACACGAATGGCGCAGGAGTGATTCCTGCGCCATTGTTTAAGCTATATACCTATTATATCACTTTGCCGGGGGTAAAAGTGACATAGGTTGGGGAATTATATCTATTAGCGAATCAGTGAGTTAGTGAAAAGTTCGGGGTTTGGGGTATTGACAGGGATTTTGGGGGTGCCGGCAGATGATGAAGGAGAACGGGTGGGATGGGGCGTTGCTACTCATCGGGCGGGCTGAAGCCCCGTTCACAATCTTATCCTTGACGCGGCGCTGAAGCGCCGCTCCACCCAGAAGCACTGCGCCACCCGAAGGCTGTTCGGCCCGACAACGGGTTGGACGGCACCCTTCGGCTTCGCTCAGGGCAGGCTCCTGAAGTCGCGCCGCTGATACGAGTCCACGTGCGAGGAGCGGTTCTCCAGCGGGGCGAGGAAACCAGGGTCCCTCGCTTCGCTCGGGATGACAATCGGGAAATCGGGATGACAATCGAAAAATCGCCATGACAATCGGGGAAATGGTCTGCATTCAGACAGGTTGGGTTAACTGGAGGTGCTCCATTCCACGGTGATTTTTGGCGGGTGGAGGAGGGTTTGCAGGACTACGCAGTACTGCTCCGTTTTTTCCTGGAGAGAACGGAGTTGATCGGGAGTGGCTTGGGGAGTGGTTAGGTTGAATTGGAGGCGAATGGCGTCGAAGCCGACGGGAACGTCTTTTGAGATGCCGAGGGTTCCGGCGAGATCCATGTCTCCTTCGACGGTGACCGCGATGTGCTGGGTTTGAATTCCCATGGCGGTGGCGACGAGTTGACAGGTGAGTTGGGCGCAGGCGGCGAGGGCGCCGAGCAGGAGATCGCCGGAGCAGGCCGCGGTTCCGGTGCCGCCAACGCCTTTGTGGGCTTCGGCCTGATAGATGGCGCGGCCGATATCGACGGAGCAGGAGAGCGGCGTATTTGTCTCTCCGCCCTTTGCGGTTAGGGTTATGCGCGAGCTGGACGGGTCACGGCGGTACTGTTCTTTAAATGGCTTCTGCAGGGAGCGGACGTCGGTGACGGCTTTATCGCTGGTCATGAGGGCTCCGGGAATTTAGTTCGGTATTCATCTGTCCATCTTCCCCGCTTAGCAGAACGCGGGATTGAGGTTTGTGCCGCGGGGGGCACAGTTGCGTCGTTAGACACAATATTACAGGCCAAGCCTCCGGCGATAGGTGCGGCTTCTGTGAATCCCACCCTTCGGCAGGGCTCAGGGCAGGCTCCTTCGCAAAGAACGCGAAGGTGGGCAGCCTCATTTTGTGGAATTCCACTTCTTCTTTTTTAAGAAACGCGAAACGATTTCGGGTCCTAGATCACTATTCATCGAGTTACGACAAGGGGTGAAACTTGGGACTCGATCTGGGCAGGTTTAGGGGTTCGGTGGACGAGGCAACGGCAAAGCTGGCCAGCCTGGGGGCGGAAACTAGTCGGGAATTTTTGGTGCAGGCTAATTTGCTGCTGCAGTTGCTGCAGTCGGCGGGTTATGGCATCGGGAGCCTGGAAGTTGAGTTGGGGGTTCCTCCGAAAATTACGATTAAGTTGAAGACCGGACCGGCGGTAAAAGAGGATAAGCTGACAACGATTTTGCGCGAGCACGCGGACAAGAAGGTCATCACCGGGATCGTCGCCTCGTTGATTCAGGCGAACAAGCTTCGTGACTCCGTGACGGTGGAAACGCTGGAGCTTGGAGAGGTGCAGATCACAGTGGCTACACCACCGAATATCACCATGCACTGGAATGATAGGACTACTGGTAAGGCTGCTAGCTACTCGCGGGATGTGCAGTTTGGCTGACGCTCGACGTCGGTTGAGCCTGAGATCCTTCGCTACGCCTGAAAGGCGGCTTCGCTCAGGATGACAACGCATATCTTAAGCACACGCTGTACCGCCTCTCCCACACGAGTTTTCATCCATCCTAGTTGTTATACTGTTTAGGCCGCTTGGGCTCCACTTTTCCTTTGCGGCTAACGGCATGAAACCCACCTTCAGCATCGGGGTTGAAGAGGAATATCAGACGATAGATCCGGAGACACGGGATCTACGGTCGCATATTCAGGCGGAGCTGCTTGAGAAGGGCAAGTTGATCCTGCAAGAGCGGGTGAAGGCGGAGATGCACCAGTCGGTGGTGGAGGTGGGGACTGGGGTCTGCGCGAATATTAAGGAAGCCAAAGCCGAAATCAAGATGCTGCGGCGCGACATTGTGAGGCTGGCCAAAGAGAATGGGTTGAGGCTGGCGTCGGTGGCGACGCATCCGTTTGCGGATTGGCGGGTGCAAGAGATCCATCCCGACGAGCGTTATAAGAATATTGTTGAGGACATGCAACTGGTGGCGCGGGCGAACCTGATTTTTGGGCTGCACGTGCACATTGGGATTGAGGATCGCGAAACCGCGATCCACATGATGAATCATGCGCGGTATTTTTTGCCGCATCTGCTGGCGCTCTCCACCAATTCGCCGTTCTGGCTGGGGATGAATACAGGGTTGAAGTCTTATCGCTGCAAGGTGTTCGATAAGTTTCCGCGCACGAATATTCCAGATTATTTTCCGAGCTGGGGCGAGTACGAAAACTTCATTAAGCTGCTGATCAAGACCAACTGCATCGATAATGCAAAGAAGATCTGGTGGGACATCCGGCCACATCCGTTTTTCAATACGATTGAATTCCGGGTATGCGATATTCCGATGCGGGCCGACGAGACGATCGCGCTGACGGCACTGATTCAGGCGACCGTAGCCAAGCTGTATAAGCTGCATACAGCGAATCAGGGATTTCGCTTGTACCGGCGGGCATTGATTATGGAGAACAAGTGGCGCGCGTCGCGTTACGGGCTCGATGGGAAGATGATTGATTTTGGCAAGCAGACGGAAGTGCCGGCGCGGGATTTGATCCGCGAATATTTGGATTTTGTGGACGATGTGGTGGATGAGTTGGATTCTCGCGAGGAACTGGAGTACATCCATACGATTCTGGAGCGTGGCAGCGGTGCGGACCGGCAGTTGCGCGTGTATCAGGACACGGGAGATTTGAAAAAAGTTGTCGATTACGTCATCGAAGAAACGGAGGCGGGACTGGCAGAGAACGAGCCGGCTTCCGTGAGAAAAGCAGGATAATGGATATTTACGTGGAAGGAACTGTGGAAGGATCTAACGGCCAAGTCAAAAACCTCACCCCTTCGGCAAGCTCAGGGCAGGCTCCGCCGCAAAGTGCGCGACAGGGATGGGGCACCCGGAGTAATCACATTCCCTTCGATCCCGAGTACACGCCGGGGGCGCGAAATGCGGTGAAGGTTTGCCTGCGGGTGCAGCTTGACGAGAAGGTTTGCGTGATCACCGATGAGGCGACGATTGAGATTGCGGCGGCCATGACGCACGAGTTGGAGGAGCTTGGAGCTCCTTACCATGCGTGGGTGCTGGAGGATTTGGCGCCTCGTCCCTTAAAGGATTTGCCGAAAGAAATTCTAGACGACCTGGAGACGAGCCAGGTGTCGATCTTTGCGGTGTGGGCGCAGAAGAATGAGCTGCACACGCGCATGCAGATGACGGACGTGGTGAACCGGCGAAAAATCCGGCATGCGCACATGGTGAACATCAACCGGCAAATCATGCTGGAAGGGATGCGGGCGGATTTCCAGAAAGTGGACCGGCTGAGCGCGAAGATTGTGGCGATGGTGCGGAAGGCGAAGCGGGTGCGCGCGAAGACCGCTGCTGGCACCGATTTGACGGCGGATTTGAATCCGAATTACCGCTGGCTGAAGACGAGCGGAATTATTTCTCCGGAAAAATGGGGGAACCTGCCGGGTGGAGAGATTTTTACCACGCCGGGCGAAGTGAATGGGACGTTCGTGATCGACGGCGTGGTGGGGGACTATTTGTGCACGAAGTTCGGAGACTTGAAGGAGACGCCGCTGACCGTGCATATGAAGAACAACCGACTGACGGAGGCGCACTCGGAGAATCGCGAACTGGAAGACGACTTCTGGAAATACACGCACACCGATGGCAACAGCGACCGGGTGGGCGAGTTTGCGATTGGCACGAACATTGATTTGAAGAATGTGATTGGTCAGATCCTGCAGGATGAAAAGTATCCCGGAGTGCACATTGCATTTGGAAATCCATATGGGGCGCATACGGGGGCGGACTGGGATTGCTCGACGCACATCGACGTGGTTGGACGAAAGTTCAACATCTGGGTGGATGACGAGCAGATCATGCAGGACGGGAAGTTTTTAGTGGAAGCGTGAGGCGTGCATGTCAGAGATGGTGTTGACGCTTCAACAATCCACGGCTGACATGATCAGGAATCTATACTCGGCCTTCAATGCGCGCGACATCGAAGTTTGCCTAGCCGGCATGCAACCCAATGTCGAATGGCCCAACGGCATGGAAGGTGGCACAGTATACGGGCGCGACGGCGTTCGCGATTACTGGATGCGGCAGTGGAGCATGATCAATCCTCATGTCGATCCGGTAAAGATTGAAGCCGATGCTAGGGGCCGCGTAGTGGTAGACGTTCATCAGGTCGTGCGCGAGCTGGACGGCAAAGTCCTACTCGACCGGATGGTCGAGCATATTTACTCTTTCGACGATGGTCTGATTCGCAGCATGGAAATCCGGGATTAGAATTTCGTGTTGCCACCATGATTCCCTCCTTGCGCAAGCAGTTTAATGCCAGCTTTACTCCCGAAAAATATCAGACGTTTTTGCAGCGAATTGACGATGCGAGCGATACGCATGTGGAGTTCCGGCTGGCGGAGACTCCTTGTTTTTTTCCGTCGGAATTGCTCTACAAAATGACGGAGTATGGGAAGGAATTGATTCGGCAGTTGGTGGAGAATAAGGGCTACCGGGAGCGGTCGAACGCGTCGATTCCGGCGGAATTTCGAGTTGCGAATGAGCCGGATCATCCGATGTTTTTGCAGGTGGATTTTGGGCTGGTGCGGGATACGAACGGCGAGTTGCAGCCCAAGTTGGTAGAGTTGCAGGCCTTCCCTTCCCTCTATGCGTATCAGGTGACGCTGGCGCAAAACTACATCGATGTTTTTGGCCTGCGCCGATTTGAAGGTGGCAAGAACCTGCAGTTTTTCTTGAGCGGCCTGGATGAGAGATCTTATCGTGAGCTGTTGCGGGCGGCGATTGTGGGCCAGCAGGATCCGGAAAATGTGATTCTGATGGAGATCGATCCGGAGGGGCAGAAGACGCTGCCGGATTTCAACCTCACCGAAAAGATGCTGGGGGTGAGGACGGTCGATATTACGTCGATCCGGAAACATGGATCGCAACTTTATTACATGCGGCGTGGAGGACGGGTGGAGATCCGGCGGATTTATAACCGGACGATTGCCGACGAATTGCAGCGCAGAAATGTGGGGCTGGGATTTGATTGGCGCGACGATCTGAATGTGGAGTGGGCGGGGCATCCGAACTGGTATTTCCGCATCAGCAAGTTTTCGATTCCGTATCTGAAGCATGAATCGGTGCCGAAGACCTGGTTTCTGAACCGGTTGGAGCGGATTCCGGACAATCTAGAAAATTATGCGCTGAAACCTCTTTATTCGTTTGCGGGGCTGGGAGTGGTGATTGGACCAAAGAAGCAGGATATCGAAGCGATTCCGCCGGAGAGGCGAGGCGATTACATTTTGCAGGAGCGTCTCAATTTCGAACCGGTAATTGAGACTCCGATGGGCATGACCAAGGCGGAAGTAAGAGTGATGTACGTGTGGCTGGAGAAGCTGACAGCGGTGCTGACGATTATCCGCATGGGGCGCGGGTTGATGATGGGAGTGGATCACAACCGGGATATGGAGTGGGTAGGGGCGTCGGCGGGATTGTTTGTGGGTTGAGAGTTCTTTAATGGTGAGCGGCAAACCGGGCGGCGTAAACCTGCTGGGTAACTCTTTTTGTGATGGTGGTTGCGAGTTCGCTGCCGTCGTGACGGAGCAAATAAAATTTGTCGCCGACGATGCGGAGGGGTACTGGGTCACCAGGTTTCCATTCGCCGGGAGTGTAGCTGCCGGCTGAGTTCGATTCGTACTCGCAGGTGTATAACACGCCTTCGAACTTGATCACGACGGCCGGACGAACGAGATGGGTGGCTTGCTCCTGGAGAATTTCGAGTTCGGCCCGACACCAGTTTTCGAGGTCGTGGCCAGGGACTGACCCGCTGCGTCGGAACAGTTCCGTGGCGCGGCGGCGAATGGCATCCTGCATCTGAGGAGAGTAGCTTCCGGACGTCCTTGTTCTCGCTTTTACCATGGCAGAACTTCCCCGGTGTTCCGGGGTTCGCTTTAGAGTAATCCCATGCCTACCGCTGGTAAATGACTGAGGTCGGGGTGCAGAAACGGAAGGACAGCTCGGCGGCCAGTTTGGGAATCGTATTCAGCGTGGGACTAGATGCTTATCGCATGGACATCGCGGTAGTCGTGTGAGGTTTTAATATGGGTTACCTCCAGCTCTCAGTGGTCTTCTTTGTAGTCTCGGTTTCAGGTTTCGCGCAACGGTCCGTGTCGCCAGCCCCGGACGCGCCGTTGGCGGAAGCTACAGCGCACACCGCCGTCGATCGGCGCATTTCACTTGATGTGGTTGTGACGGACAAATCGGGTAAGCCCGTCTCTGGCTTGCAGCAGCAGGACTTTACCCTGCTCGATGACAAACAGCCGAAACCGATTACCAGTTTTCGAGCGGTGAATGGGACCGAGAAGCAGGATGATCCGCCAATGCAGACCATTTTGCTGGTTGATGCGGTCAATACTTCGTTTTTGAGCGTAAGCCACCAGCGGCAAGAGCTGGAGGATTTTCTGCGGCAGGATGGCGGCAAGCTTTTGATGCCCACGTCCCTAGTTTTTCTTACCGACAAGTCAAACGAGATCAAGCCCATACCAACGCTCGACGGAAACGCCTTGGCTGATTCTTTGAAGGCCAATGCGTCGAGTCTGCGCGTCATCGGCAGGTCGCAGGGGTTTTATGGGGCGGTTGACCGCGCTCAGATTTCGCTGCGCACGCTCGAAGGACTCACTGCATATGAACTGACTCAGCCCGGCAGAAAGCTGCTGATCTGGCTGAGCACTGGTTGGCCGTTGCTTTCAGGGCCAAATACATATCTAAGCCAGAAAGATCAGGAGGAGCTCTTCAGTACAATCGTCAGCCTGTCTGCGACCCTAAGACGAGCCCGGATGACGGTTTACAGCATCGACCCGGTGGGAGCCGCGGATGCCGGCAGCTCTCGAACGTTTTATTACGAGACATTCCTCAAGGGCGTGAAGTCGGTCAGGAGCGTACAGAACGGCAACCTTGGGTTGCAGGTGTTGGCAGTGCAGAGCGGCGGGCTGGTGCTTACTTCAAGTAATGACATCGTATCGTCGATGGCGAAGTGCGTAGCCGACGGAAAGGCTTTTTTTATATTGTCCTTCGATTCTCCTCCCGCGGATAATCCGAATGAATATCACAACCTTCAGATCAGGATTGACAAAGCTGGGCTGACGGCACGGACGCGAACTGGGTACTACGCCCAGCGGTAGAAGTAGCATTCCCTACGCGTAGAGGCAGTAATGGGTCGGTTTGAAAAAGCAGCGTGCACTTCTCCCATCGGAGTCGTCCCTCGCCCCGCGCTTTCTCCAGCGGGGCGAGGGATCTCACGCGCAACCGGCCGAGCGCGAAAGCTAAGCTGAGCCACCACTGTTTTCTTTCTGGTGTTCTTTTGTATGCTTCACGGCCCGATGTTTTCGTCTAGAAGCATCTGTGTTGGATTTCCTAGGGTTTTGAATTTCCTAAGGTTTTGAATTTCGGTGGTGGTGCAATTTGGCTTGCGCGCCGGACCGGTCAAGCGGGAGATCCTTCGCTCCGCCTGAAAAGCGGCTACGCTCAGGATGACGCCAAAAGGTTTTGAATTTCCTAGGGTTTTGAATTCGGTGGTGGTGCAATTTGGCTTGCGCGCCGGACCGGTTAAGCGGGAGATCCCTTCGCTCCGCCTGAAAAGCGGCTGCGCTCAGGATGACGCCAATAGGAGGATGCGCACTCAGGATTTCAAAATGAGCCACTATCTATGACTGCCAGTGGTTGACCGGGGGCGCTGGCGGGCCTAACATTACCGCGTTCGGGGGATTAGTGTTTTCATGATCGGCCAGACAGTATCCCACTACCGCATCCTGGGAAAGCTAGGGGGCGGTGGCATGGGCGTGGTGTACGAGGCGGAAGACCTAAAGCTTGGGCGGCACGTCGCGCTCAAGTTTATCCCCGAAAATCTGGTCGGCGACCCCAAGTCGCTGGAGCGATTCACGCGCGAGGCTCGTGCGGCTTCCCTGTTGAACCATCCCAACATTTGCACGATCCACGGCATCGAGGATAACAACGGGCATCCCTTCATCGTGATGGAGAAGCTGGAGGGCGAGAGCCTGAAGCAATGCATCGCCGGCCAGCCCGTGGCCACGGAGAAGTTGCTCGACATCAGCATCCAGGTGGCGGACGCGCTGGCGGCATCGCATGCCAAGGGGATCGTGCATCGAGATATCAAGCCGGCGAATATTTTTCTGACTCCGAGCGGGCAGGTCAAGGTGCTGGATTTCGGGTTGGCGAAGCTAGTACACAACGTTGGAACCGACAGCGACGGCGGAGTTCTGGACAATTCGTTGACTGCGGTGGGAGTGATTCCGGGCACGGCGGTCTATATGTCTCCGGAGCAGGCCCGTAGCGAGGAAATCGACTTCCGCAGCGACCTGTTTTCCTTTGGCGTGGTCATGTATGAGATGTCGACGGGGAAGAAGCCGTTTACCGGCAAGAACTCGCTGATGACGCTGGATGCGGTACTGCATGACAAGCCGGTGCCGCCGGGAGAATTGAATCCGAAAATGCCGGTGGAGTTGGAAGGCATCATCGGCAAGGCGATGGAGAAGGACCGCAAAGAGCGCTACCAGAGCGCCACGCAGATCAAGGCGGACCTGCAGGTACTGAAACATCAGACGGAATCCGGATTGGTGAAAAGTGGCCTGCACCAAAGCAGGCTGCGGGTGGCGAGCAAAACGTTTGGGCGCAGCGGCAGTCGATTGCAATTGTGGCTGTTGCTGGGGATGGGGGCGGTTCTGGTTACAGTTCTGGCGGCGGTCGGAGCCTACTGGGTGAAGCACCGGTCGGCGGCGAGCGCGGAGCTGCAAAATGCGATTGCGGTTTTGCCATTGCAGAACATGAATGGAGATTTTAGCGTCGATTACCTGCGATTTGCCCTGGCGGATGAGTTGACCAGCGTGCTGACCTATTCGCGTTCGTTGGAGGTGCGGCCTTCTTCGGTCACGCGCAAGTACGTGGAAGCGGATTTGGATCCGCGCAAGGTTGGGCAGCAACTGCGCGTTGGCCGGCTGCTGACTGGCCACTTTATGCGGCAGGGCGAGCAGTTAACGGTGACGCTGGAAGCGATTGACGTGGCCAGCGACCGGTTGCTATGGCAAGGCAGCGCTACGGCGAATGTGAACGACTTAATTTCGCTGCAGAGTCAATTGAGCACGCAGGTGCAGAATGGATTGTTGCCGGCGCTGGGCGGCGGCACGGGAGGAGATTTCACCACGGCATCGCGTCCGAAGAGCCAGGAGGCGTACGACCTCTACTTGCATAGCCTGGCGCTACCGCATGATGCGGGTCCGAATAAGGATGCGATCGCGGTGCTGGAACACGTGGTGGGCGTCGACCCGGGATACGCGCCGGCATGGGAAGCGCTGGGGCTGCGGTATTACTACGATTCGTATTACGGCGGCGGCGGGGAGCAGATGTTCCAGCGCTCGAATACCGCGTATGAGAAAGCAATTACGCTGGATCCGAACCGGATGGGAGCGGCAAGCCATTTGATCACCAACCGCGTGGAGCGGGGCGAACTGGGCCGGGCCTACGATGCTGCGACAGACCTGGTGCGAAGACGTCCGCAGAGCGCGTATGCGCACTTTGCTTTAAGCTATGTGCTGCGTTACGCCGGGATGCAGGAACAGGCTACGCAGGAGTGCAACACGGCGCGGTCGCTTGACCCCGGAAACTTCGATTTCCGGTCTTGCGCCTGGGCCTTTCTTGAACTGGGCAAGACCGACCGCGCGATGGATTTCGTTCAACTGGACGCGGGGTCGGAATGGTCGGCGTGGGTAAAGCCTTACGTTTACCTGACGGCGGGTAATTTGGCGCAGGCGCGCGAGGCTGTGAAGAGCGTTGCAAAGGCGACTCCTTATCATCGGGACTTGCTGGTAGCCTGCACCCAGGCGCAGAAACCGGCAGACTTTGACCGGATTGTGCGGGAGGCGGAATCTTCTACCATGATGGAGCCTGACCCTGAAGCGTGGTACCACGTTGGTGCGCTGATGGCGTATTGCGGGCAAAATGAGCCGGCGCTGCGGCTGCTGAAAGCGGCGGTACAACAGAATTATTGCGCTTATTCGGCGCTGTTAGAGGACCCGCTGCTGAAAGGCCTGCGCAAGGAAACGGCATTTAATGAGGTGCTAACCGCGGGCAGCGCGTGTCAGGAGGCGTTGAAGGAGGGGCGGCAGTAGGGCAGGTCTCAGGTAATAGGTCTCAATAAATGTGGTTCTTGGCGGTTGGTACGGTTTGCCCGGCGCAAATCTAATTTATCTGGTGGAAAAATTTGCGTCGGACGGGGGTTAGGCCCCATCCTTGTAGGGTGAAATATTCGGGACCTAACCTTGCCCGCCGTTCGGCGCTGCTCTTCCGGGGCTTTATTCACGACTCAATCGTCCGCGGTTCTTTCGCGTTTCTTCTGGTGTTGATGATTCCCATGCTGCTGGTGGCTTCGCCGCAGCAAACGGGTGAGCATTCTCCGCGTCCCGCTGCGGCCGCGCCGGAGGCTGAAAGTCATAAAGCGTCGGACGCTGACTTTCCGCAACTTCCGTATCAAGGAACTCCTGCCGAACTTGCACAAGATCAGGGAATTCTGGGCTTGCGGCAGACGCTGCGGCGATTGGGCACGACCGCGCGGCTGATGCAGACGGTGGCGCATCCTGACGATGAAGATGGCGGAATGTTGACGCTGGAATCGCGCGGGCACGGGGCGAGTGTGCTGCTGATGACGCTGAACCGCGGCGAAGGCGGACAGAATAAGGTAGGCAGCAATTTGTCGGACGTGCTGGGTGTGCTGCGGACGCTGGAACTGCTGGCGGCGGACGAGTATTACGGCGTGCAGGAACGATTTTCTAGGGTCGCGGACTTTGGATTTTCAAAGAGTCCGGATGAGACTTTTGCGAAGTGGGGCGGGCACGATGTGGCGCTCGCGGATATGGTGCGAGTGATTCGGACGTTTCGTCCCGATGTGCTGGTGGCGCGCTTTTCGGGCACGGAACGGGATGGACACGGACATCACCAGGCTTCGAGCATTCTGGCGAGAGAAGCGTTTCGGGCGGCGTCCGATCCCAAGCGGTTTCCTGAGCAGATTGCGCAGGGATTGCAACCCTGGCAGGCGAAGAAGTTTTACATCGGCAATGTGTGCGGATTTGGCGCGATGACTTGTCCAGATAAGGACTGGACGTTGAAGCTGAATACCGGCGAGTCCAGCGCCGATCTGGAGGGATCGTTCGTGCAGTTTGCCATGCGCGGGCTGCGGCATCAACTATCGCAGGGGTCGGCAAACTGGACAGTGGACCCGGGAGATCGATTTACGTTCTACCGGCTGGTGGATTCGGTCCAGCCAGCGAAGCTGGATAAGGATGGACACGAAAAAGATTTTTTCGATGGGATCGATACAAGTTTGCCGGGACTGGCCGCGAGGCTGGGAAAGGAAGAAGCGAAAGTTCCGAAGTTGCGGCAGGAATTATCGAAGATTGCAGAGAAGGTTCGACAGGCGAGCGACGAGGCGAAGGGGCAGGATGCGTCGGCTGCTGCCGCGCCTTTGATGGGAGCTGTAGCGGGATTCGAGGAGACGGCTGCAGAAGTCGAAAAGGCGAGCCTGAGCGCGGGTGCGAAATCCGATTTGTTGATGCGGCTGGAAGAGAAACGCGAGCAGGCAGAAACCGCGCTGAACCTGGCTTTGAACGTGACGCTGGAGGCGACGGTGGTCACGCGGGCGGACCCGAGCCCTACGGTTCCGAAAGAAGCGGAGGCGACGACTACGGTTTCGCCGGGGCAAGACTTTCTAGTGGCTGTCGATTTTCATAATGGATCGAAAGACCGAGTATTCATCGATCGGCTGAAGCTTGAGGTGCCGGAGGGCTGGGCGACGATCTCCGATAAGACGAAGCGAACTCCGATCAAGCCGGGAGAGAACGAACACGTCGTCTTTCGTTTGCGCGTACCGAAAAATGCGCCGTACACGCGGCCTTACTGGCATCGCGATAATCCCGAGACGGAGAGCCTGGTTCACATCGACGATGAGAAGTACGCGACGCTTCCCTTCCCGCCTCCGTTGCTACGGGCGCAGGTGGAGTATTCAATTGCCAACCCGGGTGGGGCGCAGGGTAAGAGCGGCATTGGGGCGACGGTTGTCACTCGTTTTATGGACGATGCCAGTGTAGAACGGGCGCGACCGCTGGCATTAGTTCCGGCATTTTCGGTTGCTTTGGAGCCGGGTACGCAAGTGATTTCGACGCATAACGGCGAGAGTTCAACAGTGACGGTGGGTGTGACCAACAATTTAAGCCGTGAGACTCGAGGGGTGTTGCACCTAGAGTTGCCGGCTGGCTGGCGATCGGAACCGCCGCAATTCGCCGTGGATTTTACGCAACGTGGCGCGAAGCGCGACTTTCAATTCAAGGTGTTCCCTGCTGGATTGCAGGAAGGCAAAGCCGTGGTGCGCGCTGTGCTGCAGGCGGACTTGGCCGGTGAGAACGAGAAGTTCAGCGAAGGCTACACGCTTGTTTCGCGCGAAGATCTGGGCAGCTTCTACTATTACCAGCCAGCGGTACAGCGAGTGAGCATCGTCGACGTCAAAGCGCCGCATGATTTGAAGATTGGCTACATCATGGGCGCGGGCGATGATATTCCCACGGTGCTGAAGCAGGTGGGGATGGATGTGAGGGTAATTCCGACGGAGACGTTGGGGAGCGAGATACTGAGCGGGTATGGAACGATCGTTCTTGGAATTCGAGCATATGACACGCAGAAAGAAGTAACAGCCAATAACAAAAAGTTGCTCGATTTTGTTCATGACGGCGGAACGCTGGTGGTGCAGTACAACGCCGGGGTCGGTGACTTTAATAGCGGACATTTTACGCCGTACTCCGCAGAGTTAAGCCGGGCGCGGGTTTCAGTGGAGGAGGCAGCGGTCGATATTCTTGCGCCGGAGGATGGGATATTTCATTATCCGAATACGATAACGTCTCGCGACTTCGATGGCTGGGTGCAGGAGCGCGGACTTTATTTCATGGACAAATGGGATGAGCATTTCAAGACGCTGCTCTCGTGCCACGATCCGGGCGAAGACGCCCAGAAGGGCGGATTGCTGCGAGCGCAGTACGGCAAGGGAACGTATATTTACACGGGGTACGCATTCTTCCGGCAGTTGCCGGCTGGGGTTCCGGGAGCGGTGCGGCTGTATGTGAATCTGTTGAGCGCGGGACATGAAAAGCAGTAGTCAGTACCCAGTACCGAGTACCCAGTTTCCAGTGAGATCTGCACGATTTCTCAATACCCATGAAGCGACAAGAGCAATGGCAGCCTTTGTCTTGGATGCTGAGCTTAAGAAGTGGAATGCAAATCATGGGCGGAGCTTGTCAATGAGTTGCAAGTAGAGCAAGCCTACGAGGTTGAATTCGGCGGCAAGCGATACCAAGTCGAAACACGCAGAAGTACTTGCACGTGGGCGTGGGTGTTGACGACGGCTGCATCCCTGCCTCATTCGGGCCATTGAGCTCGAGCTTAATTTGGGAAAAATAGCAACGGGAAGACGGATAAACAGACCTGATGCACGCGATTCGTATTCACTCCTACGGTGGGCCGGAGGTTATGCAGTGGGAAGAAGTCCCGACTCCGACCCCCGGTTCGGGGCAGGCCCGGGTACGCGTAGAGGCCGCCAGCGTTAATTTTCTCGACATCCAGAAGCGCCGCGGAGAGCTTGTTGGGCAAGCGTTCTATCGCCGCGGTACGGGAAATGAACCCGACCTGCCAGCCACTCTTGGTAGTCAGGGAGTTGGCATCGTAGAGGCGGTCGGTCCTGACGTCCACAATGTTCACGCGGGGGACCGGGTTGCCTTCGTCGGAGATTCTTATGCCACACATGCGCTCGCACCGGCCGCGTGGCTCATTCGCGTTCCGGAAGGCGTCGGCTTAGAACAAGCGGCGGCGGGTATGAATCAGGGATTTCTGGCGTATGCGTTCACGCATTTTGCCTATCCGGTGAAGGCTGGAGATTGGTGCCTGATCCACGCGGCGGCTGGGGGTATTGGACTTTTGCTTTGTCAGATGGCGAAGATGCGCGGGGGGCGCGTGATTGGGGTTACCTCGAGCGCGGAGAAGGCCGAATTTGTAAAAGCATCTGGCGCGGACGAGGTTATTATTTCGACCCAATCCGATATTGCGAAGGAAGCGAAGCGGATTGCCGGGGGCCGAGGGGTCAACGTGGTTTTCGACGGAGTCGGCAAAGATACGTTTGAGGCCAGCCTCGATAGCTTAGCTCCCGGTGGCTACCTTGTGATTTACGGACAGTCGAGCGGGTACGTGCCTCTGTTTGATCTTATGAAACTCCAGGAAAAGGGATCGTTGTTTCTGACCCGCACGAACGGGAGTCCTTATTCGAAGGAATATCCTCGTTACCTCGAACGGTTCGTTGACTGGGTAAGGCAGGGAAAACTTTCCATCCGGATTGATCGCACGTATCCGCTGGCGAATGCCGCCCAGGCGCACGCGGCATTTGAACAGCGGAAGATTAGCGGGAGAGTCTTGCTACTTCCGTAGCCATCGCGACCGCCTTACACGAAATGCACGCGCTAGCGCAAAACAACTCGAATTCTCCAGGCCTGATCCGCGGGATGGGACTAGGGAGCGCGACTGCGCTCAACATGATTGACATGATCGGCGTGGGGCCGTTCATCACCATGCCGCTGGTATTGGGCGCGATGGGCGGGCCGCAGGCGCTGCTGGGCTGGATTGTTGGCGCGCTGTTGGCGGTGTGCGATGGGCTGGTGTCGGCTGAATTGGGCTCGGTGTTCCCGGGATCGGGTGGGTCGTATCGGTACTTGAGCGAGATCTACGGGCCGAAGAAATGGGGACGGCTGATTTCGTTTCTGTTTATCTGGCAACTTTCGTTTAGCGCTCCGCTGTCGATTGCCAGCGGCTGCATCGGGCTGGCGGGCTATGCTGCCTATTACTGGCCGAGCCTGGAAACGGTTTATTCGGCGCACACTTCGGCGGCGCACATCCCCTGGGCGGGCGCGCTCCAAATAAGCTGGGTAGTGACGCCGGGAACCGCGCTGGCGATCGGCATTTGTATTTTTACGGTCGTGCTGCTGTATAGACGTATCACGGTGATCGGACGGCTTTCGAAGGCCCTGTGGATCATTGTGATGGGGACGATGGGATGGATCATCTTCGCGGGATTGACGCATTTCAACGTGGCGCGCGCGTTCGATTTTCCTCCCGGCGCGTTTACGCTGTCGCGCGGGTTTTTCGCCGGACTGGGCGGAGCGCTTCTGGTCTCCACCTACGACTACTGGGGTTACTACAATGTTTGCTATCTGGGGGATGAAATAAAAGATCCGACGCGCAATATTCCGCGGGCCTTGCTGCTTTCCATTCTGCTGGTTGCGTGTCTATATCTCATGATGAACCTGTGCATTCTGGCGGTGGTGCCGTGGCGAGAGATGCTGCATGCTGGCCAGAACAACAGCGGGCTGTACGTTGTCTCGATCTTCATGCAGAAGATTTATGGGGCGTGGGCGGCGCGTTTGGTTACGGGCCTGGTGATTGTGACGGCGTTTGCATCGGTTTTTTCGTTAACTTTAGGTTATTCCCGAGTTCCCTATGCGGCGGCGCTGGATGGGAACTATTTCCGGGCATTCGCCAAGGTACATCCAATCTACCGCTTTCCGTATGTTTCGCTGCTGGCGCTGGGGCTTGCGGCGGCGGCATTTTGCTTTCTGCGGCTGCGGGATGCGATTGCGGCGCTGGTGGCGATTCGGTTGGTTCTGCAGTTCCTGGTGCAGGCGGTTGGATTGATCGTTTTCCGAGTGACGCGGCCGGAGGTGGTGCGTCCGTTTCGCATGTGGTTGTATCCTTTGCCGGCGCTGCTGGCGATTGCCGGATTCTTATTTATCCTGTTCAATCGCGAGAACGCGCTGAAGGAAGTGCGATATGCGGTTGTGATATTGTTGGCCGGCCTCGCGGTTTACATGATTCGCGCTTGGCGCGGGCGGGAATGGCCGTTTGGGGTGGCGAAGGCTTCGGGGTAGATCGCTTTGCGGAGTGGGCAAAACCGTTAACACAGAGGGCGCCTTCGACCGCGCTCAGGCCGAACCAAGGGAACACAGGGTAAGGCGCTTTCGCCGGCGTCTGTCGAATGATCAATAAAAGATGATCAAAGAAAGTGGAGGAGATCATGATGAGGAAAACGGTCACCGGTTTTGCATGCTGTTTACTGGGGTTGGCAACGATTGCGGCGGCTCAGGACAACAAGGGGAAGGATGAACATCGAACGGTCACGCAAGTGTTGGAGCAGTCAGTGAGTAATGCTGAGCATGAGTTCGTTCCAGCGGCGGAGGCGATGCCGGAGGATAAATTCGGATTCGCTCCGACCAGTGGCGAGTTCAAGGGCGTGCGGACTTTTGCCGAGCAGATCAAGCACGTTGCGGCGGTGAACTACATTTATGGCGCGGCGATTCTGACCGAAAAACCTCCGGTGGATGTGGGCGAAGAGTCGGGGCCGGCATCGATTAAGACGAAGGCGGAAATCATCAGCTATCTGAAAGATTCGTTTGCTTATGTGCACAAGAGCATCCAAACGATCAACGAGAGGAATCTGGTTGAACCGGTGAAGAGTCCGTTCGGCGAAGGATCTGTGACGCGGCTTGGAGTCGCCACGAGCGTCGGGGCGCATTGCTTCAACCACTATGGACAGATGGTAGAGTATCTGCGCATGAATGGCATCGTGCCGCCGGCAAGCCGGTAGCTGATTGCGTGTGTCGTTCCAGACCTTGCGGGTTAGCGCCGGGTGCCACGCAGAGCTACCGAGGTAAGCAGCAATTCAGCGCGGAGTTCGTTTCGCTTCAGGTGAGCGGCTACAGATTCACGTGCTTTTTTAGTCGAGGAATTTGGGTCGAGAAAAACGATCACCGAAGGACCAGCGCCGCTGAGGGCCGCACCAAGGATGCCGGGTTTGCCTGTCAACTCCAAAAGGCATGGAAGCAAAGGGCAAAGAGCAGCGCGGTAAGGCTGATGAATGCGGTCTTCGAGCGCGGCAGCGAGTAACTTCGGGCGTCCCTGCATGAAAGCCGCAAGCAGCAGCATGGAGTTCTGAATGTTGACCACCGCGTCGGCGCGGGGATAGTTCGCGGGCAGAACGCGGCGGGCTTCATCGGTAGACAATCGCTGCTCGGGAATGGCGAGGAGCAGCGGCCACTTCCCTTTCGGACGAATCCCAACCACCAGTGCTTCGGCCTCGCCAGACATACGCGCGACGGTCAGGCCACCCATCCAGCAGGCCGATGCGTTATCGGGATGATGCTCACGCTGGGAAGCTTCGCCGATGATTTGAGCATCCGTCCAATGCAGATGGCCGAAGTGATTGGCTAGGGCAATGCCCGCCAGTCGAGCCGCTGCGGATGAGCCGCATCCTTTGCCGATGGGGATATCGTTCTTGATGCGAAGAGATAAAGGAACGATCTCCGAGCCATGCGTTTGGAGAACCTCGCGATAAGTGGTGAGAATGAGGTGATTCTCGACCGAGCCGCAGATCTCCGGATCGCGTCCGGTGGCGCGGATTGAGAAGTCGGATGCCGACCGGGCATCGATCTTGATATAGAGATTCATCGCGAGGCCGGCAGCATCGAACGCTGGGCCAAGGTTCGCCGAAGTGGCCGGCAACTCCAAGTGCAGGAAGACTCCGTGTCCGCGCTTTTTCGCGCCGTGCTTCTTATCGAGCATCTTCTGGTTGAGCTTTTTCTTTTCGATCTTCTTTTTTGCGATCTTAGACATTCGAGTTTACGGGGTGGGTTTTCTCTGCCTGGTCCAGAGTCTCAAGCACAGCATCGAGGGTAGCGTCGAGCACCACGGGAGGATGACGAAATGGATTCAGCGTAGGGCTTTGGGGTTCGTGAATGGTGCCACGGAATAAATCGCCGCGATGGAATTCCATGGTGAAGTCCGGATCTTTCAGCAAATTTCCGGTGAGAACTAGAACCACGGTTTCATCCGGCTTTACGAAGCTTTGCTGCAGCAATTTTCTGAGGCCGGCGAGGGTCACGGCGGAAGCGGGCTCGCAACCAATTCCTTCCGCGCCGATTTCGGCTTTGGCTTGCGCGATCTCCAGTTCGCTGACTTGCTCGCAGGCGCCTCCTGTGGCTTGGATCACATTTACGGCTTTTTGCCAGGAGGCCGGGTTGCCGATGCGGATCGCGGTCGCACGAGTTTCGGCGTCCACGCTGATGAGTTGTTTGCCGCTCGCTTCGCGCAGTGTGCGCACCAGCGCGTTCGCGCCTTCGGCTTGAATCACAGACAACTTGGGCAGACGGGGGATCAGGCCGATCTCGCGCATTTCGAGCAACGCCTTGCCGATGGCGGAACTGTTGCCTAGGTTGCCACCGGGAACAATGACGTGATCGGGCGGGTGCCAGTCGAGTTGCTCGAGCAATTCGAAGGCAAGGGTTTTTTGGCCTTCAAGGCGGAACGGATTGATGGAGTTGAGTTGGTAGACGGGCGCGCGCCGCACGAGTTCCTGCAAGAGGCGAAGGCAGCCATCAAAATCGGTGCAGAGTTGGCAGGTGAGTGCGCCATAATCGAGAGCCTGCGAGAGCTTGCTCCAGGAAATTTTGCCGTCTGGCACGAGGACCAGACTGCGCAGGCCACCGCGCGCGGCGTAGGCGGCCATGGATGCCGAGGTGTTGCCGGTGGAGGCGCAGGCGACCCATAAGTATCCGGCCTGCTTGGCGAATGTTGAAGCCACGGTCATTCCGGTGTCTTTGAATGAACCGGTCGGGTTCATCCCTTGATGCTTGGCGAAGAGGCGCCGAACTCCAGTGCTGTGAGAGGATCGAGGAAGTTCATACAGCGGAGTGTTGCCTTCGCGCAGAGTGATGACGTGGCGCTCGGACTGGGGGGCGGGGAGAAGTTCGCGGAATCGCCACACGCCGCTGAGATCGAGCGGCAAGTTGGATGAGCGACGCTGATGCCAAACGGATTTCAAGTCCGCAGCGCAGAGCTTGCCGGATCTCCACGAGGGATCGGTGATTTCGAGCAGATTGCCGCACTGCGAGCAGCGAAAATCCAGCTCGGGTGCGTGGCTGAGCGCACCGCAGCCGATGCAGTGAAAGCCAAAGGCGACTGAAGGCACGCCTGCCTCAGGAGTTGCGGAAGGGCGCATGGAGTCGAAAATTATTTTTGGCCTCGCAAATATTGGTCGGAGCGGTTGATCCAATCGGCGCGGGGAGGGTTGAAGACGTCGAGGTCCACCGTGTCCTCGAGGGCTTCGGCACTGTGAGGCATGTTCGAGGGGATGCAGAGAACTTCGCCGGCGCGAACCACAATTTCCCGGCCGTCGATCGAGAACTTCAGCGCGCCTTCCACGATATAAGTAAGTTGTTCGTTGTGATGGCTGTGCTCGGGGACAATGCATCCTTTTTTCATGAGTACGCGCGCCAACATGATTTCCTGCCCGACGACGAACTGGCGCTGCAGGAGCGGGTTTAGGTCTTCCAGCGGAATGGTGTGCCATGGAATGTATTGCAGCGGCGGCGTGCCGGCCGCGTGTTTCGCCATGGCGCGTTTTGCGCGCGAGTGAGACTTTGCGTCTTTTGCTTTTGCTTTCTTGCGTGGGGAGGGCTTGGTTTTCAGTTTGTTCTTCATGGTAACTGTGCTCCGTGGACTTACCATTGTACGAGAATCGTGTGGTGGAGACTAACGATATTGCGGAGACGAGTGTTGAGGCACTGGGCTTACGCGACGGGTCCGGCCAGACGGAGATCCCTTCGACTGCGCTCAGGGCAGGCTCTCCACTATGCCTGAACGGCGGCTACGCTCAGGATGACACCGCTGTAGAACTAGCGGCTGTAGGTTAGGTCTTAAATCAGACAATATTCACGGCTTGCGGGAGCGCGGGTGGGGATTTAGTCTGGACAAAACGAGGTATCGATGAAACGGAAAAGTCATCATGCCGAGACCAAAGCGGTGCGAGGCGCGGCTGATCTAAAGAAGAAACACGGGCCGGTCTCGACTCCTATTTATCAGACTTCAACGTTTGAAGTCACGGACAACGACGAGCAGGAGCGCATCACTTCGACCGACCGCTATTACACTCGTTGGTCAAACCCGACGAACACGGTTGCCGAGGAGACCATCGCGGCGCTCGAAGGCGTGGACGCCGCGCTGACATTTGCCTCAGGCATGGGCGCGATTACGACCACACTCATGGCGTTGTTAAAGACCGGCGACCATGTTGTCGCGCAGCGCGAAATTTACGGCGGTGTCAGCAAATTTCTATCGCAATGGCTACCGAAAATGGGCATCGAGACCACGTTTGTGGATACAACCGATTATGAGCAGCACGCGCAGGCCATTCGACCGAATACGAAGATGTTGTATCTGGAGTCGCCAACGAATCCTGGCTTGCGGGTGGTGGATTTCAAGAAAGCGGCAGCGCTCGCCCGCCATCACGGACTGATCAGCATGATCGACAGCACGTTCGGCACGCCCATTAACCAGCATCCGGCCGAGTATGGCATCGACCTCGTCATGCATTCCGGCACGAAGTATTTGGGCGGACATGCGGACCTGACGTGCGGGGCTGTGGCAGGGCGGCGCGAGTTGATCGAACAGATCAAAGACACCCGGATCACGCTGGGCAATTGCATGGATCCACATGCGTCGTGGCTATTGATCCGTGGACTGAGGACGCTGGCGGTGCGCGTGGCGCGGCAAAACGAGAACGCGCAGCGTGTGGCGGAATTTTTGGCGCAGCACTCAAAGGTGCGGAAGGTTTACTATCCGTTTCTTAACGATCACCCACAGCATGGGCTGGCGCGCGCGCAGATGAGCGGCGCCGGAGGCATGGTTTCGTTTGAGGTGGAAGGCAACGGCGAGAATGCGCGGCGGGTGAGTGAATCGCTGTCCTTGTTTACCTTGGCGACCAGCTTTGGCGGCGTCGAATCGCTGGTATCGATTCCAGCGCTGACGTCGCATGCCATGATTTCGGCTGAGATGCGCGCAGAGATGGGTGTCACTGATCAAATGGTGAGGCTCTCCGTGGGCATCGAGAATGCCGACGATTTGATCGCTGACCTGGAAAGTGCGCTGGAGGCGGTAGTGGTAACGCAGCCGGCGCAGGTGGGTTGAGGGTGCGTGGATAGTTGCTCTTTGGCTCGTCCGTAAAGAGTGCATGATAAAAAATCCCGGCCTTTGGGCCGGGATCGCTTTTCAGTGCTGGGGGAGAAGACTAGAAAATGAACTTCAAACCGAGCTGAAGGATGCGGGGAAGGTGCGTGCCTGCAGAACGGAGATAGCTGCTGCCGGCACAAGTGGGATCGCCCGCCGAGTTATTGGGCCCGCCATAGCACGCAATAGTATTGGAGTCTGTGCCACGGCCAGCGTTATTGGCTGCCGAACCGCCATCACCACCAAGCCAGGTGTATTCAACGTGATTGAAGACGTTGAAGGCTTCCGCACGGAATTCGAAGTATTTGTTCTCGGTGATGGCAAAGTGTTTTAACAACGCCATGTCGAAATTCGTCCGCCACGGATTGCGCAGAATATTTCTGCCGGAATCGCCGAAGGTAAGTCCGGTGGGCAGCACAAACGCCCCGGGGTTGAAGAGAAGCGGACCAAAACCAGGCTGAGGCCCCGCCAAAGGACTGGCCGAAACTCCCGCTTTTGGATTGCCGGCCAGATCCGGATACGAACCGGCGGTTGCAAAGCTGTTGCCGACGCCAGCGTTATCGGCGGTCGCGTTCAACCCCTCGTTGTAGACGCTGAAGGGCGAGCCACTCTGAATCAAGGTGATCCCTGACCATTGCCAGCCGCCGAATAACGAGTGGGTAAGTCCCTTCTTCACGAGGAAAGGAAGGTCGTACACATAGGCGAGCGTGATGTTGTGGCGCTGATCAAAGTTAGAGCTGGCCCGGTAGGCGTTGAGGTTGTAAGAATTTACGAATCCGGCATCGTTGTTGTCGGAAGAATCATCGATGGAATGGCTGTAGGTGTAAGCAGCGTTCAGTTCCAGACCGCCGATACTATGGCGCAATGTGGCTTCCAGGGCATTGTAGTTGGAAGAGCCGCTCTGGTCTTTACGCGTAATGCTGCCGACGCCGTTGAACGGGCGGAAGAGATCAGCGTTGTTGCCGCAAGCGACGAATAGATTGACCGCTGCACCTGATGGTGGTCCGCCGTTTTTTCCTGGAGTGTACGGTACGTTGGTCCCGTAGGAAGTCACGGCGTTCGTTGGAACTCCGTAAGCGTCGGGGGTATCGACCCCGTTTCCTATGTTGTCGCAGTCCGTTGAAGATATCACCTGTCCTGGAGCGTAAGGGTTTTGTCCGGTGGCGACGGGAAATAGCTGGTTGTATTCATATGATCGCGTCAAGTGCACGCCAACGCTGCCAACGTAGGAGAGTGTTGCGATTGTATTCCTGCCGAGGTCGTGCTGCACATCCAGATGCCACTGCTGCATGTAAGGCCAAACCGCCTTGTTGGGCAGAGAGACAAACTGCAATGGGGTTGTGGTTGCTCCGGCAACACCGAGCAGACTCGAATTCAGGCAGTCGTAGCCGGTCGCGCCACCACATGTGG
>Ga0307478_10000621_pt1 | contig 35175 bp, 28 predicted proteins | sample atmos_gasesECM4C_2_FD_203713 | JGI IMG/M metagenome (GOLD analysis project Ga0307478, IMG submission 203713) | Hardwood forest soil microbial communities from Morgan-Monroe State Forest, Indiana, United States - atmos_gasesECM4C_05 | ecosystem: Environmental > Terrestrial > Soil > Temperate...
GGAAGCAACCAACACATTTCTCCAAACCGTTTTCATCACGGTGCAGGACATGAATCCCACGGTAGCGCGGCTGAAAATGCACCGGCTCGTACGGATAGTTTTCCGTAACCGTTTTACGAAACATAGTGCGGAAGGTTACGCTGAAGCCCTTTACCAACGCTCCAAACGTCTCGCTCACTTCGCGGATGATGGATGCCATATGCTACGAGTCTAGCAAACGCGTCCGGGGCGGGCAAATCCAGGCGTGGATACACTCCCATGCCGCTCATGCTTTCAGCGCCTCGATAATCTGTTTTCCATGGAAGCGACCGTTTTCGATGAAAATCTCGCCGGTGTGCCTCCCGCCGATAACCACCCCTGCCAGATGAATGCCTGGCACATTGCTCTCCAGCGTATTCAGGTCCAGCGCCGGCCTGCGGCTTTCTGGATCGAGCTTCACGCCAAGCCCTTCGATAAACGAGTAGTCCGGGTGATATCCCGTGAGGGCGAATACCTGCTTCGCCGGTATTCTTTTTGTTTGAGCATGCTGCTCAATCACCACTTCGTCGCCGGTAATTTCCTCGACGCGGGCTTCGAGCAGCGCCCGGATCTGTCCCGCTTTGATCCGATTTTCGATATCCGGTCGAACCCAGTACTTGATCGACGCACCCAGATCCTTTCCACGATGCACCAGCGTGACCTTCGCTCCGTTTCGATAGAGATCGAGCGCGGCTTCCGCGGAAGAATTCTTCCCCCCGATTACGACCACTCCCTGGTTCCAATATTCGTGGGGCTCGGAGTAGTAGTGCGACACATGAGGAAGATCTTCGCCCGGCACGCCCAGCAGGTTCGGCAAATCGTAGTAGCCGGTGGCCACTGCAATCTTCTTGCCCGGATACTTGCGCTCGGCACCCTTCTCCGTAGCCGTCACTACGCTGAAATTTCCATCGTAGCCGTCGACCCGCAGCACTCTTTCGTACAAGCGCAATTCCAGCGCGTAGTGCTCCGCCGCTTTGCGGTAGTATTTCAGCGCTTCGACGCGCGTTGGTTTTTCCGCCGCGCAAACCAATGGCAAGTCGCCGATTTCGAGAAGCTCCGGCGTCGTAAAAAAAACCATGTTCACCGGATAATGAAAAATCGAATTGCCAAGGCAGGCTTTGTCGATGACCAGAGGCCGCATCCCCGCGCGCTTGGCCTCAATCGCGGTGGCCAAGCCCGTGGGTCCCGCTCCAATGCAGATGATGTCGTAGGTATCCATCGGAATTTGAGTTTGCCGGGAGATCTTACGAATTGCAAACCGCTGTAACTCTATTGCTTCGGAGGCAAGTCCAGGATTTCAGTAAGCTCCCACCAGAAAGATTCCAGCTCCTGCAACCTCTCAGGCGTTGCTTGCAGTTCCCTTTTTTTCCAGACAAACACTTGGCCGGAGTCACGTTTCAGCTTCACGCTCAAATTGCCGTCAACCAGGAACGACGGAGGCGCTAGCAGTTTGATTCCAGCGCTCGGCACGGGCGCCAGCAAGGCGGCGCAATTCCCTTTCCTCACACAAAGGGCGCTTTCGTATGGCGGAATGGCAATCGGACGAAAACCAGCAGCAATCAACCGCTCCATTACTTGCATTTGCCTGGAACTAAGTTCAACCATTGGAGGGTAGAAGCGGGGCCGGCTCGTCCTTAACCTTGCGGAAAGGCCCCTCCCCGAGTCTAAACGAGACTGGTTTATGCCGCCGTCGAGTCCGCTTCCGAGGACGAACCTTCAAGCTGCGCCAGGATTTCACGAAGTGTCGAAATGAGTTCGTCGCGCGAAACATGGCTCTTCTTGAACTGAATCCTAAATTTAAATGTCTCCGTCGGCGGCTCGAATTGAAAGATGAACGGCTGCGGCCGCTGCGGTCCCGCTTGTTCTTCGCGCCGTTCGCGTCGCGCCTCATCGCGCGTCAATCCGCCCTGCATGATGCGATGGAACATCTCAATCATTTTCTTTTCGGTGGGCTGCCGGGCAATCTGTAGCAGCAACGACTTGGAAAGGATTCCATGCTCCAGGCACTTCTTCCTTAACGATTCCGGAATATTCCGCAGCGACAAAGTCTCGGTCACCGAGGACCGCGCCCGCCCAATTTTTCTGGCGACGTCCTCATGGGTGTACTCAAATTGCGTGCTCAAGCGGTGCAGCCCATCCGCTTCTTCAAATGGCGTCAAGTCTTTCCGCTGGATGTTTTCGATCAGCCCGATTTCCAGCGTCTCCGCGTCGTCCGCGGTTTTTTCGATGCACGGCACTTCCCGCAGCCCAGCCGCGCGCGAAGCGTGATAGCGCCGCTCGCCCGAGATAATGTGAAAGCAGTCTTCCCGCGGGACGTACCGCACCAGCAACGGTTCCAGCACGCCCTTTTCGCGTATGGACTCTGTAAGTTCGCGCAAATCACCCAGCGCCTTGCGCGGCTGGTCGGGATTCGGCCGGATCTGGTCCACGCGAATCATCCGCCCCACCGCCGCGCCGCTATAACTGGTCAGCGATTCGACGTAGTGCGCGTCATGCCGCATCTTCAGCGTGATGGGTAGCCCGATTCTCTTCGACACGTTGGATGACCTCCCCTGCCAATTTCTTGTACTCGACCGCACCTGGTGATTTCGGCGCAAACGTCAAAATCGTTTCCTTGTAAGCCGGACTCTCTTCCAGCCGCACATTCTTGGTGATTTTTGTCTTGAACAACACTTCGCCGAACACCGAGCGGATCTGCCCGTGCGTGTCCTTCGAAATATTCGTCCGCTTGTCGAACAGCGTAATCAGCACTCCCAAAACTTTCAGCCCGGGGTTGGGACGCGCGCGAATTCGCTCGTAGGTCTCCAGCAAGTCGTCCGTTCCCTCGATCGCGAAATACGCCGCTTGGATGGGCACGAGCAAGTGCGTCGAGGCCACCAGGGCATTGACCGTCAGGATTCCCAGCGACGGCGGCGTATCGACCACGACATAGTCATAATCTTTTAAGACCGGAGTCAGCGCGTCCTTCAATCGAAACGGCGCATCGAATTGTCCGGCAAGCCCTTGCTCCAGTTTTGCAAGCGCCAGCCTGCCAGGCCCCAGAAACAACAGTGGATCTTTGGTCGGCTTGAGCACCGTGGCCATCGCGGCCCGGCCGTCGCTCAACACGTCGAACATCGTCGCAGAGATTTCGCCGGCATCGTAAAACGCGATCGTCGAATTGGCTTGTGGATCGAGATCGATCAGCAGGGTGCGCTTGCCGCGATGCGCCAGCGCCGCGGACAAATTGATCGCGGTCGTGGTTTTTCCCACGCCGCCTTTCTGATTCGCGACCGTGATGATGGCAGTCATCTCATTCTGCCTCCCCCGCTCGTTCGGAGCGTACACTAAGGGCGCCCGCACTAGCACTCCGTGGCGATCCGGCAACCGCGTTCCTATATATAGGTGCTGCCTTCAGAAAACCCCCAAGGCCTAGGCTAACTCTACGTTTGCCGCCCATTCATTGGCAAGAGAAAAATGGACGGATGGGTGGAATCGCAGTGGAAAACCGTACGGCTCGGTTCGGCGCGGCCGCGGTTATTGCCGGGGAGAATCCTACCGGTCGAAGCCCCAAAATTCGGGTCAGGGCTCCTGCCATTCCAGCCCGAGTTCGCGAGCCCATGCGTCCTTCGTGGCCGCGACCATCTAACACTCCCCCCGGAAAGCGATAGATTGCAGGAATTTCTTCCGCACTCGATTCCTACCGAATAATATCGGATTTTCGCTCGTCACTCTTCCCTTCCCCTCCCTTCCATTGCCGGCGTTCCGGTTTGCTCCTTCTCTCCGTCCCGCTTACACTCGTTCTTCTTGTCGTTCGCCCATGATTGGACTCCAGACGCTCCGCGCCGAATTTCGCCCCACTCTGCAGCTCGCCGTCCCGCTTGTCCTCGCCGAACTCGGCTGGATGAGCATGGCCATCGTTGACACGATGATGGTTGGGCGGCTCCCCAATAGCGCCACCGCCATGGGCGCCGTCAGCCTTGGTTCCAACATTTTTATTGTGTTGGCCCTCTTCGGTGGTGGCTTGCTGATGGGGCTGGACACGCTTGTCTCGCAGGCTTTCGGTGCTGGCCGCCGCGAAGACTGCCATCGTTCCCTCATCAACAGCATTTATTTGAGCGTCGCCTTGACTCCCTTTCTTACCGCTGCCGTATGGCTGCTTCCTTGGCTTCTTGGCGGAATGCATGTTGATCCCGGAGTCTTGGCCCTCGCTATTCCTTACACCAAAGCGCTAGCCGCCGGTCTTCTGCCTTTGCTCCTTTATTTCGCCGTGCGCCGCTGCTTGCAAGCGATGAACAGGGTGAAACCCATCGCTTTCGCTCTGGTCAGCGCCAACATTATCAATGCATTCGGCAACTGGACGCTGGTCTATGGCAAGTGGGGAGTGCAAGCAATGGGCGCTGTGGGCTCCGGCTGGTCCACGGCGATCTCGCGGCTCTACTTGGCCTCAGTCCTGGTCGGTTACCTGCTCTGGTACGACCGAAAACACCGAACCGAACTCTTAAGAACGCCCATCGACATCGACCTGCCGCGCATCCGCCGGCTTATTACCCTGGGGTTGCCCGCCGCGATACAGTTCACCTTGGAAAGCGGCGTGTTTGCTCTGGTCACCGCACTCATCGCCCGGCTTGGTGCTGTTCCGCTCGCCAGCCACCAGATCGCACTGAACACCGTCGCGTTCACCTACATGGTGCCTCTCGGAATAGCGTCCGCGGCGGCCGTGCGCGTGGGCCAGGCCATCGGCCGAGAAGATCCGCGAGGCGCGGGCGACGCCGGCGGGACAGCGATTTTTCTTGGCGCCGCCTTTATGACCTGCGCCGGCGCCATCCTGCTTTTATTTCCCCGATGGATCGCGCGCATGTACACTCCGGAGGAAACCATCATTCGCAGCACCATTCTTTTGCTCGCCGCGGGCGCCGCTTTTCAACTCTTCGACGGCATCCAGACCGTTGCCACCGGTGCGCTCCGTGGAACGGGCGACACACGCACTCCCATGCTTTGCCACTTCACCGCCTATTGGATCATTGGCCTTCCGCTGGGAGCCTGGTTGTGTTTTAGTCGAGGCTGGGGCGCATTCGGCCTGTGGTCCGGTTTGAGCTTGGCGCTCATCTTGATCGGCATCGTCTTGCTCTTCGTCTGGCGCCGCGCGGTCCGCCGCCTAATGGCCGTGCCGGCAAGCACGCCTGCCGCAACTTGATTTCAATACTTAGGAATTTATCGGCCAGCCGCGGACGGCAGTTACATCTTGTAGCGACCGAGGTCCTCATCGGAAAGGCCGTCAAGCCAGGTGCGGAGTTGTTCGTTGGTATTGCGCTCGGAGAAGGCGCTCGATATCTTGGAGTTCTTGAGGACTAATTCATCCACGAAGATCGGGCAGTCCATACGCAGCGCCAGCGCCAGCGCATCGCTGGGCCGCGAATCGATGGTCATCATCTGGCCTTCGCGCTCCACCCAAATCACCGCGTAAAACGTGTCGTCCTTCAGATCGTTCACCACAATCTTCTGCACGCGCACTTCGAGCCCTAGTAAAACGTTTTTTAGGAGGTCATGCGTCATCGGGCGCGGGGTTTGTACTTTCTCGATTTCCAATGCGATGGCATTCGCTTCATACACGCCTACCCAGATCGGCAAGATCGCCTGGCCCTGCACGTCTTTGAGCACCACGATGGGCATGCTCGTCACGGGATCCATCATCAGGCCGCGGATCTTCATCTCCACTTCCATCGAGGCCTCCCTTGGGCTAAACGGCGTGCTCCCCCACTAAGCTGTTTGGCGTCGCTCCCGTAACCCGAACCTGCACGTAGGTTCCCAGAAGCTTTCGCTCTTGTGAAGTGAAATTTATCATGCGGTGCGAGGTGGTATACCCGGTCCACTGATTATCGCGCCGCGATTTTCCGCTTACCAAAACCTCGAACGACGCTCCCACCAACCGTGCATGCTTCACTGCCTGTATTTCTCGCTGCCTATCTTGCAAAACCGCAAGCCGCCGGCCCTTTACTTCTTCCGAAATCGAATCGCTCATCAGCAGGGACGGCGTATTCGGCCTGGGCGAATACTTGAACGAAAACATGCTGTCGTACTGCACTTCATCCAGCAAAGTCAGGGTCTCTTCGAAGTGCGCTTCCGTCTCGCCCGGAAAGCCAACGATAATATCCGTCGTGATGGCGATGGGCCTCTTCGTTTCTCGCATCATGGCAATCTTTTCCAGATATTGCTCACGTGAATACGTCCGCTGCATCGCGCGCAGCACTCTCGTCGAGCCAGACTGCACCGGCAAGTGCACGTGGTCGCAGACTTTGGGCTCCCGCTCGATGGCTTCCACAATGTCTCGAGTGAAGTCACTCGGATGTGAGGTCGTGAACCGCACGCGCCGAATTCCCTGTACGTCAGCCACTGCCAGGAGCAATTCCGAAAAAGACATTCTACGCGCCGTCGGATCCGCGTAGGAATTCACTGTTTGCCCAAGAAGCTGGACTTCGGTATAGCCAAGCTCCGCCAGTTGTCGCACTTCCCGCAAAATCGAATCGCTTGCGCGGCTGCGCTCCGGCCCTCGCGTGTACGGTACCACACAGTACGAGCACGCCTTGTCGCAGCCTTCAATAATCGTCAGGTAAGCGCGCCAAGGATTGTCCCGTCGCGTGACCTCCGTTTCAAACGTTTCCTCCGTGTCCGTATCCAGTCCGGTGACGCGCGAATTCCCAGCTTCCAATTGCGCAAGCATTTCCGGTAGCTTGCTGTAACTCGCCGAACCACAAACCAGGCTCACCCACGGCGCGCGCTTGAAAATATCTTTACCCTCTTGTTGCGCCACGCAGCCCAGCACTCCGATGACTTTCCCCTCGCTTTGTTTCTCCCGGTATTCTCCCAAGCGCGAAAAGACTTTTTGCGCCGCTTTCTCGCGAATGCTGCACGTGTTGTAAAGGATCATGGAAGCCGCTTCCGGCGTTTCCACCTGTTGGTACCCGCGCGAGAGCAGCAAGCCCGCGACCTTTTCCGAGTCGTGGTCATTCATCTGGCAGCCAAACGTCTCCAGGAAAAAGGTTCCTCGCTGCCCAGTGGTCGCACCCCGAGCTTCGGAATAAGAGACCTGCCCGGTCAGTCTTTCTATTTCGATGTCGAACGGTTTTCCCATGTCTAAATCGCAGTTTATCACACCTGCTTTGCCACTTAGGAACGGCTTCGATGGAGTTCTCGGCACCAGCCACCCGTTGTCCGATAAGCAGCAAAACCGGAAAGTTGCGCATCCTAATTGTTGCGTGCTCGCAATGCGTGTGCTACGTTGCCTATGCCCAGAAAAATACTGACTGCTTCGCGGTCACACATCAATCGGCTCTCACTAAGGGGAACGTCATTTTTCTGCTCACCACGATTTTTGTCACGGACATCGGAAATATACTTACGCAAACTGGCTTGGTCGCCCGCGGCGTTCTCCTGCTGCTTCTTTTGTTTTCGATCATTTCCTGGGCCATCATTTTGCAAAAATGGGGGACGTTCGGCCGAGTCCGGCGGAAGAGTGAAGAGTTCTTACGCATTTTCCGGGCCACGCGCGGCATCGCCAACCCCCAGGCCCTCGTGACCGCAGGTTCGCCTTTCGCCAACGTCTATGCGGCAGGCTATCGCGAATTGCAAAGCCAGGTCGGCGGAGCTCCCAGCAATCCCCATCCCCCCAAACTGAAGAGTTTATCCGCCGTTACGGTCAGCATGCAGCTTGCTTCCGCCGAAGAGGTGCGCCGCGTTGAAAAAGGAATGTCCTGGCTGGCCACCACCGGCTCGGTGACGCCCTTTATCGGCTTGTTCGGAACCGTTTGGGGCATCATCGACGCCTTTTCCGGACTCGGCAGCGCTGGCGCCGCCAGCCTTCGCGCTGTTGCTCCCGGCATTGCGGAAGCGCTGGTGACCACGGCCGCTGGACTGGGCGCGGCAATCCCCGCCGTAATCTTCTATAATCATTTCTTGCAGAATATCCGCGACCTCGCCCAGCGCTTGGATACTTTTGCTCTCGAATTCACGGCCCAGGTCGAAAAAACCTTTGACTGAGTTTTGCCGAGGAATCACCATGCTATCTGCTCCGCATTTCAAAGCAGCGCTTCTAGAGCGAGTTAGCCCGCCGCCACAACCCTTCTTCAGCCCAAGCCTGCGCATCGCTGAGTGCGATCTTTTTCTTACTTTTTACTCTAAACTTTTAACTCTCAACTTCTTTTAGCCATGCCCCAACTCTCCAAATCGACGCAGACTTCGCTCTCCGAGATCAACATGGTCCCCTTCGTGGATGTGGTTCTCGTCCTGCTCATCATCTTCATGATCACCGCCCCGATTCTCCAATCGGGCATCGAAGTCGACGTCCCCAAGACCCGCACCGTAAAGGAAATTAATCAGGAACGGCTGGTCGTCACCGTCGACAAAGCCCAGCGCATCTATCTCGGTAATGAACCCACCAACATTCACCAGCTCGGTCCCAGAATTAAAGCTCAATTGAAAAACACTCAGGAGGGCGTCTTCCTGCGTTGCGACGAAACCGTTCCCTTCGGCAGCTTCGCCGCCGTGGTTGATGCTCTTCGCCAGTCTGGCATCAACAACATCAGCATCGTCACCGAGCCCATCACCGCCAGGGCGCGCACCCAATAAACAATGAATACCGCTGCCGCCAATGCTATGGACTACGAGGACCTGAGCCTCCGTCAGTTCCTCGTCTATTCCATCATCATGCATGTCAGCGTGGCTCTCGTCATAGCCGTCTCCGCTTATATTCAATTCCGAGGAACGGCTTGGGGCGGCGTCGGAGGAAAGCTAGGCGGCACCAAGGTAACTCTAGTCAGCGCCGCCGGCATCCCCATGCCCAAGGAAGCCGTGGTCACGGAGAGCAAAGCGGTCGACCCCACCAAGGGCCTTCACAAAGAAGAGCCCCCTAAACCGCCCGAACCAAAAACCGACGCGACGAAAATTCCGAAGTTTAAAACGGAGAAGCCGCTACCGCCTTCGCGCCCCTCCAGAACCCTTGAAAACAAGACCCCTTCTCAAGATAACGACGTCCCCTACGGCAAAGGCGGCAATCCCGATCTTCCCACCGGCTATTCTCAGAGTCCCGGTGAAGGCTCTAGCGGCGTCACCGTTAAGGGCGAGGGTGGCGCCGATTTCGCTTCTCGTTATGGCTGGTACATAGAAGCCGTGAAGAACAGAATTTATGGCAACTGGCAACAATGGACCATCGATGCCGCCGCGCGGGCTTCGCGCACCATGCACTGCGCCATCACCTTCACGATCAATCGCGACGGCTCCCTAAAGGACGCGCACATTGCCGAATCCAGCGGCAATACTTCCTATGACAATTCCGCTCTCCGGGCGGTGCTGAGTTCGACTCCGGTCACTAAATTGCCCAGCGACTACTCGGGCGGCTTTGTTGTCGCTACTTTGGATTTCAACCCCCCGTCCATTCGTTAGGGGCGCGAATTCTGTTTCAAGATTTGCCATATTCTCGGAGGTGAGGGTGCGATCGAAGCTCAGAGGAATGAACGTTTTCTTTGCCTTGGTGGTTCTCGCAATAGGTGCTGAATCCGCAGATGCGCAAGACTGGTTCCGCACGGCCATTGGCATGGATGCCAATAAACCCCGCGTAGCCATCTCCGATTTCGCCTTCCGCTCCGACGCCGCTAAGTCCCACGCCTCCCTCTTCACCCAGGTCGTCCGCGACGACCTCCAGTTCTCCGGCATTCTCGAAGTCCCTAGCCCCAGCTTCTATCCTCCTCAAGCCCCCAGCGTCCCCGCCGAATTGAAGCCTGCCATCTGGATCGATCCTCCCACCAACGCCAATTTCCTCGGTTTCGGCAATCTCACCGAATCCAACACCGAAGTAGCCGTCGAAGCCTGGCTTTATGACGTCCGCAATCCTTCTTCGCAAGCCGTCGTGGGCAAAGTCTATCGCGGTGCTCCTACGGACCTGCAAGTTCGCAAGTTCGCCCATCAGTTCGCTGACGAAATCATCGGCAAGCTTTCCGGCGGCCTCCCAGGCATCGCTGCAACGCAAATTGCCTTCGTCAGTTCGCGCGGCGGCTCGAAAGAAATCTGGGTGATGGACTACGACGGTTCCAATCAGCGCCAGCTCACTTCCCTCAAATCCATTTCTCTCACGCCCCGCTGGTCTCCCGACGCTTCGCACATCGCGTTCACCTGTTTCGCTCCCTTTGGCGGCCTCACCAGCGCGCAGATCTGCATGTTCTCTCTGGACACCGGCAAGCTCATTTCTTTCCCTCGCTTTCGCGGCACCAATATCACTCCGGCTTGGTCCCCAGACGGCACGCAGATTATTTTTTCTTCTTCCATGCAAGGCAACCCCGAGCTTTATGTCACCGACCCGAACGGTGGCCGCCCCAAACGCTTGACTACCGCCAATGGCGCCAGCATGTCACCCAGTTGGAATCCGAAAACCGGACAGACCATCGCCTTCGTCAGCGATCGCGGCGGCACTCCCCAGCTCTACCTGATGAATTCCGACGGCACTAGCACGACGAAACTGGACATGCCCGATAAAGGCTACGTCATCGATCCCGCGTGGGCCCCCAATGGCCAGCTCTTGGCTTTCAGTTGGCGCCGACCCAACGACAACTACGACATCTATATTATGGACGCCGCCACTCGCCAGCTTGTCGAGTTGACCCGCGACCAAGACCGCAACGAACGCCCCAGTTGGGCTCCCGATGGCCGCCATCTAGTTTTCGAGTCCACCCGCGGCGGCACGCGGCAGATTTGGACCATGCTGGCCGATGGCTCGCAACCCCACCAGTTGACCACCACCGGCCACAATGAATCGCCCAACTGGTCCACGCGATGAAATTTTTCTTGGAACCGCCCCCCTGCCCCGTGCATCTCAAATTCAGGTGCTCTGGCCCTGGGTTTCTAGGTTTAGCAATTCGCAACGCTCCTGCATGAATTTTGGTTGTCCCGGTACGATATATAATATATCGTGATACGAGATATCCCCGGACCCAGCCGCTAGTGTTAGCATAGCTTTTCTGGTGGGACGAACACGGGAAACTTCACTGAGGAGGATTCGCATGAACTTGGCTTCACGCTCGCTCTACCGCACCGGCTTGTTCGCGATGCTTGCCGCCGCTGTCTTTACCGTTGGTTGCAAGAAAAAACCACCTGCCCCGCCTCCTCCGCCCCCGGCGGCAGCACCGGCTCCAGCTCGTCCCACGGTGACCTTGCAGGCTAGCCCGTCGGCCATCAACAAGGGTGATTCCGCAACCTTGAGCTGGAATTCCACCGACGCCACGCAGCTCACGATCGCTCCCGACGTCGGTGCCGTCACGGCTCAAGGTTCTACTAAAGTTTCGCCGACCGACACCACCTCTTATACCATCACGGCCACCGGCCCTGGCGGCTCCGCCACTGCCAGCGCGACTGTCACTCTAAACGCGCCACCGCCGCCACCACCTCCACCAGTTGGCCCCACGGATGACGAGCTCTTCTTGAGAGAAGTACGCGATGCCTATTTCGATTACGATAAGGCCGACATTCGGCCAGACGCCCGCACTGCTCTTTCACACACCGCGGACTTCCTGAAGGCCCACCCTTCGATCAGAGCCGCCATCGAAGGCCACTGCGACGAACGCGGCTCCACCGAGTACAACCTCGGCCTCGGCGATCGCCGCGCCAACGCCGTCAAGCAATACCTTGTCTCTCTCGGCGTTCCGGCCGACCGCTTGACCACCGTCAGCTTCGGCAAGGAAAAGCCCTTTTGCATGGAGCACATCGAAACCTGCTGGCAGCAAAATCGGCGCGGCCATTTCGTGAAAGCCAACTGATCGTTCCCATTCCCTCGGCTTAGGTCAAAGCCGGTGGGTGACACATAGAGCCGCGTGCCTGGGCCAACCCTTGCCCCCACGCGGCTCTCTTATTACAGTGGAGACTGCTTCGCTGGCCTTGAGCTGTTTGCAGTTGCTTTGGCCCCATTTGCTCGGAGCCGCTCGCGGCCCCTTAGGAGGATTGTTCATGCGTATTCGAAATATAGCCGTTTTCGGCGCCGCTGTTCTGGCCGGTGCTATCGCGGGCAGCCTCGTTGAGCCTCGTCCCGCCGAAGCCGTTGCCCGCGAACTCATCGATCTTCAGCGCGACGTTACCAGCCTGCTTCAGGGCCAGAAAGATCTTTCTGACCGCGTCATCCAGGATCACACCGTCATGAAAACGCTTGTCGAGCAATCCGGCGACAACGTCAACAAGCTCTCCGCCACCATGAGTTCGCTCCAGAAATCCGTCCAGGACGTTCAAGCCAATTCCGGCGCGCGCCTGGACACCATGTCCACACAAGTCCAGGGGCTCTCCGACAATCTCGAGGAAATCAAGTCCCGCCTCGGCAAACTCAATCAGCAACTCGTCGATCTCCAGAACTCCGTGCAGAGCCTCGACGCCAAAATTTCCACCGGCGCAGCGCCTGCTCCGGCCGCCGGCACCGCCACTCCCACTTCTTCCCTCGGTACCATGAAGCCCATCGCTTCCACCTCGCCAAGCTCTTCGGTCATGCCCGCTGGCGCGCCTTCTGCCGATACTCTTTATTCCAACGGCCTCCGCGATATCACCAGCGGCAAGTACGATCTCGCCCGCTCCGAATTTGAGGACTACCTCAAGTTCTACTCCGACACCGATCTCGCCTCCAACGCCCAGTTCTATCTCGGCGAAATCTTTTACAAGCAAAAGCAATACGTCGACGCCGTGGCCGCCTATGACAAAGTCCTGACCAATTATCCCAAGAGCTTCAAGCTCGGTCCCGCCCGCCTCCGCAAAGGCATGGCCCTTATCGAACTCGGCCAGAAAACCGCCGGCGTCCGCGAACTCCGCGACGTTATCAAGCGCTTCCCCGGCAGCGACGAAGACCGCCTAGCCCGCACCAAACTCAAAGAAATCGGCGTCTCCGTCACCCCCACCCGCTAACTCTTTTTGCTCCGCCTTTCTCTTCCCCCTCGTCCAGACCCCTGCCCCTTTCGCAAATCCTCTCTGTCATCTCTAAGCGCAAGAAAAAAGCTTTTCGCCAGCGCGCCCAAGCCCATAATTTGTCGCGGAATCCTACGCTCGCTTTTGAATATCTCTACATCTGCCAACTCATTGAGTTAAGCGGACTTGTGGGACACGAAACCTTGCACGTCTCGGTTTCCTCTTCAACTTTCAACTTTCGATCGAAGATCCCGACCCTGTCGGGACTGTCAACTCTCCGAGGGAGGTTACGAGCGATGCCGGTCGTCCGGCGCGGCGGCGATGCCCATGCGGCGAAGTTCATCCTGGTAATACTTTTTGTGGACGACGTCCCACTCCTCGCTGCCTTCGAGGATTTCCTTTTTCTGGGAGGTAATTCGCTTGCGCACTTCCAGTTCGATTTTCTCTTCTTCTTTCAGGGTAGCCGTAAGAATCTGCACCACTTGCTGGCGAATGGTGTCGCGATCGTCGATGAATTCCACTTCCTCGCTTTCCACAAGTACGTCCGTGATCTGGTGCGAGAGCCGTATGATTTTTTCCCGGGTGAGGCGCATCTTCCCTTTCTCTGTTTAAACATTGCGAGTCCGTATCTTGGTAGCTCGCGTCCTGCCCATTCTCCAATTTCAACTATCGAGTTTCTATTTTCGATTTTTGACCGTACAAATGTTATCTCAGGATCAACTTACGGTCCCGAGCCAGTTGCTGCTTCACCTTCTTGTACATCTCCTGGTACGAGACGCTGGTTCGTCGCATCTCATCCTGGTGATCGATCAGAATCTGGCGAACTTCCTCGTTCAGCCGGTCCTCGATCGTAAGCTCTTCCAGCATTCGCAAGCGGACTCGATTGACCACCGCCGCCGCCGCCTTGGTCTCGATGTGCCCGCCTTCCACCAGCCGTTTCACAACCTCATTCGCCATGTGCGCTACAAAGTCCCGTACGAGAAGCATCTCAGTGCGTTTCCTTTACATGAATGCAAGAGAGTGAGTTTACTGGCTGCGCCAACAAAGTGCAAGGAAAGGACTGAAATCGTCGAAGAATCCGCCCTTGTCGGGAGCCCTGCATGCTGCACCCTTTCCCGGGGCGAATCGCCGCACTTCGAGATCGTTCCAAAGTAGGAAACGTCGCCGTTCGGGGCAGTAACTCATTTTCATCATCTGCATCATGGCCCAATTCGCCTCTGCGTTGACGCTCCTGGCCGCTTCCTGTACGATGAATTGATAAGGGCGCTTAGCTCAGCGGTTAGAGCGTTCGGTTTACACCCGAAAGGTCGTCCGTTCAAATCGGACAGTGCCCACCAGCGTCACGCTGCATCCTTCAAATTCTTCCTCATCCGCTTCTCTGGTCCTCTTAGTTTGCCTTTGCTCGGTTGCTTCCCGTCCACCGCTGCCATCCGCAGGAAGAGTGGGTGGCTCCATCTAAATATGACAGATGCTCTTGAGGATTAACCGAGGGGGTTAGGGCATTTCCTCTCGAAATTTTGCAACGAAAACCGGATTGTCTGTAATTCTGCATTCAATAAACTGACACGCGTGCGTAACAAATGGTCGGCAAGTCTCGGCCCGAGAAGCGCACGCCTTACTCAGCTCCGTTCAACGATTGCTCAGCTTTTCGTCGCACGATGGCGCTTCGTTTCCGTAACTAACATTGGGCGGCAAGAGGCGCAACCTCGTCAGAGGTACCGGCGCGGAGGAGTGAAAGTGGCTCATTTAGCGCACTTAGAGACAGAGGGAGATTCGAAATGCGTCATGACTTACTCTCATGACGGCTTCGGTCTGGGACATTTAAGAAGAAACACCACCATCGCGTCTCGACTTGTCCGGCAAGTACCCAAGTCCAGCGTTTTAATGTTGATTGGATGCCCTGCCGGAGCAGTCTTCAAGTTGCCTACGGGCGTGGACTTCATAAAGCTCCCTTCCGTCATCAAGCGCGACACGGGAGTGTGGCATCCATTGCGGTTGAGAATTGGGCTGGAGAAGACCAAGGCGCTCCGCGTCGCAACGATTCAACAGGTGGCTCATGTATTTCATCCGCAACTCTTGCTCGTAGACCATGTGCCAGTGGGAGTGTGGGGCGAGCTACTCCCCTTGCTGGAAATGCTCAAACGAAGTGAGGATCCGCCGACAGTAGTCTTGGGGTTGCGGGATATTCTGGATCGCCCGGAAGCCACGCGTGCGCTGTGGGAACGCGAAGGAGCTTACAAAGCAATTCGCGGATACTATGACGAGATTTTTGTTTACGGTTGCCGGGACGTTTTTGACACCAGCTGCGAGTACGGGCTCGAGAGAGAATTCGGGGGTGGAATCGAGAACCCCGCCCCTCCGTTCGTACCTCTTCTGAGCGCTTTCCTACATCCTCTCCATGACTCGCGGCTCACCTGAGATGCCCCAGGCGATTTGTGGAAACAGGCCCCTGCTGGCGACACGTTCGCGTGGGCGCCGCGCCACAAGAATACGAGCAGCAACTGTACTGGAGGGTAACACGGGTTAGACCAAACTTTGGCCTTCAGAACAGTAGACGGCTCTTGGAAGAAGAATGTAATTTAGAGGTCCAGCCAATCAAGAATACGAACAAAGCATGCTGGCTCGCTAGTCTTCCTCCGGTCAGTTCCCTCCTCCTCCCAGAAGCCGCATGCCGACGAACACATTAAGAGGTTGAGAGATGAGGACGCGGTCATGAATCGTTTGGGCGTGGTTTTGTTTTTGTTGCTTCTCGCAGTGGGGATGGTGATTGCCGGATGTGCCGGAACGGCTACGGCCATAAAGAATCCGCCTCCAGTAGCACCTTCGATCACAGCGCAACCGGCCAGCCAGACGGTAACGGTGGGGCAAACCGCCTCCTTTATGGTTGTAGCAACGGGCACTGCGCCGTTGAGTTACCAGTGGCAGAAGAATGGAACGGCCATCAGCGGGGCCACTTCGGCCAGTTACACAACGCCAGCAACGACCTCGGCGGATAACGCAGCGCGGTTTCTCGTCGTCGTCAGCAACTCCGTGGGGAGCGTAACCAGCACCGCGGCCACCCTTACGGTGAACGCGGCCGCAGTGGCGCCTTCAATCACAACGCAACCGGCCAGCCAGACGGTAACGGTGGGACAGACCGCCACTTTCGCGGTGGTCGCAACGGGCACTGCGCCGTTGAGTTACCAGTGGCAGAAGAATGGAACGGCCATCAGCGGGGCCACTTCGGCCAGTTACACAACGCCAGCAACGACCTCGGCGGATAACGCAGCGCGGTTTCTCGTCGTCGTCAGCAACTCCGTGGGGAGCGTAACCAGCACCGCGGCCACCCTTACGGTGAACGCGGCCGCAGTGGCGCCTTCAATCACAACGCAACCGGCCAGCCAGACGGTAACGGTGGGACAGACCGCCACCTTCGCGGTGGTCGCAACGGGCACTGCGCCGTTGAGTTACCAGTGGCAGAAGAATGGAACGGCCATCAGCGGGGCCACTTCGGCTAGTTACACAACGCCAGCAACGACCTCGGCGGACAGCGGAGCGCAGTTCCTCGTCGTCGTCAGCAACTCCGTGGGGAGCGTAACCAGCACCGCAGCCACGCTTACAGTAAACGCGCCTCCCGCGCTCCAAATCACCACTACCAGCCTGCCCGCCGGCCAGGTACACACCGCCTACAGCGCTACGTTGCAGGCCACGGGCGGCACGCCGCCCTACACTTGGTCGCAACCGTCGGGCCAACTTGCCCCCGGCCTCACCCTGGCTGCGTCCAGCGGAACCCTGTCTGGCACGCCAACCACTGCGGGGCAGTTCACCGCCACGATCCAAGTACAGGACAGCGTCGCGGCAACGGCTTCGAGCGCCTTTACCATCACTGTCAATACTGCCAGCACCGCTGCCTTCGGCCATATCATTATCGTTGTCGAGGAAAACACAGACTATGCCAGTGTGATCGGCACTACCGCGATGCCTTATCTCAATGGCCTCGTCAGTCAGTACGGCCTCGCCACACAGTATTACGCCAACACGCATCCTTCCATCGGCAACTATATGGCGCTCAGTACTGGCCAGGTCCTGACAAATGACGACAGCCAGACACCCACTAGCTTTCCTGTTTTCGTCGACAACATCGTACGCGAACTGGTTGCCGCGGGTAAGACCTGGAAGGCCTATGTGGAAGACTTGCCTTCGGTCGGCTATACCGGTGGCAACACTGGGAACTACGCCGTGCGCCACAATCCCCTGGCTTACATGACGGACGTGCAAAACAGCTCGACACAAGTGCAAAATCTTGTTCCCTTTACGCAATTTGCCAGCGATCTTGCTAGTGGCAACCTGCCCGACTTTTCTTTCATTGTTCCGAACCTTTGCGACGACGCGCATAATTGCAGCATCACCACCGCGGATACTTGGCTTCAGGCCAACATCGATCCGCTCATCAAAAGCGCACTGTTCCAGAAAGACGGCTTGCTCATCATCACCACCGACGAATCTGAAGCCGACAATACAAACGGCGGCGGTCGTGTTGTCACCGTGCTTGTCTCCCCATTCGCAAAAGCCGGCTATCAGTCCACGACCCTATACCAGCACCAGAGCACCTTGCGCCTTATGCTAGGAGGGCTTGGCGTCACGGTCTTTCCCGGTGCCGCCGCATCTGCGCCGACCATGAGCGAATTTTTCAACAACATCACGCTGCCGTAGGAGGCAGAGATCTAGAGAAGAGAGAAGAAACAGTTCTTTGAAACCAAGGCGCCCAAAATGCCGTGAGTTTCGCTGTGGATTTAAGGCTTTACGCTAAGTTGTTGATTCTACGGTTGGGAACGTAGTTCAGTGGGTTAGAACGCTGCCCCGTCATTCGTTAGAATCCCGCACTGTCACGGCCGACATGTATCTACCCTGCCCTTTTGGTGCTTTATTTCAGTTCGAGGAGAACCTCGTGCATCCACTTTTCGCGGCCCTGCTGTAACTGATCCTCGATTTTGATCCGCTAGGCGACAACTCCCGGATGGTCACCCGGAAGTCATCTGACGCCCGCTTACCGCGATTAGTGATGGGAAGTCGGCATCTCGTCATGAAAGCAAGCACTGACGAGATGCGCGGTTGTCAGCACTTGAGAGTTCTTCACCAGTTTCAATGAATTCGTCGAAAGAATCGCGAGGGTCTCTACTTGGTGCAATACTGGTTCAGAAATCCGAAAACGTCTTCGGCCCAGACTTCCGATCCAAAGTAGCCAAAGCTGTGGCCGTCGCGAGGAGAGTCGCCGTAGGAAGGATAAATCGTCAGTTTGTACGTCTTGCCCACCTTGTTCATCTCTGCTGAGAGTGTCTTGCTCGGAGACAGGTCAAAGTCGTTAGCAGCCTGAAAAAAGAAGATTGGCGCAGTCGCATTTCGCACTGCGCGAGTCATGAGCGACTGTAACTCAGGAGCCTGAGCCCAACTCTGGGCTCCGCCCGCTGAATCGATCCCCGCACAGTATCCTCCTCGTTCTACTCCCAGCACAGTTTCAATGCCACCAAACGAGTTTCCCGCCACTGCGATGCGATTCCGTTGAACGAAATTCTGTTTTCGCAACCACGCTAGGGCTGCTAACTGATCGTCCAGATGCTCCGTCTTCAATAATCGCACCATCGTTGCGGCAGCGGCGGAGATGCCTCCGGCTTTCTCGGCAGCCGCGATCTGATCCCCAATATAAGGACCTGCCGAGGCACTCAATCCTTGCCCTCGCCGATAAGGTCCAAAGAATACCCATCCATGGCTTGCGAACACCGGACCCAGTGCGGCAAATGCCTGCTCGCTCATCATGCCAGGCGCGCTCCCGTGGTTATAGATAACCGCGGGAAAGGGTCCGGTTCCTTCGGGTTTGTATAGGACTCCGTGCAAAGTGATTTCTCCGCTAAGAAATGTGACGGTTTCTGTCGCGGACAAGACGAAAGGTAAAAGCAGCAGTGCGAAGAGAGCAGGAAAATAAGGTTTATTCATTTCCTGGATCAACCTCCCGCAAATCATCACTCCCCCCGGGCTTTGTGAAGTTAAACCTGATGCTCATGTTCGCTGAGACCGACGAAATCTGCAAGCACGTGCACGAAGTCGGCATCTCGTCAGGAAATCAGGCACTGACGAGATGCGCATTAAAGAAGCGAGCTTCCCAAGGAGCGCACTCTTAAGGGGTGCGGTTCTCGACCGTATAGTGAGCTTGAAGATACCGGATGATTTTCTGTGTGGTGTCCTCGGGGATCGCTGCGCCATAAGCTTTGTTCATCTTGCTTACCTCGGCTTCCCACGTCGCAGCGGGTAAAGGCGGCTGCATGGTGACGTAGCTTGGGCTGTGGCAGGTGTTGCAGTAAGTCTGGACCTCCTGGCGGCCATCCCCGGGGACGAGATCTGCACCAGGCACGGGGTAAGCAGAAACCTGGTAGTTCGAGTCCGGCAAAAGTTCGATGAGCGCCGCCTGTTGCAGGCTTCCGAGTACTGCTGGACGGTAGTAGCCTTTTTTCAAATCCGCGAATACAACAGCGACCACCATCAGCCCGCACATGACAAGAAAGATCGCGAGGACTCTATTCTTCATCACCGTTCTCCCGTTAGCTTGCTTTTCCGATGACAATTTCCTGCCGCTCGATCATGTTCCAGAGGTATCCCCCTGCATTCCAGACCGGCTCGTCGGGTTGCACGCTGCCTTTTTCGTCCGTTGCACGCACTGCCAAGGTACGACGTCCTGGCGACTTTGCCGTCCACGACATTCCCCAGGTGCGGAACGAGTACGGGCCATGGTCCTCGCCGAGTTCCGCCGGAAGCCAAGTTTTTCCGTCATCTTCCGAAACTTCCACGCGGTTCACGCGGCCAAATCCACTGAACGCGATGCCTTGCAGCCTGATGTTCATCCCCACAGGAATCTTCGAGGTGCCATCGGGCCAAATGAAGAAAGATCGGACAGGGAGCCGTTCTATGGGAACCGTTTTCACTTTACCCGCCTTCATATCCTCCGGGTTGGTGTTTCCCCGCGGTGTGTCGGGAATCCGATATGCGGTCTTCATCCAAAAATTTTCGTCCGGTGAGTTGAGGACGCGGATCCACGTCAGACTTTTGGTCCAGTAGGTTGCAAAATACCCGGGAACGACCAGCCGTACCGGAAACCCATTGAGCATGGGAAGCGGCTCGCCGTTCATCAGGTACGCAACGACGCATTCGTCCAGGACAGCGTTCCCAAGATCAAGAGATTTGAGAAAGAGATTTGATCCGAGGCCCTTTGGCCCCTGTCCGGTCTCCAGGCCTTGAAACTGCACTTGCAGAGAACCGTTTTTTACACCGGCCACGTCGAGAAGCTCGCGCAACCGGACTCCAGTCCACATCGCGTTCCCCATTGCGCCGTTGCCCCATTGCCCTCCAGGCACGCGTGGCTGCAGGCGGCTGCGGCTATTCCCTGAACATTGATTCACAGCCGCGAGCGAGACTGGTTTGAACTTCTGCATCAGTTCAGGCAGGCTCAGGGTAAGCGGATTGTTGACGTTCCCCTCGATCTGCAGCTTCCAGTCTTTTAGGTCAACTGCGTTGGGGATGCCCTCGAGGTGCCAGCGCACGTAAAACGCTTCGTTGGGCGTGAATGCAGTACGAAAATAATGGCGCGGGGTTTCTAGCTGAACCGGCCGATCGGTTAGCAGAATCAAGGGCGCCTTTTGCGGTTCGGCAACATAGGGACCAACTGAATTCCAATGTGGGTTCGCACTGGGCCCAGTGAAAGTCTCCATCGCTTTCGTCTGAACCGGCTCCTGGGCCGACATGGCGCTCGATCCTAGCCATCGACCAAGAGTGATTCCACCAGTCATCACACCCAGAGTCTTGAAGATACCGCGCCGGGAGAAAGATCGGTCTGCCACGCTCATACGGTACCCTCCAGGTGTGCAAAAGTATTGGGCGAAGGTGTAAAGGTGTCAACCTCTTCACAGACGTCCCCTGTGCTTCTTGCAACTCAGATCTCACCCTTGCATTTGTTGGCGACCATTGTTTTACAGCTTGCTTGTCAGAGAACCGCTGCGAGCACACAAGTATGGTCGTAGCGACCATTGCCGAATAGCCATACCTTGACAATCGACAATGCTTATTGTAGATAACCATAGTATGGCTAAGCCAAACGACCTGGTCCAAGGGACCCTCGACCTTCTGATTCTCAAGACGATCTCGCTCGAACCGAAACATGGGTGGGCGATTGCCAAGCGCATTCAACAAATCTCAGGTGAGGTGCTTCAGGTCCAGCAAGGATCCCTCTACCCGGCTTTACATCGGTTGGAACAGCGAGCGTGGATCAAGGCCAAATGGAAGGAAACGGAGACGGGAAGGCAAGCCAAATTCTATTCCTTGACGGCTGCCGGCAGGGCGCAGCTTGAAAAGGAAGCTGCCAATTGGAGCCGCCTGTCTGAGGCCATCGACCTGGTGGTACAAACGACGTAGGAGTGAGATGTCATGGTGTGGGCTCGGCGATTCTGGCTGCGGTTGCAAAGTTTGTTCCGCCGCAATCGGAATGATCGGCAATTGCACGACGAGATTCAGTTTCATCTCGAACAGCAAATCGCGGAAAACATTGCCGCAGGCATGAACCCGCGAGAAGCCGGCTACGCGGCGATGCGGACCTTCGGCAATCCGACCATCACCAAAGAACAAGCACGCGACACCTGGGGCTGGCTCTGGCTCGAGCAAATCGCCTGCGACCTTCGCTACGCTGCGCGAACTCTGCGGAAAAGTCCGGGGTTCGCTTCGACCGCATTTCTAACTTTGGCGCTGGGCATCGGTGCAAGCACGGCGGTCTTCACCGTCGTGGATTCGGTGCTTCTGAAACCGCTCGCCTTTCACGAGAGTGGCCGTCTAGTCGCTTGCTGGGAACGCGTCCGATTTCTAGGGGATGATGCCACCGGTCCCAATCCGCGGCACGCCGACGTCTGGCGTCAGCGCGCCACCGCTTTCAGCGGTTTGACTTACTCGCAGTATGCTGCTATGGGCCTCACACTCGGCGCCGAACATCCTCGCCTGACCAGCGCGGTTGTCACCATTCCGAACCTCTTTGACATTCTCGAGGTGCATGCATACCTGGGCCGGACGTTTGTCCCGGAGGATGGCGTTCCGGGCCATGACAACGTTGCGGTTCTGACTTATCCGTTGTGGCAGGACCTGTTTCATGGCGATCCCAGCGCAGTCGGCGCTACGATCCGCATCGGCGACGTTTCGCGCCAAGTGGTGGGCGTGCTGCCCGCCAACTTCCACTTCCCCAGTGCAAGCGTGTTGCGCTCGTTCCGGCGCGCCGACCAGGGCGTGAGCGTCGCGCCCGATCCGGCCATCTTTATCCCCGCCACGCTGGATATCACGAAATTCCCATGGAACGGAAATTACGGCAACTGGATCACGCTCGGGCGCTTGAATCCGGGCGTCACACTGGCGCAGGCGTCAGCCCAGCTCAACACGATCCAGGCGCAAATCCTCAGCGACCCGGCTTGGCCCGCCGACCGCCGCCCCGGCGCGCTGGGCGCCTGGGTACAGCCAATGCAAGAAGCTGTCGTAGGTGATTCCCGGACCGCCTTGTGGCTCCTAATGGCCTCCGTGCTGGGTCTGATGCTGATCGCCTGCCTGAACCTAGCCAACGCGCAACTCGGACGCGCGATGACGCGCAGCCGCGAATCTGCCGTGCGAACTGCATTGGGAGCCGCCAAGTGGCGCTTGATCTGGAGTGTGCTGGCAGAAAACTTACTGCTGGCAGCCCTCGGCGGCGCGGCTGGCATTTTGCTGGCCAACGCCGCTTTGAATCTGTTCATGCGCGATACCCCGGTCGGTCTGCCGCGCCTTTCGGAAATCCATCTGAATCTCAACGTGCTGCTGTTCTCGATTCTACTCACTTTTGGCGCAAGCCTTCTTTCCGCCTTTTTGCCCGCACTCCGGCTCCTTGCGACCGATCCACAGGCATCGCTCCAGCAATCGAGCAGCCGCTCGTTTGGAAGTCGCCATGGTAACCGCCTGCGCCGATGGCTGATCGGAATGCAGGTTGCAGGTTGCACCGCGCTGCTACTGGTGACCGGTCTGTTCTCGAAGAGCCTGCTCCATCTGCTCGGCGAGGAGAGAGGTTTCGATACCGGCCAGGTGGCAGTGGCTGAGGTCCGGCTCACGCCGCAAAGTTACGGCACAGACCAGAACCGGGTTAATTTCGACGACGCTGTCCTCTCCAATCTGCGCGCTATTCCCGGCGTTGAAGCCGCCGCCATGGTGAGCGCCATGCCGCTCGGCGGCGAGTCGTGGATCGAATCTGTTCAGCGCTTGGACAAGCCCGACCTGGAGTCGCCGTTGATCAACTTTCGTTGGGTGAGCCCCGGATATTTCGAGACCACCCGGCAACGGCTTGTTGCCGGCCGCTTCTTCGAAGAACGCGACCGCAATCTAAGCAACGTGGTGCTTTCTGAAGGCGAGGCCAAAGCGCTTTGGGGAAACGAGGACCCCATAGGCGGGCAGGTCAAAATCGAAGGCCGCATATTTACTGTGATCGGAGTGGTAGCCGATTCGCGCAACACGTCGCTCAAGACGCCTCCGGCCCGCATGGCCTATGTCCATTACAAAGACCGCCCGCCTTTCCCCACGTACTTTGTGGTTCGCGCCCCGAATGTCGGCGGGCTAGTCTCGGCCATGCGCCAGGCGATCTGGAAGTACGATCCGGAAGTCACCATCGCCCGCGTCAAAACCCTTGGCGCGCAATTGACGGATTCGCTGGCCACGGAGCGCTTCGAAACCCTGGTGCTGCTCTCGTTCGGAGCCGCTGCCCTGCTGCTGGCTATGCTCGGCATCTACGGCGTCCTGAGTTATTCAGTGGTCACACGCAAGCAGGAAATCGGCGTGCGCATGGCACTCGGGGCCACTCGCGCGAAGGTTTACGCGCTCACCTTCGCCGAGGCGGGCGTGCCGGTATTTGCGGGGGTAATCGCCGGTCTGGCAGGCAGCGTGCTGGCCGGCCGTGCCGTACGAACAATGCTGTATGGGACTCAAGCGGTCGATCCGCCAGTTATCCTGATGGTGACGGGTCTGTTCCTGCTTTCAGCGATGGCTGCGGCGTTTCTGCCTGCGCGGCGCGCCGCTTCGGTCCAGCCCATGGAAGCCCTGCGGTCGGAATAGGATCTCCGTGACAATCGATACGTGCACTAGAACCGTGCAGCCAGCTCAGTGTGCGGCAGAAAGGAAAGCAGCGAGAGTTACTCGGTGCGCAGCGCTTGCGATGGTGAGACGGCGCTCGCCCGCAAAGCGGGAGCCAGCGTGGCAATCAGCGCAAATACTCCAAGTAAGAGTACGGCTGTCGCGAGAAGGATGGGGTCATAGGGATTGAGGCCGTAAAGCTGGCTGATCAAGACCCGGCTCGTGGCAAGAGACAGCGGTATGCCCAAAATCAGACCAGACGCGATGAGCAGGAATGCGCCTCGTAGCACAAGCCGGATAATGGCGCCGCGACTGGCGCCCAGCGCCATGCGCACCCCAAGCTCGTTCGTGCGGCGTCCGACATTGTAAGCCGTAACTCCATACAATCCGACCGATGCTAAAACGAGCGAAAGAACACCAAACAGCGAAGTGAGGCGCGCGATGAGCCGCTGCTGGGTGAATTGCGTGGCCACCTGCTCTCCTAGAGTCTGAATCGAAATGATCGGCAAATTGGGATCCACCGCAGCCATGGCTTGGCGCACCTGCGCGATGGACAGGCTTGCGTGCGGCCTCGTCAAAATGACAATGTCGTGGAGGAAAAGTGAGCCCAGATTGCCCCGCGAGTATTCGGCTTGCGCTTCAGGTAAAAAGAAGAACGGGCCGCTGGGCTGATCGAGATTGAATGTCACATAGCGCGCATCCTTCGCCACACCCACAATCTCGAATTCACGGTTTGCTTCCGGCTTCCCGCCGAAGTGCTTGCCAATCGGGTCTTCGTTTTTGAAAAACTTGCGCGCAAATGCCTCATTGATGACCGCTACATTTCGCGAGGTGGCCGTATCCTGTTCGGAGAGGCCACGCCCTTCGATGATAGGGGTCCCGATGACATCAAAGTATCCCGCAGTAACGCGATCCCACGAAGTGGAGTTGTCGTCGTTGGGTCCTGGCGCGGGATGGCCATCTACCCAGACGCCAGCACCCCAAGCACCGCCGCTTAACGGCGAATATTGGCAGAGAGCGACGGAAGACACGCCGGGAATGCTGGCTATCGAATCGTGGATGCGCCGATAAAGTTGCGAGAGTTGGTCCGTCCGGTATCCGGCAAGTCGTGGATTGATGTTCGCTATGAGGCGCCGGTCTCGATCGAATCCGAAATTCTCATTTTCCAGTTTGTGCAACGCGGCGGTGAGCAGTCCTGATGCTGATAGCAAAACAAGCGAGAGCGCGGCCTGGAATATTACAAGTGTCTTCCTTGGGAGCGAGCCCGCGCCAGCAGCGGAGCGGCTGGTTCCGCGAAGCGCTTCAATCGGATCTACTCGCGTGGCCATCCATGCTGGAGCGATGCCGAAGACAAGTCCGGTCAACAGTGAGGTGATAAATGCGAATAGTAGGACCGGCACGGAAGGTGATGCACTGATGGGGACGCTAGCGAAACCGGCATACGAGGGGAATGCGAAGTGGAGAATCAGTCGTGTGCCTATGAATGCGATGCCCACACCTGCCGCGCCGCCAAACAACGAGAGCAAGATGCTTTCCGTCAGGGGCTGCCTCACAACTCGGGAAGTCTGGGCACCCAGTGCCATGCTCACGGATATCTGTCGCCGCCCCTCCATGCCGCGGATAAGCATGAGGTTGGCAACATTGGCGCAGACGATCAGCAAGGCAAATCCTGAAACCATCACAAGGATTTGAAGCCAGTGCTCGTATCGCTCTCGCATGCTGGTGATTCCAGCGCCCCCAGGGCTCAGGTACAGGGTTTGATTGGGAAACTTCGCGCGATCGTTGACGCTCATTTCACCCCAGTGCGAACGTAGCCACTGCTTGAGGTCGACGCGCATTTCAGCCTCTACAGTTGCGGGCGTCGTGCCCGGCTGGATGCGGCCGATCAAGTCCAGCCAATGAGTGTCGTACTTGTTCAAGTCGGCATCGACCTCGACGAACGGTTCAGAGTTCAGAGGCAGGAAGAAATCGGGCGGAGTGTTTCGAAGCGAGTCGCCAAAGAAACCTGGTGGAGTGATTCCCACAACGGTAAACGGTTTGTCATTTAGATTGAACACGCTCCCAATTACCGACGGATCCGATCCATACTTTTCCTGCCACAAGCGATAGCTCATCACGGCGACTGGAGGGGCGCTGCGTTGGTCATCTCCATCAATAAGCGCGCGGCCCGCGTACGCCTTTATCCCGAACATCGTGAAGTAATTGCCTGAAACAAACTCGCCTGGATAGCTTTGCGCAGCTTCCGTGGTGCCCGCGCGCCGGACGCCAAACAGCGGTTCGGGCGCCGGGAAGGCCGCCAATTCCGAAAAACCCTTGGTCTTGTCTCGAAGATATTTGTACAGGTCGTAGGAAACGAGTGAAAACTCTTTCTCCTGACTGTACCCGCCCTGGTAGCAACAGCGGGATTCTTTTCCGAGACGGTACAATTCGTCAGGGTTCGTTACCGGGAGCGACTTCAGCAAAACGGCATGAACCAAGGTAAAAATTGAAGTAGTTGCGCCGATGCCGAGCGCCAGCGTGAGCACCGTCGCGATGGTGAATGCGGGGGCCATTCGCAAACGTCGCAGTGCCAACTGCAAATCCTTCCAGCATGTCTCCACAAACGTTTCCCAACGAGCGGCGCGGACGATTTCTCTTGTAACTTCAGGATTCCCGTTTTCCAGGCGCACGGCGCGGTGCGCATCCTTGCGGCTCATGCCTTGCTTCATCTTTTCTTGGGTAGCCATTTCCAAGTAGCCGCGCAACTCCTCGTCGAACTCTCCCTCGACCCCTTTTCTTCGGAACAGGGATCGGAGTCCGCTTGATATGTTTCGCAGCAGTGACATGCTCCCTCACTCGTCATGCAGTGCGACAATCGGATCAACGGTCGCCGCGCGACGCGCCGGAACGTAAGCGGCCAGGATGGCCACAAGGGCCAGAAGGGCTATCACGGCGGCAAATGTAAGTGGGTCGAGGGCGGAAATCCCGAAAAGGAAACTACCCAACAGGCGCGCGACGGCTCCTGCCGCCAGCAAGCCAAGGGTGACCCCCACCAACGTGACGCGGAAGGCATGGGTGAGCACCAAGCGCTGAATATCGGAGGGCTGCGCACCAACGGCCATGCGAATTCCGATGTCTCGCCTACGTTGTTCGACCATCTGGCCCATTACTCCGCCTACGCCAATCGCCGCGAGAAACAATGTCAGCAATCCAAAACTGCCTAACAAAGTGGCGCGCACACGCGGCTGTGATCGCAACGCGCTCACGACTTCACCGGTCGCCTGCAGCCTGCCAAGCGGCAAGTCCGGATCAAGGTCATGAACCGCGGCGGCGACCACAGATGGGGAGAAGGGGGGACGTCCTTGAACGTATAAGAATAGCGTTTGCGCATCGAAGGCTTCAGGCGAAGAAGCGTTCGCACGTTGAAAAAAGGCATTGTAAACTGCCGGATATATATCCCACTGAACATGGTTGTAGCGAATCGAGCGGGTGTTCCCAACAACGCCGACAATTGTCAGCCACAGCTCCTTTGGTGTTCGCTGATCAATATAGCGAAACCGGATTCGTTTACCGAGCGGATCTTGTCCCGCAAAATATTGAAGCGCCATCCGCTGATTGATCACTGCCACAGGAATCGAATCCGCGCGGTCATGCTCGTTGAAAGCTCTTCCCCGAAGAAGGGGAATTCCGAGAGCATCAAAATATCCGGGACTGACCTCAAAGGTAGCAGCCTGCGGGAGGTGCTCGAAAGTCAGGCCCTGCTCTGTTTCAATTTCCACGGGCGTCAGGCCATCGACGTTGAAAGGCCATGAAACGGCCGCTCCTGCGACACGAATGTTTGCAGATTCGCGAAGCCTTTGCAAAAGCTTCTCACAAAAGCGGATTGCTTCGGAGTTCGTACGATAGACAGCATGTGGCAGAGCAACGTCGCCGACGAACACGTCTCGCGTCTGGAAGCCCAGAGGTTCAGAACCAATTTTGATGAAAGTCGAGATCAGGAGTCCCGCCCCCACGAGTAGGACCACGGAGAGGGAGATTTCCATGGCGACGAAGAGATTTCGCCAGCGCAGGTGCTCCCGAGAGGAGGTGAGCCTCTGGCTTGACGTTCGCAGTGCATCGTCGGCGCGCGCGTTCAATGCCCGTAATGCGGGCAGCAATCCGAAGGCCAGTGCGGTGAAGCACACGATCGCAGCGGTTGCCGCGAGAACAGTTCGGTCGAGAGAAAGACCGCCGGGAGGCAGAACTTCGAAGGGATTCCAAGCGGCAAACATTCGCAGGAGGCCGAACGCGAGCAACAGGCCCATCAGGCCACCCAGAGCGAAGATCATGAGGATCTCCGCGGTCAACTGCTGGAACAGGCGCCGAATGCCGCATCCCAGGGCAACGCGGACGGCAAACTCTTTCGCACGCTGCGCGTTGCGCCCGAGGATGAGGCTCCCGGTATTCACACACGCGATTAGCAAGAGCACACTCACAGCGCCAAACAGCAGCAGCAGCGAGCCGCGGATCGTGCGGGTGTTGTCTTGTTGCAAGTTCTCGACAAGAACACCGGAGCCTTCCGGTTCATCGGAAAACTGCCGATTGAGTGGGGATTGCAGAGCCGAGAGGTCGGCTTCCGCTTGAGAGATAGAAGTGCCAGGCTTGAGACGGCCAATCACCGCCACGGGAGATGGCTCGGTCGCGTTGTAGCGTGAGTCGTTTTCGTTGATCACCGTCCAGACAGAGGTTTCGAAAGGACGGTCAAGCACTCGCAAAGAAAAGTTCGCCGGCAAGACACCCAAAACGCGATAGAGCTTTCGATTCAACTGAATCGTACGACCCTCGATGTCTTTGGCGGAATGAAATCGTTCGGCCCAGAGCGAGTGACTGATGACGCAAGCGGGGTCCCTCCTCGCGTCTTCAGCCTCAAACAAGCGCCCAAGCGACGAGGTTGCCCCCACGGTCTGAAACAAATTCCAAGTCGCGACCGCACCATGCACTTGCTCCGGCTCTCCTGCCCCGGTCAATGCATATCTTTGCTCGAAGGTAGCCGCAAGCGATGCAAAGGTCCTGTTCCTGGATGACCAGACCAGGTAATCGTGGTAGAAGTCAAAGAAAGCCGGCTGGCGAGTAGCTTGGGACCGCGTTCTCCAGACGGCCGCAAGTTCCTGCGGATTTTTTAGCGGCAGGGGTCGAACAAGCCAGGCATCTACGATACTGAACATTGCAGTGTTCGCGCCGATGGCGAGGGCGAGCGTGAGGACGGCAACAGCGGTAAAGCCGGGAGATTTGCGCAACATGCGTGCGGAGTAGCGCAAATCCTGCCAACAGGTCTCCACAAAGGACTCCCAGTTCGCACCGCGGACAATCTCCTTCGTAACTTCGACGTTCCCCTGCTCCAAGCGTACGGCGCGAAGCGCCTGCTTCCGGCTCATTCCCTCCTTCATCTTTTCTTCGGCGGCCATAGCAAGGAAGCTGTTTAGTTCTTCATTCAGCTCCCTTTCGGCGCGTTCCTTGCGGAGGAGTGATCGAAGTCCGCTTGTGATATTTCGCAACATGGACATGCCTAGCTTCCTATTCGTAACGCAAGGCCACGATGGGATCGACGCGCGTGGCGCGCCGCGCGGGGATGTAGCACGCAGCTAAGGCGATGAGTGTCAACAAAAGCGCTACACCAATGAACGTCAACGGATCGATCGGTTGGACGCCAAAGAGCAAGCTGCCCAAAAAGCGCGTGAATACGAATGCCAAGCCAATTCCCACGACCACGCCAAGCACAGCCAGGACGAATCCCTGCCGCAGGATCAGCCTCAGAATTTGCCCCGGCTGGGCTCCAAACGCAGCGCGAATCCCGATCTCATTCGTTCGGTGAACCACGGCGTAAGACATCAGTCCGTAGATTCCCATGCAAGCAAGAAATAGAGCAGCCAGGCTGAAAAAGCTGGAGAGTTGCGCTGTCAATCTTTGATCCACAACCGAGCGGTCAACCTGCTCCGCAAGAGTGCCGGCGCCCGTGACGGGGAGGCGCGAATCGACGTCATGAATTACCTGGCGGACCGCCGCAGCCGTGTATCCCGCGTCGCCCAAGTAGCGGACCTCAAAATTCCAGAGGTACCTGGGCTCCTGCGAGTAAGGTAAGTACGCAGCGGGCCACGGCCGTTCTTTTAGAGCCATATACTTAGCGTCTCTTACCACTCCCACGACGATCCTGTCGTTCTCCGGTTTTGCGTCTGGTCCGTCCATGCGAAACCGGCGGCCGAGCGGAGATTCGTTTGGAAAAAAAAGGCGGGCCATCGTTTCATTGATCACTGCCACCTTTGGCGAATTCTCGTTGTCCTGCCGATCAAACGTGCGCCCTGCCAACAGCTTCAAGCCCATTGCCGAAAAAAAGCCTTTGCCGATCTTGTTGTAAACAACTTCCCGATTTCCTTTCGCCTCTGGAGACTCTTCCGGTGTCCAAGCGTCCTCAGACCATGCGCCTTGATTGAAAGTAAAAAAGGAAAAGCTGGCGGCGCGCACGCCGGGAATTGCGCTCACCCTGCGTTCGATCTCCTCGTAGAGCCTCGTGAGCCGCGAATCCTCCTTATAACCGAGCGAAGCTGGTTCGATTCCAAAGACAAGCACGTTGTGCTTGTCGAAGCCGATATCCACGTTTATCAAGTTGACTATCGTACGAAGAAATAGCCCCGCTCCAATGAGCAGAACCAGGGAGAGAGCGACTTGTCCCACGACCAGAGCCCTGGCAAGCGGGCTGTTTACTGCGGCAATGTTTCGTCCTTGCTTGAGCGAAGAATTGAGCTCGACTCGCGCGGCTCGCCAAGCGGGAGCCATTCCAAACAGAAGAGGCGTGGCGAGAGAAACGAGAACAACAAAGACGAGCACTCTGCTGTCCAGCCCCACGTCGACGGGAATAGTCTCCGGACCGCTGGACACCATCACCAGGAGCAACTTGCTGGCCCAAGATGCCAGCGCGATACCGAGAACCGCCCCGAGCATTGCCAGAATAAAGCTCTCTGTTAGCAACTGTCGAATCACGCGCCCGCGCCCTGCACCCATCGACATTCGCACGGCGATCTCGCGCTGCCGGTTTGTCGCTCGCGCCAGGAGGAGATTCGCGATGTTGGCGCAGGCAATCAACAAAACCAGCCCGACCGCCGCCATGAGTGCGCGCAGAGGTTGTGAAAACTGCACACGGAGCCGCGACAATCCGCTGGCCGCCGGAGTTAACTTGATGAAGGCGTGTTGCATCCCGTCGAGGTGCTTCTTTGTTGGCTGCGAACCCGCCATTTCCAGTGCGGCCTGTTTGAAAAGCACGTTGACGTTGGTTTGCGCTTGTTCGATGCTCACCTCGCTTCGCCGTCGCGCGATGATGTAGAGCGACTGGAACATCTTGTCGTTTAATCCCTTCCACCCTGGCGGAAGCACTTCCTCCATCGCGAGGGGAATCCATACGTCTGGGGACTCACCCACGGTTGTGCCGAAGAATTCTTGCGGAGTGACGCCGATGATGGTGTAGACCGTCGAGCCTATGCTCATTTTCTCGCCGATGATCGAGGGAGCGCCCCCGAAACGCCGCTTCCACCAAGCGTAGCTGGCCACCGCTACCGGGCTGCCTCCAGGAATCCGGTCGTCATCCTCGGCGAACGTCCGGCCCAAGATCGCATTTACTCCGAGCGTCGAAAAGAACGTCCCGGAAACCAAATGAGCGTAGATCTCTTCCGTTTCCGCACTGTCGCCGATGGTGCCGTGCGGCGCACTGGACATGCTCGAAATTGCCGTGACATCGGAGAAAACGCTGCTATCCCGCTGAACCTGGCGATAGAAAGGAAAAGAAAAGAGTTGCCAGCTTCGATTGGGCAATTCATCCATGATTCCGCCCCACTTGCCTTCGCCGAACAGAACCAATTGAGTCGGATTCTTGACAGGAAGGTTCCTCAGCAAAACTGCATTCAGCAAGCTGAAGATGGCCGTGTTCGCGCCGATCCCGAGAGCGAGAGTTAGGACAGCGACGGCGGTAAAGCTGGGAGACTTGCGTAGCATGCGAGCAGCAAACCGCAAATCTTGCCAGCATGTCTCCACAAAGGATTCCCAGCTGCCAGAGCGAACGACTTCCTTTGCAAGTTCAAGGCCGCCGCGCTCCAGGCGCACTTCGCGAAGGGCTTCCTTGCGGCTCATCCCCTGCTTAATCTTTTCTTCGGTCGCCATCTCCTGGTAGGCGCGAAGCTCCTCATCCAAGTCCCGGTCGACCTGTTCCTTTCGGAACAGTGATCGGAGGCCGGCTGTAATGTTCCGTAAGAAGGACATGCGTAGCCCTACTCGTAACGCAAAGCGACCAAAGGATCGACGCGCGTGGCGCGGCGCGCCGGAACGTAGGCCGCAACGATGGCGCACCCAGCAAGGACAACGGCAGCCACACCAAGAATCACTGGGTCATAGCTCTTGACGCCGTAGAGCTGGCTCGCAAGCAGATTGCCTCCCGCCAACGCAGCCGGTATGCCGATGGCCAGTCCCAATCCGAGTTGGAATATCGCAGCGCGCAACACTAAACCGAGCACATTCCGGCGGTCGGCGCCTAGCGCGATGCGTATCCCGATTTCGTTGGTTCGACGCGCCACGGCATAAGCGGTTACGCCGTACAGGCCGACGCAAGCCAGGATGAGCGCTAGCGCGCCGAACAGTTCCGTAAGCCGCGCGATAAGCCGTTCTTGATTGAAGTTGCGCGCCACCTGCTCCCCAAAACTCATCATGTTGAGAACGATGAGATGCGGAGCGACATTGGTGATGGCCTTCCGGACGGCCGGCTCGAGATTTTCCGGTTTGCCCGCGACATGCAACTCGATAGCCCTGACCCAACCATTCAGGGGTTCTCCGGGCGGGACTTGCAGCAACGGCAAAAAGAACGTGGCGTAAGCAGGGCCACGTGTGTCTTGATATTTGGCGTCCTCGACAACGCCGACGACTTGATTGTCGCCGCTATGACTCGCGTCGCCCATCCCGAAGTGCTGGCCGATGGGGTTCTCGTTTGGAAAGAATCTGTGCGCGAACGTCTCGTTGATCACTGCAACATGGGGGGCACCTGGGGTATCGCGTTCGTCGATGACTCGCCCTTCCAGCAGCCGCGTGCCGACGGTGTCAAAGTAATGCGGGCCGACGCGGTCCCATGAGGGGGCTGTCCCGCGATAATCCTGCATTTTGCCTTCAATAAACACCCAAGTGTTCCAGTTGCTTCCTCCCAACGGGCTGTAACACGACAGACTGGCGCTCAGTACGCCGGGGATTTGCGGCAGCGCCTCCTGCAACCGCTGATAGAGGCCGGGAAGCTTGTCCTCCGTGTAGCCAGACAGCCCCGGTTCGATATTCACGATCAGCCGGCTCTCGGTCATGAACCCGAAGTTCTGGTCTTCGAGGTTGCGCAGACTTTGCGTGACCAGCCCGGCCCCGATCAACAACACAATCGAGAACGCCACTTGGGCGATCAGCAGAGGCTTCTGGACCGTCGAAAATCGATCACTGCCGGAGCGGCCTGCTCCGCGGAGGGCGCCTGCGGGATCGCACCGCGACGCCATCCAGGCCGGCGCAATCCCGAACACGATTCCTGTCCCGAGCGATACAAGCAGAGCGAAGCCAAGTACGGGGAGGGAAGGGCGCGCGTCTATAGGAACGTATTGAGCCCCGCGAAACGCAAGCAGCAGAATAGCGTGGGCTCCCGCATACGCTACGTAGAGTCCAGCCAACCCGCCCGCTATCGCCAGTAGCAGACTTTCGGTCAACATCTGCCGTATCAGCCGGCTTCGCGCGGCACCCAGAGCCAGCCGGACTGCGATCTGCGGACGATTAGCCGACCCGCGCGCCAGCAGCAGGTTGGCGATGTTCGCGCAACCGATCAGCAGGAGCAAACCGGAGAGCGTCAATAACAGCTGCAGGCCGGTTGCGTAGTCTGTCTGCATTTGCTGGACACCGCCGGCTGCAGGCGTCAGGCGAATGTGCTGTTGAGGAATGTCTTTCTGGCTTCGGTCGGGAATCACTTCGCGATGGCCGCTGAGCCATTGTTGTAATTCGACGGTGAGCCGAGCTTGCACAGAGTCAGGCGTGAAGCCGGGCTTCAGCCGCCCAATCGCGTAAAGAGACTCGGTGGCCGCGTTTTGCAGCCGCCATTTTTCCGGGTCGCCGGCCAAGGGCAGCCAGAAATCGGGAGGGTCGCTGCGAAGCGTGTCGCCGTAGAAACCACGTGGTGTCACGCCTCGAATCGTACAAGCCACACCGTTGATATTGACCGTCGAGCCGACCACAGATGGATCTGAGCCAAAACGCCGCTGCCAAGTGTGATAGCTCATCACGACCGCCGGAGGCGCGCCAGGTGAATCATCCGCTGGCCCGAGCACTCGGCCCGCGAAAGGCTCTATGCCGAACATCGGGAAATAATTCCCGGAGACGTATTCGCCCTTGTAGGGCTGGGCGGCAGAGCCAGCACGGCGAACGTTCAAATCCGATGTCCAGGGCTCAAAAGCGGCGAGCTCGCTGAATTCAGGGGTGTGGTCGCGAAGCTCCTTGTAAAGCGCATAAGAGTAAAGAACAAAACTGCCGCCGTTTTGCGTGCCCTCCATGACGCAGCAATTGTTGTTGTCGCCGAGACGATAAAGCTGCCCGGGGTTCGCTACGGGCAGCGACTTCAGCATCACCGCGTCAGTGAGCGTGAAGATCGCGGTGTTTGCACCGATACCTAGAGCCAGTGTGAGCACAACAGCTGCTGTGAACGCGGGTGAGTTGCGCAGCGTGCGTATTGCGTAGCGCAAATCTTGCCAGCACGTCTCAATGAAAAATTCCCAGCCGCCAGAGCGAACGATTTCCTTGCTGACTTCTAGGCTTCCTCGCTCCAAGCGGACGGCGCGAACGGCTTCTTTGCGGCTCATCCCCTGCTTCATCTTTTCTTCGGCAGCCATCTCCTGGTAGGCGCGAAGCTCCTCATCTAACTCTCGGTCGACCTGCTCCTTTCGGAACAATGACCGGAGGCCGCTTGTAATGTTCCGTAAGAAGGGCATACGTAGCTCCTACTCGTAGCGCAAAGCGACCATAGGATCGACACGCATCGCACGGCGCGCGGGGATGATTGAAGCCGCGAGCGCAACAAGAATTACGCCGAACAAAGCG